>JADMIO010604006.1_pt1 | contig 50859 bp, 50 predicted proteins | sample 8958161 | NCBI WGS metagenome assembly JADMIO01 (sample SAMN16585339, study PRJNA669376) | soil metagenome | isolation source: Crop rotation soil | place: USA: Cullars Rotation, Alabama | collected 2011 | reverse complement strand
CGGCGCCCCGGCCGCGGGCTTGGTGCCGGCGCCCGTGGCTGCCCCGGGCGGGGCCGTGATGGCCGCGCGCCCCGGCGTCTTGAGCTGCGTGCCCCGCGTGGTCGGCTGGGCGAGCGCCGGCTGGGCGAGCGCCGTCGCCAGCGCGGCGGCGAGGGGGGCGAGGATCGCGCGGCGGAGCCGCGACTTTGCGAGGTGTTCGAGCATCATCGTCAACGTCGTCCCTTACCGTCGTCTATCGTCGGGAACCGATCCGGCGTGGGTTCACTCGTCCTTGTTCGGGTGCTCAACCATCACCCCGGGCGCCGGCTTCCTGCGCGGCGGCGCCGTGCCGAGCGGCAGGTTCAGCTTGTTGCCCGGGGCGTCGCCCTTGGCCTCGGCGGAGCCGTCGGAGGCGGCGCCCGAGCTCGGGACCAGGCGGGTGGCGAGGGAGACGAGCACGAAGCTCACGAGGCCGACGAACGCCGCCGCGCCGAGGACGAACGTCCCGACGTGGAGCAGGATCCGCCGCAGCAGGCTGCCCTCGTTGAAGCCGATCTTGAGGAGCGCCACCTCTCACCTCACTTGATGTTGAAGTCGATGTTCATCGGCTTGCCGCGCCGGTTGACGGCCACGGTGAGGTGGTCCGCGGTCCGGAGCTTGGAGTACGCCTCGAGGGCCTTCTGGGGATCGCTCATCTCGAAGCCGTTGATGCTGCTGAGCCGGTCGCCGTTCTCCAGGCCGAGCGTGCCGAGGAGCGAGTCCTGCCGGATGCCGAAGAGGCGGATGCCGACGACCTTGTCGCCCTCCTTCTCGGGCACGATCCGCGCGGAGCGCATCAGCTCGGCCTGGTTCTCGAGGATCGAGTCGACCACGCCGCGCTCCACGTCGAACTCGGTCTCGCTGACCTTGTGGATCTTGGAGGCGATCTCCGGCGGCACCTTGCTCCTCCGGCTGCTGGAGCTCGCGCCCGCGTTGGCCGTCCCCGAGCCGATGGGCGGGACGGCGGGCGACATCTTGCCCGCCACGGGCGCCTTGCCGCCGACGCCCATCTGGCAGCGGGTGCTCCCGCTGTTCAGCCACACCCGATCCCACACGTCGCGCCGGTCGACGGCGCGGCGCTCCTCGGGACGGAGGTCACCGATGAAGAACACCGTGTGCCCGTTGATCTCGTCGCCCTGCCGGCGCAGCACGGATTTCCCGTCGGGCCCGGCGATCGACGCGAACGACCAGGAGGGATCGTCGGAGGCGACGATCATCAGGACCTTGGCCACGTCGCAGAACGGGTCCTGGTAGGGATCGCGGTTGGTGTCGACGGTCGCGGCGGTCGCGGTGGGGATCGGGTCGAGGGGCTTGCCGTCGAGGGGGCCGGTCACGGAGTCGAACGGGTTGCGCGAGATGATCGAGCCGGCGCTCGTCGTGTGATCCTGGTTGGTCGGGACGCCAAAGGGCGCCGCCCGCGGGCCGGCCGGGGCGACGGGCGTCGCCGACGGATCGAGCGCGACGGTGGCGGCGACGAGCTGGCCGATGCCCGAGGCCTGGAAGTAGGCTGCCACCGCGAGGAGGAGGCAGATCGCCAGAGCGAAGTAGCGCTTGAAGACCGCGTCGAAGCCCATGGTTCCTCTTTCCTCTAAGCCAGCGCCGTGCCAGCGGCCAGCGGCCTGAATTACCTGAGCCGATCCGGCGTCGACCTCGCCAAGCTGACGAGCGCGGGGGCCCCGGAACGGATCGTTTTGCCAATCTGACAATCGATTTTGGAAGGCATCACTCGAGCTCCCCCAGCTTGCGGTAGATGGTCCGCGTCGAGATGCCGAGGAGCTGCGCGGCCACGGATTTGTCGCCCCGGGCGTGCCGCAGGGTCTCGCGGATCAGGCGGCGCTCCACCTCGTCGAGGGGCGTGCCCACGGAGAACGTGAGGGTGCTCGGCTCGGCGCCCTCGCCCTGACGGACGCAGTCGGGCAGATCGGCCTCGGAGAGCTTGTCGCTGCGGCAGAGCACCACGGCCCGCTCGATCACGTTCTCGAGCTCGCGCACGTTGCCCGGCCAGGAGTAGTCCGTGAGGAGCTGCAGGACGTCTCGGGGGGCGTCGAGGCGGGGTCGGTTGTTCTTGGCGCAGTAGACGCCGAGGAAGTGGTCGACGAGCAGGGGGATGTCCTCGCGGCGGGCGCGGAGCGGGGGCGCGGTCACGGCGATGACGTTGAGGCGGTAGAACAGGTCCTCGCGGAAGCGGCCGGCGGCGACCTCGGCGCGGAGGTCCTTGTTGGTGGCGGCGACGATGCGGACGTCGGCGCGCACGGTGTCGCCCCCGACCGGCTCGTACTCGCCCTCCTGCAGCACGCGTAGGAGCTTGACCTGGACCGTGGGCGAGAGCTCGCCGATCTCGTCGAGGAAGAGGGTGCCTCCGGCGGCGCGGGCGAAGCGGCCCTCGCGGCGGGTGAGGGCGCCGGTGAAGGCGCCGCGCTCGTGGCCGAAGAGCTCGCCCTCGAGGATCGTCTCCGGGATGGCCGAGCAGTTGACGGCGACGAAGGCGTTCCTGGCGCGGGCGCTGTGGTCGTGGATGTAGCGGGCGACGAGCTCCTTGCCGGTGCCGCTCTCGCCGAGCACGAGGACGGTGGCGCTCGAGGGCGCGGCCTGCGTCGCGACGTCGAGCACGCGGCGGAGCGCGGGGCTCGAGCCGATGATCTCGCGCTTGGTGAGGAGCTTGATCTCGTTGCGGAGGGATCGGTTCTCGGCGACGAGCGACTGCCGCTCGGCGGCCTTGCGGACGCTCTTGATGATCGTCATCCGCTTGAGCGGCTTCTCGACGAAGTCGTAGGCGCCCTCGCGCATGGCCTGGACCGCGGTCTCCACGGTCCCGTAGGCGGTCATCATCACGACCTCGGTGTCGGGCGAGAGCTGCTTCAGCGCCCGGAGCAGCTCGATGCCGGAGACGCCGGGCATCATCAGGTCGGTGAGGACGACCTGGACCTTGTGGGTGCGCGCGACCTCGAGCGCCGCCTTGGCGCCGTCGGCGGTGAGCACGCGCATCCCGTCGCGCTGGAAGATCTTCTCGATCGAGGCCAGGTTCGAGGGCTCGTCGTCGACCACCAGGACCGTGGGGGCATCGGGCGAAGTTGGGATCCCCTCGTGATCGGGCCGGGATCCCGCTGGCGCTGTCAAGTCGTCGACCATCAGGTCAATTTGTCATGTCCATGGGCAAATTGTCCAGAGCGATGGCAAAATGACGGCGACTTAGCGTATCTGCTTGGAAAGACGCTTGAATTCGTCGGTGCCGGCCTTCCGGAGCCAGTCGAACACGACGGTTTCCATCGTCGTCAGGGTGGCTCCGGCGGCCTTGCAGAGGTCCAGGCCTGCGGCCCGGTGATCGTCTCGCCGCGAGGCGACGCCATCGATCGGGACGAGGACCTCGAGGCCCCGCGCCGCGAGCTCGCGCACGGTCTGGAACACGCAGACATGGGCCTCCATGCCGACGACGACGACGGCGCGGGCCTTGGCCTGGGCGAAGGCGCGCTCGAAGGCGGCGCTGTCGCAGGCGGAGAACTCGATCTTCTCGACCGTGGTCGCCCCGGCGCGGCCGAGCCGCTCGGCGAGATCCGGGAGGGTGCGGCCGAGCCCCGCGGGGTACTGCTCGGTGGCGATCACCCGGGCGCCGAGCTGCGCCGCCGCGTCGACGAGCACGCCCGCAGCCCGCGTGAGCTCGGCGAGCTGCGCCGTCGGCATCGCCGCCGCGAGCTTCTCTTGCACGTCGATGACCAGGACCAGAGCCTCTTTGGGATCGAGCCGTCGCATGGGGAGCTCTTACCACAGCGATTCGAGCGGCGTTCGGGTCACGAATGGCGCGGCTCGGCGAGCGCGTCGGCGAGCGCGGGCAGGATCGCGCCGGCCCGCCCGTCGACGCGGGCCGCGCACAGCTCCTCGCCGCGCGCGGGGCCGAGGTTCACGAGCGCGATCGGGATCCCCCGCTGCGAGGCCCGCAGCACGAAGCGATAGCCCGAGAAGACGGCCAGCGAGGAGCCGACCACCAGGAGCGCCTCGGCGCCGTCGAGCAGCGCGAAGGCCTCGTCGACGATGGGGCGCGCGACGTTCTCGCCGAAGAACACCACCCGAGGCTTGAGCGGCCCGAGGCAGCGCAGGCACGGCTGCACGCGGAAGCGCGCGATCTCGGCCGCGGGCAGCTCGGCGTCGCCGTCGGGCGCGATCTCGTGCGCGACCTCGAGCCAGCCGGGGTTGTTGGCGAGGAGCCGCTCCTGGAGCGAGGCGCGCGCCTCCACCGCGCCACAGGCGAGGCAGGTGACCTCGGCGAGCGTGCCGTGCAGCTCGACGACGCGGCGGCTGCCAGCCGCCTGGTGCAGGCCGTCGACGTTCTGCGTGATGAGGCCTAGGAGCCGCCCCTCGCGCTCGAGCCGGGCCAGCGCGAGGTGAGCGGGGTTGGGCTGCGCTCCGGAGAAGCGCGCCCAGCCGAGGACGGCGCGGGCCCAGTAGCGCCGGCGGACCTCGTCGGAGCGAACGAACTCGCGGCCCTGGATGGGGTTGCGCGCGCGCCGCCGCGTCTCGGGGCCGCGGTAGTCGGGGATGCCGGACTCGGTGCTGCACCCCGCGCCGGTGAGCACCACGAAGCGCCGGCCGCGGAGGAGCTCGGCGAGGGCGGCCAGCGGATCCACGGAGCGCGCATCCCCCGTCGGGTTCACCCGAGGATCCGGAAGCTCTGGAGGTAGCGTTGAGCGTCGGTCCGGAGATCGAAGCGGAGCAGCGCCGTCCCCACCAGGGCCCCATGGGCCCCGCGGATCTCGCCCAGCAGGAGCGAGAACGACTCGAGCAGCGCCCCCGGGTCGAGCCTCTTCTCGCCGGAGAAGGTGTAGGCGTTGCCGTCGTCGCCGGTGAACTCGAAGGTGTAGGGGAGCCTTCGCTCCCGGAGCGATCGCGCGTCGATCGCGCCGCGCAGCCGGCGGTGATCCGCCAGGCCCTCGGCGTCGACCTCGCCCTCGATCGCGATCTCGGGCTGCCGCAAGAAGGTGGCAAAGCGCCCGGAGCGCCCGCGGATCGTGAGCGAGATCGGCCGCTCGCCGGGCCGCCCGACGACGCGGAGGCTGCCCGCCAGGGTCTCCTCGAACGCGATGCCCACGGGCCGCCTAGTCCCCGGCGGCGCCGGATCCCGGGGGGGATCCCTGCCCCGGGATCACCGGGATCCCCGGGTGAGCGGTGGCCTCGTCGAAGTCCTCCGCGGGGAGGACGAGGCGCTCGACGCGGGTGCCCTGGGCGAGCGCGTCCAGGATCTCCGGCACGTCGGCGAGCGTGACCCTCCCGTAGAAATAGCCATCGGGCTCGACCGCGATGGTGGGGCCGGCCCAGCAGACGTCCAGGCAGCTCGCGCTGCAGGCCCGCGCCTCGACCTTCGCGAGCCCGCGCGCCTTGAGGCCCACCTTGAGGGCGGCGTGGATCTCCACCGAACCGCGGCCCGCGCACGACCCCTTCGGGATCCCCTCCGGCCGCCGGTTCACGCACACGAACAGATAGCGCTTTCGCTGAGCCACGGGGCCAGCCTGGTAGCTCGAGAGACCAGGGTCAACCAGGAAGGGAGGCTCGTCGGCGCGGTGAGGCGCGCGGCGCCCCGACCGTGTATCGTCCGCGCCCGGAGTGCACTCCTACGCCGTCGCCGGGTTCCTGGTCGCGCTGGCCGCGGTGCACGCCGTGACGGCCCTGTACTGCGCCGTCTCCGTCGCGCGGCGGCGCGCCGAGCGGGAGGTGCCCGTCTTCGGCCTGCTCAACGTCACGCTGGTCTTCCACGACATCGGCCTCGTGGCCCAGTACGCCACGCTCGGCGGGCCTCGCCTCTGGCTGGGCCTCCCCGGCGTCGCGAAGGCCGCGGCCACGGTCTTCCTCGTCCACTACGTCCTCGAGTACACCCGCTCCTCGCGGCCCCGCTGGACGATCTCGGCGCTCTACGGCGCGGGGTTCGTCTCCGTGGCCCTCGCCGCCGCCGCCGCCGCATCGCGCGCAGGCGCGATGGAGCGGCGCGCCGGCTGGACCGTGTTCGGCGACGTGCCCGACCTCTGGGCCGCGCCGAGCCCGCTCTCGCTCCTCGTCGAGGCGAGCTGGATCGGCGGCGCGATCGTCGCCGTGGCGCTGGTCGGGCGGGCCTTCGATCGCGGCCGGCAGGAGGGCGCGGCCCTCGCGGGCTGCATCGTCCTCGCCGCGGCCGCGCTCCAGGACGGCGCCCGCGCCATCGGCTGGATCCACGCCCCGCCGCTCGCCCCCTACGGCTTCGCGCTGCTCGTCACCGGGATGATCATGACCGCCCTCTCCCGCTTCGCGGCCCTCCGCCAGCAGCTCGAGCGGCGCGCCTCGAGGCTCAGGACGCGCGCCCAGGCGCTCTCGCGGTCCTACGCGGAGCTCCGGGCGGCGCAGGACGAGCTCGTCCGGAAGGAGCAGCTCGCCGCGGTGGGCGAGCTCTCCGCCGTGGTCGCCCACGAGGTCCGCAACCCGCTCGCGATCATCGCCAACGCGGTGGCGACGCTCCGGCGCCCCGAGGTCACGGCCGAGGACCGCGAGACGCTCCACGCGATCCTCGACGAGGAGACGTCGCGGCTGAACCGGCTCGTCGGCGATCTGCTCAGCTACGCGCGCCCGATCGCCGTCGATCGGCAGCTCCTCGGCCTCCGCGCCATCGCCGAGCGGGCCCTCTCGCTGGCGCGGGCGCACCCGACGATCGCGATCGAGCTCTCGGAGCCCGAGCCGGCCCCGAAGATCTGGGGCGACCCCGGCCTGCTCCGCCACGCGCTCGAGAACCTGATCGACAACGCCGTGCAGGCGATGCCGGGCGGCGGGGCGCTCGCGCTCACGCTGCGCCCGCTGAGCGTGGAGGGCGCGGCGGGGGTCGAGATCCAGATCCGCGACAGCGGGGTCGGGATGGACGCCCAGACCCGCAGCCGGGCGCTCGATCCGTTCTTCACGACGAGGCCGACCGGGACCGGCCTCGGGCTGTCGATCGTGGCGCGGATCGTCGACGCCCACGGGGGGCGCGTGCAGATCACGAGCGCCCCCTCCGCCGGGACCGTGGTCCACGTGTTCCTGCCGGTCGCGGGCCCGCGCACCTCGGACCCGCCCGACCGGCAGAGCACGCCGTTGCCGCCGTTGCCGATCGAGATCCGCAAATCGATCCTCGGCAGGTAGGCGGCGCGGACTACCTACCCTCGCATCGCCTGGATCGGGTTCATCCTCGCCGCGCGGACCGCGGGGAAGAAGCCCCCGAAGATCCCCATGACCCCGGCCAGCACCATCGACCGGATCACGATCCCGGGCGTGGGCTCGAAGGTGAACACGATCTCCGACCAGGTGGCGAAGTTCATCGTCGAGAAGCGGACGAACCCCATCGCCAGCGACGCGAGCGCGCCGAGCGCGCCGCCGATCAGCGCGAGCGCCACCGACTCGAGGAGGAACGACAGCAGGATGCTGCCGCGCGAGAAGCCGAGGGCGCGGAGCGTCCCGATCTCCCGGCTCCGGTTGGCGACCGCGCCGTGCATCGTGATCATCGCACCGATCATCGCCCCGACCGAGAAGAAGAAGGCGATCATGATCCCCATCACCTTGATGAAGGTGCTCGTGTTCTGGCTCGCCTTCTCGTAGTACTCGACCTCGCTCATCACCTCGAGGCCGAGCTTGGGATCCGACTCGATCGCGGCCTTGAACGCGCCGAGCCTGCCCTCGGACACGAGCCGGGCCCGGACCGAGCAGACCTGCCCTTCCCGCCCGAACACCGCGCCGAGGGTGTGCCGGTCGGCCCAGACCTCCGACTCGAACGACGAGCCGTTGTCGGAGAACACCCCGACCACCGTGACCGGCCGGTTCCTGCGGAGCTCGAAGCTCTGCCCCAGTTCGAGGCCCTTGAAGCGGCCCCGGATGGCGCGGCCGACGATCACCTCGTCGGTGCCGGGCTTGGCGGCCCGGCCGTCGGTGATCTTCACGTCGGGCCGGAAGGCCAGCACGTCGTCCGGCACCCCGCGGATCTGGACGTTGGAGACGCCGTCGGTGCCGATCTTGTCGAGCAGGATGACCGCGCTGATCTCGGCCACCCCATCCGGCTGGCCGTCGGCGCGCCTCGCCACCTCTTTGGAGGCCAGGATCAGGCCGACCTGGGCCTCCTCGATCGAGCTGGCCATCTCGACGTCGGATCCCTTGCGGATCACGATGGCGACGTCGCTCCTCCCGGATCGCCCGAGCGTCCGCTCGATCCCGTTCGAGAGCATCAGCACGGCCGCGAAGACGAAGACCACCAGGGCGAGGCCGCTCGCCGTGGCCAGGGTGGTGGATTTGCGGACCGCGAGGTTCCTCAAGTTGTACGCGATGGGGACCATCTTCGTTGCCTAGGCGACGCGGCGGAGCGCGTCGGTGACGGAGAGCTTCGAGGCCTGATAGGCCGGGATCAGCGCGGCGACGACCGAGAGGGTCACCGCGAGCAGGACCGCGGCCACCATGGTGGTGGCGTCGATCCGGAAATAGGGGAACCAGGAGCCCATGTTCTCCTCGAGGAAGCGACCCATCCCGAGCTCCACGAGGGGATACGAGGCGCCGACGCCGAGCACGCCGGCGAGCACGCCCACGGTCAGCGCCTCGCCCAGGATGAAGAGACGGACATGGCCGGGGCTGAAGCCGACGGCGCGGAGCACGCCGTACTCGCGCGTCCGCTCCCGGACGCCCATGGCCAGGGTGTTGCCCAGGATCATCATCATGATCACGAGGATGACCCCAGAGACGATGTTTAACGCCGTGAGGATCGCCGAGAACGACGCCATGAACGAGAGGTTCATCGCGCGCTCGCTCATCGTCGCAGTCTGGTTGTCCTTCTCGTCGAAGCCCTGGTCGATCTTGGCGCTGATCGCCGTGCCCCGGCTGGGATCGTCGACCCGGGTCGCGATCCAACCGATCTGATCGCGGCGCCTCTCGGGGAGAGAGTCGTTGAGGTAGTCCCAGTGGAACATGAACTGGGATCGATCCATCGACTTCCGGGTCGCGTTGTAGATCCCATCGATGGTGAACGGCCAGTCGCCGGGGTAGATCGTGCCCTCGAGGGTGATCCGGTCGCCGATCTTCAACCCGAGCTTACGGGCGAGGACGTCGCCGATGATCGCGCCCTGCCGGTCGGCGTTCCAGGCCGCGCGCTGCTCGGGCGCGAGGAGTATCTCGTCGAAGACGTCGAAGCAGGCGTCGTCGACGGCCGTGGTGGCGAAGAACTCGTCCTTCTTGGTCGGGTGCTTGCCACCGAACCAGTTCATGAAGCACGTCTGCTTGACGCCGCCCACGTCCCGCACCGCCTCGATGTAGCGCTTCGGGAGCGGGAGGATGAACGAGACCTTGTGCCTCGTCGCCAGCCGATCCTTGGCGGCGTAGTCGGCCGCGACGTTCCACGCCACGAGGACGGTCCGCAGCGTCACGAAGGTGAGCACCGCGAACGCCGCGCCGATCACGGTGAGGGAGGTGCGGAACCTGTTCCGCAGCGCGTTGCGCGCCGCCACCGTGAGCAGGTTCACTTGAGCGACCCCTTGTCGAGGCGCCGGGTCACCGTCGCGCGCTCGGCGGCCTGCGGATCGTGGGTGACCATCAGGATGGTCTTCTTGAAATCCTGGTTGAGCGTCTCGAGCAGGGAGAGGATCTCGTCGGCGCTCTTGCGATCGAGGTCGCCGGTGGGCTCGTCGGCGACGATGATCGAGGGGTCGTTGACGATGGCGCGCGCGATCGCCACGCGCTGCTCCTGCCCGCCGGAGAGCTGGCGGGGGTAGTGGTCGGTCCGATCCTCGAGCCCCACCACCCTGAGGGCCGTCTGCGCCCGCTTCTTGCGCTCGGACCGGGACAGGTCGGTGAGCAAGAGCGGGAGCTCGACGTTCTCGGCGGCCGTGAGCACCGGCATCAGGTTGTAGGCCTGGAAGATGAAGCCCATCGTCCTCGAGCGGAAGCGCGCGAGATCGCCGTCGCTCATCTTCGTCAGGTCGTTCCCCGCGACCGTCGCCTCCCCCTTCGAGGGGCGATCGAGCCCGGCGATCAGGTTGAGGAGCGTCGACTTCCCGGAGCCGGAGGGGCCCATCAGCGCCTCGAAGGAGCCCTCGGGGATCTCGAGGTTGATGTCCTCGAGCACGTGGATCGGCTCCTTCCCGCGGAAGAACGTCTTGGCGACCCCGCGGAGCTCCACGATGGACTTCGCCGGCTTCCCGGGGACTTCGGCTGCTGCCTCTGCCATCACTATTTCTCCTTCTCCTTGATCTTCTGGCCGTCCGCGAGGTCGGCCGAAGGTTTGTCGACGATCTTCGTCCCGGGGTCGGGCCCGCGCGCGAGCTCGAAGCCGCTCCCGAGCGCCGCGCCGACCTCGATCGGGATCATCCGCACCTTGCCCTGCTCGATCACGAAGACCACCTTCGCGCCCGCGCGCTCCACCACGGCGGACCCGGGGACGACGTGCTTCGGCGGCTCCTTCATCGCCTCGACGGAGAGCGCCTCGGCGAGGAAGCTCACGCGCGCGGCCATCTCGGGGAGCGCGCCCTCGGCCGAGTCGGTGAACTTGACCTTGACCGTGATCGTGGCCTTGGCGCGGTTCACCCGCTTGCCGATCTCGAGCGCCGCGCCGCGGTAACGCTTCGAGGGGTACGCGTCGAGGACGATCTCGCAGGGCGAGCCGGGGCGGACGAGGTGGAGGCGGGACTCGGGCACGTCCGTCTCGACGAGGAGGGACGCGAAGTCGGCGATCTCGACGAGCGGAGCCTGGGGGCCCACGAGCTCGCCGACCGCGGGCGGCTTGGTGAGCACGGTGCCGTCGATCGGGGCCACGATGGTCCGGTCGCGGAGCAGGACCCGGAGCGCCTCCGTCTCGGCCTGCGCGGATCGGACCTCGGCGTCGGAGGCGCGGGCGGTCACCTCGAGCGCGTTGGCGCGCGCGGAGAGATCGTCGAGCTGGGCGCGGCCGCTGACGCCCCGCTCCACCAGCGTCTTCTCGCGCTCGATCTGCTGTTTGACCTCGGTGATGTTGGCCCGCGAGGCCTCGGCGCGGGCGCGGGCCGCGGCGGCGCGGGCGTCGGCGGAGGCGATCTGGCTGCGCTGATCGGCGTCCTCGAGCTCGGCGAGGACCTGGCCGGCCTTCACGACGTCCCCCTCGTTGACGCGCACCCGGGCGAGGCGCCCGGGGACCTTGGCGCCCGGCCGGGCGATCGTCTGGGGGACGACGTACCCGGTCGATGTCACGGTGATCGACGCCTGGGCCGGGGAGATCAGGGCGATCTCGGTGGTGGCGATCTCGGTCTTGAAGATCTCCGCCTTGATGCGGGGGTAGCCGAGGACGCCGCCCGCGGCGAGGGCGCCGCCCACCACGAGGACGCCGAGCACGACGCGCAGCGGGCTGCGGCGATCGGGATCGACCTCCCGCTGGATCTTGAGCGACGCCAGATCGTGGCTTAGCTGGTTCCCCACGGCGCCCCCCCCTTACCACGCGTGTCCGACGGGGGGATAGGTTCAAACGTATCGTGCCGCCGGGGTTCGATCCCCCGCGGCCTGGGGAGGGTGCCATTCATACCCAGGCAGTTTCCCGATCGGAGGGATGTGAAGCGATTCGTCGAGCGCTTGTCCCCCGATCACCAGGCGCCGGGCAAAAACATCGCCGCCATCCGCGCCGGGTTCAGTATCCCCTGCCCCGACATCACGGCGTCCGCCGACGCGACGAGGGCTCGCCCCTCCTCTCCTCCGAGGATCTCGCCTCGACGGCGGCGTGACGCCGCCGCATCGAGCGCCATGTCGAGCGCCAGAAAGCCTTCCTCCGCCTCGGCGAGGAGCTCGCAGGCCCGATCCCGATCGCCCCGACCTGCCGCGACTCCGGCGCGGAGGGACGCGCCGGAAGCGGCCGCAAACTTGAGCCGTATCCGCTCCAGCGCCCGCGCATCCCGCTCCGCTGCCCGCAGCAGCCCCGGGCGGCGGGACGGCGCCTCGCTCGCCGCCGCCGCGAGGTGAGCGCGCCCGCGCAGGGAGACGAACGCAGCGCGCGCCGTGCCGCTGAAGGTGATCAGGCCGGAGCGCGCCAGGGCGGGCCAGGCCTCGGTGACCAGCGACAGCGCGCCGCGCCCGACGCCGGCGTCCCGATACAGCGCCGTCGTGACGTGGTTCCAGAGATGATCTTCACGGCCGCGGCGCCGAGAAGAGTCAGCGCGGGACCACAGCGTCTCCGCGTGGGCGATGACCTCGCAGGCCACGTCAGGTCGGTCCTTGATCAGCGCGGGCATGAAGCTGAAGGAGCTCAGGTTGATCTCGAGGAAGAGATCGCCGCGCGCCCGAGCTTCTTCCAGGAAGGCGGCCTGGCGCCCGAACGCTTCCTTCCACGCGCCGAGGCTGAACAGCACCTGGACCAGGAGCAGGCGGCTCATCGCGACCTCGCTGGCCAGCCTGACGCCGCTCCGCTCCGCTTCGGAGAGCGCGCGCTCGAGCTGTTCGCGCGACTCACGGAACCGGCCACGAAACAACAGGCCATAGCCCCGGACCCCGGCGGCGACGCTCTGGATCATCCGAGAGCGCGCGCTCCCGTCCCGAAACCGCTCGAGCAGCGGGACCATGAGCCGCTCGATCCTCTCCGCCGATCGGGTCGGGAGGTCGCTGGCCCCTCTGGCAGCGGCGAGGCCTGTCTCGACGAGGAGGGCCCGGAGCACGCGGTAGGGATCGCCGGCGCGGAGCGCCAGCCAGAGGAGGCGCTTGTGGAAGCACATCGAACGGAGCATGTCGACGCTCATCAGCCCGAACGACACCGTCGCGCAGACGTCGATGCGCAGGAGCACTTCGGCCGGGATCTCGTGCTCGGGGCGCTCGCGGAACCGGAGCCCCCGGAGCCAGAGCAGGACGACCAGCAGCAGGAGCTGGATCAAGACGCCGATCCGCGTCCTCGGCATCGAGAGCCCGGTCGCCGGGAGCACGGTCCGCAGCACCTCGAGCCCCTTCTCGATGTGGCCGCTGTTGAGGTAATGCTCGGCCGCGCGCCGCTGGAGCTCGAGCGCCTCTGCCGGGGCCGCGCCGGCGGCCGCCGCCAGATAGGCCGCCGCCGCCTCGGGTCCGCGCCCGCCGTTGCCCAGAGCCGCGCCGAGCTTCTCGTGGAGCTCCCGCCACCGCGGATCGCCCGGGGTCATCGACGCGATCGCCTGCCGGTAGAGGCGGGCGGCGCGGTCCGCGCCGAGCGCCTCCATCGCCTGGTCGGCGGCTCTCAGCGCGTGTTCGGCGGCCTTCGCCGGCTCGCCCGCGCCTTCGAGATGGATGGCCAGGGTCTCCTCGTCGCCCTGCCCGGCGTCGAGGAGCGCCGTCGCCAGGCCGAGGTGGTGCCTCCTCCTCACCTCCGCGGCGAGCCGCCCGATCAACGTCTCACGGATGCGGTCGTGGTACGCCTCGATCCGATCGCGGCCGCTCTCGCCGAGCATGCGGACCAGGTGCTCCCTGCGGAGCAGCGCGAGGAGCGGCGGCCCGTCGTCCCCGAGCTCCGCCGCCCGGACCGCGGCTCCCCGCTCGATCGGCTGCCCCGCGACGGCGATCACCTCGAGCAAGCGGCGCGCCCCTTCGGGGAGCGCGCTGACGCGGGCCCAGAGCACCGCCTCGAGCGACGGGTGCGCCTCGCCGAGGTCTCCCGAGAAGTGGCAGAGCTCGCGGATGAAGAACGGCCAGCCGCTCGACTCGCGGGCGATCGCCGAGACCCGCTCCTCGAGCGCCTGCGTCGGGGCGCTCCCCGCGAGCTCCGCCCGGGCGAGCGCGCGGGCTTCTTCCTCGCCGAGCGCCCCGACCTCGACCTCCCGGACCCCGAGCGCCTCGCCGGCCTCGTGCAGCGCCGGCAGGAGCGCGCGCAGGCACTCGCCCCGCTCGGCCTCGTCGGTGCGGTAGGCGAGGATGACGAGCATCACCGGCGCGTCGGGCGGCTCCAGCAGCCCCGCGAGCAGCGCGCCGCTGTCGGCGTCGCCCCACTGCAGATCGTCGATGACGAGCACGAGCGGCCCGCGATCGCCGAGGCGCGCGAAGAGCTCGCGGAGCGCGGCGAACGCGCGCCGCCGGAGCGTGATCGGGTCGGCCCCCTCCATGCGGCGGGGCGCGGACGCCACCTGGGGGACCCGACCGAGCGCCGGGAACAGCCGCGACAGCGTGGCGACGTCGCGGGGGAGGAGCGCGGCGACCTCCGCCTCCGCCATCCCCCCGAGGCGCCGGCCGAGGGCGTCGACCAGGCCGTCGAGGGCCTTGTAGGGCACCGACTCCTGCTCGAAGCAGCGGCCCTCGAGGATCACGACGTCCGGCGCGGCGGCGCGAAGCTCGTCGAGGAGGCGGGCGATGAGCGCGCTCTTGCCCATCCCGGATCGGCCGTGGACGAGCGTAGCCGTCGTGTGTCCGGCGCACACGGCGTCGAACGCCTCGCGGAGCGCCGCGCGCTGGGCCGCGCGGCCGACGAACGGCGCGCCCTTCTTCGCGGCGTCCTCCGGCGCGCGCGCCGGAGCGCCGCTCCCCCGGTCGACGTGGCGGGCGAGCCGCTCGACCACGTCGTCCCCCGAGGGGCGCAGCGACGGCTCGCGCCGGAGCAGATCCAGACAGAGGCGGCTCAGATCCTCGGGCAGGCCCGGGGCCCATTCGGCCGGCGGCCGTGGATCCGCCGTCAGCTTCTCGCCCAGCACGCTCACCACGGATCCCTCGAAGGGCAGCCGGCCCGTGAGCGCCTGATAGAGCATCACGCCCACCGCGTACCAGTCGGCGGCCGGCCCGATCGGATCGCCCCCCGCCTGCTCGGGCGCCATGTAGCGCGGCGTGCCGGTGACGGCGCCGACGCTCTGATCGCCCGGAGCGGTGAGATCGACCACCAGCCCGAAGTCGAGCACCACGACCCTGCCCTCGGCCGTCACCATCACGTTCGACGGCTTGATGTCGCGGTGGAGGCGCCCGGACGCGTGCAGGAAGCACAGCGCTCCGGCGAGCTGCCGGAAGACGGACACGAGCTTCGCCTCGTCGAAGGCGGGCTCGCCCTTCGTCCGCACATAGGCGAGCGCGTCCTGTCCGTGCAGGAGCTCCATCGTGAAGAACCACGCCTGCCCTCTGCCGCGGAGCTCGTAGAGCTGGACCAGGTTCGGGTGCGAGAGCTCCGAGAGCGCGCGGAACTCCTGCTTGAACCGGTAGAGGGCGCGGGGATCGGACCGGTTCATGGTCTTGAGCGCCACGCGGGCGTGGGTCTCTCGGTCGAAGGCCTCGTACACGGTGCCGAAGCCTCCCGCGCCCAGGCGGCGGCGGATCTCGAACCGCGCCGCGTCCTCGCCGAGGTCCACGGTGCCGGCGTCGAGGTTGGGCGTGGTCGGGTCGCCGCCCTGGGCCACCTGGCGGAGGAAATCCTCGGTGGTGGAGGTCGGCGCGTCGGTGGTCGCGAGCGACTTCGACTCCGGGATCGTCGAGGCGTCATGACCACTCAGCTCTCTCGTCGCCACGCGGTGCCCTCGCTCGCGGCGGATCCTATCCGGGTCCGAGCGCCGGGTCGCGCGGATCCTTGCCTTCCGATATGCTCCGGCTGGGCTTTGGGATGAACGAAGCGGAGCGTGAAGAGCTGGAGCGGGAGCTCCGACAAAAGGCGGAGGCGCGCGATTTCGCCGGAGCGACGACGCTGGCGCTGCAGGGGTACGGGCCTGAGATCCTCCGGTTCCTGCTCGCCCTCCACGGCAGCGAAGAGACGGCGTCCGAGGTGTTCTCCCTCTTCGCGGAGGGGCTCTGGCGCGGCCTCGAGGGCTTCTCCTGGGAGTGCTCGTTCCGCACCTGGGCCTACGCGATCGCCCGGAGGACCTCGCTCCGCCACCGCCGCGACGAGGGCCGCCGCAGGAAGCGGCAGACGCCCCTCGACGAGCTCTCGGCGGTCTCGGTGATCGAGCAGCAGGTCCGCACCCAGACGCTCTCGTACCTGCGGACCGAGCGGAAGAGCCGCTTCGCCGCGCTCCGGGACGGGCTCGAGCCCGACGATCGGGCGCTCCTCATCCTCCGGGTCGATCGGGGGCTCGCCTGGAACGATCTCGCCCTCGCGCTGCGCGGCGAGGACGCGGCCCCGCTCTCGGGGGACGCCCTCAAGAAGGAGTCGGCGCGGCTTCGCAAGCGCTTCCAGGTCCTGAAGGAGAAGCTCCTCGAGGCGGGGAGGCGCCAGGGCCTGGTCCGCTCTGGCAAAGACGAGGACTGAGCTCACCGTGGCGTAGCCGCGAAAATCCGCTTCACATCCTCACCCAGCGGAAACTCCCGGACAACGGCGCGGAGAACGAGCCCTCTCGCCCCCAACCTGGAGCCGACCATGAACTTCGCAAAGTCCCTCGAGAAGACCTCCCTCACGCTGGTTGCCCTCTCCGCTCTCGCCTCCGGGTGCGCGATGCCCGTCGACGGCACCGAGCCCGAGGACGCCATCGAGGCCATCGGCTCCTCGGAGCAGGCGCTCGGTGGGGCCGCGTGGAAAGGGGATGTGGAGGTCACGATCAGCGCGGTGAAGAACGTCGCGCTCCACCGGATCACGTACACGATCAAGGCGACGAACCTGGGCGACGACGACGCGCGCAACGTCATCATCAGCCACGCGCCGAGCTTCTTCGATGGGGTGACCGCGATGAGCTTCGTCGCGGTGAAGGCATCGAGCACGACCTGCACCGGCGGCCTCGTCAGCAACTACATACCGAGCGTGACGTGCAATCCGGTCACGCTGGCGGTCGGGGCCACCGAGACCGTGACGGTGATCGTCAACAACCCGGGCGATGTCTCGCGCAGAGGCACCGCGCAGGCCATGGGGATCACGCCCGATCCGGTGCCGTCGAACAACTATGCCTCGGTCGACGTGCTCTGACCGCTCGAGCCCTCCGCGATCAGGCGCGGCAGCGAGATCGTTGGTGTCCGTTTTCCGGCGCCGCCTGTCGTGAGCGAGGTCGGCGCCGTTTCTCCTGAGAGACGCGCGAAAGCTCCGCGGCTAGGGCGTCGCGAGGAAGAAGGCGGCGATGCCCTCCGCGGCGAAGGGCGGCGGCGCATGGTAGTTGAAGCTCGTCTCGCAATAGACGACCGCGTCGTGCGCGCAGCCGTCGTAGGCGACGCACGGGCTGGGCGGCGCGGGCGAGGTGGCGGCGCCGCAGCCGTCGCGAGCCACCCATTGATCCCGCGCGGCGCGCCCGAGGCTCACGGGAACGACCGGATCGCCGCTGTTGTGGGCGATCCAGATCGGCATGTGCGGGGCCTCGCAGCCGGCGCCGACCACGCCCGAGGGCAGACCGCCCGAGACCGTGGCGCTCCTTCGGACGACGCCGGCGCGGGCACAGGCCAGCGCATGAGCAAAGAAGCCGCCGTGGCTTCGCCCATAACTCCATACGCGCTCGGGATCGATGCAATGGGTCGCGGTGAGCTCGGCGTGGAGGGCGTCGAAGAACGCGACGTCGCGCCCGTCGACGCGCCAGTCCCAACCAAGGCCCGAGACGCCACCGGCCGCCTCGGGCGGCAGGCCGGCGACCTCGAGACCATCGGGGTAGACGTACACGGCCGGCTCGCCCAATTCGGTCTCGACGTCGATCGTGGGACGGAAGCTCGCGCCCTGCCAGGAGAGGCCGTGCCAGCCGAAGATCAGCGGGATTGGCGCGGCCTTATCGTAGGACTCCGGAACGACCAGCACGAACGTGCGCTGCTCGCCGGCGACGTCGATGGCCTTGCTCTTGACGCCCGCGGTCTGCGCGATTCCGCACCCGGCGGTCGCGATGCTGCCGCCACCGCCGCCCGACGAGGTCGAGCCGGTCGAGGAAGCAGCGCCTCCGCCGCCTGATGTCGCGGTCGTGAGTGATCCGCCACCGCCCGACGCGGCGCTGCTGGAAGCGGTCTGGCCGGCGCCGGAGCCCATCCCGCCGGTGGCTCCCGCTCCGCCGGCGCCTCCATTGTCGGCGCTGGAGGACGAGGACGCGCTCGTCGTTGCTCCGCTCGCGCCGAGGCAGCCGGAGAGCGCGACGACGAACAGGGTGAACCAGCGGGAAGTGGGCTTGGTCATGGCGTTTCTCCTCGGGCGCCTCGCGCCTCGGATGAATGGTTTCCGCCGCCCGTACGTGTGAGCGAAAAAGGGAGCGCGCCGGGCGAGGTCGTCGAGCGCTGAGCCGGGCCTGCCTGCGCCGCGCCGAACGGGTCCAGGCGGGCGCTTCACATCCTCGTGTAGCGGAAACTCCCTGACAACGTGGCCCAAACATGGAGTCGACCATGAACACCGAAGAACCCCTGAAGAAGACCATCCTCACGCTGGGTGTCCTCGCCGCTCTCGCCTCCCGACGCGCGACGCCAATCGAAGACGCCGAGACCCTCGATGACGTCGGGGCCACCTACCTCGTGAAGGTGATCGTCAACCACCCGCGCGATCCCGCGCGCACCGGCGCAGCGCAGGTCGTGGGGATCGCGCCCGATATGCCATCGAACGATCAGACCTCCATCGACGTCCTCTGACCGCTCGAGCCCTCCGCGATCGGACAAAGCAGCACAGCCGTCCTCACGTGGAGATCCTGAACGTGCCCGAGACCACCTGGTCCGCTCTGGCAAGGACGAGGACTGAGCTCGCTATCGCCGCCGCGCCTCGATCCACGCGCGCGCCTCGACCTCCGTGGCGAGGAATTTCGACTGATAGTCGAGCCGCCCCAGAAGTTTCGCGGCGCCGAGCAAGAGGTTGAACCCGGCGCGCACGGTGGAGCTTGCCCCGTAGAACAGGGTGACCTCGGGGCGCACCTCGTGGATGCGCGCGACCCCGACCCTCCGCGCAGCGCGGTCCATGCCGTCGAGGCGGGAGATGTCGACGATGTGGAAACGGACCCGCCTGGTCCGATGGACCGGAGCGAGATCGTCGATCATCGCGTTCGTGGCGTGATCCGTCAGCGTGCCCGCAATCCACATGAACACGGTGTCCGGCTCCTCGAAGCGAACCTCCCACGACGCCGGCGCGTTCATCCGCGGAGCTCCTCGATGCACGTCGACATTCGCCCATGGTACTTGAAGTGCATCGCCGACGCAGGGCTGGCGCGCGGGCGAGGTGACGATGTAGCGTGGCGCTCGGATGTCCTCTCTGCCAGCGAGCGATCCTTCGGGTCCGACCCCCGCGAAGAGCCGCGCACCCTGGATCGTGGGCGCCGTCGCCGCCGCCGCGATGGTCGTCGGCGCCGGGTTCGGCGCGATGCGGTGGGAGCGGCTCGCCGATCTCCCGGCCGAGGACGTCCTGCCCCTTCCGCCTCCGGCGAGCGCGCTCGTACCCACCACCCTCGACCTCGACCTCGCGACCTCGACGCAGGCGGAGAAGGAGCACGGGACCCAGGCCGTCACCGTGCTCGTGACCCGCAAGCAGCTCCTGATCGGCGGCGATCCCACCCCGATCGCGACGTTCCCCGAGGGCTTGCGCGCGCTCGGCGCGGCAGGCCTGCCGCCGGGCTCCAAGCGAAATGGCCGGGACGACCTGTTCCTGCCCGATCTCGGAAATGGCCTTACCTTCTGGCACGACGCCGCCAAGGCGCGCGCGCACGCCGAGCCCGGTGAGCTCGCGGTCGCGGTCCTGGCGGACACTTCGACGCCGTACCGGGTCCTCGTCGAGGTGCTCTTCACCGCCGGCCAATCGGGCTTCAATCGCTTCGAGATCGCCGTGCGCGCCGCCGATGGGAGCCTTCGGTGGATCGTCTCGCGCCCGCCGCAGATCTCGACGCACGACCCGCGAGGGGCGCGGCCCCTTTCGCTCGCGGTCTTCGTGACCGACGCAGGCGCCTCGATCCGCGCGCGCGGCGAGAACGTCGCGCCCGGCTGCGACAGCGCCGGCCCCGGCGTCACGATACCGAAGGTCGCGGGGACCTACGACCACCCCGGACTCACCGCGTGCCTGCGCAAGATCAAGGATCTCGTGGAAGGCGCGAAGGAGGAGACGACGGTCACGCTGACCGCAGACCCGGCCATCGAGCTCCAGACGATCGCGTCCACGATGGATACGCTCAAGGGGACGAGAGAGGCTGGCCCGCTCTTTCCCACGGTCTACTTCGGTGTGGCCCGCGATGGCGCCGCCGCGATCGCCGCTGCCACCTCCGACCGCCGCAGCGTGCCTCTGGACCGCTCCGATCTCTATCGCGGTGCGACCAGCGCCGAACCGGAGAGACCGACCAGGGTCAAGGTCGTCGGCAACGCCAGCGTCGGCAGCGCGGCGGTCTCCGGTGGCAACCTCGCCAACGCGCCGGCCGTCGTGGCCGGCATGGCCGCGGGCTTCCGCCGTTGTTACAACAAGGGCCTCCAGGAGGATCCGATGATGAAAGGCTCGGTCCGCATCACCGCCAAGATCGGCCCGAACGGTGACGTGCTCGCCGCCAGCCCGTCCGGCGGTGATGGGCTCTCGGGGACGGTCGTCTCATGCATCGCGGCGCGCGTCTCCGCGGCGCAGTTCGCGCCGCCCAGCGGCGGAGGCGCGACCCTCATCATCCCGGTGACGCTCACCCCGCAGTGAGCGGGCGCGCACGCCACCCCGACCACTCCATGCCCCTGCACATCGGCATCGTCGCCTGCTCCGCCGAAGGCGCCTCGCTCTGCTACCGCACGATCTGCGCCGAGGGCGCGCAGCGGCTGGGCGCGCACGCACACCCCGAGGTGTCGATGCACACGCCTTCGCTCGCCGACTACGTGCGCTGCCTCGACAAGGGCGATTGGCCCGGCGTCGGCGCGCTGATGCTCTCCTCCGCGCACAAGCTCGCGGCCATCGGGGCCGATCTGCTGATCTGCCCCGACAACACCATCCACCAGGCGCTGCCGCTCATCGCCGCGCGCTCGCCGCGCCCCTGGCTGCACATCGCGGAGGTGGTGGCCGAGGAGGCCGAGACGCGCGGGCTCCGGCGCCTGGGTCTGTTGGGCACGCGCTGGCTCGTCGACAGCGAGGTCTATCCCGAGAAGCTGGCGACGCTCGGGATCTCGTGGGTGCGGCCGAGCCCCGCCGATCGCGACGAGATCCATCGCGTCATCATGGACGAGCTGGTCTACGGTGTGATCCGGCCTGACTCGGTGGCTCACCTCGAGCGCGTGATCGCTCGGCTGAAGGACGAGGGCTGCGACGGCGCGGTGCTCGGCTGCACCGAGCTCCCGCTGGTCGTCGGCGACGCGCGCTCGGCGCTGCCCACGCTGGACTCCACGCGCCTCCTGGCGCGGGCGGCGCTCGAGCGGGCAGCGCGAGGCGCCGGGGTTGGAGCGGGTTGAGGCTCGAGCTACTCGCACGAGGCCGCGGCGCACGCGGCGAGCTGGGATCCGCAGGTCTTCAGGATGCAGCTCTGGCAGTCCGCCGAGGGCGCCGCGCCAAACTGGCAGACGTCGCCGCAGGGGGCGTCCGCGTCGCGGATGGCGCCGAGCTGACAGTGGAGGAGCGCCGAGAGCGGAGCGCCGCTCGCCGGGCAGCTATCGACGATGCAGCCGTAGAGGCTGGCCTCATCGGTGGCCGCCCCGGCGCAGGCGACCGCCTGCATGCAGGTGAGGTCGCCGTCGCCGATCCAGGTCGCGTCGCGGCCAGGATCGCTGAGCCCGGCGGAGCTGCAGGCCTCGAACGCGGGGTCGCGCGGGTAATACACCCCCACGAGGCCGCACATCTCGTCCCGGGTCGTCGGGCCCTGAGCGACCACGCGGCTCTCGGGGTTCTCGTAGGCGCAGCGAAAGTCCACCGCCGAGCCGGCCGGGAGCGACTTCCCCGGCAGCCACTGCCGGGTCGGGACGTCGGTCCATTGATCGGTCTCGAACAGGGTCTCCTCCGGGCTCCCCTCGGCGTCGACCAGGTCAGCGCTGAAGTGGACGCCCCGCCGGTGCATGTGGGACGCCAGGCTCACGATGTTGACGTCGCTCGGGACCGGGCAGCGCATCCGGGCGCTCGACGCGCCGAGCGCCGGCACGCGGATGAACGGGTTGAAGAACAGGAGGAACCCCCCTTCCGTCTTCACCTCGGCGTCGGGGATCGAATAGAGGTTGATCCGCGCGTCGGTCTCGAGGGGCTCGGACGACGCGTTCAGGTAATGCGTGTTCATCAGGACGATCGACCCCGCCGGGAGCCGGATCGCCACGCCCGGAGGCATCTCCGTGTCCGGGCCCTCGGGATCCTGCGCCAGCGCGACGATGCCGGTCACGTCCCAGCTCCCCAGCGGGCCGCTCGAGCAATCGAAGACGCCGCTCGTGTCCACCTGCTTCCCCTGCCGGTCGACGGTCGGGATGCTCGTGTAGGAGGTGGCCGCCAGCACGACGTGGTGGCTGCCCTCGAGGTAGCGCACCCTCGAGCGGTTGAGGTTGATGCCGCCCGGCGGCACGACGAAGAACTGGCAGCGCTCGACCTCCTCCCCCGGGGCGATGGTGCTGACCATCCGGAACTGCGTCCCCTCTTCGTCCAGCAGCGGATCGGTCGGCCCTACGGTGTCTCCTGCGCCTCCGCAGCCGGCGAGCGCGAGGACGAGCGGGGCAAACCATCGCAGGGTGAGCTGGGCCATGACGTCTTCTCCTTCGAGTGCAGCGGCGCCCTTTGCGCCTTTCGGGGAGGTGGTTTCCGGCGCCGCCGCTTGTGAGGGACGCCGCCCCGAAAAAATCCGTATGCTCGCCCCCGTGGTCCTGGAGCCGGCGCTGCACGCATGAAAAGGAGGCTCACCGAGGGCTGGCCGCTCGTCGGCTGGACGGCGCTCGGCACGGCGGCGCTCGTGGGCGGGCTCTTCGGGGCGTACGGGACGGGGAGCGCGGGCCTCTCGGCCGCCATCCGGCTCACCGCCCGCGCGGCGGTCGTGCTGTTCCTGCTGGCGTTCACGGCTTCGGGCCTGCGCCTCCTCTGGCGCTCCCCGTGGACGGCGTGGCTGCTCCGGAACCGCCGTTACCTCGGGGTCTCGTTCGCCGTCGTCCACTTCACGCACCTCGGCGTGATCGCCGCCTCCGCGGCGCGCGCGCCGGACGAGTTCCTCCGACGGAACGGCTCCCTCACGGTCCTCGGCGGCGGCGGCCTCGCCTACCTGCTCCTCGCCGGGATGACCGCGACCTCCTTCGACCGCAGCGCCGCCTGGCTGGGGCGGACCTGGTGGAGGCGGCTGCACCTCGCCGGCAGCTACCTGCTCTGGTTCGTCTTCCTGCAGAGCTACGCCGGCCGCGCGCTCTTCAGGTCCGCCGCCTATGCCCCGCTCGCGCTGGCCCTCGTCGCGGCGCTCGCCCTGCGCACCTGGGCATGGCAGCGGAGGCGGCCCGGCGCGGCCTCCGGATGATCTTCGCGGTCACCCGGCCGGCGCGATCGGGTCGCCGACCGCGATCGCGCCCGACTTCACGATCCGCGCGTAGAGCCCGCGCAGGCGCCGGGGCCGGTGCGCGGGCACGTTCACCCAGCGGAGCGCGTCGGCGCCGAGCCGAGCGCGGAACTTGTGGCAGCCCGCGTGGACCTTGGCGGTCACCTCGATCACCGCCGAGCCGATGGCCAGGCGGGCCCCGACCGGCAGCGCCGAGGCCGCGAGATCGAGGTCGACGACGAGGTTGTCGCCCGGCACGTGCCAGCGCGCCGGGTCGCCGCCGACCAGGACGTCGACGACCCGCCGCTCGATCAGCGAGATCTGCGCCTCGGGGTGAGGGGTCTCGGCGGCCCGCCAGCGATCGCCGTGGACGGCGCCCTCGGGGCTGACCTCGATCCGGGCCGGCGTCTCGTGCGCCTCGTCGCCGACCCGGATCACCAGCGCCCGGACCACGCCCCCGATCGGAGCGGGCGCCGGCGTGGCCTGCCAGAGGCGCTCGAACCGTTCGAAGTCCGGGCCCGGGGTTTCGAGATCGGTGTCGCTGTCGGTCATCGGTCGTTCACGGGAGCTCTGCTGACTTCAGGTACTCTATCACGGCCATCCGCGCGGCGTGGCTGTACCCTCCGGCCGGGTAGTCGTGGCCGCCGTTGCCGTTGCCGGGGAGGCTGGTGTCGAAGCGGAACAGCCCCTTGCGCTGCGCGGGCGACAGGTCCCGCGCGGTGGAGAGGTAGCCGAGCTTTCGGGGGTCCATCTCGTGGCTGCCGACCCAGAAGACCTTGGATCGCCGCGCCGGCGGCGAGAGGAGCTCGTAGACGTTGGGCACCGAGCCGTTGTGCAGGAACGGCCCCGTGGCCCAGATCCCGAGGAGCGGCCCGCCCTTCAGGCTGATCACCGCGCTGGGCGCGGGCCGCCAGGGCTCCGGGGGCTCGCCCGGCCGGGCGGGGAAGAAGCGGTAGTCGTGGTAGGCCATCTTCTCCTGATCGCTCAGGCCGAGGTCGGCCATGCCCCGCTCGACCACCGCCGCGACGGTCTCCAGGAAGAACTTGGGGGCCGACACGACGGGCGCGCCCTGGAACAGCACCGGCCCGAGATCGGCTGTCTTGATGTAGCGGCGGATGAAGGTCTCGGTGTAGACCGGATCGGTCTTGACGTCGCTGAGCAGCACCTGATCGACCTTGATGAACTGCTTGCCGATGATGTTGTCCTCCTTGGCGGTCATCCGGAAGGGAGGCATGTTGTGGCAGCGCGCGCAGTCTCGAACGAACAGCGCCTTTCCCTGGGCCGCCAGCCTGGCGTCGACGGGCCCGAAGACGTCGGCCGGCCACCTCGGCGGCTCGAGCTCGAGGGCGATGTGCTCCAGCGCGTAGAGCTGGCGATAGAGCACGGTGGACTTCAGGAGGCCCTCCCTGGGCCCGGTGAGCTGGGCGTGGCCATACACGCCCAGGACCTCACCGGCGTTGCGGTTGATGGGGCTCCCGGCCACCGGCGTCCACTGCACCCAGTCTTGCTTGAACGTCAGCCACAGGAACGGGTAGCTCACCGGCGCCGACGGGTCGCGGAGGTTGTCGGGCTCCCGGAGATCGCTCACCGCCAGCGAGGTGATGTCCTGGTTCAGCGCGTCGGCCCTGCCGGCGCCCGCCGTCAGGGACCCGGTGCGCATCCAGGTCTGGCCGATCAGGCCGGTGGCATAGACCAGCACCGCGCCCTTCAGGTCCTTGGCCTCTTCGGGCGTGGGGGCGTGGCCAAGCACCTTGGCGGCGAATCGGCCGAACTTCGCGTCGTCGGCGAGGGTGGCGTTGACCGAGGCCGTGAGATCGATGATGAAGGCCCCGAAATCGGCCAGGGTGGGCGCGCCGTCGATACGCAGCCTCCGGCCGCGGTAGGTGATGTCGTTGGTGTGGCAGGCGGCGCAGCTCATACCCACCCAGGGCCCGACGCCCGGGTCGTCGTAGGTGTCCTTGACGAAGGCCACGGGCAGGTCGTCCGGGTTGAGCTCGGGGTTCGGCCCGAGGGGCGCGGCCCAGCCATAGCGGGTCATGTTGGCCTGGGCGGCGAACGGCGCGGCGTCCTTGGCGCGCTCGAGCGCCAAGAACCAGCGATAAGGCATCAGGCGCGAGCCCTGAGGCGTGAAATAGAAGGCGTCGCGCAGCCTGGGCGACCAGCCCTGGTCGAGCGCCGTGATCGCGGCCGCCTTGGCCTCCGCGGCGTGGGCCGGCGGCTGGGCGGCGAGCCCGCCCGCCGCGGCGAGCGCCAAGAGCGCGCCATGGCCGTGGCGCAGAGCGGCAGATACCCTCATGGACGACAACCCTCCCCCGGTACACGAAGGCTACCGAGGGGGGTGTCTCGGGTCAACCGGAGGCAGACAGGATTTCGACCCTTTCCGCTTGTCCTCTTGTGTCCTCAAACGAGGGTGCGACGCAGGAAGTCGAGCGTCCTGGCGTAGGCGTCCCGGGCCGCGCGGACGTCGTAGGTGGGGCGGACGTCGTTGAAGAACGCGTGCTGGACACCCTCGTACATCACCTGCTCGAAGCCCCTGTCGTGCTTCCACATCTCGGCCGCGAACGCCGGCACTCCATCGTTGATGGGCTTGTCGAGGCTCCCGTAGAAGCCGAGGATCGGGCACCGGATCTTGGGCACCATATCGAGGGGCGGACAGCGGCCGTAGAAGACGACCGCGCCCGCGAGCTCCGGGTCGTTGCAGGCGAGCAGCGCGGCGAGGCCGCCGCCCATGCAGAAGCCGACCGCGGCGATCCGCTGGCCGCGAGTCGCCGGGTGATCCGTGCGCAGGAAGGAGGCCGCGGCGATGAGCGGCGGCAGGTACCCCCCCGCGAACAGGGCCGTCATCGTCTCGCCGATCCGGTCGGCCTCGACGATGGGGCGCTTGGTGAGCTCGACCTCGCGGGCCTTCGCATCCATCCGCTCGGCGGGGGAGAGCTGGTTGATGAACGCGACGGCCTCGGCGATGCGCTCGCGGGTCAGGGGGGGCGGGCGCTCGCCGTCCTTCGCGTAGAGATCGGGGGCGAACGCGACGTAGCCGGCCTGGGCGATCCGGCGGGTGACGTCCTCGATATGGGGGTCGACGCCCCACGCCTCCTGGATCACCACCACCGCGGGCAGCGGGAGCGCGGCGCGCTCCTGCCAGACGAGGAAGCCGCTGTATTCGTTGTCGGACCCGTAGCGGATCCATTCGGCCTTCAAGCTCACGGTGGACCTCCTCGAAAGGGCGCAGGGCTTGAGTAGATCCGCCATGCCGCGCGTGCAAGCGCCGTCCGATCGGGATACAGAGCGACCCGATGGAGACCCGAGCGATGAAGAGCGAGGCCCGGGAGGCGATCGTCGCCGCCGACAAGCGCCACGTCTGGCACCCCTACACCCCGATGCGCCGCTACATCGACGAGGTGGATCCGCTGGTGATCGATCGGGCCGAGGGATCGCGGCTCTTCGACGTGGATGGGCGGAGCTACCTCGACGCCAACGCGAGCTGGTGGGTGGCGTCGCTCGGGCATGGCCACCCGCGGCTCTGCGCGGCGCTCTCGGCGCAGGCGGCGCGGCTCGCGCACACGTCGCTCGCGGGGGTGACCCACGCCCCGGCCGCGCTCCTCGCCGAGGAGCTCAGCCGCCTGGCGCCGGCTGGGCTCACCCGTGTCTTCTTCAGCGACGACGGGTCCACGGCGGTGGAGGTCGCGCTCAAGCTGGCGGTCCAGCTCTGGCACAACCTGGGGAGGCCTTCGCGGCGGCGGTTCGTGGCGCTCGACGGGGCCTTTCATGGCGAGACGATCGGGGCGGCGAGCCTCGGCGGCGTCCCGATCTTCCGGCGGCCGTTCGCGGGCGTCCTGCTCGACTGCATCCACGTCGCCTCGCCGGCCGAGGGGCCGGAGTTCGAGCGCGCCTTCGCGGCGCTCGAGGCGGTGGTGAAGCGGGATCGGGACGAGATCGCCGCGGTGGTGCTCGAGCCGCTCCTCCAGGGGGCGGCGGGGATGCGGGTCTATGCGCCGGACTACCTCCGGGCGGCGCGGGCGCTCTGCGACGCCCACGAGGTGCTGCTGGTGTTCGACGAGGTGTTCACGGGCTACGGGCGCACCGGGCCGATGTGGGCCTCGGATCTCGCCGGCGTCGCGCCCGATCTGCTCTGCGTGGCCAAGGGCTTCTCGGGGGGCATGTTGCCGATGGCGGCGACGCTCGCGTCGGAGCGGGTCTTCGAGGCCTTCCTCGGGGATCCCGACAAGGCCTTCTATTACGGGCACTCCTACGCCGGGAACCCGCTCGGGGCGGCGGTCGCGCGCGAGGTCCTGGCGATCTACCGCGACGAGCGGATCCTCGAGCGGGCCGCGCCGAAGGCCGAGCGGATCGCGGCGGCGTTCCGGGGCTTCGGGGATCTCCCCGGCGTGGTGCGGACGCGCTCGCTGGGGATGACAGGCGCGCTCGATCTCGCGGCCGGCGCGAGCTACCTCGGGCGGGCGGGCTGGCGGGTGTACGAGGAGGCGCTCCGGCGGGGCGCGTACCTGCGGCCCCTCGGGGACGTGGTGTACATCGCGCCGCCGCTGAACATCCCCGACGCCGATCTCGAGGAGCTGCTCGGGATCGTGGGAGAGAGCGTCCACGCAGCGATGGCGGGGGGTGGATGAACGAGTGCCAGGGAGAGCGTCACTTGGCGGCTTGGTGCTGCCCGCCGACCAGCTTGAAGCGCTCGTTGAGCACGGTCCAGTTCAGCCCGGAGAGCATGTTGGCCACGTAGTCGCCCTTGTTGGTCTGGTAGTCGAGGAAGTACGCGTGCTCCCAGGCGTCGACGGCGAGCATCACGTGCACGTTGGCGAACAGCCCGACGTCGTGCTCGGTCCGGACGAGGTTGTTGTAGAGCTTGCCGTCGGCGTAATCGAAGACCGTGACGAGCCAGCCGTGGGCGCTCATCAGGCACGCCTTGGCGTCCTCCACCCAGGCGTCGAAGCTGCCAAACCCCGCGTTGAACAGCCTCTTGCTGTGATCGTTCGGCTGGACCCCGCCGTTACCGATGTTCTCGAAGTACATCTCGTGCAGCACGGTCCCGTTGAAGGCGACCGGCTCCCGACGCTTCAGCTCGCTGTACTCGTTGAACGCGTAGTTGGGCGCGCTGCGATCCGCCGTGCCGAGCTTCTCACGGATCTCGTTCAGCTTCTTCACGTACCCCTGGTAGAGCGTAAAGTGAGCCTTGAGCTGCGCGTCGCTGAGCCCCTTGGCGTTGCCGCCGAGGAGATGGTCGAAGTTCTTGGGTTCGCGGGCCATGAGAGCCTCCTTCGAGCCTCCTAGCGCGCTCTCGGCGCAATCGCAACCGTCGGCATTTCCCTGACTCGGGGAGGGCCCGCGCCTCTTTACACCGACAGCAAGACCCCCCGCGCCGGCTCGCCCGTGGCGGCCCCGATCGCCTTCGCGTAGAGGAGCACCTGGGTCTCGTACTGCTCGCGGAGCCGACCCTCGAGCTCGCCGTCGGTCTTGAAGTCGACCACGGTCCAGGTCACGCCGAGCGGCCCCACCTCCCGGAAGGCCAGGTCGATGATCCCCTCGACCACCGTCCCGTCCTCGAGCGGGAGCAGGATCGGGGTCTCGCGCCGGCACTCGCCTCGCCGGGCGCTCTCGGCGGCGCGCTGGAGCAGCGAGTGCCGGAGCGCCGCCATCACCGCCGCCACGCTCGCCGAGACCTCCGGCCCCGACGCGCCGATGAGCCGCCCCTCCGCCGCGGCGACGGCGGCGACGTGGGGCTCGTCGGCGAGCAGATCCACCTCCGCCAGGACGGCGTGGACCAGCGTCCCAAAGCGTTTCCCCCGGGGGCGCCCGTGCCGCGGCGTCCCTGTCTGCTCGAAGCCGACCTCACCCCAGGGGGCCGCCTTCCCCTCGCGCGGCGCCGCCTCGGCGATCTCGGTCGCCGTCCGCACCGGGACGGTCTTCGTCCTCCCGGCCTGGATCAGCTCCTCGCGGCGCTCGATCCAGGCGCGGTGGGCGATCACCCCCTCCTCCGAGACGACGCCCCGATCGTCCGCCGCCAGGATCCGCTGCTGCCGGAGCCCGCCCTCCGGCTGCTTGTCGAGCCCGAGGATGTTCGGATCCCACCACACCACGCCATGCGCGCCCGCCCTCGGCGCGTGCAGGCCGGGCGCCACCGAGTCGCTCGCCTCGCGCTCGGCGCGGAGCGGGCGCTCGAGCACGCTGTCCGCGCCGAACGGCGGGCAGCTCGGCGCGAACTCCGGGTGCCTCCTGCGCTGGCCCGGCGGGTAGAGGACCGGGTTGAGCACGTCGAGCCAGCCCTCGAGCTCCTCGTCGCCGACCGCGGGGACCACCAGCAGATCCCGGGCGCGGGTCGCGGCGACGTACGCCAGGCGCACCGTCTCCTCCCGATCGCGGCGGAGCACCTCGTCGCGCTGCTCGACGAGCTCGAACGGCATGCACCCCGCCAGCGCCTCGGCCCACAGGTTCTTCTCCTGATCGACGTGGAGCGTCGGCATCGAGAACGTCGCCGGCGCGGTGGGATCGGCGAGGATCACCACCGGGAACTCGAGGCCCTTCGCCCGGTGCACCGTCATGATCCGGACGCCCTCGGTCCCCTCCTCGACCACGGGCGCCTCGCTCGCCTGGCCGGCCTCGGCGTCGGCGTCGAGGCGCTCGACGAAGGCGCGGAACGAGGTGGCGCCCGCGGCCTCGAAGCGGCGCGCCTGATCCATCACCCGGAGCACGTTGGCGAGCGCCTGCTCGCCCGTCGGCCAGATGGCGATCCCGGCGTGGGCCCGCGTCGCCTCGAGGAGCCGCGCGATCGTGTCGGCGATGGGGCGCCGGTTCCTCCCGGCGTGGAGCCTCCGGAGCACCGCGAGCGCCTCGGTGACGTCCCGCGTCGCCTCGGTGGTGGTCCTCGGGTCCTTGGTGTGGCGCAGCGGGTGGAGGGCGCCGAGCGCGATGCCGTCGCCCACGGCGCTGCGGTAGGCGAGGAGCGCCTCGTCGGTGAGCGCGAAGAACGGCCCGCGCAGCGTGGCGTAGACGCTGAGCTCGTCGTCGGGCCACTCGATGGCGTAGAGCGCGCTCCTCACGGCCTGCACCTCCTCGCGGTCGTGGAAGCTCCTGCCCCCGACGAGCACGTGCGGGACGCGGCGCGCCTCGAGGGCCCGCACGTAGGCTCGGGTCAGGTCCTCGCCGAAGCTCTGGAAGCGCTTGAAGAGGAGGCAGACGTGGCGCGCCTCGAGGGGCGCGGTCTGCTCCCGCTCGGTCACCGTCCAGCCGCTGTCGTGGATGAGCCAGTCGACGAACGCGCCCACGGCGTCGGGGAGCGAGTCGTTGACGCTGTACCCGGTGACCTTCCCCCAGTCGCTGTAGGGGCGGGGGACGGGGAGCGCGACGACGGCGGGCTGCCCCTCGATCCGCTCGCGGTACTTCTCGAGCGCGACGTACTCGGCCTGGGTGGAGCTCTGCGAGGGTCGCGCGACGCTCCTGCCCTTCATCACCGGCGCGAAGGCGGCGTTCACGGCGTCCTGGATCTCGGGGGAGCTCCGGAAGCTCGTGGTGAGGTAGAGGCACCTCGCGCCCTGGGCGACGAGGCGCTCCTTGGTGGCCTCGTAGAGGGCGACGTCGGCGCGGCGGAAGCGGTAGATCGACTGCTTGGGATCGCCGACCAGGAACAGCTTGCCGGGGAGCGGCCTCGCGCGGTTCCAGTCGGTCTCGGCGGGATCGTCGGCGGCGATCAGCATGAGGATCTCGGCCTGGAGCGGGTCGGTGTCCTGGAACTCGTCGACGAAGAGGTGGGAGAAGCGGCCCTGGAGCTCCTCGCGCACGGCGCGGCTCTGCTTGACGAGGTCGCGGGCCGAGAGGAGCAGATCGAGGAAGTCGAGCTTGCCGGCGCGGGCCTTGAGATCGCCGTAGCGGCCGATGAGCGGGGTGAGCTCCTCGTAGAGGCAGGCGGCGAGGTCGGCGTTGGCGGCCTCGATCAGGGCGTCGAGCTCCATCTTGGTGGCGTCGCGGAGGGCCGCGATCTCGGCGCGGGGCAGGCCCTGGCCGTAGATCGGGCCGCCGCCCTTCCACCTCCACTCCTTCCAGCGGGCCATCTCGGCGAGCTCGGCCTCGAGGCCGTCGTGGTCTCGGCCCCGGATCAGCTCGCGCCGCCCGAGCTCGGCGATGAAGCGGCTGATCTTGGCGAGGTTCTGGGCGAGGTAGTCGGTGGGCCGGTCGGCGCGTTCGGCGAGGGTGGCCGTCGCGCGGAGCCGCTCGATCGTCCGATCGATGGAGGCGTCTCGATCGAAGGGGACGCGCCGCCACTTCGCGGTGAAATCCCGGTGGCCGGCGAGCTTCCAGGCGGCCTCGCGGAGGGTCTCGCGCGCGCCTCCGCGGTCGCGGCCCCGGGGCCTGCGGCGGAGGACGCGGCGGACGCCCTCGGGGGGCTTGCGGAGGGCCTCCTGGAACCAGACCTCGAAGGACTGCTCGAAGAGGCGCTCGGCCTCGTCCTCGGCGGCGACCTCGAAGAGCGGGTCGACCTGGGCCTCGACGGGGCGCTCGCGGAGCAGGTCGGCGCAGAGGGCGTGGATGGTGCCGATGCGCGCCACCTCGAGGTGGGCGAGGGCGCCGTCGAGCCTCTTGCGCTCGGCGGGGGTGGCGGCCGGATCGAGGCGGGCCTTCTCGAGGCCGGTGCGGAGGCGGAGCTTCATCTCGCCGGCGGCCTTCTCGGTGAAGGTGACGGCGGCGATGCGATCGAGCTCGGTCTTGCCGGAGCGGAGGACCGCGACGATGCGCGCCACGAGCTCGGTGGTCTTGCCGGTGCCGGCGGCGGCCTCGACGATCAGGGTGGTGTCGAGATCCTCGCGGATGACGCGGCGGGCGGCCTCGTCGGGGATCGGGCGAGGCTCGGCGCTGGGCTGGGCGGTGGTGGGGAAGACGCCGGAGGAAGGAGGCTGCTCGATCATGAAAGCGACGCAGGGCTGTCATCCTCCGCGAGGGGGGGCGGGGTCAAGGGTCAGCTCTTCTTGCCCGCGACGATCCCGACGGCCATGTCGGCGATCGCGAGAGCCTTGCCGACGCTCGAGTCCTTGGGGACCATCTCCGTCGCCTCGTGGAGGGCCGACGCGAAGTCGCCCTGGGCGATCGCGCCGGCGGCGCTCAGGCCGTGGCGGATGGGCGAGTCCTTGGGGAAGATCAGGGCCGCGCCCTTGATCACGGCGCCGACGTCGCCGGTGGCGAGCCCCATCAAGGCGGCCGCGCGCTTGGTCGCGGCGATGAAGCGCTTCGAGGACCGGCGCTCGCCGTCCGGATCGAAGGTCACGTCGTCGTACATCTCGCCGATCTGCTGGCGGACCGCGATGCTGAGCGCCATCGAGACGCACTTCTGGCTCGCCGCCTCGCCCCACTGGCGGGCCTGGCTGAGCGGGTAGAGCCGGCTCTCGATCTCGACCCGGGCGGTGCTCGTCGCGCTCGAGGGCTTGCCGCTCGCCGGGACCAGGGTCGCCATCCCGTTCGTGCCCACGGTCACGCGAAAGCTGCCGGCCTTCCGGAGGTTCGCGAAGAGCTCCGCGTTCTTCACCGTCGCGGTGGACCCCGGGCCGCCGAGGGCCTTGAGGGCGGTCTTCATCGAGTCCTCGGCGACCTTGACGAGCCCCTCGCAGATCATCGCCTGCTGCTCCATGGGGCCCATCGGGGGGTAGCCGCCGCGGCGCGAGCTGCCCCTGGATCCGGCCGGCTGTAGGATCCCACAGCCGCTCAGCAGGACGGCGACGAAGAGCAGGAGCGCCCACCGGATCCTTCGGGTCATGGCGGCCTCGGTCCGATGGTTCTCCGGGCGCCGCAAGCCTGAACCGCGGGGCGCTGCGCGCCCCGCGAAAGGGACGTCAACAGCCGCAGTCGAGGTAAGGAACGACGAGCTGCTCCCAGCGGTCGTACCGCGCGCCCGAGCTCCGGAGGACGCCCTGATCGAAGATCATCTCGACGCTCCCGTCGCCGTCCACGTCACCGGCGGACGACGGCAAGAGCGGCTGCGCGTCCGGCTCCTTGACGAGCTTCGGCGCGGGGCCGCCGATCTCCCACGCGGCGCTCAGCGTCGCTTCGAACTCGGAGCATCCCCGGCTGGCGCGCAGCGTCACAAGGCTCGCGCCCGAGGGGAGCGCCATCGCCCGGACCTCGGGCTTCGTCCCATGGCGTCGTGTCCTCCACGAACGCGGGGAGCTCGGAGGGGCTCCCGCCGCGAGGATCGCATGGCCGAGGAGGCTCCGTCGCGCGGGATTACCAGTCGATGCTGAACGTGCAGCGCTCCGCGCCGCGCTGTCGGCAGGGGCCGTCGTCGTGGCGCACCTTGGCCTTCGGCTCGAAGCGCGCGGCGAAGGCGGCGAGCAGGCCTCGGTCGAACTCGCACGGGTAGGGGCTCTCGCACACGATCGAGATGGCCCGGTCGCGGACGCGCGTATAGGTGTAGTGCCCGATGCCCTCGAGCATCTTGCCCGACGCGGGGTCGAACATGACGACGCCGCCCTTTCGGTGGTTCATGTGGAAGGTGATGTCGAGCGAGCGGATGGCGTCGTGGAGGTCACGCATCTGGGGCGGGAGGCGGGCGTGGTTGGGCACCTGGAGCCCCACGTTGTAGAGCGTGCCGGCGCCGACCTCGCGGGCGATGCCTTTCATCACCTCGAGGCAGGGCTGGAGGGGGAACCACGCGTCGGGCGCGAACTGGGGGAGGGTGCCCTTCTTGGCGGCCGCGTCGTCGACGATGCCGTGCCGGCGCAGGAACCGCAGCGCCACCGAGGGGAACATCTGAAAGCCGGCGATGATGGCCCCGAGCGCGTTGGCGTTCACCTCGACGCCGGGGGAGAAGGACACGAACTCCATGGAGGCCTCGCTCAGGGTGGAATGGGAAGGCAGGTCCACCGGCCGAGTCAAGCCAGGATGTTCCTTCAAGTTCGCCGTGAGAAAGGGCGTGGCCCTGCGCCTCCGGGAGGTGTACGGTTTTTCGTACATATGCGTTCCGCTGCGCTCAAGAAGGATCTGGTCCCCGTCAACGAGTTCCGCTCGAGCCTCGCGGACTGGCTGCAACACCTCGACGAGACGGGCCGCCCGGTGATCCTGACGCACCGCGGCCGGGCGGCCGCGGTCGTCGTGCGGCCGGAGATGCTGGACGAGCTCGAGGAAGAGCGGGCCATGGTGCGGCTCGTCCTTCATGGATTGAAGGACATCGAGGCGGGCCACCTCGTCGAGGACGAGGAGGTCTGGAAGGACGTGGAGGCGGTGGTCCGGCGCGCGGAGGGGCAGGGCGCGCAGAAGAAGAAGAAGAAGCGTGCGCGTCCGGTGGACTGAGCGGGCCCGCGCGCACCTGCTGGACGTCTTCGAGTACATCGCCGCGGACGATCCCCGCGCGGCGCGCGCGCTGCTCCAGCGCATCCGCGCGGCCACCGACGCGCTGCGAACGCAGCCGCGCATCGGGCGGATGGTGCCCGAGGTGGGGCACGAGGCGGTCCGGGAGCGGATCGTGCCGCCCTATCGGATCGTGTACGTGGTCGAGGCCCGCGCCATCGACGTGATCGGTGTGTACCACAGCAAGCGTGACCTCGCGGCGCTGCTCCGCAGGCGGTAGTGGGGCGCCCGCTCTGGGCCGTCATCGAAGCTGCGCGCGCCGGAAGCACCCGGTGACGTGATCGTTGACCATGCCGACGGCCTGCATGAAGGCATAGCAGATCGTCGATCCGATGAAGTTGAAGCCGCGACGCGCGAGATCCTTGCTCATCGCGTCGGACTCGGGCGTGCGCACGGGGATGTCGGACATGCGGCGCCGCGCAGGCCGTCTGGGGCGGCCGCCGACGAAGCCCCAGATATAGGCGTCGAAGCTCCCCACCTCGCGCTGCACCTCGAGGAAGGCCTGCGCGTTGCGGATGGCCGAGGCGACCTTGAGGCGGTTGCGGACGATGCCGGGGTCGGCGAGGAGCGCGGCCACCTTGCGCGGGTCGTACGCCGCCACCTTGGCGGGGTCGAAGCCATCCATGACCTCGCGGTAGCGGGCCCTCTTCTTGAGGATGGTGTCCCAGCTCAGGCCGGCCTGCGCGCCCTCGAGGACGAGGAACTCGAAGAGCTTCACGTCGTCGTGGACCGGGACGCCCCACTCCTCGTCGTGATAGCGAATCGATAGCTCGTTTCGGGCCCATGAACAGCGTCTCATCGCAGCCTCTCGTCCACCGGGCGGCGGAGGCCCGCGCCCGGCGGGCGACACTCTACTCCTTCGCACCGAGGCGCCACGCCTTCCGCTCGCCCTTGCCAGCCGCCTCGACGCTTGATACGGCTTTCTTCATGCTTCGCCTGCCCTTCCGTGCTCGTCATCTCGCCGGCGTGGGTGTCCTCTTCCTCGCGGCGGCTCCGGGCACCGCGACGGGCGACCCCGCGCTCCCCGCCAAGGGTCAGGTCGAGATCACCTCCGTCCCTGTCGCGGGCAGCGGGCCCAAGATCGTCGCCCGCGCCGTCTTCGACGTCCCGCCGAAGAAGATCTGGCAGATCGTCTCCGACTGCGCCCGCTACAAGGATCACCTGCCCCGCGTCGCCGCTTCGGAGCTCGTCAAGAAGGCGGGCAACGTCTACACGTGCAAGGTCACCTTCGCGATGCCCTTCCCCTTCTCCAACCTCACCGGCGTCACCGAGGGCGTCCACGAGGAGAGCGAGCAGGGGATGACGCGCCGGTGGAAGCTCGTCAGCGGCGATTACAAGTACAACGAGGGGAGCTGGGAGGTGAAGCCCGCCGACAAGGCCGGCAAATCGAGCCTCCTCGTCTACACGATCCACGCCGAGCCGAAGAGCTCCATCCCGGACTGGATCCGGGAGAGCGCCCAGAAGAAGGCCCTCCCCGAGATGCTCGAGCGCGTCCGCGACGAGGCGGCCAAGCTGCCCTGAGCGCGGGGGCACGCGCCGAACGGGGATGATTTCGCGCGCTGCGTTCGCCTCATCGCCGCGCTGTTCGGGGGTTGAGGCCCGCGCCGCGCGACCCCCGGCGTCGTCACGTGCGATCATGGTCGCGCTCGTCGCCCATGCGCAGGTGTGCAAGCTGCCGCCCGCCCGTTCGCGACGGACCGCCACAGGAGCGGCCCTTCAACGCAAGCGCGCGATGCTCTCCTCGACGGCACCGCCAGACCGAGCAGGTTTCGGCCCGCCGCAACGAGCGTGCCATCGCGTCGGCCCACGCCTACGACGGGGCCGACCGCCCCTCGGCGGCGATCTCGAAGAGCGGGGCGCCCTAGGCGCTTGCTTCAGCGCTCGCGGAGCAAGTCGGTAGGTTCTTGCCATCGCGTCACGCCTACGCACCGAGGGAGCCTCCCCGACGCGGGGCCGTGCTACCTTGCGCCCGATGAACGCCGTGGAACAAAGCACCGCCGAGCCTGGGGCGCAGGCTATCAATCTGTCGTTCTCGGCCATAGAGTTGGGAAAGTCAGCAGCGCTCGGTGCCGACGTGCGGCTGGAACTTTCGCCGCGCACGACCGTTTTGGTCGGAAAGAATGGAGCGGGGAAATCCGTCTTGATCGAGAAGATGCATGCGGCGATATGGGGAGCAGCCGGTGCTGTAATGACAGCCGATCCCGATCCTGCTCGCTTCGCTTGCGAAATCGAGGCCTCAGACGAGCTAGGAGGCTCCCTCAAGCTTCGCTACGAATGCGGTTGGCGCCCCCGTGAGGAGGAGACGGAGAGCACCAGCGAAGTCGCGATGCCCCGCACGAGCGAGCTGCAAAACAAGGTCGAAGAATCCTGCTGGATCGTCGGGGCCGAGAATCGGCTACTCTGGCGCGTCGACGATGGGGTCATCACGTACAACACCGGAGAGCGCGCAGAGATCGCAGCGGGCAGGACTCTGCTCAACTGGACGATCAGTCGAGGCCAAGGTACATTTTTGTTCCCGTACATGGCCGACCCACTCGAGAGACTATTCTTGAGAGTAGTTCGGATCCCCGCGGGCATACCGAGGGGCGACGTCGAGCGTGAGGAGCTCGCGTTGCCATATCCGGAGCCACTCCGAGAGCGCGGCTCCACAGAGACCCGTCGAATCCGCTGGTTGATTTATCGTCTCGCCAATTGGCACGAGAGGGTGCGCGATCGCTTTGACGAGCTCGTGGAGCTGGGCCGTCGCACTGGCCTGTTGGAGGAAGTGAAGGTGAAGATGTACCGCGATCCGGAGGCGAAGCGCACCGCACATCGGCGGGACCTCGTCAGCGTCCTCGTCGATGGAACGGACCTCGGCCTCCTGTCCGACGGTACGCTTCGGGTCCTAGAGATCCTCCTTTGGCTCATCACCCCTCATTTGAAGCTCCTCCTCGTCGAGGAGCCCGAGACAGCCGTCCACCCCGGCCTCCTTTCGAAGCTGCTCGCGGAGATCGCTGCCTACTCGGCCGACCGCCAGATCGTCCTCTCCACGCAATCGCCCCACGTGGTGAGCTGGGCCGATCCGCTCGCGATCCGTCTCGTGGAGCGTCGCTCCGGCCGGAGCGACGTGCGCCGTCTCAGCGAGAAGGAGATAGGCCACTTGTCTGGCTATCTGCACGAGGAGGGCACGCTCGGGGACTTTGTCTATTCCGGGGCCCTCGATGGCTGAGATCGAGTTCGGCGTACTCGCAGAGGACGACAACGACTGCAAGGTCATTCGCGTCGTGGTCCGTCGCATCTTCGAAAAGTGCGGCGTCGACCAAGGCAGGTGGCGCCTGCACGCCCGGGCCGGGAAGGGCTGCGCCAAGTTGAGGCGCAAGACCGCGGGATGGCTCGTCGAGCTGGCCGACAAGGGCTGCACCGCCGCCATCATCGTGCATGATCTGGACCGCAACCCTTTCAATGGGAGCTTGAACGACGAGGCCGTTCTCGAACGCGAACTCAGTGCGATTCCGGTCCCGCGCGGGCTCAAGCGACTCATCTGCATCCCGGTGGAGGAGATCGAGGCATGGTTCTTCTCGAGTGAGAAGGCACTGGAGAGAGCCTGCGGGAAGCCCCAAAAGGCGCACCTATCTCCTCATCTAATTGTACGGCCCAAGGAGCGGCTCATCGAGATGTCGCGCGGCACCAACAAAAAGCCGCGGTACTCCGAGAATGACAATTCCAAGCTCGCCGAGGATCTCGACCTTGCCGAGTGTACGAGGAGATGTCCCGCGTTCGGTGCCCTCCATGCGTTCTTGCTCAGGCTCGCTGCATCGTGAGGGATCCCGAGGCTGAATCCCAGGTCCTGGGCGCAAGCTCAGTGCGCTTGAGGCGGACCGTCGTCATCGCCAGAGTCGCCAGGAGGCGGCTCGCTCTGGGGTGAAGTGGGCGGCGTGCCTCCCGTCTCACGCGCGAGTAGCTCCAGACCGCACTCGAGCCGAGCCTCGAGATTGTACAGCGTACCTGACAGGTCGTAGGCCGTCGGAGCCGGCCCGCCGTAATCCTTGGAGGCGGCAGCGATATCCGCGATGGTCTTCAGATCCTCACGGGCGCCATCGATCACGGCTCGCCCCGGAGATCCCGTATCACCCCCGGCCAGCCCTTTGAACAGGATGGTCGCGACATCCCCGCCGGGCATATACCTGAATCCGGCGGCGCTGGCGGGCGTCGGGCGATGATAGACCTCCAGCTCTCGGCGGATGGCCGAGAGCAGCGCCACGGCGCGGCGTCCATGTGCCCGCGTGTCGACCATGAGGACGGCGAAGAACAGCACCGCGATGGCGATCACCGCGGACACCCCGATCATGACGAAGAGCCCCAAAGCGCACCTCCCTCGACCAACAGGATGACGAAGTAGAGAACCACGTAGCCGCCCTGCGCGAGCGTCCACGCGGAGCCGAAGAGTCCGCCACGCCATGGGCCCAGGAAGAGCACCACGAGCTCGATCGCACCGAGCAGCATGGCGATCACGATCGCCGGCGTGGTCGCTTCGCGTCGACGCCAGAACGCCACGAACGATGCGGCCATCACCGCGAGCGCCACGAGATCGGCGGCGAGGTAGACCTTCCGGAGGAGCTCGCCGCGGATCGCGGGGTAGCTCCCGGCGAGGACCAAGAGCACGATGGCCCAACCGACGAGCGCGGGCCACGCGCGACGCTCCGCGAGGACGACCAGCGCCAGTGCGGCCAGACCCGCCGGCCAGGCTAGAAACAAGCCATGCTCGACGTGGCCGGCGATCCGGAGCGCGCCGGTCAATGGAGCGGCCTGGGGTGGGTTGGGGAGGATCCAACGCACGATCCCGAATCGGGCCAGGTTCGCGACCGTCATGCCAACCAAGAAGAACATCGCCGGCCGATGGTCTGGCCGATGACGGGCGAGCGCCGCCGCGAGGGCGGCGGCCCCGACCTGGAACACCATGGCCAGGTACTTCAGCGTCACGCCCGCGTGACCTCCGCGTGGACGAGAGACGCGGTAAGGTGCCCAGCCTCGAGGAGCGCCTGGAGCCGGAACCGCTTGCCGCCATGGATCAGCGCGCCGTCCTCGGCGAGCGTGGCGCCGAAAAGCACCTCCGCCGTTTTCTGCGATACCGCAAAGGGCCCCAAGCCCGGCAGGTTCACAGGATAGACCCCCCAGCGCTCCCCTGCGTCGAGGAAGAGGGCAATCGGCGTCGCGCTCGCCGGGTCGAGAAAGTAGCCAAGGAGCTCATCGCTGATCTCCTTCGCATCGATGGGCTGCCAGCCCGCGAGGCGAGCGAGATAGGCGAGGAGAGCGACAGGGATGACGGGATAGGGCGGTTCGGGCATTGGAGCACGCTATCAGCCCGCTCCGCTGCCGAGCCAGGACCGGGTTCTCTCGCCGGGAGAACGAGGGCGCCCTGGCCCGTGTGGCCACCGACGTGACGTCCGCCCATGCGCCAGGCGACCCACCCGCTGCCGCCGCGCCCTTCCAGCTCCGAGCATTGCCTCGACCCACCCCGGGATAAGGCCGCATGCGGGACGGGAGGTCAAGGAAAAGATCCACTTATAGGTATATTTTTTCGGAGTACGGCTGCCCCGACTGTGCACCCGATGCGGCCCGCGGATCCGACCCAGGTGTTGCGCAGCGTCGGGCGCCGCATCGCCGAGCTCCGTCGCGCCGTCGGCCTCACCCAGGAGCAATTCGCCGAGGAGTTCGAGGCTTCCGTCAGCTACATCCGGCGGGTCGAAGCCGGGTCGGAGAACCTCACGCTCGTCACGGTCGTGAAGATCGCGAACATCCTCCGCGTCCTCCCCGCGGATCTGCTCCAGCTCCCCCAGTCGAGCGAGGTTCGCCGGGGCCGTCCCCCACGAACGACGAAGCGCGAGCCCTGACAGAGCTCCCTGCGCCGGAGGATCGATCCTCCTGCGCCCTCGTCACCCCCGCCTGCGGCCCCCTGCGCGGGTCCTGCGCCTTCCTGGCGACCGCCAACGTCGCCCCGGACCCCCTCCTACGGCCCCCCTCTCCGCTCTCCAGAGGTCTCTCGGAGCTGCCCTGCGCCCTCCTCGACCCCGCCTGCGGCGCGCCGTGCGCCTTCCAGCGTCACCCGTTCGCCTCTCCTGCGCCCTACCGGCGTCCTCCTGCGCGCTCCCGCCGCCCTCCTGCGCAGTCCGCGACCCCTCCAACGCTCTCCCTGACCCCTCCAACGCTCTCCCTGACCCCTCCTGCACCCTTCGACCACGCCCTGTCGTGGCGCCCGTCCACGGCCCCCAAAAAAAGACGCAACTCCGACGACCGCCGCGCCGATGGCCCTTCATGGCGAGCGATCGAAGCCCGATCCCCGGCAGGGGCAGGCCCGGCGCGCGCCCATGCAACCCCTCGAAAGGAAGATCTGCCATGGCAGCCAAAACGCCCACGAGATCGCGAAGTTCCTCAAGAAAGCCAGCACCCGACACCAGCCCCTACGCGCTGACCCCCCAACGCCACGGACAGCTCATCGAGGAGGCGGCCAAGCTCCCCGACGACGCCCTCCTCCTGTTTCCCGGACGCCTCGACCAGCGTGTCGTCTGGGCCAGCAAGATCCGGCTCGCCGCCGAGCGCGACGCGGCGGAGCTCGTCAAGACGCCCTTCCACGGCGAGCCCGGATTGACCCACGAGGAGATCCTCGCGCAGCGCGACCAGATCGAGCTCCTTCGGACGGCCGAGTCACGCTTCCAGGCCGCCCGGAAGGGCCAGGAGTCCGCCATCGCCTCGTTCGAGAAGGCGGCCGCCGAGGCGACCGAGCACAAAGAGACCCTCCTCCGCGCCTTCGACCTCCGGTTCCGCAACAACCCGGAGGGCCAGAAGCGGCTCTCGGAGATCCGCGCCGGCCAGGGCGACGCGGATCTCGTCCAGGATGTGTCCGACCTCGTGCTCCTGGCGAGCGAGGAGAAGGCCTACCTGGCCAAGTGCCCGCGCGGCGAGGCCGCCGCCGCCGAGCGCATGCGCGCCCTCTCGCCCCAGCTCGCGCAGCTGCTCGCGGCGAAGGGCATGACCGAGGAGGCGCAGCAGGCGCGGCGCCTCCGCGACGCCGCCTACACGCTGGTGATGCGGACCGAGCGGCGCCTCCGCGCAGCCGCCGACTACTGGTACCGCGGCACCGACAAGGCGAAGGACTACGCCGCCTTCTCCACTCCGACGGCGCGAAGCGCCGACGAGAGCACCCCTCCTCCGGCCGACGATGACGCCGCCGCCGCACAGCCGGCCGCCGCCCCCTGACGGCGGCGCGTGAGCCCGAGCCGCTGGCCGGCGGCTCGGGCTCCGCCCCTTCCCGATGACGATGAAGACCAAACACCCGATCCGCACGCACCACGACGAGTGGGGCAAGAGCGCTCTCTCGCTCTGGCTCAGAGAGCTCGGTGACGTCGAGATCGACGCCCGCATCACAGGGCAGAGCCGCCGCGGCGACGTCCTCTACACCGAGCGGTGGAACAACCCGACCCACCGTCGCAAGCTGGGCACGCTCGGCGAGATCGCCCGAGGCACGATCCTCTTCGAGCCGTTCCGGAACCCACCGCGGGCACGAGGAGGGTCACGGCGAGCCGCGCCCAGGGCCCGAGCTGGGGGACGCTGCCTTTCGTGGACGACTCCGGGCGTGGCTTCTTGGGCATGCGGACCTCGACCTTCGGGGCGCCCGAGGCTACCACGGCGCCGAGGCGCTCTCGGCCCGGCCGGCGAGCGAGAGCCACACACAGGCGAGCAGCGACAGCGCCGCCGCCACCGCACCGGCCACCGCGGCCGCCGCCGGGATCGCGCCCACCACGCCAAGCGCGACCGAGAGCGCGATCGCCACGCCGTTGCGCGCCTGCTCCGCCGCCCTCGCCCACCGCCGCCCGTCGAGAAAGGCGCTCACCGTCACCAGCGTGAACACCACGAACCCGGAGAGCCCATAGCGCGCAAAAGGCCCCAGGGCCTCGATCGCCCAGAGGAGGAGCCACGTCACGACGACCGCGACCGCGACCTGCGCCAGCAGGTACGGTATCCAGGCCCGCGGCGGCCGGGCGTCGTAGCGAGGCTCCGGCGTCGCCTCGGGCAGCCAGGCCGGCCTCCACTCGGGCGGCATCAGCCACACCTTGAGCTTGTCGATCGCCCGCGGCGCGCGCGCGCTCGCCGCGGCGAGGTAGCCGAAGTAGTGCAGGTTGGCCCAGACCGGGCTCCAGCTCCGGAGGCCGGTCGTGATCCCATAAGAAGGCTCCCCCTCCTCGCGGTGGAAGGTGCCGAAGAGCCGGTCCCACACGTTGAGGAAGCCGCCGTAGTTCTTGTCGAGGCACTCGGGCGTGCGCCCGTGGTGGACGCGGTGCAGGCTGGGCGTCGCCAGGATCCACTCGAGCGGCCCGAGCCTCCCGACCAGCCGGGTGTGCACGAAGAATTGATAGACCTGATAGACCCCGTGCACGACCAGGAACATCTCGACCGGAAAACCGATCAGGGCGAGCGGGAGGTAGAACCAGAACGTCACCCACGTGGCCAGCGTCCCCTGCCGCAGCGAGACGGAGAGGTTGTACTCCTCGCTCTGGTGATGGGTGATGTGCGTGCCCCAGAGGAAATTGACGCGGTGGCTGGCCCGGTGAAAGAGGTAATAGCAAAGGTCGTGTCCCAGGACGAGCGCCGCCCAGACGACGAGCGAGCGCCGGAGCTCGAGCAGGCCAAAGCGCCGCTCGATCACCACGTAGAGCGCGATGAACAGCGCGCCCACCGAGGCGTTGACCACCTGATCGAGCACGCCGCAGCCGACGCTGCTGATCGCGTCGCTCAGGCGGTAGAGCGGGCGCCCCCGCGCGCGCTCGCTTGACGATGGGGCCGCAAGCGGCCCCATACCCCGGCGCGCCAGCGCGCGCCCGATGAGCGCCTCCACCCCCACCAGCGCGAGGAAGACCGGAATGGCGTAGACCAGGACATCCATCGGGCACGTCGATGGTACGACACTTCGCCCGCCCGTGTCCCGCGCTCGCTCGTCAGGGCAGCCCGCCGGCCGGCTTGTAGAGCTGCTGGAAGTAGGGAGCCCGACTCTCGATCTCGAAGAACCTCTGGACGTGCCCCGCCGTTCGGAAGTCCTCTACCCCCTTGGGCGCGTAGATCTTCTTCTGGCGCTCCCAGTTCATCCCCTCGTACTTGTACGTCTCGATCTCGTGCCAGTGGCGCGCCATCACGTGCGAGCAGTTCTCGTCGAAGGGCTCTGGATTCTCCATCTTCATCGAGGCGTGCATCCTGGCCAGATAGGCCGCGATCCCCTCGGCGTCGGCCTCGGGGACAGCCCGCTCCCGCACGCCCCGCAAGAGCTCGATGGTGGTCTTGGGCATGAGCGCCAGGAGAGCGCGCGCCGCCGGCCGCCCGGGCAAGTCCTGCCGCGCGTAGGACGCCGCGCGCGCCCCCTCCTCGCGGGTCAGCTTCATCTTGGGCCGCTCCTGCGAGACCCGGGCTTCGATCACCTTCGCGGCAGCCTCGGAGCCTGCTTCTTTCAGCGCCAGGAGCTCCCGCTCCAGATCCGCCTCCGTCACGGCAGCGGGCGCGGCCGACGCCGAGGCCGACGGCGCCGCCGGGGCCGCAGCTCCGCTCGTGGAGGGCGAGGGCAGGGGGGCAGACGCGCCAGACGCGGGGGCGACCACCGGGGAGGGGAGCGCCTCGGCGGGGGGCGCCGCGGTCCCCGCGCAGCCCAGCAGCAACGATGACAACAGCGACACCCGTCTTCCAACCATGGCGCATGGTGCGACCGCGCGGCGCGACGATCAAGCTCGAAGCGCGCCGCGCGAAAGGAGCCGGCGGATGAAGCGCGCCATCGCCGCGAGCGTCTCCTCGGGCCTCTCCCGGTGAGGAGAGTGGCCCACGCCGGAGAGGATCAGCCGCTCGCTGGGCCCTCCGACCTGCGCGCAGATCGCGTCGACCTGGGCGAGCGTCCCATACTCGTCGCGATCGCCCTGGACCACCAGCACCGGCACCCGGATCGCGGGGAGGAGCCCCGTGAGGTCCCAGCGCAGGAAATCGGGGTGGAGCCACGTGTCGGCCCAGCCGTGGAACGCGCCGTCGACGTCGGCGTGCCGCCGAGCGAGCCTGTCCCGCAGATCCGTCCTCGCATAGTCCTCACGCATCCTCGCGATCGACGCCACGCACACCGGCTCGACGAACACATGAGGGGCCTCGAGCGCCAGCCCCCTCACCCGTTTGCCGATCTCCCCCGCATAGATGATCGCGATGGAGGCCCCGTCCGAGTGCCCCACCAGGATCGCGTCGTCGATCCGCTCTCGCTCCAGGATCTCGGCGAGCGCCCCCCGCGCCTCGTCGTGCATGAACGAGAGCGGGCGAGGAAGCGCCACCGGATCGGATCGGCCATAGCCGAGGCGGCTGTACACGAGCCCGGGGCACCCCGTCGCCTCGCAGAGCGCGAGCGGGAAATCGCGCCACAGCTCGGCGGAGCCGAGGCCCTCGTGGAGGAAGACCAGCCTCGTCTTCGCGTCGCCGTCGATCCAGCGCGCCTCGAGCCGGTGCCCTTGGGCCGTGATCCACTCCATCGATCGACGCTTCGTTGACATCCGGGCCTCGGGGCAACGCTACCTCATCGCACCGAGCAGGGGGACTCCTCCGTTGAACAAAGCGCACGATCGCCGCAAGTCCGCCGCATGTGGCGGCGCGCGACACCGAGCTTCTCCTGGATCGCCTGGATCTTTCGAACCATCTCGCGAGCGCAACGGCCCGATTCCTGCAGCGGCCCTGCGGCTCCAGGGCGCAGCGCTGCGCTGGAGAGCAAGGAGGAACCGTGAAGGCTCTCGTCTTCCACAAGCCGCTCGACGTGCGCGTCGAGACCGTCTCCGATCCCAAGATCGAGGAGCCCACCGACGCGATCGTGCGCGTCACCGCCTCGTCGATCTGCGGATCGGACCTCCATATCTACAACGGCTTCTTCCCCCAGCGAAAGCCGCTCGTGCTCGGGCACGAGTTCATGGGCATCGTCGTGGAGGTGGGGTCGGGGGTCAAGAAGCTGAAAGTGGGCAACAGGGTCATCGTGCCGTTCCCCATCGCCTGCGGCCGCTGCTATTTCTGCCAGGCGGATCTCCCCGGCCACTGTGACCAGTCGAACCCCAAGCACTATGGCCCCGAAGGAGGGACCGTGGAGGGCAAGGGCGGTGGGCTGTTCGGCTATACCGAGCTCTATGGCGGCTATCAGGGCGGCCAGGCCGAGCTCGTGCGCGTCCCCTACGCCGATTTCGGCCCGCGGAGGGTGCCCGACCGGCTGACGGACGAGCAGGTCCTCTTCCTCACGGACATCCTCCCCACCGGCTGGACTGCCATCGACTGGGCGGGGCTCAAGGGCGGAGAGACGGTCGCGGTGTTCGGCTGCGGGCCCGTCGGGCTCATGGCCCAGAAATGCGCGTGGCTCCGCGGCGCAGGCCGCGTGATCGGCCTCGATCGGGAGGACTACCGGCTGCAAAAGGCCCAACAAGTGGCCCGCTCGGAGACGATCAACATCGAGGAGGTCGACCCCGTCGAGGCCATCCGGGCGATGACGGGGGGGCGCGGCGCGGACGTGTGCGTGGACGCGGTCGGGATGGAGGCGCACCGGAGCTTCCTGAAGAAGATGTCCAACGTCATCCACGCGCAGGTCGGATCGATCCACGCTCTCGAGCTCGCGCTGAGCGCCGTCCGGCGCGGCGGGGTCGTGCCGGTCGTGGGTGTCTATGGAGCCCCTTATGACAAGTTCCCGCTGGGCCAGATCTTCGACAAGGCGATCAGGCTCCAGGCGGGGCAGGCGCCGGTCCATCGCTATGTCGATGAGCTCCTCAAGCTCGTCGAAGGCGGCAAGCTCCAGACGGACGACATCATCACCCACAGGCTCCCGCTGTCCCGCGCCCCTCACGGCTACGAGATCTTCTGCAAGAAGCTCGAGGGCTGTGTGAAGATCGTGCTCACCCCCTGAGGGGCGAGAGCGATCGCCGATAAAAGGGCCAGGCGTCACGCAGATAGAGGGCAAAGGGGATCCACCAGACGAGATCGTTGGTCAGGCAGAGGATCGCGGAGCGAAGCGGCCACTCGCCCCGGCCGATCAGCACCGCCAGGCCGATGGGCCCGAGGACCTTGCCGAGCATCCCGACGGCGGCGAGGAGGAAGCCCTGCTCGGGGGCGCGCGCGACCTCGGCGTAGAGGATGCCATAGACGCCGACCACCATCCCGAGGCACGCGAAGATGGTGGGGTGATTGAGCGGCGGCATGCCGGCAAAGCGAAAGAGCCACTGGGGATCGAGCGCGCTGTAGAGCCCCCAGAGGGGGTTGTAGACCGCCGCGAGCGCGAACACGATCCGGTGAAAGCGCCGTCGGGGGATGGTCATGACGCGCCCCCCCAGGGGAAGCGGAGCCAGCGCGGCCCGTAGGCGGCGCCGAGATCGCGCAGCCCGGAGACGAAGACGCCCGCCGCCATCAGCGGGAGCACGGCGCGGATCACCGCCGGCGCCTCCCAGGGCCGGATCGCCGTGGGGAGCGCGGCGCCCGCCACGAGCTCGGGCGCGAGGTGGGCGAGCGCGGCGCCGTAGAGGATGCCCATCACCGCGTGGGTCACCCGCTCGCCGGGGTAGACGCCGCCGAGCGGACGGCGGACGGCGTCCTCGATCACGAAATCGCGCAGGGTGATCACGATCTCCGCCCCGAGGAGCGCGGCGAGCGCCCAGACGAAGAGCCCCTCGAAACGCAGGAAGGGCAGCGCGCCGAAGAGGGCGGCGTAGATGAGATCGCGCACGCCGTGCAGCGTGAGCTCCGGCGTCGTCCCGGGCACCCCGCCGGGGAGGCGCGCCTTGTACTCGTGGTAATAGAGCGTGTCGAAGGCGCCGAGCAGGCCCTGGACCGCGAAGAGGTAGAGCGCGGTGATCATGAGGGCGCGCCCGCGCCGTCGATCTCGTTCACGCGGCCATCGTAGGCGATGACCAGCCCCGCGAGGGGCGCGTGGATGCGCACGGCGACGCGGACGCCATCGCCGTCGGCCTCGGCGCGGCCCTCGACGCGGGGCGCGAGGGGGCGGGGCAGCGGCAGCGCCAGGCGGCGGCCGCCGAAGGCGCTCTCGGTGTGCTCGAAGATCAGCGCGCCGCCCTCGGCGCGCAGCCGGAAGAGAAGCTGCACAAGGCCCATGGCCTCCACCAGGAGCGCGCCCCGCCGCCACTGCCAGCTCTTGAGCGGCCGCCCACCGAAGGCGCGCGACCAGACCTCGCCCTCCCCGGCGGGCTCGACCGCGAGCGTCAGATCGATCCGCTCGCCCGCCGGGGGCATGCGAAGGAGCGCCGCGACGAGGCGCGCGAGCCGGCCCTCGCCGCGGCGCACGCGGAAGACGCCGCGCGCGCGCACCCCGGCGCCGCCGTGCAGCCGCCGCACCGAGGGCGCGAGGCTCGCCCACGCGGATCCGAGCAGCGCGGGGTAGAGCGACGGCATCGGCTCCATCCTATCGCGGCGAGGAAGGCGTATGCTCCCCGATGCGATGGCCAGCGGCGCTGCTTTCCCTTGACCGGGTTTCTCCTTCGGGCCGAGCATGCCGGCCATGCCCTCTACGCCAAAGGTCGTCCTGGTCGACGGGAGCTCGCTGATCTACCGCGCCTACTTCGCCATCCCCGACAACCTCACCACCGCCACGGGGCTCCACACCAACGCCATCCTCGGCTTCGCGATGATGTTCCGGAAGCTCTTCTCCGGCAAGAAGCCGGACCTCGGCGCCGTGGTGTTCGACGCTCCCGGGCCGACCTTCCGGGAAGCGCGCTACCCCGAGTACAAGGCCCAGCGCCCGTCGATGCCCAAGGAGCTCGCCGAGCAGCTCCCCTTCATCGATCAGCTCGTCGAGGCCAACAAGTTCCCCGCCATGCGCCTCCCCGGCTACGAGGCGGACGACGTGATCGGCACGCTCACGGCCCAGGCGACCGCGAAGGGGATGGAGGTGCTCATCGTCTCCCCCGACAAGGATTTCGCCCAGCTCATCGGCCCCGGCGTGCGGATGATCGATACGCTCCGGAACATCACCTACGACGCCGATCTGGTGATGAAGAAATGGGGCGTGAAGCCCGAGCAGATGGTCGACTTCCTCGCCATCCGCGGCGACGACATCGACAACATCCCGGGCGTCCCCGGCGTGGGCGACAAGGGCGCCGCCGCGCTCCTCGCCAAGTACGGCTCGCTCGACGGGATCTACGCCCACATCGAGGAGCTCAAGGGCAAGCAGCGGTCCGCGCTCGAGGAGCACAAGGCGACGGCGATGCTCGGGCGCGATCTGGCGACGATCGATCAAAAGGCGCCCGTGCCGCTCGGCATCGCCGAGCTCACGATCGGCTCGCCCGATACGCAAGAGCTCAACAAGCTCTACAGGGAGCTCCAGTTCAACTCGCTGCTCTCGGAGGAGGAGAAGGCGAAGCCGGGAGACGAGGCGGCGACCCCCGTCCGCGCGCTCGACACGCTCGAGGCGGCGCGCGCGGCGCTCGACGCGCTCAGGCAAGGGCCGGCGGCGGTCGTCCCGATCTACAACCTCCCCTCGCCGGTCACGGGGGCCCTGGTCGGCCTCGGGCTCTCGGGCGCGCCGGGCCAGGCCGCGTACCTCCCGATCGCGGGGGAGGGCCCGGCGCTCGGCGAGGGCGGGCTCGCGCTCGCCCGCGCCTACCTCGAGGACGCCGCCGCGCCGAAGATCGTCCACAACGCCAAGGAGCTGTGGATCCTCTGCGAGCGCCACGGGATCACCCTCCGCGGCGTGCGCGGCGACACGCTCCTCGCCTCGTTCCTGGTCGAGCCGACCAAGATCATCCCGCACCGCTTCGAGCAGGTCGTGCGCGAGTACCTGCAGCGCACCGTCAGGCCGATGAAGCGCTTCACCGGCGCCGGGCAGCAGGAGAAGGCCTGGAGCGCCATCCCCGTCCGGGAGGCGGCCGAGTACGCGGCCGAGCTCGCGGACGCCCTCGTCGCGCTCTGGCCGGTGCTCGAGCCGAAGCTCAAGGACCTCGGCCTGCGCGCCCGCTACGAGGAGCAGGACCTCCCGCTCGCCTTCGTCCTCGGGCGGATGGAGCTCGACGGGATCCGCGTCGACGCCGAGGATCTCAAGCGCATCGGCGAGGAGTTCGGCGCCCGCCTCGGGGAGTACGAGCGGGAGATCAAGCGGCTCGCGGGCAAGGATTTCAACATCGCCTCGACCAAGCAGCTCGGGCAGGTCCTCTTCGAGGATCTCAAGCTGCCGGTCCTCAAGCGCACCAAGACCGGCTACTCGACGGACTCCGACGTGCTCGAGCGCCTCGCCCCGAAGCACGAGATCCCGCGCCTCGTCGTCGATCACAGAAAGCTCGCCAAGCTGATCAACACCTACACCGACGTCCTGCAGCGCGCGGTCAACCCGGCGACCGGCCGCGTTCACGCCACGTTCGAGCAGACCGTCGGGGCCACCGGGCGCCTCATCAGCACCGAGCCGGATCTCCAGCGCACGCCGGTGAAGACCCCGGACGGCAAGCGGATCCGCAAGGCGTTCGTCGCGGATCCGGGGCACCTGCTCCTCTCGGCCGACTGGAGCCAGATCGAGCTCCGGGTCCTGGCCCACGTCTCGGGCGACGAGCGGCTCGTCGAGTCGTTCAAGGCCGGCCTCGACCTCCACCGGCGCACCGCCGGGATCCTCTTCTCCTGCGCGCCCGAGGCGGTCACCAAGGCGCAGCGCGACATCGGCAAGACGGTGAACTTCGCGACCATCTACGGGCAGGGCGCGACGGCGCTCGCCCAGATCCTCGACGTCCCGAGGAAGGACGCCCAGCGCTACATCGACAGCTACTTCGAGGCGTACGCCGGCGTCCGGCAGTGGCTCGACAAGACGATCGCGGAGGCCCACGAGCGCGGCTACGTCACCACGATCTCCGGGCGGCGCCGCTACATCCCCGAGCTGTCGTCCAACAACCAGCAGGACAAGCAGGCCGGGGAGCGGATCGCCGCGAACACGCCGATCCAGGGCTCGGCCGCCGATCTCTGCAAGTACGCCATGCTCCGCATCGCGCAGCGGCTCGGCGCGGAGGGGATGCGCACCCGGATGCTCCTCCAGGTGCACGACGAGCTCGTCTTCGAGGCGCCGAAGGAGGAGGCCGAGCGCGCGCGAAGTCTCATCCGCGATATCATGGAGACCGCCTACCCGCTCCGGGTGCCGCTGGTGGTCGACATCGGCGCCGGCGAGAGCTGGGCCGAGGCGCACTGAGCTGGAGGAGACGATGCGCGAGCGTGGAGCGGCGGTGGTGATCCTTGTCGCGGCGATCGCGTCGGCGCGCTGCGGCGGCGACGGGGGGCAGGGCAGCGGCGG
>JADMIO010996590.1_pt1 | contig 50860 bp, 41 predicted proteins | sample 8958161 | NCBI WGS metagenome assembly JADMIO01 (sample SAMN16585339, study PRJNA669376) | soil metagenome | isolation source: Crop rotation soil | place: USA: Cullars Rotation, Alabama | collected 2011 | reverse complement strand
CCGCGACTTCAAGTCACGTGAATTCCAAGCTTCGGATCCCACTGTGCTGGAAAGGGATGCTCGATGAGGAACCAGTGGTCGGCGGGCGGCGCCGTGCCCTCGAGGGCGTCGCCCGCCGCCTCGGCGGCGTCGGCACAGCGCGACCGCGCGGGAACCGGCGCCGCCTCGGCGGCGTCGGCACAGCGCGACCGCGCGGGAACCGGCGCCGTCACGTCCCCCCGGCGGGCACCACGACACCTTCGCGCAGCAGCCGGCGCACCAGCACGATCTGGTCGGCCTCCTCCATCTCCGGCAGGCTACCCACCGGGACGGGGTCCCCGCTCAGCAGCGCCCGCACGGCAGGCCCGGTGAACGCCGGCAGGGCGACCTCCCGGTCCGGAAGCTCCAGCACCACCCGCTCGCCGTCGCGCCGCAGCCGGTGGGGCAACCCGACGCGCAGCCGCACGACGTCGCCCACCGCCAGCCCCGCGGCGAACGCCGCCCCCGCCACCACCCCGACGGGTTCGGGCCGCCCGCCGGTCCACACGCGGCGGCGCACTCGCCAGGCCACCGCCTCGTCGGGCACGCGACCCAGCGCATCGGCCAGCGCCGCGCGGACGGCGCCGAGGTGCGGGGCGAGCGCTGCCGGATCGGCGACGTCGATGCCCAGCGGCAGCGTCGCCCGCAGCTCGGGGTCGTCGGTCACCAGCGCCATGAGCGCCTCGACCAGAGCGAACCGGGTGACGACGTGGATGCCGACGGTCAGGTGCGCCGACACCTCGCCCAGTGCCGTCGCCGCGTGCAGCCAGCCGCGCGGCAGGTACAGCGCGTCGCCCGGCTCGAGGACCGTGTCGATCACGGGCTCCTGCTCCGCCGCCGCGGCGACGGCCGCCGACCGCTGTCCCCACGGCTGGTCGCGTAGGGGATCGGCGAGCACCGGGGCGTGGATCGTCCAGTGCTTGCGCCCGGCGAGCTGGAGCACGAAGACGTCGTGCACGTCGTAGTGCGCGGAGAACCCGCGCGACGACGGGGGCGTGACGTACGCGTTCGCCTGCACCGGATGGCCGAGCTCGGCCCCCAGGCGCGTGCAGAACTCGATCACCGGGGGCCACGTGCGGTGCAGGGCCTGCAGGACGACCGTGGCGCCGTCGCCGAAGAGGGTGGCCACCTTGTCGTCGCGCACCTGGTCGCCGATCTCGGCGCCCACCCCGCCGGGGGCGGTGAACGCCGACGAGTCGAGCACCTGGCCCGCCTTGGCCATGCGGATGAACGGGGTCCGCAGGCCTCGCCGCGACAGCAGTTCGTCGACGCCGTCGAGGTCGAGCAGGTCCCGGAACCCGGCACCGCCGCGGGTCAGGAGCGGCGCCCGGCCCCAGTGCCGCGTGGCGAATGCCTCCGGATCGCCGACGCACCGGGCGAGCGGCCCGGGGGCCGGGCGGCCCGCGAGGGGCCGCCCGGTCACCTCCAAGAGGGCCCCGAGGAACTGCCGGCCGCGCGGCTGCGCGAAAGCCGGTTCCTCGGCACCTCCTTCCGAGACCTCAGCTGGCACCGCTGTCCGCGCCTCCGTCCGCTCCGCCGTCGCTCACGCCCGGGGTGCCGCCACCGGCGCCGGAGTCGGCCGGGCCCTCCGCCGCGCCGCTGTCGGCGCCGCCGTCGTCGACGCCCGGGGTGCCGCCGCCCGCGCCCGAGTCGGCCGGGCCCTCGGCGCCGCTGTCGGCGCCGCCATCCGCTCCGCCGTCGTGCACGCCGGGGGTACCGCTGCCCGCGCCCGAGTCGGCCGGGCCCTCCGCGCCGGAACCGCCGCTGGTCGTCATGTCCTCGTCGTCGAGTGCCACTGGTCCTCCTCAGGGTCGTCGTCACCGCAACCGGTGACGCGCCGGACTACCCCGGAGATCGGCGATCCAGTCCCGTGGTTCGGGTACTCCGGTGGCGACCCGGTAGGTGGACTTTAGGTACTCTTTACGAATCGGGCGGTGCGAGCCGCGTATCACGGAAGGAGACCGGCAGAGTGCTGCAGATCAGCGGGCTGACGTGGGCCGCGACGATCGGGGTGATCGTCGCACTGCTCGCCCTGGACCTGGCTCTCGCGGCACTGCGCCCCCACCGGGTCGGCTTCAAGGAGGCCACCGCCTGGTCGGTGTTCTACATCGCCGTCGCCCTCGCGTTCGGCGCCTGGATGTGGATGGCCCACGGCAGCGAGTTCGGCACCGAGTACCTCGCTGGCTACATCGTCGAGAAGAGCCTCTCGGTCGACAACCTGTTCGTCTTCGTGATCATCATGACGACGTTCGCCGTGCCCGAGGAGCACCAGCACAAGGTGCTGACCTTCGGGATCCTGCTCGCGCTGATCATGCGCGCGATCTTCATCGCGCTCGGCGCGACGCTGCTCTCGCTCTTCTCGTTCATGTTCCTGATCTTCGGCCTGCTGCTGATCTACACGGCGGTGCAGCTGTTCCGGCACCGCGACGAGGATCCCGACATCGAGGACAACGCCGTCGTCAAGGCTGCGCGCAGGCTCTTGCCGGTCACCGACGAGTACGTCGGCGGCAAGCTCGTCACCCGGATCGACGGCCGCCGGATGGTCACGCCGCTGTTCATCGTGCTCGTCGCCATCGGCGGCATCGATCTGCTGTTCGCCCTCGACTCGATCCCCGCGGTCTTCGGCGTCACGCAGGAGGCCTACATCGTCTTCGCCGCGAACGCCTTCGCCCTGCTCGGCCTGCGGGCGCTGTTCTTCCTGGTCAAGGGCCTGCTCGATCGGCTGGTCTACCTGTCGACGGGGCTGTCGCTGATCCTCGCGTTCATCGGCGTGAAGCTGATCCTGCACTGGCTGCACGTCGACATCAGCGCGTCCGTCCCGGAGATCCCCACGCCGGTCAGCCTGGGGGTGATCCTGGTGGTCCTCGTCGTCGTGACCGTCGCGAGCCTGATCAAGACCCGCAACGACCCGAGCGCCAAGGCACACCCGGGCTCGCTGCGAGCGTCGAAGAAGCGGCCGGCGGAGGCCGAGCAGCCCTAGGAGATCGCCTGGAGCTGACCCGAGTCCGCCGTCGGCGGCGGAAACCAGGTCACCTCACCGGAGGCCCGGGCCGCCGAGCGGGGTGAGGTCCACCAGCTCCGGCGGGCCGGCCAGCAGCGCGATCACGTCGCCGATCCCGGCCTCGCCGAGGTCGCCCGACAGGGCGCGGTCCGACGCGTCCTCGTCCGACCACACCTCGGTGACCCAGACCGTGTCCGGCTCGTCCGCCGACAGGTTGACCACGTACAGCTCGCAGCCGGGCGCCCCGCGCATTCCCTCGGCGACGGTCAGCAGTTTCGTGGCCAGCACCGATCCCTTGCCGGGCAGCGCCACCATCCGCACGTACCGCCCGATCCGCCCGCCCTGCCCGAAGTCCACGGCGACGACCGTAACCGCGCGGCCGGCTGCTCGGCCTACCGGGTCAGATGGCGTACCGCCAGATCGTCAGCGTGTAGCCGCCGAACCACGCCGACGCCAGTGCCGCCGCCGCCACCACCGCGATCGCCGTGCCCGTCCGGCGCCGGGCGAGGCCGAGCGCGACGGGGAGCAGCAGCACCGGGAACGCCGGCATGATCAGCCGTACCCGTGAGTGGATCTGCCCGTCGCTGCACCACACCGTGACCAGCACGACGGCCGCGTACACCAGCAGGGGCCACGGCAGGCGCATCCGGACGGCGACGACCAGCAGCACGACCGAGCCGATCAGGGTGAGCAGTACCGCCAGGTCGTACAGCTCGTGCCCGCCCGACAGGGTCCGCCCGACGAACCGCGCCAGCGACACTCCGGCGTCGAACTGCGAGCCCCATCCGGCGCGCTGGATGTCGAACCAGCCCAGCGGCGTCCCGGTGCGCCACCCCACGTAGCCGAGATAGCCGAGCAGGCCCGACGCCGCCAGCACCCCGGCGAGCCACGGCCGCACCCCGTCGCGCCGGGCGACGACGGCGACGAGCGCCGCGAGCCCGACCGCCAGGGCCAGCGCGCTGCCCGTCGGCCGGACGAGCCCGGCCGCAGCCGAGCACAGGCCGGCGAGCAACCACTGCCGGCGCAGCACGCCCACCAGGGCCCACACCGCCAGCGCGCAGAACAGCGCCTCGGTGTAGGCCATGCTCAGGACCACGCCCATCGGAGCGGCGGCGAACAGCGCGACGAGCAGCAGCCCGGCCCGGCGGGACCCGCCGGGCACCAGCTCGCCCAACCGGGTCAGCCCGTAGGCCGCGACGACCCCGGCGGCGGTCGTGACGAGGAGCGCGGCGGTGAGCAGGTTGCCGCCGGTCAGCAGCCCCACGGCGGCGATCGCGGCCGGGTAGCCGGGGAAGAACGCGTACGGGGTGTCCGCGGTGTGCCGGCCGAAGGCGTCGACCAGCGAGGGGGGCACCCCCGCGTAGCCGTTCTGGGCGATGCTGAGCAGCCACAAGCCGTCCCAGCTGCGCACCTCGCCGGTGAGCGACGTGCCGCGTTCGGCGGCCATCAGACCGAGCACCACGACGCCCACGGCGCGCACCGCGAGGTGGACGACGGCGGGGGCGAGCGCGGCGAGCACGCGGGCCCGGGTGACCGTCCGCCGGCGTGGCACCGGAGGGGCGGGCGCGTCGGCCGGCTCGTCGTGCGGAGGCATCACGGCGGGGATGCCGCGGGGCCGCTCGCCGGTATGCACGTCGCGATTCTGCACGCCAGGCCGGTCAACCGGCGGTGGGGCCGTCCAGCGTCGTCTCGACCCGGCCCACCTCGACGCCGTGCCCGAGCACGGCCGTGTGCCCGGCCGCGGCGAGGCCGGGCTCGTCGACGCCCAGCGCGCGCAGCGCCGCCGCGACCACCGCCCGTACCGGGCGCACGGCGCCGTCGAGGACTTTCAGGGCCACCGCGCGCCCGTCCGGCAACGCCGCGGCGAACACTCCTTCCGCGCCGTCCTTGGCGATCAGGCCGGGCACCGCGGCGGCGAGCCGGACGACGTCGCGGTCCGTGCCCGCGACCCACCACGGGTGGGCGCGCAGAGCGGTCCCGACCCGCCCTTCCGGGCTGTCGGGCGGCGCGGTCGCGATCCGCGCGAAGGCCCGCGCGAGCCCGGCCGGGGTGCTGGAGAACAGCGGGGCGCCGCAGCCGTCCACGGCCGTGTGCGTCGCGGGGACACCGGTCAGATCCTCGACGGCGGCGCGCACCGCCCGTTGCAGCGGGTGACCGGGATCCCGGTAGGTCGCGGGGTCCCAGCCGGCGAGGCGGCAGGTGGCAAGCATGGCGGCGTGCTTGCCCGAGCAGTTCTGGGCGAGCGGCGACGGAGGACGCTCTGCGGTTCGCCAGCAGGCGGCTGCCTGCGGGTCGAGCGGGAGGTCGGGGGTGTTCTGCAGGTCGTCGACGCCGAGACCGGCGCTGTCGAGGATCTGCCGGACACCGTCGAGGTGTGCCGGCTCCCCACCGTGGCTGGCGGCGGCGAGAGCCAGCAGCTCGCCGGAGAGGTCGAGGCCGGCGCGGAGCATCGCCACCGCCTGCACCGGTTTGAGTGAGGAGCGGGGGAAGAAGGTGACGTCCGGATTCCCGACGGCGAGCGCAGGCGCGCCGACGGCGTCGAGCCCCACGAGGTGGCCGTGGTGCACGGACTCGACCAGGTCACCGCGGACGACTGTGGCCAGCGGGGCGGGACGCAGTCCGATCTCGGCGGTCACCCTGGTCACGGTACGTGTTGTGCGAGACCTCGATCCCGCCGGTCTCCCCGCGACGCGGTGTCGCTTCAGACGCTGTTCACCGACGAGCCGATGCTGCGGAAGAAGATCACGATCGAGTCGATCGCGTTGCCGATGTAGGTGCCGACGGCCGCGGGGTTCGGGATGATGAAGACGAGGAAGATCAGAATGATGATCAAGGCGACGAGCCACCGCGGCATGTGATCAGCGTGACGACGACGCGCCGCGAGCGCCAGTGCACGCGCCGTTCTTGTGACAGAAGTGATGCGGATGGCCCAACCGGACTCCGGTGATCGGGTGACGGTGCGTGCATGATCCGAGAGGTTCTCACCGCGTCACCGGAAGGTTACGCGCTGCCGCGCTTGACCTTGAGTGAGGTTCAGGTTCCGGCGTCGCAGCACCCGGGTGAAGGAGCGGACGCGATGAGGATGGCCGGCCGCGGCCCGCCGGACCGGAGGGCTTCCTGCTCTCGAGTCGGGCACCCGGAGCTGCCTGAGCCCGGCCGGTGCACCGCCGCTCTACCGCGGCTCTACCGGGAGCGGCGACGGTGGGAGGTACGCGATGCAGAGGGGAAGGACAGCGATGCCGACCACACGGTCCTCCGACGACGTCGAGATCAGCTACGAGGTCGTCGGCGACGGCCCCACGGACGTGGTGTTCCTGCACGGCTGGGCCGGCTCCGGCCGGTATTTCGACTCGGCCGTCGGGTACCTCGATCCGTCCCGGATCCGGGCGATCACGTTCGACCTGCGGGGGCACGGCGACTCGGGCCGGACCGACCACGGCTACAGCCTGGAGCAGATCGCCGCCGACACGATCGCGGTGGCCGACGCGGCGGGCTCGGCCCGGTTCGTGACGGTCGGGTTCAGCATGTCCGCCAAGTTCGTGCAGTACGTCGCGTGCACCCGCCCGGACCGGGTGACGGGTCAGGTGCTGGTGGCGGGCTGCCCGGCGTCCACGCTCCCGCTCCCGCCGGAGCTGCTGGACGACTGGTACGGACGTGCGGGCGACGCGGTGCGGATGGCGGAGATCCCGAGGATGTACGCCTCCCGGCCGGTGCCCGACGACGTGCTGGACCGGTGCGGCGTCGATGCGGCGCGGGTACCGCTGGTCGCCCTCCGCGGCACGATCGAGCTCGTGACCACGGAGTCGTTCGTCGACCGGCTCGGCGTGCTCGACGTGCCGACGCTGGTGATCGGTGGCCGCGACGACGCCATCTTCTCGCCCGAGGCGTTGGCGGCGGGTGTCGTGGCACCCGTCCGCGGGGCACGGCTCGAGCTCGTCGACTGCGGGCACGAGATCCCGATCGAACAGCCGCAGCAACTGGCCGGCCTCATCGCCGGGTTCGTCGCCGACGTGGCCGAGCCGTCGACGCTCCAGCCGTCGGGTTGACGTTCCTCGGGGCCGGCCGGACCGGCCCGGGGTGACGCCGCCGTGCCGCGGAGGGGGCGGCACGGCTCAGGCGTGGACCGCCTCGTCGTGGCCCAGGGCGAAGGCGACCGCGTCGTGCACGGTCAGGGCGCGGCCGCGCGACCAGTCCTCGGCGAACAGGTCGTCGCCGAGGGCGGCGCGCAGCACCGTCACCCACGGCTCGGTCGTCCTGGATGCGCGGCGGGGGTCGTTGAGGGCGCGGTCGAGCGCGCTCGCCGCTCCGAGGAGCTGCGCGGCACGCCCGGGTTCGGTGCCTGCGGTGAGACGGGCGAGTTCGTGGAGGCCGGCCGCGATGGTGGGCCGGTCGTGGACGCTCAGGGCGAGCGCGAGACTCTGCGCCCGCAGGGCGCCGGCACCGTCGCCGACGGCGAGCACGGCGGACTCGTGCAGAGCGTTGCTGATGCCCCAGACGTCGCCGATCCGCCGCTGCACCGCCAGCGCCTCGGCCACCCGGGCCCTCGCCTGCTCGAGGTCGCCGGCGCCGTGCGCGATGCGGGCCAGCGCGATCAGCATCCAGCCGACGGTCCGGTGGTCGCCGAGCCGGCGGATCGCCGCCAGCCCGTCCTCGAGCAGGCGCCGGGCGGTGGGAACGTCGACGCCGCCCAGCACCGTGCCGAGGTAGCCCAGGCAGGCGGCCTCCAGCCACCGGTCGCCCGACCGCCGTGCGGTGGCCAGGGCCTCGTCGAGCAGCGCCCGGCCCGGGTCGGTGTCGCCGCGGGTGCCCGTGGCCGTACCCAGGATCATCAGCGCGAATCCGACGGAGTGCGCGTCGCCCGACGCGCGGTGCACCGGGAGGCACTCCTCGGCGCAGCGCTGCAGGGTGGCGAAGTCGCCCTGCACGAAGGCGCAGCGCGCCACCGTCAGCTGCGCGGCGGCGCGTGCGCCCGGCGATCCGAGACCCGTGTCGAGCAGCCGCTCGAGGCCGGCGCGACCCTCGTCGACGTGCCCGCGGACCTGCCAGAACCGCCACAGCGCGGCCCCGGTGCGCAACCCGACGTCGACATCGCCGCCGTCCGCGGCCCAGGCCAGCGCGGCGTGCAGGTTGGGGTACTCCGCGTCGAGCCGTTCGAGCCAGCTCAGTTGATCGGGTCCGCGCACGGCCGGCTCGGCCCGCTCGGCGAGGGTGAGGCACCACTGCGCGTGCCGGTCGCGCAGCCCGTCGTGAGAGCCGCTCTGTCCGGCACGCTCGAGGGCGTACTCGCGGATGGTCTCCAGCATCCCGAACCGCGGCTCGTCGCCGACGGCACCCAGCGACCGCAGCAGGCTGGCCGCGGCGAGGAACTCCACGTCGTCCAGCACGTCGGACCCGCCGACCACGTGTTCCGCGGCGTCGGCCGTGAAGCCGCCGACGAACACGCCGAGCCCGGCGAACACGGTCCGCTGCGACGGGTCGAGCAGGTCGTGGCTCCACTCGAGCGCTGCTCGCAGCGTCCGGTGCCGCTCCACGACGCCCGGCGTCGCGGTGCGCAGCAGGTCGAGCCGTCGGCCGAGCCGGTCCAGGATCCCGCGCGGCGACAGCAGGGACAGCCGCGCGGCGGCGAGCTCCAACGCGAGCGGCAGCCCGTCCAGCCGGTCACACAGCTCCGCCACCTCGCCGGCGTTCGTGGCCGTGATCGTGAAGCCCGGGCGGGCGGACTCCCCCCGCTCGAGGAACAGGGCCACCGAGTCGAACGTCCGCAGGTCGGACGGTGCCGCGCCGCGCGGCGGGAGCGGCAGGGGAGGGACGGCGAAGACGTACTCGCCGGTGATCCGGGTCCGGACTCTGCTGGTGACCAGGACCGTGATGCGGGGCGCCCGGGCCAGCAGGCCCTCGACGTCCGCAGCGGCGTCGAGCACCTGCTCGACGTTGTCCAACACGAGCAGCAGGTGGCGGCCGGCCAGGTACTCGCCCACGTCGTCCGCAGCGCGTCGGGGACCGACCTCCCGGAAGCCGATCGCCTCGGCGACGGCGCTCATCACCAGTCGGGGCTCGCGCACGGACGAGAGGTCGACGAACACCGCACCGTCGCGATGCCCGGCCCGGGCCGCCGCGGCGACGGCGAGCCGGGTCTTGCCCACCCCGCCGGCGCCGGTCAGCGTCACGAGACGGACGTCGGGCTGCTCCAGGAACGTCTGCACGACGCCGAGCTCGTGCGCCCTTCCGACGAACGACGTGGCGGGAGTCGGCAGCGTTCCCCCTCGCCGGCCTCGTACGCCGAGGTCCGGTGCCGGTCGCCCGCGCTCCGGCGGGTCCAGCGCCGGGTCCTGGCGCAGGAGCGCTGCTTCGAGATCCCGCAGCGCGGGGCCGGGTTCGACGCCCAGCTCGTCGACGAGCAGGTTCCGGCCGACGCGGTACACGTCGAGCGCCTCGGCCTGCCGGCCCGACCGGTAGAGCGCCACCATCAGCTGTGCGCGCAACCGCTCGCGCAACGGATGCTCGTCGACCAGCACCTGCAACTCCGGCACCAGCTCCGGGTGTCGCCCGAGCGTCAGGTCGGCGTCGATCCGGGCCTCGAGCGCGGTCAGCCGCAGCTCGGCCAGCCGGTCGGACTCGGCCTGCGCGTACGCCTCGTCCCGCACGTCGGCCAACGGCGAGCCGCGCCACTCGTCGAGAGCCCGGCGCAGCAGCTCGGCCGCTTCGCGCGGTGCCGCGTCCCGGGCCTGCGCCATGGTTGCCCGGAACCGGTGCAGGTCCAGCCGGCCGGGATCGATCCGCAGCTCGTAGCCCGCGGGGCAGGTGAGCAACGTCGTCTCGCCGACGACCCGGCGCAGCTTGGACACGTAGGTCTGCAGCACCTTGCGGGCAGTCGCCGGCGGCCGTCCGCTCCAGAGCAGGTCGGCGAGGCGGTCGGCAGACACCGGCGTGTTCGCGTTCAGGAGCAGGATTGCCAGCAACGCACGCTGCTTCGCCGCCGGCACGGGCACGGGGTGGCTGCCGTCGAGCACGGTGACCGGCCCGAGGACCCGGAACTCCACGCGGCGCTGCCTACCACGTCCCGGCCCGGTTGCCCAGGGCCCCGATCTGCGATCAGCGCCGCCGGGCCGCCACGGCACCCGCGACGGTCCCGACCGCGAGGGCAGGGCCGTGCACGTTGCGGACCGCGATCAGGACGATCGCGATAAGGACGCTTCCGATCACCGCCGCCGGGAGCCGGATCTCGGGCCGGTTCCGCGCGGCGGCACGGTCGAGCGCGGTGCCGACGATGCCGACGGCGAGCAACGGCGGCCACCACGTCGAGAGGAGCGCGCCCAGCCAGAGCGCCAGCGCGCCGCCGGCCCAGCCGGGCATCCGCCGGTCGCGCAGCGACCACGCCACCAGCCCGGCCAGTCCGCACACGGCCACCGAGTTCCCGGCGCCGACCGGTTGCCAGAAGACCCCGGCGAGTTGTCCGGTCGACCCCGCGGCCAGGTAGAGGACGACCATCGTCGCTCGGCCGACGACCTGTTCCGCCGCCGCGCCGAGGAGGGCGAGGAAGAGCAGGTTCGACGCTGTGCCAAGGACGCCCCCGTCCTGGACGACGAGCGAGGTGATCCAGCGCCACGGCTGGCCGTGGACGGCCGCCGGAGTGCGTGCCAGTGCGTCGAGGACGCGCGGTGAGATCAGGCCCGCCATACTGACGGCCGCGGTCAGCGCGGTGAGGACGGCCGTGAGTACCGGCGGACGGACGAGCCCGGCCCGCTCCCACCCGGACGGCTCACGAACCACGGCCACCTCCGGCTGCACGTCGAGCCCCTCACCCGCTCGACGGACCTGCCTTGGCAGAAGTCCGGAGGTGCGGGACCGTGGACGTCCCCGACAAGATCACGCCAAGGATCGCACGTCTGAGCAATGGGGGGTTCGGCCATGCCCGTCTCACTCCGCTTACGCCTGCGCGCCGCGGCGTTCGGCGCCGCCGTCGGGCTTATGGCGGGCTGCGGCAGCGCCGAGGCGCCGACGACCCCGACCGCCGCACCGTCACCATCGGCCGTACCGGACTACGCCGCGGCGCTGCAGCCGCAGCTGGAACAGCTCGTCCGCGACATGTCGGTCACGGGCGCGGTGGTGCTCGTGCGCACGCCCGACCGCGGCGACTGGACCACCACGATCGGCACTCAGACCTACCGCGGGAACGACCCGGTGCAGGTCGCCGACCACGTCCGGATCGGCAGCAACACCAAGACCTGGACCGGGACGGTGATCCTGCAGCTGGTCGGCGAGGGCAGGCTGCGCCTCACCGACCCGGTGGCGACCTACCGCCCGGACGTCCCGAACGGCGCGAACATCACCATCGAGCAGCTGCTGAACATGCGCAGCGGGCTCTACAACTACACCGAGTCCCTGGAGCTCAACCAGGCCCTCGATACCGATCCCGGCCGGGTGTGGACACCGGAGGAACTGGTGCAGCTCGGGCTGTCGCGGCCGCCCTACTTCCCGCCCGGCACCGACTACCACTACTCGAACACCAACACGGTGCTCCTGGGCCTGATCGCGGAGAAGTTGACGGGGCGGCCGCTGCGCGACGAGGTCCGCACCCGCATCGTCGAACCGCTCGGCCTCACCGGCACCGAGTTCCCGGAGACCACCTCGACGGCGGTCGCCGACCCCCATCCGCAGGGCTACACGTTCGGCACGAACGTCGAGACGATCGACAGCCTGGTCCTTCCGCCCGAGGTCCAGGAGGCGGCGAAGGCGGGCACCCTCGCGCCGATGGACGTGACGTCGGTGAACCCGTCGTGGGCGTGGTCCGCCGGGGCGGGCATCTCGACCGCCCAGGACATGGCGCGCTACGTCGAGGCGCTGGCCGGTGGGGAGCTGCTTCCGCCCGAGATCCAGCAGCAGCGGCTCACGAGCGTCGTGCCCATCGACCCCGGCAACCCGCAGAGCCCCGCCTACGGCCTCGCGCTCGCCCGGTTCGGGTCGCTGTACGGGCACACCGGCGAGCTCCCCGGGTTCAACTCCTTCATGGGCCGCGACCCGGACAGGAAGATCACCGTGGTGACGTGGACGTCCCTCGCGCCGGCCCCGGACGGCCGGGGACCCGCGGTCGAGCTCGCGAAGGCGGTGATCGGCGAGCTGTACCGGTGAGCGCCGGCGGCGCCCACCGCTGCCATCGCTCGGGCGGGTGTCACACGCCCAGCACGGTGTTGCACAGGTTCGCCGACCGTCGCACCCGTTGGGCGGGGTGCGCGAACCGCACAGGGTGTGCGACAGCGCGGCCCGGGTGTGAGGGCGGGACCGGTCACCCGGGCACCCGCGCCGCTCGCTCGGTCAGCATCGACACCCACATCCGTCCGAGCCACGCCGCGTAGCGGCCGTCGGTCCAGCCGCGCTCGACGACGAGGCGGTGCCAGAGCGTCGCGTCCGTCGTGGACCACAGCACGTCGCGGCACTCCTCCTCGGAGACCACGAGCCGTCCGGTCGCCGCTGCGGCGGCCGCGTGGACCTCCATCGCCTTCAACCGGGCGCCGTCCGCCTCCGCCACCAGCGCCGCCGCGGCCGGTTCGCTCGCCGCGGCGCCCCGCAGCGCGCGCAGCAGCGGCGCGGTACGCCGCATGATCCCGGTGTTGACCTCGGCGAACCGGGTCAGCCGGGCGACGAGGTCGGGCTCGGTGAGGACGGCACGCATCTCCGGCCGGTCGAGGAGGTGGACGTCCTGCTCGTCGCCGCCGACCGCGAGGTCCCACGCCCGATGCAGCAGCGTGGGCTTGTTCCGGAACGCCGCGTACACCGTCTCGGTGGCGACCCCGGCCGTCGCGGCGATGTCCGCGATCGTCGTGCGGCCGTAGCCCTTGTTGACGAACAGCGCCTGAGCGGCGGTCAGGATCCGCCGCCGGTTCTCCTGGGCCTGCTCCTGCCGCCGCGACGTGTTGTAGCGCCTCTTGACACCGTCGACCAATTGGCTACATCCTGTCTGTATTGAAAAGAGTCCGAGTGCATCGGAGGTCATCATGGCACAGGTCGACGACTTCCTCGCGGAGATGCTGCCGCGCTGGAAGAAGGGGTTCCGGGCGCTGTGCAGCGGCGACGTCGAGCCCTGGATGGCCATCTGGTCCACCCGCGACCCGGTCAGCCTGTTCGGCGCCGCCGGATCGGCGAGCGGCGCCGACGAGGTGCGGCGTGTTGTCGACTGGGTGGCCGGCCACTTCGCCGGGCTGGTGGACGAGAAGCAGGAACTGGTCGCGGCCGGGGCGAGCGGCGACCTCGCCTACACGGTCGCCTTCGAGCACAAGACCGTCGATACCCCCGGCGGCGGGCAGGCGACGTACACGCTGCGCACCACGCACGTCTTCCGGCGGGAGGACGGCGAGTGGCGGATCGTGCACCGCCACGGCGACCGTCCTCCGGGGCGCGACGACTTCCCGATCCCGTCGGCCTCCCGGGACGGCTGACCCGGGGGGTCGGCGACGCGGACCAGGCCGCCGGACACGTCCGGCCGCAGAAGCGCGACCGTCTCGCAGCCGCGCAGGAAGTCCAGGGCGGTCGGCAGGTTGATCGTGCCGGGGTCGCGCTCGACGAGAACCAGCACGATCTACCGGCCCGCGTCCTCTGCCTGGAGGATCTCCGTGCGCACTCAGTCGTTGGTGTCGTCGAGGCGCTCGCGGTTGCGGCCCTGGTCCCAGGTTTCGCCGACGACAACCAGCATGACGTCGGCGCTCCGGGCCGCCGCGACCAACGTCGCCGCGAAGCCGCGCCGGCGGACGAGCGATACCGAAGACGCGACGCTCGTCGAGCCGGTCGATGAGCGCCGTCCCGAGCAGCGCGGTCGCGAAGGGCTCGTCGGCCCGGCGGTAGCAGAGAAGAGTCGACGGGAGCGCGGGCACGGCGACGTGGTCGAGCGCCGCCTGCCTGCTGCGCGTTACCCGACAGGGAACCCTGCGCCTGCTCGCTATACCCGGCTCAACCCGACCCGCTCCGTGTTCGGGAGCCGGTCTACGGCTGGCGAGCGCGAGGGGGCAGCCGTCGGCATGGCGAACCAGATCACGTTGCACAGGACGACTCGGAGTATCCGGTTCGCATTGCTCGGCGTCCTGTTGGTTATCGCGCTCAGCGCGGCAAGGTAGAAGAGCCCGGCTTGTGCGTCAGCACCCCGGCGAGGGCCGCACGGCGTGGGGACAGGTGGGCCAGTTGACGGCCGAGCCAGGAGCTGGGGTCAGGCCCAGGAGTGGCCCTGGTACGGGTGGGCGCCGGTGCTTGGCCCCCTCCGCTGAGTAGGCCGGCGGCATAGCTGAGCGAGATGCCGCCGAGGGTGACAGAGAGGGCACCGGCGACGCGGCTCGACACGACAGCCGCCGTCCACCACCGTCTCGCCGCGTCCGCCGGTGGGGCCCAGGTCAGAGCGCGTCGAGGACGGCGTCGACGGAGCTGACGGTGACCGTGAGCGGGTCGGGCTCGACCATCAACTGCCGGACCACGCCGTCCTCAAGGATCACGGCGTAGCGCTGGGAACGGGTGCCGAGCCCGAACGCGCTGCCGTCGAGTTCCAACCCCGCCGCCGCGGCGAACTCCCCGTTGCCGTCACCGAGCATGACGACCTTGTCGCCTGCCCCGACCGAGTCACCCCAGGCCTTCAGCACAAACGCATCGTTGACCGCGATACAGGCGACCGTATCGACTCCCTTCGCCCGCAGCTCGTCCGCCCGCCGGACGTAGCCGGGCAGGTGACGATCGGAGCAGGTCGGGGTGAACGCGCCCGGAACGGCGAAGAGAACGACCGTACCGCTGCCCAGCGCCTCGCCGCTGCCAATCGGGGCCGGGCCCTCGCCGGTCATCGTCATCAAGGTCACGTTCGGAATGCGGTCACCGACCGACAACATCATCGCTTCTCCCGCGTCGAGGTGTGGCCATCAGCATGCGCCCGCACTGGTGCGGAGCCAAGGACAGCACCGGTCTGGGCAGTTCAGCGTGGAGCCGAGGTCCGTGGGCCGCCGACAGGGATCATGGTGCCCGCGAGCACCCGCAGCCAGCACCTAGGCCCAGTCCTGGCCCGGTACCACGATCAACGTGAACGCGACGACCGCGAACCCCAGCACCGCCGACAGATCCATCAGCCACTCCTTCCTCGCTGATTCGGGACTGTAAGAAAGTTCGGCCCGAAAGTGCTTGCTGCTTTGCTGCTTCTTCCCTGCTCGGGGTTCTGATGGGAAAGATCTGAGCTGTGGACGGGCTGGATCGGAAAATACTTGCGGTGCTGCAGTCGGAGGGTCGGTTAAGCCTGACCGACCTGGCCGCCCGCGTCGGTCTGACCGTGTCCCCGGCCCATCGGCGGGTCCGCGACCTCGAACAGTCGGGCGCGATCACCGGCTACCGCGCCGTGGTCGACCCGAAGGCCCTCGGTCTCGGGTTCGAGGCGCTGGTCTTCGTCACGATGAAGCAGGAGGACCGGGCCACCCTCCGCGCCTTCGAGGAAGCCGTCGCCGCCGTACCCAACGTGCTGCAGGCGCAGCGCCTGTTCGGCGACCCCGACTACCGCTCCGCGTCCGCACCGCCGACCTCGACGCCTACGCGCAGCTCGAGGACGACGTCCTGTCGACCCTCCCGGGCGTCCAGCGCCTCAACTCGACGCTGGTCATGAAGAACATCGTCATCGACCGGCCCTACCCGACCGACCGGGTGTGACGACGGCCCGCTTCGTCGGCTGTGAGTGGCAGGGCGAAGCGCTCACCCGTGAGGACGCCGGCTCGCCCGTGCGGCCACGTCCAGCAGGATCTCGGCCGGCTCGCGAAACAGGCCCAGAACCGGCAGGACATCCCACCCGGGTGCCTCGACGTACACATCGACGAGGTCGCGCGAGAAGGATCGGCGAGGGATGGCGCGCAGCGTCGTCCGCGGGCCGAGCGGTCGACTCGTCGCCTCACCGGTCTTGACCCCGAACCGGAGCCCGCCCCGCGGGCGGAGTTGCACCAGGCGCAACTGGTCGTCGGTCACCATCACCACGCCCGAGCCGCCCTCATGACCGGGGGAGTTGCCGGCGCCGGCGAACCGCAGCCATTCGCCCGGCACGAGGTGGTCGGCCACCGCACGCGCAGCCGCCTTGTCGTTCCCGCCGTACTGCTGCCGGTCCGGCAACACGTGGCCGATCATGGCCAGCGTCGCACGCTCCACCGTCGTCCGGTCCAGGTCGCCACTCGTGGGTGCGGTCGTCGACATCGCGGTGATCGCATCGGCGCTGCGGGCCACATCGCCGGACACGTCCGGCCGTCGGAGCGTGACCGTCTCGCGGTCGCGCAGGAAGTTCAGCGCGGACGGCAGGTTGATCGCGCCGGAGTTGCGCTCGACGAGAACGAGCACGATTCGCCGCCTGGCGCCTTCTGCCTCGAGGATCTCCGTGCGCACCCAATCGTCGGGGTCGGCGAGGCGCTGGCGGTTGCGGTCCTGGTCCCAGGCTCGACCGACGACCACCAACATGACGCCGGCGCTCCGCGCTGCAGCGACGAGCTTCGCCTCGAACGCGCGCCCGCGGCCGAGCGACACCGTGTCGAGGAAGACGCGGCTCTCGCCCAGCCGGTCGATGAGCGCCGTCCCGAGCAGCGCGGTCGCGAAGGGCTCGTCGGCGCGGCGGTAGCAGAGGAAGGTCGGCGGGAGCGTGGGCACGGCGACGGGTTCGGGCGTCGCCCGCTGCTCGTTACGTCGTGTCGGTCGACCACTGTCGATGGAGGCGGTGTGGACCCGCGCACGGCAGGGCGACGTTGCCGGCCGCGTCGAAGGCCAGGTGGTCGATGAAGTCGCCGGAGCGCTCAGGAGGGCGGCGGTGTGTCGAGGTCGACGGCGACGGTGGGGCCGCCGTGCGAGGAAGATCACTCCAAGCACTGTGCTGACCTGCGTCTTTGCAGGTCGGGCACGAGCGTCGGCGGCCGAATTAGCTGGTGTAAGAACGATCAGATCAGGATCTTCACCTGATCAGCCGTCGACAGCACACGTATCACCCGTTTGGACGCCCCGCATTTAAGGACTCAGGGCGCGTAGGGCCATCGTCTGCGACCGGTGCCGGCCCGGCCGGGCTGGAGATTCCGCTCCCCCCGGGTCTACGCGCGCTCGTAACCAGACGCCACCTTGACGACGTCGAACCGGCGCCCACGCGACTGATTCTCGGTAGCTTGACGACCAACCGTGCGGGTATGTCCGCTCTTCGTCGTCATCGTGAACGGCGCCTACATCGTCCTCTTCAGCGGCGGCCAACATGTCCGGACCACCCAGGTGCATCCGTGATGGTTCCTCTCGCGGCGCCTCACACCATCGGAGACGGTGTTACTGACCGTTGTTGCGAAGCGCGTCGAGGTACTGGCCGAATCCGGAAGGTGAGGTCCATTCCTGGGCGGATTCGGTGGCGGAGTTCTCGCCCCATTCGTTGAAGGTCGTGACCAGCTGCCAGGGCTCGCCGGAGGCCACCATCTGGCGGACGGCGTCCCGGAAGGCCGTCAGGTCGCGAGGGAGGCGTTGTGGGTCCGGCCCGGTGAGGTCGAACTCGGGGGAGACGGAGAAGGAGAACGTGGACTGACGGTCTGCGCGGACGGCTGGCGCGTATTGGTGCCAGCTGTCTGGTTGGTTGGTGCAGGTTCGGTAGCCGCCGAAGACTTTGAGGACCACGTAGAAGTTGCGGGTGGGGTCGTTGGCCTGGTGCCAGCGGTCGACCATCCCGCAGCCGTCCGCGGCATCGGCGTAGACGAAGATGACCGGCTTGCCGCCGACCTTGAGGTAGGCGGGATCGCCCGCATACCGCGACTTGATGTAGTCGAGGTCTGAGGCGAGCTGCGTGACCGTCGGGTCCGGACCGTTGCCCTCCCGCTCGTGGTAGATGGCCCATTTCAGCGGGGAGTTGGTTGCTGTAGTGCGGGCGAGCATGCCCGGGAACCGGGTGTCTTCTTTCGAGCCCTGGCCCCACCAGGAGTAGATGCCGGCGTTGAACCGCGCGTAGTCGAGGGCGTGGAGGTGCGCGTCGCGTGTGGCGTCGTCGGCCGAGGTGTAGAAGCCGAGTGTCGGGTGGTAGTTGGTGAATGGCGAGATGCCGTTCTGGTTCCACGCCTCCGGGAACCAGGGGTAGTAGAACGCGGCGCGGATCGGGAAGGTGGGCTGCGGTGCAGGTGGTGCAACTGGAGCGGTCGTGACCACGAGCTGTGGTCGGTTGGCGGCCGCTTCTCGGGAGTTGTAGGTGTTGGAGGTGCTGGAGGAGCGCTTCAGGGCCAGGGAGACGGGTCCACTGTTCTTGATCAGGGCCGTGACGTCGACGGCTACGTAGGTTTTCGCGCCGTACTTGGTGGCGGAGCCGACGCTCGGCCCGATGGCCGGCGCGTTGGCGTAGGTGGTCGTCGTCTCGCCCCAGGTCGTGTCGGCAACGCCGTGCACGGTGAACCCGGACGTCGAGCTTTCCGTGGCGTAGATCCTCAGCGTCGCCTTGGTCACGGCCTCACCGGCCGGGACTGAGACGTTGAACCGGATGTAGGCGTTCGTGATGGGCGAGTTGTCTGCCCGCAGGGTGGAGGTCCGTCCGAAGTTCGATGTTGGTCGGTCGGCTTGCACGTAGGTGTCGGCGACCGGCTCGGTGGTCGATGTCGCCGCGAATGCCTGGAACGGCACGAGGACCATGCTCGCCAGCATCGCCCCGACCAGCAGAATCGTTCGCCAGACGATCGTCGGATATCGCCGCTGCCTACGGAGCGCACCTGCGCGTTCGCTCAGACGAGGACGCGCCATCGCCGATAGGGCTGGCGCAACGATACCGGCAGCCCATCGTGAACGCTCGGAGAAGTTGGGCCACCCCCACCGCACATGATCGTTCACCAGTGCCTCCGCCAGGTCGACATCGCTATCCTGTAGGCCCGACGCCCGAGGGCGCCGTTGCCGGACTTTCGCGGCCCGCCGGCGCTGCGTCATCCTAAAAATTGACGGACCGTTCCACGCCTCGTGCCTCGATCCGTGCTCAGGGGCGTGTAGCCGTCTTGACGCGTGGGCATGCGCATCCGGCGGAGCAGCCAGGATGCTGCTTCGGGTGACGCCTGTCGCGATCCTGTGGAGTCACGAACGATCCTGATGAGGCATGGGTGAATGATCGACTGCAGCTTCCTGCTCGGCCGGTTTACCCGCGATCTGCTTGTCCCTCGACTATCGAGACAAGCTGCCACGCGCCGACCGGTCGCGCGCACTCACCGCACCATTGCACTTCAGGGTAAAGATCGCGAATCACGTCAACGCGGTTTCAAACACCGCTCACCGTGGGTAACTGACCGCCCGCCGCGTCCCTGGCGAGCTGCCGACACTCATCGGCCAATGTTCGCACCTGCGCCCGGCCTTCCGCCGGGTGTGAACGCTCCCCGCACGGCCCTTCTCTGGAGTTGATGTTGCATGAGTAGTCTCGCCCGTTCCTGCCGCACGCTGGCCGTGGGAATAGTCGCAGCCGCAGCGATCGTGTCAATGACGCAGGTCGCCGATGCCGCGCCCGCCGGGCTCAGCCTCCCGCTGGACTCACCAATCGCGGTCGATACCGCCACGAACGAGGTGTTCTTGGTCGGTCACGCGAAGGGCTTCCAGATCTACACATGCAACGGCGCTACTTCTACCTGGGGACCTGCCTCCACGCCCGACGCGAAGTTGTTCGACGACAACGGAGAGCTCGTTGCTAAGCACTTTGCCGGGCCGACCTGGGAGGCCAAGGACGGCAGCGCTGTCAAGGGCACAGTGACTGGCCGCGTGGACAGCCCTACTCCCGCCACCGCGATTCCATGGCTGCGACTGTCCACCACCCCCGTACCTGGTTCCCCTGGCGGCCTGCTAACCAAAACGACTTTCATCCAGAGGGTGGCGACGACCGGAGGCGTGGCCCCTACCGCAGGATGCAACTCAAATACCGCGGGTAAAAAGGAGAAGGTCCCCTACACCGCCGACTACTACTTCTGGGAGGCGAAGGCCAGCGCCTGACCTACTCGCGTCACCCGCGCGGCACATGCAGCCGGGGCATGGCCAACCGAGTGGTGGAACCGAAGCGTCGCGCCGAACCCGGTAGGCATTGTTGGGCGTCAACCAGCTGATCGGATGCGCTAGCCGACACCGCGTCGGGCCGCCTGGCCTGCGCGGTGTCGGTGGCGCGTTGCCGTTGCAGCGCAACGGACGCACGAGCATGGGCAGCGTTCCCACCTGTACGTGTGGCTGGGGTGGTCACACCAGCCGTGGCGATCCGGGTTGTGCCTGTGTCGTATCCGGAGGAGCAGGCCCTCGACGTCAGGAGTACGGGCCGGAACCTGTCAACCTCTACGGGACATGTTGATCAGGGATTCGTTGAGTTGGTCGGGAGCAATTGTCAAGACCGCGCGCCCGTTGGAGAACGCGCACCTGGCCGCGGGTACACGCCCGCCAACGCGGCCTCGCCGAGATCACCGACTCCCTGGGCCGGCAACTGCTGGGCTCCGACGGAGCACCCTCTCCTGGATCAGACCGGTATCCGAGCGAGGAGGTGGTATCGACCGCGGCACGCACCCCCGAGGAGCTGACCGCTGCAATCGCGCAGCTGTCGTCGCGCCCGGTGATCGTGCTGGACGCGCTGGACGAGGCCCTCGGTGCCGGCCAGATCCTCGAGCGGCTGCTGATCCCGCTCGCCGAACGACGCTCCGACGGCTCGCCGGTGTGCCGGCTGCTGGTCGGGACCCGTCCCTGGTCGGACTTCGCCCGGCTGTTCGACCTCGCCCGACAGACCGGGGAGGTGCTCGACCTCGACACCATTCCCGCCGAGCAGCGCTCTGCGACCTCGCGGACTACGTCGCCGGGCTGCTCGAGCTGCTTCCCGGCTACACCGGCACTGCACATCGCCGCGGTCGGCGTGTGTTCGCCGACGCCGTCGCCGCAGCCTTGGTCGGCGACCCCGACCTGCTCACCACCACCGGCGAGACGCGGTCGTCTCACCGCATGGACCAGGGACCAGTGCGGTGGGGAGAGTTCCTGGTCGCCGCCTCTATACCCACACCGCCACCCTCACCGATTCCGACCGGTTCACCGACCCGGCCACCGCCGCCGCGCTTGGCGCCGCGGTGCCGCGGTGCCGCGGACCCTGCCGCAGGTGCTGGAGCTCGATTCGGGCACGCGCCCGGGCTCGCCGTGGCGGCGGGCGCTGCTCGCTGTGCTCGCCCGGGTGGGCGGGGCGGGCATCCCCCGCGCCGTGCTCCCCGCGGCGCTGGCTGCGGTCACCGGCCAGTCCAATCCGCCGACCATAGACCAGGTCGCCGACGAGCTCGCCGCGCTGCGGTTCTACCTGCGCACCACCGCCGACACCGACGGCACCGCGCTGTACCGGCTGTTCCATCAAGGCCTGGCCGACCACCTCCGTACCGACCCCCGAGCCGGTACCAAGCCCGACAGCCTGCTCCTGGACGGGCTGCTGGGCACCGTCGCGACCGACACCTACGGCCGACGCTGGGACCTCGCCGCCCCCTACCTGCTGCGGCACCTCGCCCAACACGCACTCGACGCCGACCGGCTCAACGAACTCCTCACCGACCCCGCGTTCCTAGGGCACGCCAATCCGGCCACCCTGACAGGCGCCCTCCGTCATGCGCGAGGCCGGCAGGCCCGGCTGGCCGCGGCTGTCTACCAGGTCTCCGCCGTCGGCCCGCTCGACGACGCCGCGACGGCCGAGCTGGCGGACCGGCGCGAGCGATGGCAGGCCGCACTCAGCGGGAAGGGCTGGCGCCCGCCGCACCCCCTGAGCCCGCGGCGACGCCGGCGATCGCCGGGACCATCCGTAGTGCCGTGACCGCCCGGCCACCCCAGCCGGCGTTGCGGCGTAGGGCTTCGAGGCGGCCGTTGATGGCGTCGGTCGGTCCGTTAGATGCTCGGTGGGTGAAGTAGGCCAGGACGTCGTCGCGTCGCCGGTGCAGGGTCCGGCCGAGCTGAGCGAGTTCCTCCAGACCGGCCGGGAGCCCGGTGCGGAGTAGGTCGATCAGGGTGGACAGCAGGGTCTTGCCGCGCTGCGGGTCATTGGCGGCGTAGGCGTCGATGAGCTGCTGGTAGGCACACCAGGTCGCCTCGACCGCGGCGTGGGCGTCGTCGGCGAACACCGCGGCGATGCGGGTCCACTGGCGCGTGGTGAGCAGCCCGTCGCGGGTGCGCAGCGCGCGGCGCACGCCGTAGAGCGGGTCCCCGCTGCGGCCGCGGTGTCCGAGGGTGTCCTGCTGGACGCGCTGGCGGCACAGGTCGAGCTTGTGCCCGGCCAGGGCGACGACGTGGAACGGATCCATCACCGTCACCGCCTCGGGCAGCGCCTCGGTAGCGGCGGTCTTGGTAGCCGCCGAACCCGTCCATCGCGACGACTTCGACCGCCGCGCGGAACTCGGGGCTGCGCTCGGCCAGCCAGCCGGTCATCGCTGCCGCGGAGCGGCCCGCGACCATGTCGAGCAGCCGTGCCGGGCCGTGACCGGCGAGGACGGGTGTGAGGTCGGTGATCACGGTGACGAACCCGTCGGCGTCGGCGCCGAGCACGTGGGACCACTTGTGCTCGTCGACTCCGATCACGCGGACCCCGTCGAGGCGGGCCGGTCCGGCGCAGAGCAGCAGCTCGCGGGTGGCCTGGACCGCGATGGCGTTGACGGTGTCCCAGCTGCGCCCGAGCTCGCGGGCGACCGCCGACACGGTGGCCTTGTCGATCGCCAGGCGCCGCAGCACGAACTGCGCGCAGCGCCGCGTGGTCGACCACCCCGGACGGGCCAGTCGGCTGCTGTCGTGGGCGAAGACCTCGCGGGGGCAGCCGTCATGGACGCACCGGTAGCGCGGCAGCCGGACCCGCAGCTGCAGCGGGTGCCCGACGACCGGGACGTCGCTGACACGGCGCTCGACGCTGTCGCGGTAGACCCCGACCAGCCCGCAGTCCGGACAGCGCCCCGGCCCGTCGGTGATCAGGTCACACCACAGCACCGTCGTCTCGCCGGCCACAGCAGCATCAGTGATCCGCACCCCGAGCTCGACCGTGCGGACGATCGTGTCGGCGACGATCTGGGCGGGCGTGGACGTAAGCTGCGACATCGGGTCCCCGGGATGTTGACGATCATTGGTGTAGGAACCTTCATCATCAACTTCCCGGGGTCCGTCTCAGCGCAGCGACACGACCCCGCCCGCCGGGCTGCTCACACCCTCAGCTGCACTCCATTTCCGGAAGAGCCGTTTATCCCCAGACCATGACACAGGAACAAAAGCGATCAACACAGCCGCCTGCGGGTGCACCCGGCTGTTGCCCGCCGCCCAAGATGACGACGTAGGCGCCGTTCACGATGACGACGAAGAACGGACATATCGGCGGGGCTGGTCGTCGCGGCGGGGCCGTGGTCGTCTGGCTGCCGCATGCGGTCGCGGGCGTGCCGGTTGGCCGTCGTCACGGTGGCGTCTGGACAGGCGGTGGATGGTGACGGTGTCGGCGCCGACCCGGGACCTCGACCCGCGCCCCGGCCCGGGCCGGTCGGCCGTCGACGGCGCGGGCCGGGATCGAGTAGTGAGAACCGGCGAAGCTGATCAGGTAGTCCCGGCCGACCCGGCGCAGATGGCGCTCGCAGACCAGATAGGGCAACTCAGGCAACGGCCCCAGCGCGGCCCGGTCGGCCGCGGCGCGCAGGCCCGAGCGCGTCGACCCGTGCCGACCACGAGGGCGACGTTCTGGTCAAGATTGATGTCGTCGGCGGTGAGACCAGCATGTCTCGCCGGTCGTCGAAGCTACGGCCGTTCTTGGGGTCAGGCCGGCCTGATGCACCTGACCCACCACGAACGGCTCGGGCAGCTCGGACGGCCCGACGAGGCAGACCAGGAGTGATGCCATGACCAACCGCGACGGTCGTCCTGTCCGTTATCCTGGCCGCGCTGGTCTTCGCGGCGTTGTTCATCAAGCCGGTAAAGACCCTGGTCGGCGGAATCTTCGTCCGGGACCGAGGGGACGGATGACCCTCGTGCTCACGCCGATCCCGAAGCCGAAGCGGAAGGGCGGCAGAGCGATGACGCTGGTCAACCTGAGTAAGCCCGATCCGCGGCGGGTGCCAGCAGCCCGCGGGGTCTCAAGGTGTTTGTCATCGTGACGATCCGTTGACGCTTCCCTGATGCCACCTGAACGGACAAACTGTGCGGCCTCAGCGTCGAGGGCCTCGACCTGTGCCGCCGGAAAGAATCCTACAGGCTGTAACTGCCATTGACACCGCTGGTCACAAGCGCCAACATGACTGACCTTCACACATCCCGTCGGTCGTCTGGCCGCCGGAGACGCCGAGTTGCTGCTTACGGATCGCGGCAGCGGTGGGGCGCGGAAAGGAGCGCTGATGTCCTCTCCTGCTGATCGAGCGCCCGCCTCGATGGAACGTCGGCCACCACGCAACATCGTCTTGTGCCTGGACGGTACCAACGACGAGATCGGCAAAGGACGGCCGAGCAACCCGGCGAAAGTATTCGAGATGCTCGACCTGAACCATCCCGGCGCGCAGGTCGCCTATTACGACCCCGGCATCGGCACCTTGCCCGCCACCACCGCCCGCGGCAAGATCGAACGCCGTCTGTCCCGCGCCAGGCAGCTTGCCTTCGGAGCCGGGCTGGTCGACAAACTCGCTGACGCATACACCTGGCTCATGGATCACTACCAGCCCGAGGACCGCGTGTACGTGTTCGGGTTCAGCCGCGGCGCGTACACCGCGCGCGCGTTGGCCGCTATGGTTGGCCGTCCCGGTTTGCTGCGATCCGGGTCCAATAACCTCGTCCGTTACGCCGTCCGTCAGTACGCCAGCAGAGGGACCGTAACCGATAAAGACGACCTGAACGCCCACGCCGAGGACTTCGCCGACGCGTTCTGCTGGGGCACCGACGAGCAATTGATGAGCGAGGACTCGCCGCACAACTCCGATCATCAGGCCCGCAAGCACTCCATTCCAATCGAATACCTGGGCATCTGGGACACCGTCAACGCCACCGGCCTCGGCGGGTTCGAGCAAACCCACTGGCCGGGGACCAAAGAGTTGTGGAACGTGCGCCGTCTCCGGCACGCGATGTCCATCGACGAATGGCGCCCGCTCTACAAGCCCGTCCCCGTGACGATGTGGCGAAATGATGACACGTTCCAGCAGGCGTGGTTCGCTGGTGTCCACTCCGACGTGGGCGGCACCTTTGAGAATCATGAACTAGCCACCGTCGCCCTCAAATGGGTGTTCGACGACGATGCCTGCAGTGAGCTGCTGATGCGCGATGGCCATCGGCGCACTGCTTACAGCCGCCGGTGTCACGTCGAAGAAGAGTTCGCACACGGCCCGATCAACCACACGTCTCCCATCTGGTGGCTCGCGGGCAGACCGGTGAGACGGTCCGTCCCCGATGATGCCGTCCTCCACGAGACCGTCCGGCTGCGCCGCCAACGGGACCCCGGATACGGTCTCCACCTGCCCGACTTCGACACGCCGGGCCGCTTCACCGACCCCGACTGGACCACTCCTCGTTTCCAGCGGCAGGGCGCTTCAGGACAGGTCTGAGCTGTGAAGAGTCGCAATTGACCTCGGGGGATACCCGAAGGCCGGATGGGGCGCCGCGAATCGCCTGGTCAGCGGTCGTGGCCGTAGTTGATCTTGCGCAGATTCGTCGCAGGTCGGGAGGGGTCTGTCCCTGCCGTACTAGGCCCCGAAAGGTGCCGAATCAGATGGTGTAGGAGCGCTGTGCCAAGCGCGACGATGTCGACCCCGTGGCGTTTGTCCAGGTCAAGCCCGGTTCGGAACGTGGGAGATCGTCCGGCGCTCCCAACCCGCTGAATAGGGTGCCATGATCCGCGCGGGCAGAGTTCCCCCAGGTCAGACCCCCCGTTTGGTGCGCCGCGAGGGAATCGAACCCCCAGCCCGCTGATTAAGAGGAAGATCACTCCGAGCGCTGTGCTGACCTGCAAAGACGCAGGTCGGGTACGAGCGTAGGTGGCCGAATCAGCTGGTGTAAGAACGATCAGATCATGATCGTCTCATGATCCACCGCCGACAGCACAATGTCACCCGTGTGGCCGTCCTGCGTTAAGGAGTCAGGGCCGCCTGTGGTCATCTTTGACCGTCGGCGGGGCAGCTGGCGCGTAGTAATCCAGGTGTCGAGCCTCGGTGACGTGTGCGGGCGGTCTGCGGGGTTACGCCGATGTCGACGGCGTCGTCGCGTCGCCTCGAGCTGGGGTCGGCCGTGGGTCTGGGCGCCCGTCCGTCAGCGCGGCCCGTGCCCGGTCGACCGCCCGGACGAATGGGGTGCTGTCAAGGCTGCACCCGGACGCACCCAAAGGTAGCCGGAGAACATCCAGAACAAAGATCAAGAGGGTAGAATGAGGGTTTGACCGGCCCCACTTCCTCAGGGATGAGCTAAGTCTGGGGTTGCTCGGAACACTGAGTCACAACGTGCGGCAATCCGCGACGCTGCTTACGTGACACACTCGCGCTTGTCAAGGCTCGGGGAGGTGTAACGGCTGGTCGCTGCCTGCGACTCACACAGAAGTACAGCAGTCGCGCGAGCTGGTCGGTCCGGGGGTGTCGATTGTGAGGAAAGTAGTGCGGCGTGTGTTCCTTTCCCACACGTCTGAGATGCGCAACCTTCCGTTTGGTCGTTCGTTCGTTGCCGCGGCCGAGGAAGCGGTCAACCGGGTCGGGGACGCTGTCATCGACATGGCGTACTTCGCAGCTCGAGACGATGCACCTGCTGCGGTGTGTCGGGAGAAGGTCGCCGAGGCTGACGTCGTCGTAGTGATCGCTGGGTTGAGGTACGGAACGCCGGTTGTCGACAAGCCCGCTCTGTCATACGTTGAGCTGGAGTTCGATGCGGCTGTCGAGGCCAAAAAGCCTCGACTAGTGTTCCTGCTCGCCGAAGACGCCGATATTCCAGCAGATGTCCGAGGCAACGAGCCGCTCGATGAACGGCAACGGCAATTCCGTGAACGCCTGAATAAGAGTGGGGTAACCGCCACATTCAGGTCGCCGGAAAGCTTGACCACGGAGTTGCTGCACGCTCTCGTCGAATGGCGCGACCGAGAGCGAGCGACCCTTCGAGAGACCCGGAGGCCTCCCGGCCACTGGGCGACGTCGCTTGACGGCGCAACATCGGAAAGCCTGCGGCGGGCAATCGCTGGGTACTGGAAAGCGGATCCGGATATCCAGCGTGAGGTTCGGCGGGCGGTTCTAGATACGACGTGGCAGACCTTGGATCCTCCCGTCGCTGACCATTGGAGGAATATCCGCAGAGGAGTCTCAGATGAGCCGCTTGACCTGAGTGGAGCCTTGCCTGAAATCACTCATGCCGTCTTTGCCGTTCCATCGGGTCGCCTTGTAATCACCGGACCGCCGGGTTCCGGGAAGTCAACACTTCTAATGCGCTTGGTTGAGGATTGGGTGAATTTCGGGGCAGATGAGGAGCGAGTTCCGGCAATTTTGAATATTGCTGATTGGGATCCGCAGGGGACTACGCTGCCCGATTTCATCCGCGAACAACTCGTCAGTAGGTATCACTGGTCTGGGGCCGCGGCTCTGTCGTCGTCCGGAGTACTCGAGGCGGTCCTCCCGCTGCTCGACGGCTTGGACGAGATGCCGCCCGGGCGACGTGAGCTCGCAGTGGAGCACCTCAACTCTGATCTTTACGCGACGCTGCCCATGGTGCTGACTTGCCGCTTTGACGAGTATCAGCGGATCGTTGAATGGGGAGTTCTGCGTAACGCCGGCGTTATCCACTTGGACGTACTGGGCGTCGACGAGTCACTGCGGTATGTCGAGGAGTCGACAGCTCCGGTCCGGCGGAATAGATGGGCCGAGATCGCCGATCGTGCTCATAGAGAGCCGGACTCACCCATCGCTCGCGCCCTGTCGAACCCGTTGCTCGTGTCGGTGATTCGTGAAGTGTATGCGCTGCGCCGTAACGCGCCGGTCGAGCTGTTGGCGGCGCCAACGCTCGACGAGCTGGTTGAGCTACTTCTCGCACGCTACGTGCCGGCTCTGTTCGAAGACGCTTCCGGCGGTCCCGCGGGCCGTCCACCGTGGCGAGAACGCTTCCGGCCCGTCGCTGCCGCACGCTACTTCCGTACGCTGGCCACGATGCTCGCCGAATCTCGGACTCTGGAATTCGCGTGGTGGGACATCACGCGCAGTGCGCCGCGGCGGACCGTCCGCTTTCCGTTCGCCGTTGCCGCTGGCGCCTCAATGTTCTTGCTGCAGTTGCCCAGAGCTGAGTGGCGGAAGGCCCTCACTTGGGCGGTTGCCGTCGCTATCAATCTCGGGTACCTTGAGCCGTACGATCACCAGCCGAAGCGGCTGCGGATCAGTCTACGGCGTCGGCCAAAGGAAGCACTAACCATTCAGCGAGCAGGTCGTATCGGTCTATTCGTCACGGTCGCTTCATTTGGTCAATGGCTTAACTCTGGTTGGATGTGGCGGAACCCGGCCCGTACCGGCATATTTTGCGTCGGAGCGGCCGCATCCTATTTATTTGAGTTCCGCTACGACGCGGACACGCGTCCCGAGGATTCCGCCTTGTCGGCCGCGCAGAGTCTGCAGGTCGAGTCATGGCGGGCGGCGCGCTTGGCTCTAGTTCCTTACGCCGTCGCCGCTGCTGCGTGGTCGGCAAGCGCGAGCAGGGTCGCCCAAGATATTCTCGGGATTGACCCTGAGGCTCCGGAGTATGCCTTGATTCGGCCGCCCAATTCGCTTGTCGTGGCAACGGCCTTTGCCGGCGCAATCTTCTCGTCGGCTTCCGCCGGCGCATACGTGATTGCACGGTTCACGGCAACGGTCATGGGCCGCCTTCCGGTGAGGACCGCCTCGTACCTCGAGGTCGCGGTACGCAAGGGCCTGCTTCAGCGATCGGGATCCCGGTACCGGATGCATTCCGTTTTCCGGGACGCCCTTACCGATGAGTCGGCAGCAATTTACCTGGGAGGGCGTCTGTCAAAGGATGCTCAGGAAGATCGTGATGTGCTGTCCGACACCTATCCGAGTCCAGGTCGTCCGGGTATGACGAGGCAGTTGACCACCGCCGAGTATGGGCAATCGAACGAACAGTTCGGTGTTCTGATTCGAATCCTAGCCTCGTCTCCGAATCGCACGATGCCGTTGCGGATTGCCCGACTTGCCACCTGGTACCTAGTCGGCGTGCGGCCCGGGAGTGCATCCGCCGTGCTGGGTTGGCAGCGGCAGGTGCGATGGCGACTGAGTAGGGGCAACAGTCAAATCCGACTTGTTCGTCGCCCGGGAGCGGTCGAGGAGTTGAGCCTTAAGGCCGACGTGGTCGGTAGTGCAGCCGCGCCGCCCGCTGAACTTGATAGACCGGCGATCGCGGCGATCTGGCGTGCAATTGTCACGCTTTACGGTGATCATGGATTGCTAGCTTCGCTGGTGCAGCCTCGGTGGAATTGCCCAGAACACGTCAGTCAATACGGCTGCTATTACGCTGACGTGAACGGGGAGCTCGATTTGATGCTCAACGACCTCGCTTTCCTTGCCCAGGTGACCCCACGTTTTCTCCGGCCTTACCTCCGGCGAGCGGTGCATGCCGATGCGCGTCGGGCCGTTGAGCTCTACGAAGCGGCAATGCAGGGGCGCGGGATGATTGACGCCGACGCCCGGCGGTATATCCTGGACGCAGCTGCGCGGCTCAACGGTCTCCCTGGCGATGTTGGCGAGAAGATATATGCGCCGGTGCTGCAATGGGTGAGGAAGGGCGTCAACCCGCAATTCATGACGATAATTCGCCAGTACGGCCTCTCGGGGGATCTTGTTGTAGCGTCGACCGGAGGTGTTGTCTCGCGCCTGCGCCTGACTGACGGGGTTGATACCGACAAGGACGGGGTCGCCCGAACGCTTCCGGTCGGGGAATTCGACGAAGTGTTCTCGATCTCCCATTTCGGCCCGCGCTCCGGAGGGATTCTGGTCGCTGTCGGCTCCTCCGTGAGCGGGTATGGGACGTCGTGCCGTACATTCCGCCCGGGTATGGGTGGTGCTTTGCAGCCGCTGGATCACGTTGGGCTGGATCATAACCAGTTGTCGGCCACGACTGTTTCAACCTTTTGGTGGGATACGCACGTGCTCGCTGTACATGCGCGCGCGGGATCCCATGAGGCGGTGGTGACCGACATCTCGGCTGGCGCTGTAGCTGCAACCATTGACGTAGATTTTCCAATCCATTCGCTCCACAGCCTCACCTGCGACGGACGCCCAGTACTTGGCATCGGCGCGACTGACCTCGTTCAATTGTATGATGTTGCCGGACTCGTCGACCGCGGGCGAGCGGCGGCACGCCAGGACACCCCGTTCCTTCAGAAGCTGGAGAACTCGATTTCGGGCGATAGGATGATTTGGTCCAGTGCCATGTCCTTGAAATCTCCGGGCTCATTCGGTACTGGCCACTCGTTCTGCGTGACTGCCGACCGCCAGGGCCAGCTACGGTGCTGGGATCTGCGGGCTGGGGTGCAGGTTGGAGCGACGACCGACTTTGGGCCGCAGGTGAAGGCCGTCTCCGTGGCCGTGCGGGCGCGCCAGCCCGTCGTTCTCGTGGGAAGCATGACGGGCGAGGTCTGGCAGTGGGCGCCGTTGCAGGGGCGTCACCGGAAAGTGCATCACCTGCCGGGCGCGGTGCACCGGATCGCTGTGGGTTCTAACAAGGCGATTGCTGAGTTCGACGGTCACCTCGCTGCGATGAGATACGTCCAGATGTAGTGGGCGTGAGCGCGTCGATCGAAATAATGAGTTTGGCCGAGGAGAGGAGGATCACTCCGAGCGCTGTGCTGACCTGCTTCTTACTGGTAACAGGTCGGGTACGAGCGTAGGTGGCCGAATCAAATAGTGTAAGAACGATCAGATCATGATTAGGCCTTCGCTGGCGCTGTGACGCAGGTTACACGCTCCGCGATTAGAGTCAGCCCCGCGTCTAGGGACCCTCTCGGGGGCCATGTAGTCGATGCTGAGACGTCCTTCCGGCCCGAGAAGATCAAGTCATCGGCTCTTGCAGGGACGGGCCGCTACGGCGATCATGTGGCGGCAGGGACAGGGACTGTCGGTGCCGATCACTAGGGTCGGGATGTGCCGAAGATCCGCCGGCTTCCCCTGGGGAAGCGCTACACCGCCATCACGCTCTCGGTGATCGTGCTCGGGGTTGGCTTCACGTTCGCCGCCGCCCCCTCATCGAGCGCTACCAGAAGATTGCTGCGGGAAGCGACTGGGCGCCGGACCAGTACCGGCTACTGATCCCCAAGGCGGCCGCCGCGGTCACCGGGGCAACTTCGTTGCCACTGGACCTCGTCGTGCTTACTATTGACAGTGTCTCGCTGATTGGCGGGGGGCTGGTTCTCGCGCACCTGCTCCGACGGTGTGGCCTAGAGGCGCAGATCTCGCCGGTGCTGTTGTACGTAACGGCCTGCGCCAGCACGGTGCTGCTCTACCCGCGACCTGAGACGCTGCCGGCGTTCCTCGGTGCTTCCTTCGTCCTGGCGGCGTATATGCATCCTGGGCGGGCAACATCCGTTCTCGGTGCGGTCGGCGCGCTTCTGTTGGCTGGGTGTCGACCGGAGATGGCTGCCGCTGCAGCGATCCCGTTCGCCCTGCAGTGGTGGGAGGACCGACGGGCGGTGCACGTTGTAGCAAGCGCAGCTCTGCTGAGCCTTGGTGCTGTTGGGGCGCTGATACCTCTACTCCTGTATCCGCACGCCCGCTACATGACCGATGTCGTTCAGATCCGATATAACCTGGACCCCGAAAACCAACTAGTGGTGCTGTTTATCTTCGCGCCGCTATTGGCCTACTTGACTCGGACGTAAGTATTCGGAGTTCCCGTCGGTCGATGGGCGGGCTGGATGCAAGCGGGATGCCCGCCGATGCTGGTCGACGGCGGTAGGGGCGGCGGGTCAGGCGACGTGCGCGGGTTCGTTCGGGGGATCGGTTCCGGCGGTGTGGGGGTGTCGGGTCCAGGCGGCGCGGTCGTCGGGGTTGAGGGCCCAGGGCAGGAATCGGTCCAGGGCTGCGCCGGTGGGTGGTTTGCCGCCGGCTTCGGCGCAGGTGTGCAGGTAGGCGCCCAGATAGGCCAGCGGATTGAGGTCGGCGCGTTGCGCGGTGGCGGTGATGGTCCAGACCCGGCTGGCGAGCTCGGCGGAGGCCTTGGAGCCGGAGCCGTAGAAGTTCTTGCGGCCCACCACCGGGCCGCGCAGCGCCCGCTCGGCGCTGTTGTTGTCCAGCGGCAGTTCGGGGAACTCGCGGTGGCGGGTCAGGCCGTCCCATTCCCGGTCCAGGGTGGCCAGCACCTTCACCGCGGCCGGGTGCATCAGATGCGTGTTCGCGGTCTGGGCGCGACGTTCGCTGTCGATGTCCTCAAGCGCGGTGGTGAACTGTTCGGCGGCCTGGGCCCGCTGCGGGCCGTCGGGCGCGGCGGCGGCCAGCGCGGAGTGCGCGCGGTAGAGCGCCCCGATCCGCTCCAGCCAGGCCGCGGTCCATGCCTGCAGGTCGGGGTGGGCGTCGCCGGCGCGCACGAAGTAGCGGCGGATGTGGCTCCAGCACCACAGGTTGTCCACCCCGTCCATGCGGCCCAGCGACTGGTAGACGGTGTAGAAGTCCGAGGACAGCAGCAACCGCCGCCCGCCGGGCAGGGATTCGGGCAACGCCCCGGTGTCCGGGTCGTGTTCGACGCCGAGCTGGGCGGTGAGGACCTTCAGCGACCGCGACGGGGCGATGGTGAACACGGTGGTGTCCGGGCCGGCGAACACCCAGCACCACCAGCGGTGGCTGTCCTTGCCCTCGACCGCGGCGTATACCTGCCAGCGGGTCTCGTCGATGTGCAGGTGCGCGGCGGCGGCGTTGCGCTGGCTGATCTTGGCGGCCAGCGGGGCCAGCAGGTCCGAACACGCGGCCAGCACCCCGGTCAGGGTCCCGTCGGCCAGATCGAGTCCATCGTGGGCCAACGCGGCCGCGATCCGATGCGTGGGCCGGCCCAGCACGAACTTCTCCACCAGCAGCCGGGCCAGAAACCTCGAGGTGAACCGGCCCTTCGCGATCGGTTTCGGGGCCGGTGGCGCGGCCAGCACTCCGCGGACCGGGCAGCGGCAGCCCCGCCGGTAGGTCGGGCGACGGATCACCACCCGCACCAGCTGCACCCGCCAGTCGATCAGCTCGCAGCACTCTTCGCCGAACGCGACGTAGCCGGCCCCGCAGCGCGGGCACACCCGCTCGGCTTCCGGCACGTCGTGGACGTGCTCCTCGGTCGGCAGATGGGAGTAGTCCCGGCGCCCGTGCCCACGCGACCCCTTCTGCTGCCCACGACCACGTCGCGGTGGCCGGCCGGGCTGCTGCCCGGCTCCCGCGCCGTCGGGGCCGCCCTCACCGGTCGTCTGCTCGGCGGTCTTGTCGACCGTCTGCTTCTCCGAGGACTTCCCGAACGCCAGCCGGGTCAGCTCCGCCACCTTCTCCGCCAGCGCCCCGACCTGGCCCTCCAGCTCGACGACCCGGTCCCGCAGCCGCTCGGCCTCCGCCTCGGACCGCTCGGCCCGCGCCCGCCAGCGCTGTGCTTCGGCACGCCAGAACCCGACCTCGTCACCAAGATCGCCGCCGTCCATGACCGCGCGAGAAGATCACCGCCAGCGCCCCGAGTCCAACACCCCAACCCAGCGTGTCGCGACCAGGGCAAGCCGGCCACGACGACCACAGCTACGGGATCACCGAATACTTAGTGCGCCGGGATAAACCGGCATGGAGAAGGAGATGGGAGAGCTCTACATCGAAGGGTTAGCGCCCCACGGTGGCCCCGAGTCATGCGCTGTCGTTCGTGAGGGCGGCGGTGAAGCGTTGACAGGGGTACGTGCAGGCCAGGCTATTGAGCCGCGAAATCAGGGAGTTCGGGGTGCCGACGCCGTTAAGTAGGCCGGAAGGCAACATCGCTGGTGGCGTTATGCGCGAGTCATCAGTGGACCCCGCGCGGTCGGAGAACCAGGGCATGTACGGAATCTCCATGCGCGAGAACCGGGAGGTCCCACGTCTCGCCCGCCGGAGTGATGACCGGGCGGGCCGCTCAGGGAACGCGCAATGCGGCAAGCCTGAGATGAACGAGCGTGGGAAGTCAGACATGCCCATAGTACCTGCGAACCCGCCGAACAAAGCCGCACCCGCGGCGGCGGAGGTGGGGGAGGAAAGGGGCATGGCCAAGGGGAACACGACCAGCAAAACGCGCCCCGGACACAGAGCCGGACACGGCGCGCCCAGTGCGCTGGGCCGTGTGCGCGAGGTAGCACGGAAGGACAAGGAGGCACGGTTCACCGCGCTGCTGCACCATGTCGACCTGGACCGCCTGCGGGCGGCCTACTGGGCGATTCGTCCGACGGCCGCACCGGGGGTGGACGGGGTGACCTGGCAGTCCTACGGGCAGGAGTTGGAGGCCAACCTCCAGGACCTGCACGCGCGACTACACAGCGGGCGCTACCAGGCTCAGCCATCGCGCAGGGCGTACATCCCGAAGGCGGACGGGCGGCAGCGGCCGCTCGGCATCGCCACGCTGGAGGACAAGATTCTCCAGCGGGCCGTCGTCGAGGTGCTCAACGCCGTCTACGAGGTGGACTTCCTGGGCTTTTCCTACGGTTTCCGGCCGGGACGCAGCCCGCATCACGCGTTGGATGCGCTCGCGGTGGGGATCGAACGGAAACAGGTGAACTGGGTGCTCGACGCGGATATCCGCGAGTTCTTCACCAGCTTGGATCATCACTGGCTGATGAAGTTCCTGGAGCACCGGATCGCGGACAAGCGGGTCCTGCGGCTCATCCGCAAATGGTTGAAAGCAGGAGCCATCGAGAACGGGAAATGGTCACAGACGGTGGAAGGTGCACCGCAGGGGGCGTCGGCATCGCCGCTGCTCGCTAACGTGTACCTACATTACGTCTTCGACCTGTGGGTACGGTGGTGGAGGAAACGCCACGCGCGCGGGGACGTGATCATCGTGCGCTTCGCGGACGATTTCACCGCCGGCTTCGAGCATCAGGAGGATGCGCAGCGGTTCCTGGCCGACCTTCGACAGCGATTTGCGAAGTTCGGGCTGGAGCTGCATCCCGACAAAACTCGGCTGATCGAGTTCGGGCGGCACGCCGCCTGGCGACGAGCAGCACGGGGACTCGGGAAGCCCGAGACGTTCGACTTCCTCGGCTTCACGCACCTGTGTGCGACGGCCAAGGGCGGACGGTTCTGGGTCAGGCGCGTCACGATCAAGAAGCGGATGCGGGCCAAGCTGCGCGAGGTCAAAGAACAGCTCAAGCGACGCCGGCACGAACCCATCCCCATGCAGGGGCAGTGGCTGAGAAGCGTGGTGCAAGGACACCTCGCCTACTTCGCCGTGCCCGGCAACATCGATGCGGTCGCGACCTTCCGCACCCAGGTCGGGCGGCACTGGTACAGGGCGCTGCGGCGCCGCAGCCAGCGCACACGCCTGAACTGGACACGGATGGACCCCATCACGAGACGATGGCTACCACCCGCCCGCACACGGCACCCCTTACCGTCCGTGCGCTTCGACGCCAGAACCCGAGGCAGGAGCCCAGTGCGGTAATCCCGCACGCTGGGATCTGCGCGGGGGGCCGCCTGTGAGGGCGGTCCCTACCGCGATCGATCCATGAGGGCCGGATGCGAAATTTCGTCGAAGCAGGCCGTGATGTCGCCCTCGACGACCCACTCATAAGAGTGGGTCGCGTAGTGGCGCACCTCGGCCACCGCGTCATGCGTCCGGCGATTCGGGCGAAACCCATACGAGCATGGGGCGAAATCCGCCTCGAAAATCGGCTCCAGCACCAGTTTCAAGGACGCCTGGACCACCCGGTCGGTGATGGTGGCGATCCCCAGACGACGGAGCTTGCCGTTCGCCTTGGGAATCATCCGCTCCCAGACCGGAAGGGGACGAAAACCCCGCTGCTTCAACGAGCCCCGCAGCGCGTCGAGGAACTCCTCGACCCCCGTCCCCAGCGCAATGGACATCGCCGTGTGGCCGTCCACCCCGGCCGTCCTGGCGCCCTTGTTTCCCCGCACCCGATCCCACGCCACCAGCAGGAACGCCGGATCGGTCACGAGGTTGAACAGATCATCGAACCGGCGTTCACGATCGCCGATCGCCCAACGGTGCAGCTTGGCCTGGATCTCCAGTACCCGGCGCTCGGCCCAATACAGGGCCGCTTCCAGTTCGTCGGTATTCACCGGCGACATACCTCCTGGTCTTCCATCCGCGTCCGCTGCCGACTTGCTGACCCCCTTGGCCATGTGCGCAGGCTTTCCCTGGCTCGGACTACTACGGGGTCTCCGCCCCGCCCGGCCCCATCGGCTGACGGTGCGCCTGCCCTGCCGCCGCGCTGGCCGCGCGGGCGAGAGCAGGACCGGACGGTTCCCACGTTCACTTCAGATCGATCGACGAGTGAGGCGCCCAGCTGTGCCCCTGCGGCCTCGCCACGGCTACGCCGCAGTCCTTCACCGTGGCCTCCCTACCGACAACACAAGCCGGCCCAGGAGTTCCCCACCCCGGCCCCGACCGCCGATCGCAGGGACGCACCGCTCCCACCCCCTATCCACCAGGTTTGAGGTGGTGTCTGCGCTTGAGGAGCGTTATGACACTGGTTTCTCTCGTACGCCGTCTCGTCTCTCGCTCACCAGGCCCGGCCCGTCTGGTAGTTCCGGACCGTCCTGACTTCGTCGGGGCTGCTTGCCACCCTTCCCGGCACCTCCCGGATCAGGCTGCCCCCAGCTGCAACCGGCCGCTGCGACGACCGGCAGGCGGAGTCCTCTCACCTCCACTCGAATCTGAAGCGCCTCGTGGCGCACGGTGTTGTCGCACCACGCGGTCAGCGAGTGATGACCGAAGGTGCCTTGAATGTGCCGGCGGCCTGCTGTTTGTCGCTGTGCGCGATCTGGATCGTGGCGTCCATGCGATCACGATCGTCTCTCCCAGGTCCCGGTCGCCCACCGGTGAGGGCGGGATCCCCCCGTGCCGGGCCTCGATCAACCCCCACACGTGCCGGCGGACCTTGGCTCGGGCGGCCGCGATCCGTTCCCGCTGGTCCGGGCCGATCTCGTCCAGCGCCCGCCACAGCGTTGGGTCCGACGCGACTGGTCCGAACAACTCGGCCTGATCCCGCAGCACCGCCAGATCGGAAAGCACCCGGCCGCCGTCGGCGATCAGCACCGCGGTGTCGGTCAGTACCCGGCCGCGGTCGTGCACCGGGGTGAACCCGCGGCGGTGCACCGCCTTGGACAACGCGCAGGTCAGCCCGGTTCGGTCGGCCAGCAGCCGCAGCGCTGCGGACCCGGTGTGCGACACGACTCCGTGCCCGCCGACTTCCACGGTCAGATCCCGGGACCACGCGGTAAGCTCGTCCACCTGAAGGTGCTCCTCGATCACGGCAGAATGTTGGCTTCGATACCCTCATTCTCCCAGGTCAGGGGCACCTTTCTCCGTTCCGACACAGGCCCCGCAAGATCGCCATGAATTGACAGGGTCGACGGAGTTTGACACCGCGCTGGAGCCGGCGTCGTCAGTGGCCGGCCGACCGTTAGGTCATTTGCTTGGCTCAGGCGTGGCTAACGCTCGGTGAGATCGAGGCGAGTCTCGCGTGCTGAGCATCAACACGACAGCTGGAAGAACTGTTGTAGCCACAACCGAAGGGGTCTGCCGTGCGCCGCTTGATCCGACTGTTCGCTGCTGTTCTTGTCCTGCTCGCGAGCTCGCTCGCTCTGGCCGCGCCAGCTTCGGCCGCGCCGCCTGCGCGACCGTATCCGATCGATATTAGTGCCTGCGACCCCCCGCAGAATGGTTTAGTGATCTGCTACACCGACCAGGGCACGGGGCAGGTGGTTGAGACCTCAGGTGGCCGGGCGATCTTCAGGGCCAGCGCAACTTCCACGCTGGACGTCTACGACGAGAAGGGCCAACTTCTCGGCCACTTCGACCAGGAACGGCGGACCTTCGAGTTGCTGAGCGAGTCCGGGGCTCTCGTGAACCGCTACCGGTACGAGGGATTTGGCATCACCGCCGACGGGAAGACGTGTACATTCGAGTCGTTTTACATTTTCACTAGTAACCAGCTACGGCATGGCGTGGACCAGGAGTGCACACTGTAGAGGCCAATGAGCCTTTCCGAGCAATGTGCTGATCACGGACTGTGACAGCTGGTGGTCAGGTCGTTCGATGGTGTTCGTGGTGGAGCAGGACCAGTGCCGCGGCGACGACGTCGCCGATGCGCCAGGGGCAGCCTCGCCAGCGGCGCAACGCCTTGAAGCTCGTCTTCAGCAGAGAGTTGGCGCGTTCGCCCAGGCAGCGCAGGGCGCCGTGGACGGCGTTGTAGGCCTGCTGATCCGGGGTGAGCTCGCCACCGGTGAGTTTCTTGATCGGGATGCGCAGCAGGTCGGCCTCGCCTTCGTAGCCCAGGTCGGCCAGGCCGAGCCGGCCGTCGTCGACCCAGGCGCGGATCTGTGCCAGCAGGTCGGGTCGGCGCGGGCGGCGGTGGTGTCGTGCTCGCGACCGGGCCGCACCGGCGAGGTCCACAGCGGCCAGCCGTCGGGGGCGGAGACGACCTGGACGTTGCCCCCGTGGTGGTGATGCTTGCCCGACCACCACAGGTCCACCCCGCGGGTCGGGCCCGGGGTGGCGATCCGGTCGGTCCGGATCAGCGTGCCGTCCAGCAGCACGTGGGTGTTCCCGGCGGCCTTGGCGGCCAGCAGCGCCCCCTGCAGCGACGGCTGCCGGGCGGCGAGCACCGCGATGGCCTCGTCGCGGTAGTCGTAGGCGGTCGACAACCCGATGTTGTTGTCCCGGGCCAGCTGGCTCAGGCGGGTGTCGTCGAACAACCAGCGCAACGCCAGCACGGCCTGGCGGTAGGTGCTCAACGCCCGGGTGGCCTTACGGGTGCCCAAGCGCACCCGCTCGGCGTGCAGCAGCCCGGACAGGAACAGCACGCTGTCCTCGGACACGTCCAGGACAGCGGTGTATGTGACACTCACAGCGGCGCGGAGCCCCTCTACGGATGATCTTTGAACGGATCACCTCTTGTAGCGGGAGCTCCGCGCTCCTCCTGGGACCTGCCTCGGCGTGTCGGCCCCTCCAGCGGCTACATACAGTCACTGATCGTTACGCGGAAGGGCTCAATCTCCTGCCAATCCCTGTCCGATGCCCTACTATCTCGGTTTAGGGCGTCGGGGTCCGACTCGGCACCCGATGTAGGCGCCGCCATGGGGATGTCCCGGTCGCGCGACTGCCCTAGGCGGGAGGCCCTCGATATGGACCATGCGTCCGAAACTCCCGCTCTCGGGCGTCACGCCGGGCTCGCTCGCCGTGACACGCCTTGGGCGGCGGTCTGGGCGGGTTCGAGCGCCACCACGTCAGGGAGTCTCGTCGCAGCGCTTGAGGCGGTAGTGGCGGCCGGGCCCGCGAACGAGAAATGGACTGAGGCGGATGAAGTGCTGTGCGAGTGCACCGCGATAGCCGGCCTGCTGCAGCGCCGCGGAGAGCTGCTTCTGGTGGCGCGCGCCTGCGAGCTCCGGGCCGAAGCAGCAGAGAAGGACGTGATCAGGAATGGGCGAACTCGTCGCCGCAGTCTGGTCCATCCAGGTGTGATCTGACTTCGCCGCTAGCCTCAAGTTTCGACGGACAGACATGCGGAAGGCCCCCTCGCCTCGATGTCTTAAGGAGTCGGTCAACTCCGCGGGAGATACAGCCGAGACCCTGGAGTCGGCAAAGTCACAGTCAGGGTCATGCCATGTCCAAGGCCGCGGAGGCACGCGCGGCCCTCGGGTGCGGTAGCAAAGTGCGGGGAACCATGTGTAGTTCAGGCCGCATGTGCGCGATGGCGTCACCGGCGTTAGGACGAATGGGCCGATCTCCGAGTTAATGTGCTGCGTCAGGTGGCCTCGTTCGCTCGTCGACCATATCGGCCAGACGGACGCACGAGCATGGATAGCGTTCCCACCTGTATGTGTGGCTGGGGTGGTCACACCAGCCGTGGCGGTCCGGGTTGTGCCCGTGTCGTAGCCGGAGGAGCAGGCCCTCGACGTCGGGGTTACGGGCTAGGTCGTCGGCGAACGACGTGAACTCCTCGTCCGCCCTGTGCTGAGCTGAAGCTGGCGGCATCGCTGCACCTCGGGTGATGAGCGGGGGACGCGGTCTCCCTGTGCGACGTGCCTGGCCTGGGTGACGAAAGCACTGCACTGCTCAGGCGACAACCCTGACCGGACTTCCGAAGTCGAAAGTCCGGCCTGGGCCGTCGACAAGTGGCCGACGTTCGAGCCGCCGCCGGCTCCGCCTGGGCAGGCTGGCGCTATGGCGCTGCTGGGGTCACCCGGGCGCCGGTAGGGCGTACGCGCGTACTGTCCCCCGCTCCCCGGCGGGGGCCACCCCGGCGGGGTCAGGTCGCGCGCGGTCGCGATCTCACCAGGTGATGCCGGTCTCCGTGTCGCCGAGCACGATCTCGACGGCCGTCCCCCATATGCGGTCGTGTGCAGGGGGCAGCAATGTCCAAAGATCGGCGACCTGAACCCCTACGAGTCTTCATGCCGAAGTAGCTAACGAGCTATGCCTTGGCCACGAGTCTAGCGGCCTTGGTCGCTAGAAGTTTGAATCTTGAGCCAAGTCTTCAGGTGAGCATGCGGGCCTCGGCTATGTAGTCGGCGACGTGGCGATCGATCACCCGGAGTGCTTGACGGAGGGGCAGCGGGGCGGGTGGGTCGTTGGCTGCGGCGAGTGGCCGTAGGAGCCGGTTGTGGAGCTTGGTGTAGAAGATCGCGACTCGTTGCCCGTCCGGGGTCAGGACGTAGGTGTTGGACCGGGGCAGCCGTCTGATTAGGCCTTTCATGCGTAGGCGCCGCAGGTCGTAGCTCATCTGGCCCATGGAGTACGGCATGCCGAGCAGGGTGGCCACCCGGGCGCGCAGGCTCCGGTTGGTGAACCCGGCGATGACGTGCAGCCCGGCGCATAAGGCGCCGACCAGGGCCATGACCCGAGGGTCGCCGAACCGCAGGGCTGGGGCCCTCCGACCGTCCTCGAGGGTGGGTCGCGCGGCCCGCTCAAAGGCTGGGCTCGCAAGGACACAGCCCTGGCCGACCCGGAAAGCATCGACCATGCGACGGTTGACGTCACCGGCCTTGACGAAGATTTCCGGCAGATGCTCCAGACGGCGGGCCACCCCGAGATCGGCAGTGTCGTTGACCACGGTCTCGATCCGGAATGCCCGCCCGCACTTGAGGTAGGACTTCACCCGGGAATGCCCGAAGTACGCGTTGAGGGTGACCTCGTCGCCGCAGCGCAGCAGCCGGGTCCGGTACCCGTCCGAGGGTGGGGTGCGGACCCGGCGGCCGAACACGATCTGCATCTGCTCGGGTCGGCCGATGTCGAGGTTGTCGGTGCACAGCGCCTCGAAGAACCCACGAGCATGCCGCGGCGCGGTGAACACGATGGTGCGCGAGACCTCGACCTGGCGCATGGCGATGTCCCACCAGTAGCCGGCGGCCCGGTCAGCGTCGGACAGGGGCAGCGGCAGCCGGGCCCACCAGCGCTCGCAGAACCCCTTGATGGTGCCCGCCCCGAGCGTGTCGCAGATCCGTTGCAGCCCGGCCGGGTCGTCGGTGGTGGCGAACCCGTTGTCCAACTCGGTGAACCCGATCCCCGCCGCGGTGGCGGTACGTTTGGCGTACTCGTGCCCGTTGAGCCAGATCTTGACCGGGTACGGAAAGTACGCGCACACCTTCACGAACGCCGGCCCGAACACCTCATCGACCACATAGAAGTAGAAGGCGGTGACCCGACGGTCGGCCTTGTGATAGCCGAATCGCGGCACCCCGCCACCGTCGGCATCAGCGTGGTAGGTGGTCCCGGTGAACACCCGCTGAAACTCCTGGGCCACCCCGATCGCCGCCACCCCCGTGCGTCGCTCACGAATGAGGCGGTCCAGATGCGGGCGCATCACCTCCAGCTTCCGCTCACCCTTGGCGAAGCGGATCACCTCGATGTCGTCGGCCGCGGCGTACTCGGTGACCGCCCTGCGGAACCGCAGCCCGATCTTCTCCAGGATCGCCGGGGACGGGATCGGGAACCCCAGATGCGAGGTCAGGAAGTTGACCACCTGCCCCGACACCTGCAGGTTGTGCACCCACCCGTTGAGGTAGATCCGGTCGAAGCACTCCAGATCCAGCCCGACATGCCCATCGAGGATGTCGTTCACGGTCACCACGCGGGTCGCCATCGGAGGCCTCCGGGGAAGCGGCGTCAGCGCAACCCCGCCAGCCTGCCCTCACCCACCCGCAACGTCACCCGCCAACCCGACCACCACCTCGGCGGTCCGAGGCGAAGCCTCATTAGTAGGCGGAGAGGGGTGGCGCCACCTCGCGCGATCATACGCAAGGTCAACATCATCTATCCAGAACCTGTTGGTTCGCGCAAGGAGGTCCACCATGCGACGTCTCTTCGCCGCGGTCTTGCTGGCGATGCTAGCCGCCCTCTGCATGCCATTAACTGCTTATGCAGACCCACCCGTGCGTCAAGAGGTGTCAGACTTCGCGCCATTCACCCTTCCCGGCCGCTGCGCCTTTGATGTCCAGGTCGCCCAGTTGGCAAACAACGAGGTGGCAACCACCTTCACCGACGGTCGCCAGACTGTAACCGGCACACTTAAGGTGCGATTGTCGAATCTTTCGACGGGTCGATTCATCGACGTTAACGTGTCCGGCCCAGTTACATACACACCGAATGGTGATGGGACATTCACAGCTACCTTCCGGGGTCGGAGCCTCATCTTCCCCAATGTCCCCGATCCAGCCCAGGAGAACATTTTTTGGGTCGCGTCCGGTCGCGTAGTCATGACTACCAACAGCGACATGACGGTGTTCTCGTTGGTCAACGTCGTCGGCACAACGTTGGACATTTGTCAGCAGCTTGCCTGAACCCTGCGCAGCAGGCCGAGCAAGCTAACCCACGAGGCGCGCGAGGCCGGATGATCAGAGGGGTCACGCTCCAACTGATCATCCGGCCCGCGGGTCCGGCTCGGCCGGACGGCATACGACTCGCTACGCCGTAGCGCGTAGCGCTGTGGGCTCAACTATTCGACAGGCTACCATTTCCACCGCCTTATTCCGCTTTGCCCGCTATGTGCAACTAATCGATCCAGCGTAAAAAGATCTATAGTCGGCCCGTAACGCCATCTCGCACGGACTCGACTCCAAGCGTACAGCGGGCACAGAGCCACCCGCTCAAAGTTGAAGGAGGTATGGTGTCCAAGATCCGAGGCGCCATCGTAGCACTCATTATTGCAGCGGCTACGTCCGCCGTGGCGGCAAGTCCAGCCTCTGCCCAGGGGGTTCCGAACCCTAACGAGAACAACTGCTATGGAACCGCCCAAAGCGGCTTCGTCGCAGGCCCCGGCGGCAATCCTGGCACTACAAATGGCGAAGTCACGAGTGGGGCGGCGAGGTCGCGGCCCGGGCAGGTCGGCCCCAATACTCTGGTGGACTTCCAGCAGGCAGCTAGGGAGCAGAACGCGAGTTGCGGCACCACAGGCAAGCCGTAAGCACGGCCTGACGACGCCGCGGGGAGCGCCCCCCACTGGTCACCCAGTCGGGGGCGCTCGTCGTCTTGGGGACACGGCACAGAGGCTGTCAGCGGGCGCTCAGATCCTCGCTCGCGTGATCGTCGGGGCGGCCCGGTGATTGGCTCGTATGGCTATGGACGGCGCCAAAGCTGCCCGCGGTCGAGTCGCCGCGCGCAGCGGAACGGGGAGGGGAAGTCGCTTGCTAGGCGGCAAGCGCGTCGCAGACGTTGGTTCGGGAGCCATTCAGGCTGTAGCTAGTGGTCTTCCCGGAGGGGGAAAGAGTGAACTCCACACGGCCGGTGCTGAAGGCGAGCTCCGGCACGTTGGGATAGCTGTTGGCCCGGGTGGTAAACAGCAGGTTCGGGCCGCCTGAGACGAGAGTCGTGGTCCCGTCATGATTGTTGACGGTTTTGCTAGGTCCACTGACGTTGAAGGCGAGCTGCTTGCCGGTGTCATCGTTGATGGCGATCGCGGTGGCCTGCCCGGTGGCTCCAGGCAAGGCATAGCGGGTCACGCCTGACCAGGCACTGTCCCCAAAGGCAGAAGCCGAGCGCCGTTGGTCCACGCACGCTCTTCGTTGTGGCCCCGGCCACCGAATCGTAAACATTCAGTCGTTTCATCGTGATGATGGCTGGAGTGCTGGCACCGGCCGGTCGGGGGCGGGCGGCTACGGTGATCGGTGTGGCCGTCATGGACGCTCGTGCTGTAATCGACGCGCTGGCTGATCCGGAGACGTTGTACGTGTTCGGCGTGGTCGCGGCGAGGACGTCGAAGCTCGGGCTGGCGGTGGAGGAGCGCGCGGGGACGACGCCGTACGTGACGCCGTTTGGTCTGATGCGGGAGACCTCGCTGTCGCGGGTTGCGGTCGAGGCAGCGGCCGAGCGTCTGAAACGGGCCGGCCTGCTCGAATCGCTCGTCGACGGCGAGCGGGGGTATGAAAGCTGGCGGATCAGCGAGGCTGCTCTGGCCGCCGCGGCGACCAGCGCGGCTACCTCGCGCCGGGCATGATCGCGCTCGGAAGTCGGGCCGAGTCCTTGGATCTGGCGTGTCGGTCACCGAGGCGGGGGTCGGGCCGTAGTGTGATCTTTGGGTGGGTGAGCCGGCGGAGATGTCGCGTGAGCAGCTGCTCGTGCTCGTCGGCGACCAGGCCACGCAGATCGCCGCGCTGAGGGCGGTGAACGAGGAGCTGGCCACGAAGCTGGCCCGGGTTGAGCACCTGCTGTCTCGCAACTCCGGCAACTCCTCCATGCCGCCATCGCGGGACGACGATCCGGGCAGGACGCCGCCGCCGGCACGGCGCCGCCGTGGTGGACCGCAGCGGTCGAAGGGGAAGCAGCCGGGAGCGCCGGGGGCCAGCCTGGCCTGGGTGGACCGGCCCGATGACCAGCAGGATCGGTTCCCGCAGGGGCGCTGCGGGTGCGGGCACGATCTGGCCGACGCCACCGACCTGGGGGTGGTGGACCGCTACCAGCAGCATGAGATCCCGCAGGTCAGCGTCACGATCACCCAGTATGACCAGCATGCGGTGCGCTGCGGCTGCGGCACGGTGCACACCGCGGCACGCCCGGAGGGGGCCCGCGCCGGGCTCGTCGGGTACGGCCCGAATCTGCAGGCCTTCGCCGTGTACTTGATGGTGATGCAGCACATCCCGGTCGCCCGCTGTGTCGAGCTGCTGGCCTCGCTGACCGGCGCCACCCCGAGCGCGGGGTTCGTGCACGGCATGCTCACCCGCGCCGCCGGGCTGCTGGCCGAGGTGGACCACCGGATCCGCGGCCTGATCACCCTGGCCCACGCGGTCTGCGCGGACGAGACCCCGCTACGGGTCGGGCCCAAGACGCCCAAGCCGGGCCGGAAGAAGGCCGAGAAGTACCTGCTGGTCGCCTGCACCGAGCTCTACACGCACTATCTGCTCGGCGACCGCGACCTGGCCACCTTCAAAGCCTTCGTCCTCGCCGAGCTCACCGACTCGGTCCTCGTGCACGACCGCTACCAGCTCTACGACTCCCCGGAACTCGGTGCGCTGACCCATCAGCTGTGCTGCCAACACCTCTGCCGTGATCTTGACGGAGCGGGTGAGGTCTACCCCGACGCGCTCTGGCCCGGCCAGATCGCCGAGGCCCTGCGCGTGCTGATGCATCAGGCCAACCTGGCCCGCGACGCCGGCCGCGCCGCCATCGACCCCGCCGTCAAGAACAAGATGATCAAACTGTTCACCGACGGGGTGAAGGTCGGGCTGTCCGACACCACCAGCCACGGCGACCGCCCCGGCGAGCGCAAGGCCCGACTGGTGCTGGAAGTACTGCGCGACCGCGAAGCCGACGTGCTGCGCTTCGCCCACGACCTGAACGTGCCCGCCACCTCCAACCAGGCCGAACGCGACCTACGGCCCAGCAAGACCCAGCAGAAGATCTCCGGACGGCTCACCAGCGAGCAACGCACCAAAGAGCGCTACCGCATCCGCGGCTACCTGTCGACCGCCGCCAAGCACGGCTGCAACACGATGGACGCCCTGCGCGACGCGATCATCGGCAGACCCTGGATCCCACCCGCCCCAGCCTGACCTCGCAACTCGGATATCGCCCCGCCGGCCCGCATGCCGACCGCACCCTCCCGCGGTCTCATGCGGCAAACCCGCACGTCAAAACCAGGCCTGAACGTTTACGTTGGACCGTCGCCCGCTTCAGTATTGAATCCTCGGCCAGTAACACCGATCAGTTGCCCGTCGGCATCGAGTACAGGGCCGCCGCTCATGGCGCCTACAGATCCGCAGTCGATCTGAATGCATGGGTACGGCATTGACCTGTCTCGCTGGGGCCAGTACACCTCCACGACAGGGCCAGCCGCCGCGTACAGCTCCCCGGTCGCCGAGAAACCTGTAGCGGTGCGCTCGATGTGCGGCATGCGAAAGCCGAGTAGCGTTAAGTTCTCTCCCTGTCTCGGAGTACGAGTCGTGATCGGAAGGGAAGTGAACCGCCACGCATCAGAAATCGGTGAGCGGAGTTCAAGGGAGAGGAAAGCTAAGTCGTCCCCGTCCGCGTAAGAGATCGACCGAATAAACCACACGTCCAGGCTTCCCGGCCGAACACCGAAGCAGGCAAGTGAAAGCCTTCCGGCGGAAACATACGGGAGATACCTACGGAACGTGTGCGTTGCAGTGACAGCCAAGCCAGGGGCGATGAGGACGCCCGTTCCTTCTAACCTGACTTCACCTGTGCTTGGTTCGGTTGCGCCTACCATCAATAGCGCACCATCGAAGAAGTCCCAGTTTATTACTCCCTCAGGTACTTTTTTCGCATCGGTACTGCCGAAGACGACGGGTGTGAGGCTGATAGAGGCACCAACGGGTAGCTCTCGCAGAGGGTCCTCTGATACTACGCCGACCACGTTGCGATCATCTGACATGGAGGAGCAGCCTCACCTAAAGAGTTTGTAGCGCTTGGCGTCCTTCAAAGAAAGCTCAGGGCCTCCGAAGTTGTTCAGCACTCCGTCACGATCCCGTCGCCAGTAACGACCCACGCCATCTCTGAACCGAATCGGCGCCGAGCCGGTACTCCTGACGCGATACTCAATATCCGCGTCACCGTAGATTCAGGCGGGATCGACTTCAAGTCGATCTCCTCGGAGGTTGTCGGATGAAGTACGACGACTTCATAGATTGCCTGCTGTGCGCCATTGCGGACTCGCAATACTAAAGCATCGTCATCGTCAAGTTCGAACCACGCACAAACTAATCCTGCCTGAGCGCTCTCCTTATCGGCAACACTTCGGCGGTAGGCCATCGCGGCAACTACGAACGACGCACCGGTTAGCAATGATCCAGCGGCGTCCGGCACCGAGCCCCAGTCAACTGGCACGCAATCACCCTACGGGTGGTGGAGTGATCGGCTGGCTACAGGATCGGGACTCCTCAGCAGGCTTGAACAGTCCTAACCTCCCCTCCGTGGCCGGTGCGACGCTCTCTGAGCTGGCACGAGGTCGGGAAGATCACGTCCACAAGGGACGCCAGGAGTACCCGTAGCTCTTCCTCGTCGACGTACACGATGTCTGTCGCCGTTAGCTCGATGGGGCAGAGCAACAGGGGAGTGACCAGGGGGAACGACCCGCGACGAGAATCAGCGGGTGTCCGGCGGGCCGTAAGGCCCCGCCGTCCCGTATAGTGCCTGGTCAGTGCGCCGCGAGGGAATCGAACCCCCAACCCGCTGATTAAGAGTCAGCTGCTCTGCCGATTGAGCTAGCGGCGCCCGTCCTGCGCCCTACCGCTCGGCGCGATCACGACGTTACCAGCCGTGAAGATCGTGCCGGGCGGCGGGGTGCCGGCCGGGTGAGTGACGGGACTCGAACCCGCGACTTCCTGGACCACAACCAGGTGCTCTACCAGCTGAGCTACACCCACCATCGTGCCTCCGGCCGGAGCCGGCGACGAGGAGAAGCTTACCGTGCCGGGCCGCCGTCCCCGATCGGGGGAGGGGCGAGGGAGGCGGCGACGGCCTGTGCCTCCTCGCTCGACGGCCCGGGCGGGGCCACGAACAGCGTGCGCCGGTAGTAGTCGAGCTCGCGGATCGACTCCCGGATGTCGGCGAGCGCGCGGTGGGCCAGGCCCTTCTCCGGCTTCGCGTAGAACACCCGCGGGAACCAGCGCCTGCACAGTTCCTTGATGGAGCTGACGTCGACCATCCGGTAGTGCAGGTGGGCGTCGAGCTCGGGCATGTCGCGGGAGAGGAACCCGCGGTCCGTGGCGATCGAGTTGCCGGCTAGGGGAGCGGTGCGCGGGTCCGGGACGTGTTCGCGGACGTAGGCGAGCACGCTCTCCTCGGCCTCGCGCATCGTGACGGTCGACCGCCGGACCTCCTCGGTCAGCCCGGAGCGGGCGTGCATGTCGCGCACGATGTCCGGCATCCCCGCGAGCAGCGGCTCGTCGGCGTGGATCACCAGATCGACACCCTCGCCGAGCACACGCAGCTCGCCGTCGGTGACCAGCGCGGCGATCTCGATGAGCGCATCGCGCCGCAGGTCGAGGCCGGTCATCTCGCAGTCGATCCACACCAGACGGTCGTTCACCCGGCCAGCCTATTCGCTACGCTCCGACGTCGTGGGCGACACGAGCGCGAGCGGGGACACCGTCACCGAAAAGGCACAGCGGATCGCTGCGGGATACGCGACCGAAGGCGGTGCGCTGGAGCTGGGCACGGTCGTCGTCGACGGGCAGGTCGATCCGGGGGCGCGCGTGCGCATCCCGCTGGCGATGCTGAACCGCCACGGCCTCGTCGCCGGCGCGACCGGCACGGGCAAGACCAAGACGCTGCAGGCGATGGCCGGGCAGCTCTCCGACGCCGGGGTGCCGGTACTGCTGGCCGACGTCAAGGGCGACCTGTCCGGAATGGCGCGAGCAGGAGAGGACGGGCCGCGGATCCAGTCGCGGGCCACGGACACCGGCGACGACTGGACGCCCACGGCGTACCCCGTCGAGTTCCTCTCCCTCGGCGGCAGCAGCAGCGCCACGCCGATCCGCGCGACCCTGACGCAGTTCGGGCCGATCCTGCTGAGCAAGGTGCTCGACCTCAACGACACGCAGGAGTCGACGCTCGGGCTGATCTTCCACTGGGCCGACCAGCGCAACCTGCCGCTGCTCGACACCAAGGACCTGCGCGCGGTCATCCAGCACCTGACGTCGGACGAGGGCAAGGCCGACCTCAAGGGCATCGGGGGCGTCTCCTCGGCGACAGCGGGGGTCATCCTGCGTGCGCTGGTGAACCTCGAGGCCGCCGGCGGCGACGACTTCTTCGGCGAGCCGGAGTTCGATCCCGCGGACCTGCTGCGTCAGATCGGCGGCAAGGGTGTCGTCACCCTCCTCGAGCTGGCCGACCAGTCGGGCAACCCGCGGCTGTTCTCCACCTTCCTCATGTGGCTGCTCGCCGAGCTGTTCGAGGACCTGCCCGAGGCCGGCGACCTCGACAAGCCCAAGCTGGTGTTCTTCTTCGACGAGGCGCACCTGCTCTTCACCGACGCCAGCAAGGCGTTCCGGGAGCGGATCGAGCAGACGGTCAAGCTCATCCGGTCCAAGGGAGTCGGCGTGTTCTTCTGCACCCAGCTGCCCACGGACATCCCGAACGCGGTGCTCAGCCAGCTCGGCGCCCGGGTGCAGCACGCCCTGCGGGCGTTCACGCCGGAGGACCAGACGGCGCTGGCCAAGACCGTCAAGACCTACCCGAACACCAAGGACTACGACATCGAGGAGGCGCTCACCTCGCTGGGCACCGGCGAGGCGATCGTCACCGTGCTCTCCGAGCGGGGGGCGCCGACTCCGGTGGCGTGGACGCGGATCCGCGCGCCCCGATCACTGATGGCGGCCCTGACGCCGGCCGACGTGACGGCGGGCGCGCAGGCGTCGCCGCTGCACGGCAAGTACGGGACGACGGTCGACCGCGAGTCGGCCTACGAGCGGCTGACGGCGCGGATCGCCGAGCCGGAGCCCACCCCCGAGCCGGAGTACGTGCCCCCGCCCCCCGCGTACGAGCCCGAGCCGGAGCGCCGTGAGCGTGAGGAGCCCGGGTTCCTCGAGAAGGCGTTCGACTCCCCGGTCGTCAAGTCGTTCCTGCGCTCGGCTGCGACGCAGCTGGGCCGCGAGGTGACGCGCGGGATCTTCGGCACGCGCACGCGCACCACCCGCAGGCGCCGCTGATCCGTGGTGGCACCGACCTGACTCGGTAGCCATCACGGATCCCGCGGCCCGGTCCGCGCGCTGGAATGTGGGGATGCCTCTCCTGACCTGGTCGCGACGATGAACCGGCCGTCGGCATGGTCGGATCTCGACCGGCTGGCTCGCTTCGTCCGCGCGTCCGACTCGCTGACCGACACCCTCGCCACCTGGACCGGGCGCGATGTCGCCGTCGAGATCCTGGGTCGCGTCGACGGCGCGCGCCCGGACCCGCTGGTCGCCGACGCACTGGACCTGCACGACGGAGCGCGCGTGCAGGAGCGGGCCGTGCTGATGCGGTGCGGTGGCGCGCTCGTCGCCACCGCACGCGCGTCGGTGGCCGCCGACTCCTCGGTCCTCACGCCCGCGATCCGTACCGTGCTGAGCGGCGGCGGAAGCCTCGACGACCTGTTGCGACCCCTGCACGGCCGACGGGTCGCCGTGCGGGTCACGGCACTGCGCGTGCGGCCGTCGGCCGACCCGACGACGCCGGTGCTCGCCGTCCAGACGCGGCTCGACGTCGGTGACACGCCGGTCCTTTCCAGCACATTGGGATCCTAAGCTTAGAATTCCACGTGGACAAGTTGTCGCG
>JADMIO010792744.1_pt1 | contig 50860 bp, 46 predicted proteins | sample 8958161 | NCBI WGS metagenome assembly JADMIO01 (sample SAMN16585339, study PRJNA669376) | soil metagenome | isolation source: Crop rotation soil | place: USA: Cullars Rotation, Alabama | collected 2011 | reverse complement strand
CGCGACAACTTGTCCACGTGGAATTCTAAGCTTAGGATCCCAATGTGCTGGAAAGTGTGTTTGTTTTGTACGAATGAAAACGGGCAATTACAATCAAGGCCGATGGGTGCCTCGCAGGTGGATGAAGCAGGCGATATTTGGTTCTTCAGTGCAAAAAGCAGCAATAAAAACAGGCAGATAGAAAAAGATCCTGAAGTGCATCTCATGTTTATTGAAGCGGGCAAGCAACATTATCTTTCTTTAACCACTGAAGCAACCATTGTACATGACCAGCAAAAGGTAGATGAGCTATGGAATGATTTTATGAAAGCATGGTTTCCCGGAGGAAAGCAAGATCCTGAAATTTCCCTGCTAAGAGCAAGCGTTGTAAGTGGCCATTACTGGGATGAAAAAGACGGGCATTTGATTGGCATGTTGAAAGCAGGGTTAAAAGCCTTGACAGGTGGGAAAGGAGATGATGGTGCTTTGGAAGGAAGTATTAAAGTTTGATCTTATTACTGAAACAAAGTATTCACAACACATTGCTATAAAAAAACAGAAGATGGGTAATATTTAATCAGTTAAAAGAGAATTTAACTAGTGGCCTCGCCAGGAATCGAACCTGGATCCGGAGCTTCGGAAACTCATATACTATCCATTGTACTACGAGGCCAAAAGAACTTAAATTTTATCGACAGATTTACAAACCAAGACACTACTTTATCAATCCCGGTGCATTGGTTGCAAATATTTTTACTGCAATAGCGAGCAATATTACGCCAAAAAATTTTCTTACTGCAATCAAACCTGCGGGCCCAAGTAATTTTGCAATAGGCCCCAATGATTTTAATACTACATATACAATAAGCAGGTTGATAAGTATTGCAATCAATAAAATTGTTTCTCCATAATTAGCGCCTCTTAATGACATAATCGTAGTCAATGTTCCTGAGCCGGCAATCAGCGGAAATGCAATAGGCACTACGGTTGCAGCTTTTACATTTTGCTCACTTTTGAAAAATTCTAAACCCAGTACCATTTCTAACCCCAAAATGAAAATTACGATTGAACCACCAACCGCAAATGAACCAATATCTAATCCAAGAATATTTAAAAACGCTTCGCCGATAAACATAAATAAAATCATCAAAGCACCTGAAACCAAGGTGGCTTTGAATTCATTCATGCCACCCATTTTTTGTTTGAGTGTAATAAGAATAGGTACAGAACCTACAATGTCAATTACTGCAAACAACGTGAAAGTGACCGTCACCAGTTTATTTAAATCTATATTCATAAACAAGTTTTGGCAAAAGTACTATTAACTACAAAAAAAGACGGTAACATTTCTGTTACCGCCGGTAGTTGGTTATCGAAGGATAAATTTTTCTTTGAAGAACATCACTTCGTTTTGCAATTGCAGCAAACATGCTCTGCATAAACAATCACTGTACCGCTCTTCTATATGTTTTTTTAATTCATTACTGATGGTTATACCAAAACATTGACATTGTGTAATGTTTCCGGGCTTACATTCAAATGCTGCATTACACCGGGGGCATTTTTTCGTTTCGTGTTGGCACATGACTTATCAATTAATTATAATTGAAAACTGATACCGGTTGTAAAATTAAACCTTCTGGTATTGTATCCGAGAAAATCAAAATATTGTTTATTAGAAATATTTTTTAAATCAAGAAAAACCCTTGCATTTTTTCCTAATTTATACTCTCCATACAAGTCTATTGTTGTATATCCTTTCAATATTTCAGGTTGCCCTCCATACACAAATTCATCTCTTTTGCTAACACTATGAATCAATGTGCTGATAAAAATTTCCTTTGTAGCCTGCCATCCAAAATTTATATTAATGGCATGCTTTGGTATCCGGTATAAATTATAATAAGAAGTGTCTTTATTTATTGGATTGCCTGTGCCATCAAACGCTGCAGTTGTTTTTCCATTAGTATAAGTGTAGTTTCCAGTAGCAGTAATTTTCCCCTTAGTATAGCTTGCTTCTAATTCTGCGCCATAATTAGTTTGTTTAGCAGCATTCAAATATTTACTTGCAAATGTTGCGGGATTATAAGTGTACACAATTGCATCTTTTGTATTGCGGTAAAAACCAACCAATCTTGCTTTAAATGATTTAACTGAGAATAATTCTGCACCTGCTTCTGCTACTATTCCTTTTTCAGCATCCAAATTTATATTGCCAGAAAAGCCATCAAACAATTGATATAATGTCGGCGCTTTGAAAGAAGAATATAAGTTCGCAAATACTTTAGCTTTTTTATCGATTAAATAAGAAGGATTGAACGTAAAAGTAATATTGGATCCATATTCGGAATGAATATTCACACGGCTGCCTACTTCAACATTAAAGCCTTGATTATTTTTATAGATAACAGATGCATACGGGCTTACTTGATTCATTTTACCACTCAATGAAGAAGAATAGGGCCCGTAGATTCCATTGGAAAAATAAGATTGATTAGTATTATTAAACCTGTAATCACCACCAACTAATACTTCCCATTGATTCAATTTCCAAGTGCTATATAATTCAGCAAAATGAGTGCGGCCAATATAGTTACTTGTAGCATATGCAGAAGCCGGATTTGGGTTATGAAATGATTGATTCAAATAATCCCGTTCTACATGGTTGAAATTATAATTGCCATGAATAGTTCCTTTATTTAAAGTATAAACGAATCCAGCGCCAACCTGTTTATTGTTATTTTCAACTGTGTAATCTCTTTCATCACTAAAACCTGCTGCATCTAAATCCGTCTTGTAATTGCCATAACTGCCAAGGAAATTTAGTTTAAGTCTTTTACCCGCTTTAATACCAAACCTTCCGTTAACAGCATGTTGGTTGTAACCATCATTGTCAAAATTGCCAGCTTTATTTTTATCATTAGCCGCTGAAAACCCATCAGAACTAAGATGCGTATAATTGACAGAATAGTCAACCGTTTTTTCAGTGCCGTTTAAGCCAACAGATTGTTTCAATGTATGGTAACTGCCACCTGTGAAATTTCCATTCACCGATAGTTTTTTTGTTCCGGCTTTTTTTGAAATGATATTGATAACGCCGGCTACTGCATCGGAACCATATAAAGTAGATTGGCCGCCCTTTAATATTTCTATGCGTTCTACCTGGTCAAGATTTATAAAATTTAAATCAAAATAATTAGTGATAACAGAAGGATCGTTGACAGGAATACCATCGATCAATATCAATACATTTCCTGCAGATGCACCGCGAATACTTGCAGTAAGATTAGTACCAAGATTATTGTTAGCACCGATAATGGTAGTACCAGCGGCACTGTTTAATAATTCTGCCAGTGTTTTGCCACCACTTCTTTCAATCTGCTGTTTGTTGATAACGGTAATTACTTTACCTGTTTCACTTTGCTTTTTTGGATACTTACTTGCTGTTAATACAACTTCATCCAATGATGAACCTGTTGAATCCTGCGCCAATAGCGTACTGCTGAAAATAACAGCAGCCACTACAAAAAAATGTTTTTTCATTTTCAAATGAAATTTTTGTTGTGACTGCTTCCGGAAAATAGAGTTAGAAATATAAACGTCCTTCGACCTTTACACCTCCTGCCTTTCACCCGAAAGCTGAATGTTGTTTATTGATATGGCAGGTCTTCTGACTTACTCCGTTATTCAATGCCTTCCCGTCTCAATGACAGTGGCGTGAAGATTAAATAACAGTAAAGGAGCTTACAGCTACGGGGATAGTGCCGGACTTACACCAGCTTCCCTTTTAATCCCAATTTTTATCTCAGGAACCAAATCGCTGCAAATGTAGGGAGAGAAGCGTATAGATATTAAAAATTATTTATGGTGCTTTAACCACAAAGAACATAAAGAGAGAAAACACAAAGTTCACTAAGACTTAGTGTGATCTGTGCTAACAGCAAACTATTTAATAATGGAGAGATGGTCTGCATACAAATTTTAATTAGAGTATTTGTTTAATCGAAGTATAAGAACCCTCCTTCGGAGGGCAGGGAGGCTTGTATTTTCATCCATACAATCTCACCGCTAACCGACACACTCCACGCAATAACTTTTTAGTAACTTCCTTTGCAGAATGTTAACTGACCATATGCGCCCAAACTTTATAAATATCATCAGCCATATTGCCGGCTGGTTATTTTTTTTCATTCTTATTATTGGTTTTCTTGCTAATTCACCGGGACAACATTCTGTGCTGACACAAATTTTATCTACACCATTTCTTATTTTCTATACGGTCTTTTTATTTGTATTCTATTTTAACATGGGAGTTTTAATACCCCAGTTGTACCTCAAAAAAAATTACTCACTGTATTTTTTGGTTATTTTAATTCTTTTTGCGGCGGTATATTTTATCAGGCCTTTTGATGGATTAATGAAACTATCTCCACCACCTGCACCAATGGAAGGAATGCATCGCCCGGCTAATGGCATGCCACCGCCTCCAAAAAATGGCCCTGGCCGATCGACAGATATCACCAGTATTATTTTATTTGTTACGGTCTGGTCATTGAGTACTGCGATATGTATCATTCGTCAATGGCGGCTTACAGAAAAAAGAGCATTGCAAGCCGAAGCAGATAAGACGAATGCTGAACTTTCATTTTTGAAAGCACAGGTAAACCCTCATTTTTTATTCAACACATTGAATAATATTTATTCGATGGCGATGACAAAAAATGAAAACACTGCATCCAGTATTATGAAACTGTCCAACATCATGCGCTATGTAACGGATGAAGTGCGGCAGGATTTTGTACCGCTTGAAAGTGAGATTGCATGTATGAATGATTATATTGATTTACAAAAACTACGGCTCGGCCCAAATACACAGGTCCATGTTTCCATAACGGGTAATACCACAACAAAAGAAATTGCGCCGCTGATTTTAATGACCTTTGTAGAAAATGTTTTTAAATACGGTATCAGCAGCCATGAGCCATCTCATATTATTATAAGAGTCGCCGTAGATGATCACAATATCAGTTTCTATTGCCAGAATAAACTATTTGAGACAAAAAGAAATGTAGAAAGTACCGGTATCGGCATACCTAATGCACAGCAGCGACTGCAATACCTTTATCCTAATAGACATTTTTTGGACATCAATAAAGAGAATGGATTGTTTACTGTTCAATTAACTTTAGCTGGCAAATGATAAAATAATGAATATGCCTATTAAATGTATAGCAATAGATGATGAGCCGCCGGCATTGGTATTAATGAAAGAATACCTTGCCCGGGTTCCTAATATTCAATTACTGCAAACTTTTGATGATGCTATAAGTGGAAGCGAATTTTTAAGAAATAATGCTGTCGATCTTTTATTTATTGATATCAATATGCCGGATATTACAGGATTGGATTTGGTGCGTTCGCTGGAAATAAAACCCATGATAATTTTTACTACGGCACATAAAAAATTTGCTATAGAAGGATTTGAATTGGATGCAGTGGATTATTTATTAAAACCAATAAGTTTAGAACGTTTTACCAAGGCAATTAATAAAGCAACAGAATATTTTGAATACAAGAAAAAACCAGTATCAGCAGAAGCAGAAAACCTATTTGTTTATTCTGAATATAGAATGGTAAAGGTTCCGCTGAATGAAATTGAATATATCGAAAGCCTGGAGGATTATATCCGTATTCATTTAGTTTCTGGCAAGCCAATAATGACATTGATGACGATGAAAAAAGTATTGGAAAAATTACCGCCAGAAAAATTCAAAAGGATACACCGCAGCTATATTGTTGCAAGCGATAAAGTAAAATCAATACTCAATAGAAAAGCAACGATGGCCTCACTCATCGATCTGCCGATCAGCGACAGCTATCTCGATTTCATCAATGAATGGAAGAAGGCTTGAATGTAAAATCGTTTGAAAGTTTAATCAGATCACAACATTTCTTGAATATTTTTTTGCAGCATTTCTTTAACATACTTCAATAAAATGAAACATTAGCTTTTGCGTTAGCTAATTATTACATCCCTGTATCTCGTCGCCAACACATCCATGTCGCTTCTGCCCGGAGTTTTATAACAATTAAAAAAATGTCCGATGAAGCGAGTACTAACTAAAACGGCTTTCATAGCCACCACTGCATTATGTATGGGCATGAAACTATTTGCCCAAAATGTTCCGAAGTATGAAATAGGCGCTAACCTTGGTTTTATGGTGTACCAGGGAGATTTGACGCCGCAACAAATTGGTTCTTTCAAAACTCAAAAGTTTGCTTTAGGATTACATGCAGGTAAATTACTAAGCCCTTCTTTTTCATTAAGGGCTAATCTTGCATTTGGTAAACTAAAAGGAGATGATGCGAAGTATGCAATACCAGAATACCGGCAACAAAGAAATTTTAATTTCACATCACCTGTCACAGAGTTATCAGCACAGTTAGTTTGGAATATTACAGGCCGCAATTATGCCGATAAAGGTTTTTCTCCTTATGTATTTGCCGGTGCAGGTTTTTCTTTTTTAAAAATAAAAAGAGATTGGAGCAGTATGAACCGTGAATATTTTGCAGGCGAATCGTCGGAAGTATTGACAGGATTAGCAATCGACTCTGCACATAATCTTCCTCGTATTTTACCTGTTGTGCCCATAGGTATTGGTATGAAATATTTTTTTACACCAAAATGGGGAGTGAATGCAGAAACATCTTATCGAATTACAAATACTGATTATTTAGATGGCTTTAGTCAATCAGCCAATGCCGATAAGAAAGATACTTATCTCGGTTATTCTATTGGGTTAATTTATAGATCAGGTAAGAAAAATACATTGGCTTGCCCTGTTATCCGGTATTAGGAAAACGGAACTCCTGTTCCGTTACATTGCCGGAACAGGAGCTCCGACATCCAGGAGAAAGTAATTACTGTTTCATTGTCGGAACAGGAGTTCCGACATCCAGGAGAACGAAACTCTGTTTCGTTCATTGCCGGAACAGGAGTTCTGGTTTCCATCGGTACAACAAAGGCTTTTACCGATACATTTTTTACTTCACGCAACTATAGCAGTCAGATGTATAACGACATGGACCGAAATACAGAACAGAATTTGTCGGGCAGTTAGATGTAAAGCGGGATCCTGTTTCAACAGGATCCCTTGTTAACAAAACATTAGTCGGTACAATAAGCCGTATTATCTATAAGAATTCAATATCGAAAAGAATCGCATCATCTTTAACCAACAAAAAAATCAACAGTTATGGAGCAATCAAGAAAAAAATTCCTGAAAAATTTTCTGATAGGTGCTACATCCGTACCATTAATATTAGAAGCTTGTAAAAAAGATAACACTACTGGTTCCGGATCTGGATCTGGTTCAACAGGATCGGGAACAGGTGGCAGTACATGCTCAGTTGTACCAACAGAAACCGAAGGGCCTTACCCCACGCATACTCCTTCTTCTTATGTACGATCTGATATTCGTGATGGAAGAACAGGTGTGCCGATGACAATGAATATTACCATCCAGAATACAAATAATAATTGTGCTGCATTGGCAAATGCTATTGTAGATGTTTGGCATTGCGATAAAGATGGTAATTATTCAGAATACAGCGGGTTTTCATCTGTGCATTTTTTAAGAGGAAGGCAAACTACTGATGCGAATGGTTTGGTAAATTTTACAACAATATTTCCCGGATGGTACACAGGAAGATGTACTCATATCCATATTCATATTTTTAATACAGCTGGTACCTCGCTTAAGATAACACAGATATCCTTTCCTGAAGGAAGCGGTAGTGCCGTACAGGCGGTGAATAGTTCTGCAGGAACAGCATACGGTTATACAAAAGGTATGACAGGTTATACTTATGCAAATGCTGATGGAATTTTCAGTGATGATACGTCGTTAGTGGAACAAGCAAGTGTGGTTGGTTCTGTAAGTGGTGGTTATGTGTTGACTCATGTTATTAAAGTAGCTGCATAAAATCCAATGCTCTGATGCAAACCAAGGGGGAAGGCTTTTAATCTGTTTTAATTGTCTTCCCCATTTTATTATTATGAATAAGAAAATTGTAAGATTCTGTTATCGGAAAATAATTGATAGCTCCTCGCAAAAAGGCTGGGATAAATTAGTATTTGACAGCAGCTACCAGGAATTTTTAATGCAATCGCAATTTTATAACCAGGAAAAGAAATACAATTCTTTTGCTGAATTGTTGATCAACATTCCTTCTTCAGAAAAACTTCATTTTTTAGTAAGTGCTGCAGTAGTGCCTTATGTACTACAATTGAAGGGAGTGGTCCCGGATATTTTGAACAGTTTAGGCAAACATTTTCTTTTGTTTCAGCATTACCGCTTTGAAATTATTAATTCAGATATAAAAAATAAATCAGCACACCAGGTCGCAATCAATTTTATAAGTGAGCCATTGATTTGGCAGGATACGGTTGGTGATACTATTATATTGTCATCGATAGATGCAGCTACAACTGAAGATGAAATTCTTACTGACACATTGAAGCTGCAACCTTTTTTAAGTATTTACTCATTAAAAGAAACAGTATGATGAAGGAACAAGTAAAAGGAAAAATGTTTTTAGCTGATGAAAGAGGTGTGAATGAAACAGATTGGTTTCGCAGTTGGAATACGTTCAATTTCGGGAAATTTTATAATGAGCATAAAAAATCATTTGGCGATATGTATGTGTTGAATGATGATACATTAGCTGCTGGTAAATCAATAAAAATGTTGGTAGAAGAAAATTCTTATGTTTTTATATTACCAGTTGCCGGTGCTATTAATTATAGGGACAGTTTGGGAAATGAAAACCTGATCGCTGCAGGGCAAGGGCAATTATTTTTATTGGGGAAAGGCGAGAGTATGGAATTGTCAAATCCATTTGAAGAAGAGCTGGTTAATTTTTTGCAGGTTTGGATAAAAGCCGGTAATGATAATAGTTTTATTGCTCCGCAACTTTCAACCTATGATGATGTGAATGAAAATATTGACAATCTCGTAAGTATTTTTTCTCAAAACGATTTACCAATATCAGCTGCAATAGGAAAATTTAATGGAAGAGGAGAGGCCAATTATAATATTAATAAAAACTCAGGTACATTTGTTTTTATAATTGAAGGCGCTTTTGAAGTGGAAGGAAGATTATTGCATGAAAGAGATGGATTAGCACTTTGGCAAAGCGATAGTTTTGAAATGGAAGCATTGAGTAATGATGCAATCTTGCTCGTTATTGAATTGCCGCTTAATCTTTCTTAGGTTTGATCCATTGAAAAGATAAGCCGATATAAAAATTTCTTCGTGGCGCAGCATTATAAAACCGATTGGCCGCAGCATTGATATCATTACCCAAACTATAAGTTTCGTCCAGCAAATTGTCAATGCCAGCATAGCAATTGATCTTATTTTTTTTCTTCAGCATTTTTTTGAAACCCAATCTTAATCCTAATAAATGATAAGGATCAGCAGTTGCGGTGTTCGCATCATTCAAAAAAATTTCGGAAGCGGTATAATAAGTGATGTTGGCGTACAATCCGATTTTCAAATTGAAATCAGCTAATGCTGAAAAAATATTCGCAGGCACTGATGGCACAATCTTTCCTGAGAAATCATCCGTACCTTTCTTAAAATCACCATAGTGGAAATGATTGCAGGTGTAAGCAGTTTTCAAAATAAAATAATCAAGAAATGATTGACGTACACTCATACTATAATCGGCAGAAAATTCTAATCCTTTTTGTTTTACATTTCCGGCATTCACAAAAAAATCAGCTCCGGAAATATCCCGCCGCTGCACCAATGCATTATTTAATTTAAAATAAAAACCAGTAGCTTCTAAACGAAGTTTTCTTTTGAATAAATCATAGCCCGCTGTCATTTCATAAGTCCATCCATATTCCGCTTCAAGATTGGTACTGATAACACCTGTTGATGGTAGCAGTTCGGCAATAGTAGGCGGAGAAAAACCTCTTGACACAGTAGCTTTCAAAAATAAATTATCGGTAAGAATTTTTTTCATCGATAACCTTGGTGCAAACTCATTTTGGTAAGATCTTTTTTGCCTTGTAGCAGGAAAGAAACCAGACCTGGAAAAACTTACTCTTGTTTTATTAATGCTGATACCACCATTAAAAAACCAATGGTCATTAATTCCAAAATCGCCCTGTATAAAATAGCTATTTACTTTATAAATAATATCATCACTGGTTTGCAATGAATCAGGCTGCCCATTTACATTTTTAAAAAGAGTGGTATTAAAAAAACCATGTTGAAATTCGCCGCCGCCGGTCAATTGCCAATTGATATGCTCTTTCTTTTTTTCATAAATGAATACCGTGCGGTTGCCGAATGAAGGTTCGTACCTGCGTTCATAATTTCTTATTGCAGGATTTTTAATTTCAGCAAATGATCCATAAAAAGTTATGGTATTAGTAAAATCGGGGCTGATTTTATATCGATGGGTAAAACCAGCCAATACATTTAATTGATTGATCGCTGCTCTTGCATTGATGGCTGAAGGAAAACCACCCGCTGCCGGCCTTGCCGATTTTGGATTTGCTATATATTCTGCCAATGTTAATGCACCGGGAGTTTGATAATTCATATCAGTGAATAACAAAGAAGCGGACAGTTGTTGCCGTTCGGTTACTTTCAAATTCGTTGTCCATGAAAAATTATTTCTCCGCATTTTACTTTGTTCACGGTATCCATCATTTTGATTGTGCGAAAAAGTGATTTGATTTTTATTTTCATTTTTTCCAAAACGAAAAGAGCCAAACATATTATTGAGGCCATAACTTCCGGCAACATATTCTGCAGTAATGCCCGGCTGCCATGAACTTAAATTTTGCATCAGTATCAATCCACCTGTGCCTGATCCATACATACTGCCGGCAGGGCCTTTAAAAATTTCAATAAAAGAAAAATTATTGTAAGCAAACTGGTTGAAATAAGTATTGCCACCCGGATCAGTAACAGGTATATCATTCCAATATACTTTTACATTTCTTACGCCAAATGGGGAACGTAATGAACTGCCGCGGATATTAATCCGGTAACTGCCCGGCGAACGTTCTTCCATTCGTACACCTGCTACTGTATTGAAACTGTTGACTAATGAAGTTTTATTATATCGGTCTGCATTATTTAGATCAATAATGCGAATGTTTGCTGTTGTTGATTTTAGAGATCGGTTTTGCTCAAATGCCCTTACGGTTATTTCATCCAGTGTTTTCAATGAATCATTATTTTCCTGTTGGGCAAAACAGGGAATGAAAAAAAATAGCAGATAAAAAAGGCATTTTATTTTTTTCATAACAGGAAGATAAAGCTACACCATCTTTAGTATCTTCAAGGCATGACTGCAAAGAATAAATTAGGCGTTTTCGATTTTACAATGATTGTGGTAAGCCTTGTAATTGGTATGGGTATTTTTCGTACCCCTGCCAATGTAGCTGCTGCATCTCCTACACCTGCTATCTTTTTTATTGCATGGGTTGCGGGCGGTATTGTAGCACTTTGTGGCGCACTCACTTATGCTGAAATTGGTTCCCGCCTGCCTGTTATGGGCGGTTATTATAAAGTTTTTTCTTATGCTTATCATCCTTCCATAGCTTTTGGTATTAACTGTATCATATTAGTAAGCAATGCCGCTTCTGGTGCTGGTGTTGCATTAGTAGGAAGTGAGTATATAACGGGAGTTATTTTCCCCAATGCCACCGATCCGGAATTTATTCAAACCATTCATATTGTTATTGCACTTACCGCCATAGCTATTTTCTACGGAGTGAATATGCTGGGATTAAGATTGAGTTCAAAAACACAAACTGTTTTAACCATTATTAAAATCGGGTTAGTACTACTATTAATAACACCGTTGTTTTTTTCATCGGCAGGAAGCGGTACGGGGCTTGTTACATCAACATTAGATCCGGGATTCAAAGAATATATCAAAGCATTTGGAATTGGATTGGTGGCAGTAAGCTTTACTTATGGTGGCTACCAGCAAACGATCAATTTTGGTTCTGAAGTGGAGCGGCCTAACAGAAATATTCCGAGAGGTATTTTCATGGGAATATTTATTATCATCAGTTTATACCTTACGATCAATTATGCTTATGTGCATGTAATCGGGTTTGAAGAATTAAAAACGAGTAAGAATATTGCTGCGATCATGGCATCAAAAATTTTCGGTGTAAATGCAGAACGAATACTGTCAATGTTATTGTTTTTAAGTGTGCTTGCTTATATCAATGTATTATTATTAAGTAATCCACGGGTTATGGTGGCGATGAGCGAAGACAAAATATTACCTGCAGCATTTCAAAAAAGAAATAACCGTGGCGCATTAACATTGGCATTGAGTTTATTTGCCGGGTTGGCGGCCATTATTGTTTTTTGGGCAAAAGAATTTGATACGCTATTAAGTTTCTCCATATTTCTTGATTGCTTTGGAATGATACTTTCCGCAGGAAGCATTTTTATTATACGTAAAAGGACGGCGCATCTCAATGGAACGGGTATTTACAGTATGAAATTTTACCCCATTCTTCCCCTGATTTTTATTGCTGCCTATACTTTTGTTGCTATCAGTTTATTAATTAATGAAACTAAATTATCATTAATCGGGCTTGGTGTACTTATTGGATTTATTCTCATTTATTTTATAGTGAAAGCGGCGAAACCCGATGATTCAGCCACTGCACAAAAGCTTTAAAAAATCAGTGATAAGGCGGAGCAATTGATTTATTTTTGCCAGATATGAACCGTTGTATAAAGCTGATAGTACTTTTTCTTGTCACCACTCCATCGTTTAGCCAAACTGGCCCGGTCAATCCAAATGAGAAATGGGATCTACGTAAATCCGTAGAATACGCTTTAGAGCATAATATTTCTGTTCGCCAGGCAGATTTGCAAATACGGTTTGCAGAATTAGAATTAAGCCAAAGTAAGCTGGCGCAATATCCTAATGCAAATTTTAGTACGAATGCCGGTTACAGTGCAGGACGGAACCAAGATCCGACAAGTTATAGTTTGATTACAACAGGATATGTGTTTAATAATTTGTCATTGCAGACAAGTGTTGATTTATTTAATTGGTTTACCAAAAAAAATACAATTGCTGCAAAAGATATTTCGCTTAAGGCAACACAAGCTGGAGTAGAAAAAGCAAAAAATGATGTGGCATTAAATGTGGCAGTTGCTTACCTGCAAGTATTATTGGCAAGAGAACAAATTACATTAGCAGCATCCAAAGTTTCTCAAACTATTTCTCAATTAGAAAGTACCCGCAAACAAGTTGATGCTGGTAAGTTGCCCGAATTAAATGCAGTAAATCTTGAAGCGCTTTTGGCAAGCGACAGTTCCAACCTGGTAACTGCACAAACCAACGCGCAGCAATTATTATTACAAATGAAAGCGTTGCTCAATATGGATGCAGCCGCTCCGTTTGATATTGTTACACCACCCGTTGATTTAATTCCCATAGAAAGCCTTGCTTCCATGGAACCAGAAGCGGTGTATAGCCTGGCAATCGCCAATATGCCGCAACAAAAAGTGGATATATTAAATGTGCAGGCAGCAAAGAAAATGGTGGAAGTGGCAAGAGGTTCGATGTACCCAACTTTATCATTGTTTGGAAGTTTAGGATCTGCTTATAACAATAAAGCAAGAGAAGCATATTCAAGGACACCTTTTACAGGGTCATTAGGATCGGTAACGATTGGAACTTCAACTTACCAGGTTGTACCGGTAACTCCCTTTGATATTTTTTTCGGAGAATCACAAACCAGGAAAATCAATTACTTCAATCAATTGAGTCAAAATTTTCGGCAGTCCGTTGGAATAAACCTCAGTGTTCCTATTTTCAATGGAGGGACTTTGCGTACTGCATGGCAACGATCCAAATTGAATGTAAAACAAGTTGAACTAACACAAGAGCAAAATAGTTTTACACTAAAACAAGATATTTATAAAGCATATAATGATGCTGTGGCTGCGGTTCAAAAATTTAATGCTAATAAAAGAGCCGTTGAATCATCACAAAAAGCTTATGATTTTGCTACAAAAAGATATGATCTCGGTTTGTTGTCAACGTATGACTTAATAACAACCCAATCAAATTTACAACAAGCAAAAAGCCAGTTATTGTATGCGCAATATGATTATGTTTTTAAAATGAAATTGCTGGAGTTTTATAAGGGGCAGGGATTGAAACTTTAGGCAAATGTGGAGATTTGGAAATGTGGGAATGTGAAAATGATCGGTAGCGTTTATCTATGATTAGAGTAAATTATTTTATAAATGGAATTTATTGGGACTAAAATGAATTTTCAAACTTTCATATTCTCATATTTCCACATTAGTATTATATGAATAAGAAATTAAAATGGACATTGATCAGCGTTGGCGTTGTTGCTGTTGGTTTTATTATAGTTAAAAACATGACTGCTGGCCCAAAGACAGAGAAAGTGGCTGTAGAAAAAGCAGTAAAAAGAACTATTGTAGAATCTGTAAATGCAAGCGGTAAGGTTTATCCTGAAATAGAAGTAAAGATCAGCCCTGATATAGCAGGCCAAATAACTGAACTCAACGTAGAAGAAGGCGACAGTGTAAAAAAAGGAACCGTGTTAGCCCGCATCTATGCAGATATCTATGCATTGCAAAGAGATGAAGCAGCATCAAGGGTAAATCAATCTGTTGCTACAGTTGATAATGGCAAAGCATCATTGGAGTCGTTGAAATCAAGCCTTGATTTTGCCAAACAAACATTGGACAGGAATAAACAACTCTATGATCAGAAAGTTATTTCAAAAGCAGAGCTTGAACAATATGAAAGCAGTTATCGTTCCGCATTAGCAAATTATAACGCAGCGATGCAAAACATAAAAGGCCTCCAAGCCAATGTGCAATCCACGCAAACCGGTTTGAATAAAGCAAATAAAGATTTAAGCCGCACTACTATCATTGCACCAATGGATGGGGTTATTTCTTCTTTGAAAGTAAAAAAAGGCGAGAGTGTTGCAGGAAGCGGATTCAATGTAGGTACAGAAATGATGACGGTTGCAGATATGAGCACTTTGGAAGTGAGAGTGGATGTTGGTGAAAATGATATTGTAAAAATCAGCATCGGCGATTCTGCTGATGTGGAAGTCGATGCTTACAATAACCGTAAGTTTAAAGGAGTGGTGACAAAAATTGCAAGCAGCACCAAAACTTCTGCTGCGGCACTTACTTCTAATGATGTTACCAATTATGAAGTAAGAATAAGATTGGATAAAGATTCTTACAAAGATTTATCAGGTAAAACGTTTCCATTCCGCCCCGGCATGAATGCCAGTGCAGATATTAAAACAAAAAGAGTGGACAATGTATTGGCCGTTCCAATTACTGCGGTAAATGCAAGGGTGAAAGGAAGCGATAAGAGTATGTCGGAAAAACAAAAAGAAGATAAAGAGAACAGCGGCAAAGAAGAAAATGATATGATAATTACTGATTCAGATGAACTGGAAGAAGTGGTTTTTGTATTACAAAAGGATGGAACAGTAAGAAAAGCGGTGGTTCGATCTGGTGTGCAGGACATCAATTATATAGAAATATTAGGTGGATTGAATACAGGTGATGAAGTAGTCATCGGTCCGTATAATGCAATAAGCAAATCATTGAAAGATGGGGCTAAGGTGAATGTGGTGCCGAAAGATAAATTGTTTGAAAAATAAGATCAGTGCTGGGTAGTGAGTTAAAAGACTCTAAAACTCAAAACTCAGAACTCAAAACTCAGAACTTATAACTATGCGTTTTGGTATTATCGGTAGCGGCAGTTGGGCAACAGCGTTGGCAAAAATTTTGGCAGATAAAAAGCATGCTATTAATTGGTGGATACGCAATGCGGCATCAGCTCAACATATAAAAGAGAAAGGGTATAACCCAACTTATTTGAGCAATGCAAAATTTGATACTTCATTACTCAAATTATCAACAGATATTACTGAAGTCGTTAAAAATTCAGATACGTTGGTGATTGCAGTTCCATCAGCTTATGCAGAAGAAACTTTGTCAAAGTTGAAGCCCGCAGATTTGAAAAGGAAAAAAATCATCTCGGCTATAAAAGGATTATTACCTGAAAAAAACATTTTACTCAATTACTATTTGCAAAAGGAATTCAATATTCCATTAGAAGATTATTTCGCTGTACTCGGCCCCTGCCATGCAGAAGAAGTTGCCGAAGAAAAATTATCTTATCTCACTTTTTCAGGAACTGATATTACAGTGGCATCAGAGATTGCATCGCATTTTACCACTCCTTATATCAGTACGATTGTCAATCACGATATATTGGGTGTGCAATACGCTGCTGTTTTAAAAAATATTTATGCATTAGGTGCCGGTATTGCACATGGATTGAATTACGGCGATAATTTTCTCAGCGTATATATTGCGAATGCTGCCGATGAAATGGCCGGTTTTTTGAAAAAATTTGGCGCAGAACATATTACGGTAGGTGAGCATGATGATGAAGAAGATCCAATTACACATCGTAAAACCCCGAATTATGCCGCTTCGGTTTATCTGGGAGATTTATTGGTGACCTGTTATTCTTTGCATAGCCGCAACAGGGGTTTTGGTAAGTTAATTGGAAATGGCAGATCGGTTGATTCCGTTAAAAAGGAAATGAATATGGTGGCCGAAGGTTACAACGCCGCAAAATGTATCTATAATATAAATATGTCGGTGGATGCGGCAATTCCGATTGCTGAAACAGTCTATAAAATATTATGGGAAAATGTTAAACCATCCGAAGGGTTTAAACGTATAGAAGAGGTATTGGTCTGAGAATTAGAAGTAAATATGGCTTAGTATTTGACTATCATAATTACGAGCTATGATCCTGTAACCTAAAACTTTTTTTATGCCGTTATCTTATCATGGATTTGCACCCGCCGCTATTTTGATTATGGTGCTGACTTTGGTCCTCAAACAAGGTTATGACTACTGGAAACATTCTCATCCAAGGCAGTAAAAAATTGGTTCCTGATATTTTGTTTTTCCGGTAAAACTCTAACTTCACAGCTATTAAACAGGTAGCTAAATGATTCAATTTTTCCAGGTACTTTTTCTGATTGCTTCAATCGTACTTATTGTATTAAACGTTTTGGAATTTAATAAATGGCAGGATGGAAGAAAAGAAGGCAGTATTAAATCACACCCGATAAAATGGTTCAATTTTATTCTTACTTCACTGGTTGCATTGGGATGTGTATTGAATATTATTGTTGCCTGGATTAAAAAAGGCTAAAAGAAAAGATCGGATGCGATACCATCCGCTAATAATTTTCCTTCTTTCGTTAATAGAATTGAATTGGCATTTAATCTTAGTAAATTATTTTCAATAAATTTCTTTGATCTTGTAAGAAAGTTTGATTTTTCCACGCTGAACTTAGAACTCAAAACTTCAAAATTTATTCCTTCTGCGGTTCTTAAAGCAGTCATAATATACTCATTCAATTTTTGAATAGGTGTCAATTCTTCTTTTTCAAAAGACAATTTATTTTCATTAAGCGATGCTATATAAATATTATTATTAGCAATATTCCATTGCCTTTCTGTTCCGTTAAATGAATGTGCAGAAGGGCCTAGTCCTAAATATTTTTTTCCTTGCCAGTAAGAAGAATTGTGGCGGCTGCGCCAACCGGGTTTTGCAAAATTGGAAATTTCATAATGCTCATAACCGGCATCTTCCAGCCATTGCATTAATAGTAAAAACTGTTCGGATTGTTTATCAGGATTAATGTCATCGCTTTTATGTTGCTGGATCATTTTTTCCAACGGCGTTTTTGGTTCCACCGTCAATGCATAGCAGGATAAATGCGGAATATCTAATGAAAGAGCGGTTTCAACATTGTGTTTCCATTTCTCATTAGTTAGCTGTGGTGTTCCATAAATCAGATCGATGGTAATATTTTCAAAATGCTTTTTTGCCAATTTTAAATTATTAATGGCTTGTTCCGCATTGTGTGCCCGGTTCATCCATTTTAGATCTTCTTCAAAAAAACTTTGTATGCCAATGCTGAGCCGGTTGATGCCTATTTGCTTCCATTCAATCAATTTCTCTTCAGTAATATCGTCGGGATTTGCTTCGAGTGTAATTTCTACACCCGGATCAACGGTGAAATTTTTTTGAATTGAAGAAATCAACAACCTTAAATCTAAAATCTGCAATAAAGAAGGTGTGCCGCCACCAAAATATATTGTTTCCACTTTCTCATTTTGCAAATAGTTCTTCTGAAGTTCAATTTCCTTTAATAAAGCGGCAATTAATTCGTTCTTATAATGCAGGGAAGTGGCAAAATGAAAATTGCAGTAATGGCATGCCTGTTTGCAAAAGGGAATATGTAAATAAATGCCTGCCAAATTGTTTGCGATTTAATGAATATTTTTACTGAATGAACAACAATATCCTTTCCCCGGGTGAATAAATTCAGACTGCAAATATCGGTGCTTGTTTTCTTGTTGCTGCCAGTTTATGCATCAGCACAAAATAAATATTTACTTCATATACATGGAGTGGATAAAGATTCTGCACAACTTGTTTCCGAATTTGGTTTGCAAACAGTGTTCACATCACAATTTTTATGTACTGATTATATAAATAAATTACCCGGTCTTTTTCAATCAAAAGGATATGTCACCGTTTCTATCGATAGTGTCCGCTATGATTCTATGGCAGCACATATTGTATTATTTACAGGCAACCGTTATTTATGGGCAAAATTAGATACAAGAAATATAGATCCTCATTTACTCGATGCAGTCGGCTGGCGTGAAAGATTATTTACCGACAGGCCAATGGATTTCAAACAAGTCAATCTTTTGCAGGAAAAAATGTTGGACTATCTCGAAAATAACGGCCATCCATTTGCAAAAGTGCAACTCGATAGTTTGCAAATAGAAAATGAAAATGTATCTGCATTATTAAAAGTAACCAAAGGCCCGTTGTATAAAATCGATAGCATAAGAGTTTATGGCAATACAAAAGTGACCAATGCTTACCTGCAACGTTACCTTGATATTACCAACGGAAGCATTTACAATAAAGAAAAATTATTGCGCATCAATAAAAAAATAAAAGAACTGACTTATGTGGAAGAAGAATATCCATCCACACTTACCTGGTTGGGGACTGGTTCAGTGGTTAATCTCTATTTGAAACAAAAGCGCAGCAATCAAATAAATATCATCATCGGGTTTTTGCCTAACAACAATCAGTTATCAACCAAGAAAACTTTAATAACAGGCGAAGGAACTTTGAATCTCAAAAATGCGTTAGGTTCAGGAGAAACAATTGGTTTGAATTTTCAGGCTTTACAAGTTGAATCAAAACGGCTCAATCTGCTTTACCAGCACCCTTATCTTTTTAAATCTCCCTTGGGGCTTGATTTTTCTTTGGATATGTTTTTGAAAGACAGCAGTTTTTTAAATGTCAATTTTCAATTAGGTGCACAGTATAGTTTGAATGCAAACCAGGCAGGTAAACTTTTTATTCAACGAACACAGACTATTCTAAGCCTTGGTGGTATCAATACTGATCGGGTTATTCAAACCCGTCAATTGCCAGATGTGGCTGATGTAAGTTCATTTAATATAGGAGTGGATTACGATTTGAATACAACCGATTATCGCATCAATCCAAAAAAAGGGAATGAAGCCCGTATCATTACAACGATTGGAAATAAAACCATTAAAAAGAATTCGGAGATAACTGATCTTAAAGATCCCGGCGATCCAAATTTTAATTTCAACTCTTTATATGATACGGTTAAATTAAAAACATACCAGTTCAGGGTAAAAGCACTGGTCGCAAAATATTTTCCATTGGGTAAACAACGCAGCACAATCAAAACTGCTATCAATGCAGGGTTATTTCAAAGCAAAAATACTTTTCGCAATGAACTCTTCCAGATTGGTGGTTATAAATTGCTGAGAGGGTTTGATGAAGAAAGCCAATACTTATCTCAATATGCCATCGGTACAATTGAGTATCGTTATTTGGTTGGACAAAATTCTTTTTTCTATGTATTGGCAGATGGTGGAGTTGGTAGAAATAGCAGCCAGCAGGTAAAAGCGAACTATACCTATTTGGCAACAGGGCTTGGATTATCTTTTGAAACAAAAGCAGGTATTTTCAATTTGGCATGGGCAGTAGGAAAAAGAAACGATACAGAATTTAACCTGCGGCAATCCAAAATTCATTTTGGCTTTGTCAATTATTTTTAAACTCCTGCATAAAGTACTTGCACAGTTCAATACTTTTGCATCATAATTTTTTCTTTTGAAGCGTTTCGGTTTACTTTTTTTAATCTGCCTTTTTTTTAATGCAATGGTTGCCCAACAACCATTGGATACGACCGGCATCATTCGAAATGATACATTAGCCCAAACTGATACAACGCTGAAAAAAGATACCATTACTGCATTGCGGATTCTTTCAACCGCCGTTTCAAAAAAACCTGCAATGGATTCTCTTTGGACTACAAGCCCCGGCATTGCTATCGGTTCGCCGGAATTTTTACGACAGGTATTATTACATCATCCTTATTTTGGTTTTAAAACAATTCCGGAAAAACTTCCTCAATCTACCGTTCGAAAAGTATCTGGAAAAGAAGCCCTGTTTTACCTGATAGTGTTTTTATTTATTCTTTATGGTTTATTGAGAAGGGCTTTTCCAAAATATTTCAGCGATCTGTTCCGGCTCTTTTTCCGCACCACATTAAAACAGCGGCAGATAAAAGAGCAATTGATGCAAACACCATTGCCATCCCTTTTACTCAATGTGTTTTTTGTAATAACAGGAGGAATGTATGTTACGTTCCTATTGCAATATTTTGATTTGAGCCCTGCAGATAATTTCTGGCTGATGTTTCTTTATTGTGTGCTCGGGCTTTCAGCAGCTTATATGATCAAGTTTGTAGGATTAAAAATTTCCGGCTGGTTATTTAACGTGGAGGAAGCCGCCAACTCTTATATATTCATTGTTTTTGTGGTTAATAAAATGATAGGGATTATTTTATTGCCCTTATTAGCCATCATTGCTTTTGGTTTGGGGAATGTGTACACCGGCGGCATGACAATCTCCTGGTGTATTATTGCTGGGCTCTTCGCTTACCGCTTTATTTTGACTTATGCTGCCATTCATAATCAGGTCAAAGTCAACCCCTTTCATTTCTTTTTATACCTCTGTGCATTTGAAATAGCACCCCTTTTACTGATTTACAAGGGTTTGCTGTTGTTTTTCCGCCAAACTGCTTAACTTTGCAAACAACTTTAGCCGAACATATCATATGAGTAAAAATGGGGTTAATAAGGCCGGTGTTCAGGCCAAAGCGGTTCAAAAGATTCTGATTACCCAGCCCAAGCCAGAAAGCGAAAAGTCGCCATACTTTGAGCTATCCCGCAAGTACAATGTACAACTGGATTTTCACCCTTTCATTCGTTTAGAAGGCATACCTGCCAGGGATTTCCGTAAGCAAAAGATTGAAATACAAAACTATACAGCGGTAATTTTTACCAGCCGTAATGCTATCGATCATTTCTTTCGCACCTGCGAAGAATTGAAAGTAAGTGTATCCCAGGACACAAAATATTTCTGCATTACCGAAGCTGTTGCGCTATACCTTCAAAAATTCATTCTATACCGCAAAAGAAAAGTATTCTACGGTGCTGATGGAACGAACAAAAGCATGTTCGATGTTATCAATAAACATAAAGGAAGTGAGAAATTTCTTTATGTGTGTTCGGAAAATCAGCAGGATAATGATATCGTAAACTGGTTGAAGGCAAATAACTGTGAATTCATTCTTGCTTTTATGTACCGAAGTGTAAGCAGCGATGTAAAAGAAATTCTTTCCAACAACGAATATGATGTTATCTGCTTTTTTACTCCGAGTGGTGTAAAAAGTTTATTTGATAATGCACCTAAATTCAAACAGAATGGAACAGTGATTGGGGCATTTGGAAATAATACTTCAAGGGCTGTGGAAGAAGCAGGGTTAAAATTAGAAATTAAAGCACCGCAACCACAAGCACCAAGCATGGTAGCTGCATTAGAACAGTTTTTAGCTGCAACTTTCAAGAAGAAATAATTTTTTTCAAACTAAATAGCGAAAAGGACACTAATTTAAGTGTCCTTTTTATTTGGAATAAACTTTAGTAATTGTCACAACGTTAATACCGGATGCAGCATACAAATAAATTGATAAATGAAACAAGCCCATACTTGCTTCAGCATGCACACAATCCTGTTGATTGGTATCCCTGGAGCAATGAAGCATTGGCAAAAGCTAAGCAAGAGAATAAACCCATACTGGTAAGTATCGGTTATGCAGCTTGTCATTGGTGCCATGTAATGGAAAGGGAAAGTTTTGAAAACGAAGCCACAGCTTCGATTATGAACGAGCATTTTGTCAATATAAAAATAGATAGGGAAGAACGCCCCGACCTGGATCATATTTATATGGATGCCGTTCAGGCAATGACGGGTAGCGGGGGATGGCCGCTTAATGTTTTTCTTACACCGGATGCCAAGCCTTTTTATGGAGGAACTTATTTTCCGCCAAAGAGAGCATTCAACAGGCCTTCTTGGCAGGAAATTTTGAATGATGTTGCTACAGCATTTGCAGAAAGAAGGCATGAGGTAGATGCACAAGCAGAAAATCTTACCAATCATTTACTTCAATCCAATGCATTTGGTTTGCAAAAGCCTGCAGATGCAGATGCGTTGTTTTCATTTGACAAAATAAAAGAAGCTGTTGATGCTATTTTGAAATCTGCAGATAAAGAATGGGGTGGTTTTGGTAAGGCGCCTAAATTTCCCCAAACTTTTTCCATACAATTTTTATTACGCTATCATCATGTTACAAAAAATGAAGACGCCTTAAAACAGGCACTGCTTTCATTAGATAAAATGATTGAAGGTGGAATTTATGATCAAATAGGTGGCGGTTTCTCCCGTTATTCAACCGATACAGAATGGCTGGCTCCTCATTTTGAAAAAATGTTGTATGATAATGCATTGTTAGTTTCAGTGTTGAGTGAAGCATATCAACTGACAAAAAAAGAACGGTATAAAGAAGTGATTGATGAAACATTGGAATTTGTTCAACGTGAATTAAAAGATCAAAAAAATGGATTTTATGCAGCACTGGATGCAGATAGCGAAGGAGTGGAAGGAAAATTTTATGTATGGAATAAAGATGAAGTAGAAAAAATTTTAGGAAAAGATGCGGCTATCTTCTGCGAGTATTATGATGTTACTGAGCATGGGAATTGGGAAGAAAAAAATATCCTTCGTGTAAAAAAACCGTTGGCAGATTTTGCAGTAGAAAAAAATATTGCAACTGATGAATTGAAAGAGAGGCTAAAAAAATGCCGGAAACAATTATTAGAACATCGTAGCAACAGAATCAGGCCGCAGTTGGATGATAAAATTATTTTGGGATGGAATGCATTAATGAACACTGCTTGTAGCAAAGCCTTTAGCGCAACAGGTAATGAAAGCTACCGCCAGGTGGCAATAAGCAACATGAATTTTTTGCTGGAAAATTTTAAAGCCGATGCTGACGACTCATTTCATCATACATGGAAAAATGATATTGCAAAATACCCGGCTTTCCTGGATGGCTATGCCTATCTCATACAGGCATTGATAAACCTGCAGGAAATAACCGCCGATAAAAACTGGCTGATAAAAGCCAGAGCCATAGCCGAACAGGTACTCGAAAATTTCAGCGAGAAAGAAACAGCCTTCCTCTTCTACACCCCGGTTGGACAGCAAGATATTATAGTAAGAAAAAAAGAAATGTATGACTCGGCTGTTCCTTCGGGCAATTCAGTCATGGCAGAAAACCTGCACCGGCTCTCCATATTGTTCGATAAAAAAGACTGGCAGGAGCAAGCTGTTTCCATGCTTTCTTCTTTAGGCAGGGCCATTACCCGTTACCCGGTTTCTTTTGGAAATTGGGCTTGCCTGCTGCTTCAGCAGGTTTCGGGAACCGAAGAAATCGCCGTTGTTGGGGAAGATTTTGGCGGCGTCCACTTAGATATTTTAGAAAAATATATACCCCATAAAGTATTGATGGCATCGGCAACCGGAGACAATTCCTTTCCGTTGTTAGTAGAAAAAACAGCTATACGTTCTACTACGATTTTCCTTTGCCGTACTTACACTTGCCTAAATCCAGTATTTTCTGCAAAAGACCTCATGTTATTGATAAACAAGCCGGATAACAGCAATTAATTTTAACTTAAATACAATAAACACAACACCGTCACCGTTTGAATTTTTACATTGGAAAATACGATTTGTTTATTTAAAAATAAATATTAACGTTGTGTCAGAGAATAACTCAAAACATTATATTTGTCCAATACCTTTTACATTTATGTATATGAAAATGAGAAACCTAAATTATACCCTATTCGCTGCCGCTTGCATGTCAATGTTGGCCAGTTGCGGAATCTTGGGCGGCAAGAAAAACAAAGGTGGAACCCTGCCTAACGACGGCCAAGTCCATGGCGTAGCACCTGCAGGTAAATACTCTTTACCTAAACCTCCGGGAATGGTGTACGTTCCTCAAGGTACATTTCATATGGGTCCAAGTGATGAGGATCCTGCTTATGCATTCAGTGCCCGTAACCGTTCTGTGTCTATCAGCGGTTTCTGGATGGATGCTACTGAAATTACCAACAATGAGTATCGCCAGTTCGTTCAATGGGTTCGTGACTCTGTCGTTGCCCGTAAAATGGGTTATGTGAAAGCAGGTCCAGACGGTAACGAAAATGTTGACTGGGCTAAAATGAAAACCATGAAATGGGGTGATCCTAAAGTAATGGAACAGTTGAGCAGCACAGATATCATCCTTCCTCCAGATGATAGAATCTTTGGTAAAAAAGAAGTTGATCCTACTAAAATAGCTTTCCACTCAGAAATATTTGATCTGAAAGAAGCAGCTAAAAGAGAAAATGCCGGTAAACCACGTTCTACTTTTATTATAAAGAAAGACGTTCAGATCTACCCTGATACGCTTTGCTGGATTAGAGACTTTGCTTATTCTTATAATGAGCCAATGACTAAAAGATATTTCTCTCACCCTGCATTTGGCAACTATCCTGTAGTTGGTGTAAACTGGAAACAGGCGAATGCTTTCTGCGAATGGAGAACACATCTTTTAAATTCTTACTTAGACAGCAAGAAAAGGTCACAAGAGTCAGATTTCCGCCTTCCAACAGAAGCACAATGGGAATATGCAGCTCGTGGCGGCCGTTCACAATCAATGTTCCCTTGGGGTAACTATTACCTGAGAAATAAAAAAGGATGTTTAATGGCCAACTTTAAACCAGGCCGTGGTAACTATCCTGAAGATGGCGGTTTCTACACTGTTCGTGCCGATGCTTACTGGCCTAATGATTACGGTCTGTATTGCATGAGCGGAAACGTAGCAGAGTGGACTTCTTCAATCTATTATGAAGGCCGCAATAACTTTCAGCATGATATGAACCCAGATGTTCGCTGGAATGCAAAAGACGATGATCCTCCTCTGATGAAACGTAAGATTATCCGTGGTGGAAGCTGGAAAGATGTTGGTTATTATTTGCAAACAGGTACCAGCACTTATGAGTACCAGGATACAACCAAATCTTATATCGGTTTCCGTTGTGTGATTGATTTACCTGCAGCGCCGACAAAAGGTCGTCGTTAAAAAGCAAAACTGAAATTCTAATTAAATAAAAATACTTGAGAGGGTACTAAAAACCTACCCTCTCATTTTTTCACTAATAGCTACTAGCTACTAATCTTCAATTCTAAAAACCACTTAAAAAAAATCCAACATGGCAGCAGCAATTCCATCCAAAGTAAGTAAGATAGTCGACGTATTCGTTTCAGTCGGCGCAGCAATCGTAATCTGGGGAGCACTACAAAAAATTCTTCATGCTCCTAATGCAGACTTTTGGTTAAAAGCTGGTTTGGGAACTGAGGCTGTTGTATTCTTGGTGTACGCCGCTTTATATGCTTATTATCCGGCAATAAAAGATGCCTCGCATGATGAGGAGCAATTCTCTGTAGCAGGATCAAAATCAAGAGCAACTTTAGGCTCTATGGACAAAATGTTGGCTGAAGCTGATATCACTCCTGATACAATGAAACGTTTGGGCGAAGGCTTCAAACAATTAAATACAACAGTTACCGGTATGAACGGCATTGGTGATACTATCAACGCTACTACCGACTTTACTGCTAAAACAAGAGAAGTAACTGGCCATTTAGATAAAGTAAAAGATGCTTATGTAAATGCAGCTTCATCTGTAGGCGCATTCAACCAGGCTACAGAAGGTGCTAAAGTATTCCATGATCAAATACAAGTTTTGACTAAGAATCTTTCTTCATTAAATACTATTTACGAATTAGAATTACAAGAAAGTAATAACCACCTGAAAGCATTAAATTCTTTCTATGGTAAATTGACTGAAACTTCTAATTCTATGTTGAACAGTGCAGAAGATGCGAAGAAAGTACAGGAGCAGATTGGAAACTTAGCTACCAATTTAGGACGCCTGAATGGTATCTATGGTAATATGTTAACCGCAATGCAGGGCCGTAGTTAATTTTTTTATATTAACTATTAGTAAAGAATATATAGTCACCATTATTAAATCCAATTAAACGTAACCAGTCATGTCTTTACCTAAAGAGCCCAGGCAGAAGATGATCAATATTATGTACCTGTTCTTAACAGCTATGTTAGCATTGAACATCTCTGCAGAAATTCTTAACGCATTCAAAACAGTAAATCGTAGTTTAGAAAATACTAACGGAACCGTTAATCAATCAACATTAACCATTATGAAGTCTCTGGAAGAAAAGACAACTTCCGCGGAGACAAGAGACAGGGCTTCATACTGGTACCCAAAAGCACAAAAAGTTGTTGCTACTTCGCAAGAGCTGTATAGTTATATCGGCGGGCTAAAAGATAAAATTTATACACTTGCCGGCGGTGTAAAAGGTGATCCTAATTCAAAATTTGATGAAGGAAACCAAAGCATCGTAACCAAAATGATGGTTGATGATGGAGAGGCAAAAAAGCTTTTTATTGCTCTTTCCGATTACAAAAAGAAGATATTGGCCATTGATCCAGCCATCGATTCTGCTTTCAAAAATTCATTGCAGATAGACCTTTCTAACCCTCCGGGGCAAGATGGAAAAGTAAAACCTTGGGAGATAGCTTATTTCCACATGGTTCCTACAGTTGCAGGCCTTACCATCTTAAGCAAGTTCCAAAACGATATTAAAACGGCTGAAAATAAGGTAGTAGCTTTTTGCCACCAGAAAGTTGGTGAGGTTAAAGTAGTATTTGACTCTTACGCCGCTATCGTTGGTACAAGTTCTAATTATGTTATGCCAGGCCAGACACTTACGGTAAATGCAGGTGTTGGTGCATACAGTAAAGCATCACAACCGACTATTACCATCCAGGGAGCTAGTGTTCCTCTTGGTGAAGAAGGTTTTGCTACAAGAGAAATTACAGCCGGTGGCCCGGGTACTTATTCAATACCTGTAAAAATTTCATTCTTTAACCAAACTAAGAATGCAATGGATGTGGTAGAAAGAAATATTGAGTACACCGTTGGGTCTCCTGGCGGAGCGTCTGTTGGTCTTGATAAAATGAATGTGTTCTATGCCGGTGTTGATAATCCAATAACCATTGCCTCAAGCACAGGATGGGATAAAACAAAAGTTAGTATTTCAGGAGGCGGAGCATCATTGAACCCGAGTGGTGGTGGAAACGGTAAATTTAATGTTAGAGCTACCAGTGTAACCGATGATTGCACTATCACAGTTACTTCTGATGGAAAACCTTCAGTATTTAAATTCCGGGTTCGCACTATTCCTGAAGCGCAAGCTTATGTAGGCGGACAGCCGAGTGGTGCTTCTGTTGCTGCTGGTGCATTTAAAGCGCAGGGCGGTGTACAGGCTGGTATTAAAAACTTTCCTTTTGAGTTGAACTATGAAGTTGTAAGCTATACGTTTACATGCGATACCGATGATGATATTGTTACAATTCCTGCTTCAGGAGCTTCTTTTTCAGGAGCGGTAAGAAATGCAATTAATACGCATGTTAAACCCGACAGAATGGTAACAATTGAAAATATTAAAGTAAAAGGTCCTGATGGACGTACTACAGGTGTGCCTGCCATCGTTTACTATATTAGATAAAAGATCTGACTATGAATATGAAATTTGTAAAATTTGGAGTTTGCCTGCTTTTTGCCGCTTTATTGGTAAATGAAGCTGATGCGCAACGTCCTTCACGCAGAAGGGGTGGCGGAACACAGCCGACAACAACCAACCCTACTGGTAACGAGCAGCAGCAAAATAACAATACACAGTCTCCTTCCTCATATGACCCTTATGCTAACCTGCCTATCAGGGTAGATACTTCGGGCCTTCTGGATGGCGCTGCAAAAAAATCATTACGTGTAGATGGTGCTTTTGATAAAGGCAACCTGAACACAAGGGTTCCGCTTCCTTATGAACATTTACGCTGGGATGATGCCCTTTATGCTGAAAAAGTATGGAGAGAATTGGACTTGCGTGAAAAAATGAACCAGGTATTCCGCTATGAAATGCAGGATGATAATGGCAGCCAGATATTCATCAATATGTTGTTGAATGCTGTAAGAAAAGGAGAAGTTACTGCTTTTGAAGATGATCGTTTTACAACACCTCTTACGGTTGGCGATATCGATCAAAAAACAGCCGGAAGAAACGATACAGTACCTGAATACGATGTTAAGCAAATGGATAAAATAGTTGGTTATGTAGTTACAAGAGCCAGCTTTGATCCTAAAAGCGTAAACAAAATCCGTTTAAAAGAAGAATGGGTATTTGACCGCGAATCAAGCCGTATGTTCTGCCGTATTTTAGGAATTGGTATTTTGAAAACAGAATATATTCCCGGAACTACCAAAGAAAGAGGAACATCAAGTTTATTCTGGGTTTATTATCCTGATTTGAGAGCTACTTTGGCAAAAGCAGAAGTTTACAATCCTAAGAATATGGGACAAAGCCGTATGACATGGGAAGAACTTTTTGAAAGCCGTATGTTTAGCAGCTATATCGTTAAATCAACGCTTGACAACCCAAGTAATAAATTAATCAAGAATTATATTAAAGACCCAATCCTTGCTTTATTGGAAGGAGATAATATCAAAGAAAAAATATTCAACTTCGAACAAGATCTTTGGTCTTACTAATTACTTAGAATTATTTAAAATAATTAAACCCTTCTGTTAAAAGCAGAAGGGTTTTTTAATGTTAGAACTTCAACAAAGTAGAATAATTTCCCCAAATTTAAAATCGCCGCCAACCACATTTATCAAGCCAAACTATGCTCAAAAAAATTCTTTATAAATCTTTATAAAGTTTCCGTTTAATTGTAAAAAAAGTTTCAATGATCGTAAAAATCCTATAGGAAAGTTGATTAAATGTTGTACTTTCGTCTTGGTTTTTCATAGGATATTGGATTTTAAAAACGGGGCTGGATTTCTATCCGGGCCCCATTTTTTTTTAAGAACATACTTGTTCTCTTCAAGCAGATCAACTCCCTGTTTATTTCCCCGCTGAAAAATAATCTGTTACTATTTTAGCCTTCGCTTTTCCAATTATTTTCGCTAATTCTTCAGCGCTTTTTTCCCTGATATTTTTTACAGATCTAAATTCTTTCAACAGTAAATCCGTTGTATTCTTTCCTATGCCTTGGATGTCTTCCAGTTCGTTCTTAAAAGTCCCCTTGCTTCTTTTTTGACGGTGAAAGGTTATTCCAAAACGATGCACCTCATCACGAATGCGGCGGATAAAACGAAGGCTCTCGCTGTTGAAAGGAAGCTTTAGTGATTCTTTGTCACCTGTAAAGAATAATTCTTCTTCATTTTTTGCTAAACCCACCAATGTTGATCTTCCTTGTACGCCCAATTCTGTTATAGCCTCATTAGCGGCGCTTAATTGCCCTTTTCCGCCATCAATGATTACTAACTGAGGAAAAGGCTGCTCTTCTTCTTTTAGCCTTTTATAGCGGCGAAAAACAGCTTCTTTCATGGTGGCAAAATCGTTGATGCCTTCCACCGTTTTTACATTGAAATGCCGGTAATCTTTTTTGCTTGGCTCTCCATTCTTGAAACAAACCATTGCCGATACCGGGTAGCTTCCCTGGAAATTGGAATTATCAAAACATTCGATATGAACAGGCAATTCCTGTAATTGTAAATCCCGCTGCAATTGCTCCAGCAATTTCATTTTGCCGGCACTCTTTATATTCAACTGCAGCCGCTCTTTAGTTTTTATTTCTTCAATAAAATGATTGGCATTTTTTTCTGATAGCTCTAACAGTTTTTTTCTTTCTCCTGCTTTGGGAACAGTAACCGTTATTTCATCCTGCGGGTATTCAATAGCAAATGGGACTACAATTTCTGTCGCATCGCTATTAAAAGTTGTTCTCAGTTGTGCTACAGAAAAACTGAGAATCTCCTCAATAGATTCATCCAGGTGCGTTTCTACTTTGTTGGTATGTGTTTGAATAATTGCTCCATTTCTTATCATCAGGTAATTGACAAAGGCAATATCCTTTTCTTTTAAAACAGAAAACACATCGATACTACCTGCTTTGATATTGGCTACAACGGATCGGGCCTGATAATTTTCAAGAAAATCAATTTTCTTTTTTACCAATGCCGCTTTTTCAAATGCCAAGGCTTCTGCTTCTTTTTTCATGGCATCTTTAAAATGACGGAGAACCGGCCCAAGGTTTCCCCGCAACAAATTTTTTAGTTGAACCAATCCTTCCCGATAATCTTCTTCGGTTTGTAATGCTTCGCAAGGGCCTTTGCAATTGCCCAAATGATATTCAAGGCAAACTTTGAATTTCCCTTTTTTAATATTTGTTTCAGAAAGATTTAAAGAGCAATTCCTGAGTTGAATGGTTTGCTTGATAAATTCCATCAGCTCCCTTACTTTTTTTACCGAAGTAAAAGGGCCTAAATATTCAGAGCCGTCATTTATTTTTTTTCGGGTGAGAAATACCCTGGGAAAGGGTTCATTTTTTATAACGATATAGGGGTAGCTTTTGTCGTCTTTTAAATTGATATTATACCGCGGCTGGTATTCTTTTATCAGTGAATTTTCTAAAAGAAAAGCATCTTGTTCGGAGTTTACAATGGTAAATTCAATGCGTTCGATTCTTTGAACCAGTTCATGTGTTTTATAACTGGTAAATGTTTTAGTGAAATAAGAACTTACTCTTTTACGAAGATGTTTTGCCTTGCCAACATAAATTAATGCATTGGCTGCATCAAAATATTTATAAATGCCGGGCTGAGCAGGAATAGTACTTGCAATATGTTGAAACGCTGCTGCCGTCATTGGTCGCCATCCTCATTCCAGGTTACTTTAGTGGTAGTGATGATTTCTTTTTCGCCCGGTTTGCGGGTAGTGGTTATTACCTGGAAACTTTTATCCATTTGCCATAGCATTTTCTTTTCAAGGTATCCATCTCTGTTAGAAATAACGCGGTTGATAATGATATTGTTCACCTGGTCGCCCGTGGCAATATTGGGAGTAACCTGCAGTTCCTGCTTTTTTATTTCCATATTCTCATCAGTGGTCGTGTAAATGATGATAACACGGTTCAAAAGGTTATCGTACATCGTTTCCTCTTTATACTTTCGGGCTACTTTAGTGTCGGATAAGTCAGGGATTTCTAAAAAATCTTTTGCGGCAGCACGAAAATTTTCCCGGTTGATATAAGTGGTGTCAGTATGAGAACTGTCCCTGTATTCAGTCCTTACGATACTATAAAGGGAAGTATCAATATGCTGAACCTGTTTTTCGAGCAATGACAATACAGAGATAAATTTTTTTTCCTCTTCTTTTGGTTTTTCCTTGCAGGAAACAATTGAAACGATAGCAATAGCAAATAATAAGAAACTGTTTTTCATGCCATAAAATTAATGGAAACAGCGCAGAGGAAATTTATAAAAGGGAGCAAGCGGTTTATAAAATTATCTTAGCATGATGCCTACTTTCAAACCGAAATCCATGATATGTTCTTTAACCGGGTATTTTTTCTCGAAACTGGAAAGCAGTTGATAACGCACTTGTGGCCCAACTTTCCATTTGATTTTACCGGTAGTATATCCCGCAAAAACTTCAAAGCTGGTGCTTACATTCCATTTCCTTGTAAGAGATGGCATGGTAGCATAGTTTTTAAAATCTGCTGAAATCAGGTAAGCCCTTTCACCGAGAATATAAGTTGGTTGCAAGGTACCGCCAATACCGAGGTATGTCTTATTGGTATTTGTAAGATTTGCTTCTAAACCTACAGGCAATGAAGCAGAAATATAAAAATTAGATAACCAATCTGGTTTTGTATAGGCTTCAAAATTCCTGTATTTACTTTGAATGGTAGATACTGAAGCAGAGCCATTGGTATTTGCCAAAGCAATCCTTGCATCTTCATAAATAGGATAAGGGTATGCTTTGATATCGTATTTGCTCACATTAAACTGAAGCCCTGTTGTCAATTTTATATTTTTTGCAATAGGGAAACCTGCATTGAACCCGAGTTCAAGTCCGATATCTGGCTTATGTGTAACAACAGTATTGATGTCATGTGCCACCACATAATTCAGCGGGCTTGTATTGGAAATTTGCTGGCTGTTGAGTAAGAAAGTTTTATTTTCAATCAGCTTGCGGTAACTAATGGTAGGTAAGAAATATAACTGCAGCGACATTTTTCTTTTTGGCGTAAACCGCACATAAGAATTCACCACACTTTCAATGCTCATCGGATAAATATCTTTTTCTTTCTGCAGTAATGGTGATTTAATATCAGCATCAGCAACAGGATTTTCTTCTGTCTTAACATCAGTAGCCGCAACAAAATTATTATCAGTAGTTGTTTGGTATAATGCTGCGGTAATGACTGGTGCGGCTGTGGTTTGAATCTGGCTATAAACAGTTTTGGTATTTGATGCCAAACGTGGTACTGCTATCTTTTCTGGTTTCAATTCAGCATTAGTGATTTCGACAACAGGAGAGATTTCAGTTTGAATTTCTGTTGTTGCAAATATTGGCTCATTGCTTGTTTCCAAAGGAACCGTTACATCCGACAAGAAAAGGTTATTATGAAGTTTATCTTCAGGATTCTTTTCTTCGGTGCGATTTGCAGCAGGAGCTTTTGCAACGATAATAGCCGGTGCAACATTAATATTTTTAGATTCAGTTGAATTTTTTGAAACAAGGCTTGAAGTATTTCCAGCTATCTGCTGTTTTTGGCCAGAAGGGCCTAATAACATTACCCAGGTAACAACAGCGGTAGTGAGTAATAATAGAGAAAGGCCGATCCCATACCAGCGGCGGCGAGTATGCAAGGTGTTGTGAATGTTGTTCCATACCTTCTCCGACGGGAACATCCGGTATTGGTCAGCATTCTGTTGAACAAACTGCTCGAAATCTCTATTATTAAAATTACGCTCCATAAACCAGTCGGTAATTCTCAGGTACGGTTTTAGTTTATCTCTGGCTAACGGCGGCAAGCCAATCCAGATCTTGTTTTGGTTTTTGTAAAATTCTTTTTCTAATTAAAATATCTTCTAACATCGCTTTTGCCCTTGTGTACTGGCTTCTGCTGGTGCTTTCTTCTATATCCAGCATATTCGAAATTTCCCTGTGGCTATAACCTTCTACTGCATATAAATTGAGCACTGTTCTGTAGCCAATTGGTAAAAGCCTTATACATTCCACAATCTGTTTTGCCTGTATAATCGCCGGCACACTTTCTTCCCGTATCTGAACCCCTGTGGCATGAATGATATCTACACTTTCATTGAACTTCTTATTCTTCTTCAGAATATTGATACAAGTATGAACAATGATTCTCCTGATCCAACCTTCGAATGCACCGCGGTTTTCAAACGTATGTATCTGTAAAAAGATCTTAATAAAGCCTTCCTGAAGCATATCTTCAGCATCTTCCCGATTGTGTGCAAAACGATAGCACACAGCAAGCATTTTGGGGCTGTACCTGTTGTACAACTCCCGCTGGGCTGTGGCATCATTTCTCAAACAACCTTGTAAAATGGCTTCCTCCGTCATAACTACCTTTGGTTGCCTGTAATTTAGACAATTTTATCAAACTAATGCTGCACACAACTGTAAAAATTGAGTTGAAATTCCCAATGATTTTTTGCAGGAACGAAAGGAAATAAGGGTATTTACGATATTTATTGTTTGCGGCTCTTTCTTAATCGCTTTGGCCCATACCAAAGCCATAAGCCGGAGAGAATAAGCATGAAAAGGCTAAAACCCATCAGGACTGTGTAGCTGATTTTTACCTGTTCTTTATTGGTTCCAAATACTTTATCGAGTATGGAACCATCATGAATGTTTTCGATAAAATCACTTTTGCGTTTTTCAATCAGCAATAATTTTCCGGTGGTGCAATCCAATTGCAAACCATTGTAATGATTTTTAAAAACAAATTTTACAATTCCCTTGCCGGGACGGATATCAATGCGATCTAATTCTGAAGATAAATCCGGGGATATTGAGTCATGTAAATAACGGGCAGCATTTTTTTGAAGGCTGTCAATAGAAAGCCAGGTGGAAGGATCAGAAGATGCTCCTTTTTGTGTAGGGGCCAACAAGCCGGTTTGTTTTTTTATTCCTAATAATATACCGGTAATGGAAATAATAAGAAAGAAGACAAACAAAAAAATTGCAATCTTCCTATGCAGCCAACGAAACCATCGGATCCATTTTGCCTGCTGTTTGGTATCGTTCATAAAATATAAAATTGGGCTTGCCATGCGACAAGCCCAATAATTTTAATGGTTAAAAACCGGCTCTTAAAGCCACCACAAAATTTCTTCCGGGTGCAGAGAAGCCTGAAGCGAAATAGCGATAATTTTTATCTGCAATATTTTCAACGGCTAATTGCAGCGTTATATTTTTTGTGAAAGCATAACTACCTCTCCAGTTGATGGTAAACCAGGATGGCATTCCTTCCGGAGTAGCATATTGGCCATTATCTTCTCCATCAGGATTGTAATCCTTGATTTTTTTCCAACCATTAAACATTCCATATACTTCTGTAGCGAATTTATTATCAGTATATGTAAGGCTTGTTTTGCCAAATACCGGTGGAATGTGATCCAATGGTTTTTTTGTCCCATCAGGATTTACATACCGGCCATAAGTTTGGCTTACAGTATTATCCCAAGAAAGTTTTTTGCTCAATTCTATTTTCAATCTTGCATTGATACCACGTACATATGCTTTGTTTACATTCTGGCTTGCATACACAGCGCTTCTTACTCCATTATACATGATTGAATCCTGTCCATTTAATTTAAACGGAGCAGTAGCTATTGCATTTCTAAACAATGTATAGAATGTCGTTACTTCAAATAGTACTTTGTCCTCTACAGTTTGTGAAAAACCAAGATCAAAATTGTAAGTGTACTCCGGATTGATTTCTGAATTTGGAATAATCACTCTTCTTGTTGCAGTGCTTGACTCAAAAATTCTTACTGCATCATCTACATTCGGTGCACGGAAGCCGGAAGAAATATTTCCTGTAATGCGTAAGCCGGGTGAAGGCATATATACAGCGCCGATATTCCCCGTTACAGCAAAAGGATTTTGTTTGATATCAGTAACAGGCAAATTAAAAAAGGAGTTGTCAATAATATTGGAATGCAAGCTTACAGATTGTAAACGTATCCCATCATTCAATACTAATTTACCACCCTTTAATTTTACAAGATGTTGTGCATAGACGCCAAAGAAGTTCATTTTGTTTTTACCATCAGGATAACGGGTATCTAATTTGGTAACAGCACCTGTTGTAAGGTTTGTACGATCAGCTACTGATTTTACATCATTCAACTGTCCATCGATGCCCATACTCAATTCATTATTGCCCCATGATTTTTTACCATCAATGTTGAAGCCAATAACTTTGATATGTTCCCTGCGGCTATCGAAACGATCATAACGCAGGTATTCTCTCTGCTGACGGCTTTCTTTTACATCCTGATAGTTTAGGTTTGCTTTAAATGCATCAAAGAATCCCAATTTTGCAACATTTAATTCATACGCACCCATCAATCTTGTTTGTGGACCATAGAACCACTCTGCATAGCGTAAAGTTGTTCCGATAGTACCACCAAAATTTCTAATGTCCTGTAAGCGATCATATCTTGGTACATCAGATGAATTAGAATATTGAAAATTCAGATGATGTGATACTTTATCACTTTGTTTGAACAATAGTTTTTGTGTAATATCCCATTGACGATAACCTGAATAACGTTGTATTCTGTCATCATCGTTTGTTACCACTCTATCTACACCGCCGGTTGTTTGGATGTATTGTGAACGTCTTCCGAAATAATAATATTTATCACGGTAGTTATCGCCCATTTTCATATCACCAAAATCGCTGTAGGTATAAGATTGTAACCAACCGAATTTTTTTCCAGCAATGCTTGCATCAACATGGCCAGTTTTTTCATTGTTAGCAGAGCTATAACGAACGAAACCAGTTCCACTTGTGGCAAAAGTTTTATTGCCAGTAGCAAGTACAGGAGATTTAGTGCGAAAATGTATAACACCACCCAAAGCATCGCTACCATATATAGTAGATGAAGGACCATATAAAACTTCTACTCTTTCAAGCATGTTTTGATCAACGGTTATTACATTTTGTAAATGTCCGGCACGATAAACAGCATTGTTTAATCGAACACCGTCTACAACTAATAATACACGGCTAGCTTCAAAGCCACGCAGCACAGGGCTGCTACCGCCTTGCTGGCTTTTTTGAACAAATACATTACCGGTAGCAATTAAAAGGTCTCCTGTATTTTGACCATTATATTTTGCAATGGTTTTAGCACTTATAATATCAATTTTCTGTGCTATATTTTTTTTCTTTTCAACAAACTTGTTTGAATAGATTACCGCTTCTTCCAGGTTTTTTTCAGTTGTATCCTGTTGTGAAAAGACGGTAATACATAAGCATAGCAATGCAGAAAGCAATGCAATCTTTCTCATAATAATTTTTTTTGATTACAAATAATTAAGGTTAGTAAATAAATATTGATGTAATCAAACCTGGGGTGGGGGAGTCAATATATCAGCAGCCTGTGTGGCAAGTGCTGAATTGGTAATGTAGTATTGATTTTTTATTTCTTCAGAAATAGGATAAAATTCTTGTGGAGGGTTGTAATAGATATTATGCAATGATTTTAAAAAATGAATAAGCAATTTATCATCCTCTTCATCTTTCTCAGTTGCATCCTGTTGTTGTTCTACCAAAAATGTTTCATCTGCATCATATAGTCCGGTGAAAGTATAAATACCGTTCTCTATTTTTTTGCTGTGAATATCAAACATCTGGTTATTCACCCATATTTCATGTTTATCCATCCATACAATATCATCTTCAGGTAGAACAACAGTCTGAAGCCCTTGCTCCAGTTTCATTCTTTCTTCCATGCGATGATGGATGCTTTCTTTTTTTAATGAGATAAAAATTACGAAAGCTAATGGGGCGCACCCAAGCAGGAGAAAAAAAATACTGGCTATCTTTTTGATTTGAGGCTTCACAAGAAATTAGTAATAGGCGAAGATAATTTATTTCTTCCTTATAAGGCTGTCAACAGGATATTTTGCTTTCATCGTATCCATAACAGCACTTGCCCAATCAGTGAGTTTTACTTTTTCCTGATCAGTAAGTATGGCATCTTTATGAATCCAGGTATAGGAGTTGAGTGGCATAGTGCCTTCTTTTATTTGCTCTATCACTTCTTCCATTTTATGAAATTGATAGCGGAGGCTTTTATTGGTGTATTCATCCAGGTTCAATCCTTTTTTTCCATTCTTAATATGTTTTTCCAGCCACCAATGCACCGGTTGAATTTTTGAGTACCATGGATATACAGTGTTGTTGCTATGGCAATCATTACATGCTTTGGCTAAAATTGTTTTTACATCAGCAGGTACATTAAAACTATTGCCGATATAATTTGGCTGGGCACCTTCTTTTTTATTTTTTGCAGGATGTATAAATTGAATAACAACTAACGCAACTAATAAAAACAGTAATATTTTTCTAATCATAAAAATATATTAGGATGAATTAATGAGTGGTTATCAAAACATCACCTGTCATTTCTTTCGGTATCGGCAGTTTCATCATGGTTAAAATCGTAGGTGCAATATCTCCCAACTTACCCGGCCTTAATATGCCTTTCCATTCTTTATCGATAATAAAAAATGGAACCGGGTTCAGTGTATGTGCTGTGTTGGGCGAACCATCTTCATTGATCATAAAATCTGCATTGCCATGATCGGCAAGTAGAAAAATTGCATAATCATTTTCCAAACCTGCAGTGATAACTCTTGCCGCACATGCATCAACTGTTTCTGCAGCTTTGATAACGGCAGGCCAAACGCCGGTATGCCCTACCATATCTGTATTAGCATAGTTAAGGCAAATGAAATCCGCAGTTTTATTTTTTATTTCAGGAATTAATGCGTCTGTCAGATCAACAGCACTCATCTCTGGTTGTAAATCATAAGTAGCAACTTTAGGCGATGGTTTCATGATGCGGGTTTCGCCATCAAAAGGGACTTCTCTGCCTCCACTGAAAAAGAAAGTGACATGCGGGTATTTTTCAGTTTCAGCAATTCGTATTTGTTTTAGTCCTTGTTGTTGTAAAATTTCTCCGAGTGTATTATTTAAATTATCCGTTTCAAAAACAACATGCACATTTTTATAAGTAGCATCATATTCTGTCATTGTGGTATAATGCAGATCTAAATGCTTCATATCAAATTCAGGGAAATCTAATTGAGTAAGCGCCTGTGTTATTTCCCTGCAACGATCAGTTCGAAAATTAAAACAAATTGCTACATCACCAGCATTGATTGTTGCAAGCGGCTGTTGCGCTTCATTTACAATAACGGTTGGTTTTATAAATTCATCCGTAATATTATTTTCATAAGAATGCTCTATTGCAGCAATTGCATCGGTTGATCTTTCGCCTTCACCTTTTACCAATGCATCGTAAGCCAATTTCACCCGTTCCCATCTTTTATCACGGTCCATTGCAAAATATCTTCCGCTCACCGTTGCTATTTTTCCAACAGTAGTATTAAGATGTGCCTGCAGTTCAGTTATAAAACCCAATCCACTTTTTGGATCGCAATCACGGCCATCCGTAAATGCATGTATATAAACTTTTGTCAAACCTTCTGCCTGGCAAATATTAATCAGTCCTTTTAAATGATTAATATGAGAATGAACACCACCATTGCTAACTAATCCTAACAAGTGTAATGCTTTGTTATTTTCTTTTGCAAAATGTATTGCTTGCAAAAGCGTTTCATTTTTTGCAAAAGAGCCATCTCTTACCGCTACATTAATGCGCTGCAATTCCTGGTACACAATTCTTCCTGCACCTAAATTGAGGTGCCCAACTTCCGAATTTCCCATCTGACCATCTGGCAGCCCCACTGATTCTCCGCAAGTTATTAGGGTTGAATTAGGATATTTATGATAAAGGCTATTGGTAAAAGGAACATTAGCATGTTGAATAGCATCGGCGGAAGCAACTTTTCCCAGCCCCCAACCGTCCATTATGACGAGAATTACTTTTTTTTGAGACATTTTTTATTAACATTTATAGTTGGTATAAATCCACTCATTTTCAGGTAACAACGCCTGTCTTTACCCTGTAAAACTACACTCAAATCCTGTATTTACGAGAATAGCTATAAAAAACTGTTGATTTGTAGTATTTTAGTATCCAATGAAGATGACAGATTTTCTGTGGCATGTTTTTAGATTATTATCCCTGTGAAAACCTATTTTATTATGAAAGCATTTTTTACATCTTTACTGGTTGGTGCTGCTTTGATTATTTCTTCTTTTACAGTCCGTCAAAGCGGAATCGATGAAGTTATCGGAGCTTTGCGTTCTGGTAGTTCGTCGCAGCTTTCTGTTTTCTTTGACGAAAATGTAGAACTTACATTGCCTGATAAAAGCGACAGCTATAGCAAGGCACAGGCACAGCTTATTGTTAAAGATTTCTTTGGCAACAATGGAGTGAAAGGTTTTGAATTGAAACACAAAGGTGATTCACCCGGCGGCCATTTTTGCATCGGTACGTTACAAACGAATGCCGGTAACTTCCGTACCAATGTTTTTATGAAAGTGAAAAATGGTAAAGAAGTGGTGAAAGAAATCCGTTTCCAGTCGATTGAATAATTATTAAAATTGAAAATAGTTTTAAAGCCTTTCCGATTTACCGGAACGGCTTTTTAATTTTACAGCCTATGAGTTTTAATAAACAATTGGAACATCTTATTGATGAAGCGTTGAAAGAAGATATCGGCGATGGCGATCATTCTACACTTTCAAGTATTGATGCAACTGCAAAAGGGAAAGCTGTTTTGAAAATAAAACAAGATGGGGTACTTGCAGGAATGCAGGTGGCAGAAAAGATTTTTAATTACAAAGAACCCGGCGTTGTATTTACAGCTTTTAAGAAAGATGGTGATATAATGAAGTATGGTGAAAAAGCTTTTGAGGTGGAAGCCTTAGTTCATACCATATTACAATGCGAAAGATTAGTGTTGAATTGTATGCAACGGATGAGTGGCATTGCTACATTGACAAAAGAATATACCGACAAACTGAAAGAGTATAAAACTAAATTACTCGACACCAGGAAGACCACTCCTAATTTTCGTTTGCTGGAAAAAGAAGCAGTCCGTATTGGTGGTGGAGTCAATCATCGTTTTGGTTTGTATGATATGATAATGTTGAAAGATAATCATATTGATTATTGTGGTGGAATAGAAAAAGCCATTGATAAAGCTGCGGAATATGTACGTACGGTAAAACCAGGATTGAAAATAGAAGTGGAAACTAGAAGCATTGATGATGTAAAAAGAGTAATTGCAATGGGAAAGGGAAAAGTGTTCCGTATTATGCTAGATAATTTCAAACCAGAACAAATTGCGGAAGCAACTTCTTTAATAAAAGAAGATTTTGAAACAGAAGCAAGTGGTGGCATTAACTTAGATAATATTCAAGAATATGCAAAAGCCGGTGTGGACTATGTAAGTGTTGGTGCATTGATACACCAGGCAAAGAGTTTGGATTTGAGTTTGAAAGCTGTATTAAGCACTTAGCATTTTGCCTTCAGCATTAAGCAATTAACTATGAGCAAAAAAAATAAACCCGATACAAGAGGATTTGTGTACAGTACCGATCCCAATTTTTCTTTTGAACCAGAACAGGATCATTCTGAAACATTAGTACCTGCGCAACAAAAATTAAAAATAAGATTGGATACCAAACATCGTGCTGGCAAAGCCGTTACATTGGTGGAAGGATTTATTGGCAAGGAAGAAGATTTGGAAGATTTAGGGAAAAAATTAAAATCATTTTGTGGTACGGGTGGTTCTGCAAAAGATGGAGAAATAATAGTCCAAGGCGATCAACGAGATAAAGTGTTGCAATGGTTGATTAAGAATGGCTATAAACTTGTAAAGAAAATTTGATGGATGGATTTGGTATAATATGGTTTTATATTCTATCGGCCATATTCCTGATACCTTTTAGCATTGCCCTTTTTTATTTTATAATTGGGTTAAAGAGTTTTCTATTGGGAAAAAAGGAAGGTAACCGGAATAAAATAGTTGGAGGTTATAATGCTATGTTTGGAGCTTCACTAACTTTTATCGCTATTTTATTTTTTTGGAAAATTATTGTTTGGGATAAATTAACTATGCAAGCAGAATAATTATCCCTTAAACTCAATCTTCCTGTGGCTTCCGTCGCAATAAGGTTTTTTGTTAGAACTTCCACAGCGGCATAATGCCACTGTTCCTGTTTTTGTTTCTTCTTTGCCATCGCTGTGTACAATAAGGCATTCACTCTTGATGATATAAGGGCCATTGGGAGTTACTTCCACTTTGGTAACCGTTGCAGCTTCAGCTATAATTTTATCAGGTTCGCTTTCTTTTATTTCATCGGCATTTAAATAATAGCTCAAGGCACCACTTGGGCATTTTCTTACCTGTTCAATAATTCGGTCCGTAGTAGCACCATCCATTTTTACCCAAGGCCTTTCTTTCGGATTAAATACTTCTATTAATCCCTTCCAGCAAAGTGTAGAATGAATACAGGTTTTCGGTTTCCATACTACGGTTACTTCGTTATTGGTATATTTTAAAGTTTCTTTAGACATGAGAAGTTTGTGGTCTTTAGTTTGTTGTTTGTAGTTGAACCTTTAATTTAAGTTACGACACAGTTTTGTGATTACAAGATTATGCAAGGATGATATTACGAATGCAGCTAAATAAAAAAAATTGGTATCAAGCTTTTCAAACCCACGATGAAATATTCCACGAGAATGAACTAAAACTTAAAACCAAAAACTATAAACTCATTACTGTCCCTGCGCCAATGAATAAGCTTTCTTTCCTTCCCACATATTCAATAATTCAAAAGAACAAATTTTGAAATTACCACTCATGCTTACATATAAACCAATAACATCTTGCTGGTTCAATGGTTCATCGCCGATGCTTTCAAAGCGAACATTGTATTGATTTACCAAATTAGTATAAACAGAACCGGTTGGCCAAACCTGTGTACCACGGTTGCTGATATTGATAAGATTGAATTTTACACCAGCATGCCGCTTACATTTTTCTGCAATAGCAGTTGGTTGTTCATCGCTTTCAATAAATAAATCAACCCCAACTATTGTTTCGGTACTTACTTCTTTAGACACCATCATTGAATTGGATTCCAGTTTGAGTGGAGTAGGAGTGCCGGGTTTGTTTGCAATAATTTCTCTTGCACCCACTTCAGGTTTTTTTCCAAAATTGCTGATGATAGCATCTGCAAATTCAGTGGTATTTACAGATGGTTTTGTTTTATTTCCAAAATCTCCGGTATGAATACCACTTTCTAAAGTATATAACAATGCATTTTCAATAGTGGCTGCATTTTCTGTAAGGCCTACATGGCGCAGCATGGCAATACCGCTTAATAATAATGCAGTAGGGTTAGCAATATTTTTTCCTGCAATATCTGGTGCAGTACCATGCACTGCTTCAAAAATGGAAATATGATCACCAATATTTGCCGAAGGCGCAAAACCTAATCCACCAACCAATCCTGCACAAAGATCAGAAACGATATCGCCTTGTAAATTTGTTAGCACCAGTACATCGAATAAATCAGGACGGGTAACCAATTTCATACAGAGGTCATCCACAATAATATCATCCGATTTTATTTCAGGATATTCCTTCGCCACTTCCTGGAAACATTCTAAAAACAAACCATCGGTGATCTTCATGATGTTTGCTTTATGTACACAAGTAATGCGTTTGGTATTTTTTTGTTTCGCCATTTCAAATGCATAGCGAATAACCTGCATACTACCCGGACGGGTGATAAAACGGCGGCTTAATGCAACATCATGCGTCAACATGTGTTCAATACCACCATAAGTATCTTCAATATTTTCACGAACTACTGTAATGTCAATTGGAATTCCTGCTTTACTAAAAACAGTATCTACACCATGTAATGTTCTGAAATCTCTTTTATTCGCAAATGTGTTCCAGGTTTTTCTTGCTGTTACGTTAATGCTTTTTACACCTTTGCCTTTTGGTGTTTCCATCGGCCCTTTAAAAAGTAAACCCAATGCTTCGATAGTTTGTTTTGCTTCGGGTGTCATACCATTATTGAAACCTTTATCAAAAACCCATTTACCCATTTCTACAAAATCATATTCCAGCGGTACTTTATTTGCGGTAAATATTTTTAATACTGCATCCATTATTTCCGGTCCAATTCCATCACCTTTTGCTACAGCTATTTTCATAATAGAAATATTATTTAGATGGCAAAATTACGTGCTGCTATCTGATTTTTGAGTTAAATAATAGAATGTATGATAAGAATTGAACGAATAAAAAAATGGTTGTTTGTTTTGCAGAAAACCGCTTTTTTTAACAAATTCAGCCTCAAAATCGTTTTAATCCAATTCAAACCCATTCAATCAGCGATTTTGTTTATTTTTACCCTATGACCAGTATGATTTCTGAAGGCGTTAAGGTGAGTGTAGAAACCTTCTACCAAGCTGATTACAGCAATCCGCTGCAATCAGAATTTATGTTTGCTTACCGCATTACATTGGAAAATCATAATTCATTTCCTGTAAAATTGCATCGCCGCCACTGGCATATTTTCGATAGCAATGGCAGCCATCGTGAAGTGGAAGGCGAAGGCGTGGTAGGTGTTCAGCCTACTTTACAGCCCGGCGAAAATTATCAGTACGTAAGCGGTTGCAACCTGCGCACCGAAATGGGAAAGATGCAAGGCACTTATCAAATGGAAAACCTGCACAGCAAAAAAATGTTTGATGTAAGCATCCCTTCTTTCGAGATGATTGTTCCGATGAAGAATAATTAATACCCCTGACCCCACAGCAAATAAATTTCTCGCAAAGACGCAAAGCCTTAAAGCCTATATTTTCTTTGACTTTTTAAGAAAGAAAAGAATCATTGATCTAAGTCTCTCCTTTAACGGGACAGGGGGAGAATTTTCTTTGTTCTTTCTTTCATCAATGCAATCGCTTCTTCTTTCGATTGAAACATATTTCCATTGATGTTGACAAGATTGTCGGCTAACTTATCATAACGCTTTGTAAGCAGCCAAGTGAATATGTGGAGATAATGAATGCCATCAAATACAATCGCTTTATTGGCAGCAAATTCATCTTTACGTTTTAAAAACTCACCGGGCATTTCTGTATAGTGCATTCCCGGACGAAGATGGTGGATGATATGATAACCATCATTCCAGCAGGTTTCATTGTAAATAGTATTGATACAGTTTACAGAACTCTTATACAAATTATCTGGTTCGTTTGCATCAATAAAAGAATGTTGTGTCCAGTTGCCAAGCATCATTACTAATCTTGCAAATAATAAGGGCACAACAAATACTAATAATGTCGCTTTCAGGTTTACGAAACACATCGCCACACAAAAAGCGAGATAAACATATTCACCAAGGGTAAGGCGCTGGTATAATTTTTTTCTTTTGCGATCAAATAAATAACGAATGGTATTGATTACACCAACAAAAATGAATTTGAAAAAATAAGCTAAGAAACCTCTCACACTATCCCGTTGATACGCCATGGTGCTGCTGGTATCATCCGGCATATTATTTTCAATATGGTGCATACCCATGTGGTGGCTGAAATAGCCTTCCGGTGCATGCCCAAACAACGGACAGATGATCCAGGTGATATAAGCATGAATAGGTTTTTGAAAAGGTGCCTTAAATGTTTTGCGGTGACAAAGACAATGAAAGAGCAAACCAAATCTTCCTTTGAAATATAATTGGGAAACATAAAAGTAAGGAACTGCAACAGCCCACCATACCCAACCTGTAAGCACTGGTGTAAATAATAAAATTGCAACCGGCAATACCAACAAATGAATTTTTGTAAGTAAGTAGATAAAAGGCAAATCTCTTTTATCATTCATAATCCTCAACCAGAATTTGTCGTATAGACTGTATTTTTCTTTGGGGATATAAACCGGGTCAGTTAATGTAGCAGACAGCGCCTTCATGGGGAGCGAAAATACGTAAAAAACACGGATTTGAAGGGTTATAATCGCTTCAAGGATTAATGATTCTAACTGAAAAAATTATCCAACAAATTGCAGATTTTTTAATGACAAATTATAAATACTGGTATTAAAATCTGCGTAATAGTTATAAATGCCTAAAATCCGTCCTCTTATTTCGGTTTGTATTTGGCTTCTTCCAGTATTTTCCTTGCATCTGTTTTCATAATATCGGTTGGGGTTAAACCAGGATTTTTATCAGCATATTTTTTTATAATCTGCCAGCCAATCCATTGCCCAAGATTTCCGGGAGATAGTTCCTGCGAAAAGCCTTGTGTAAAAGGGCCTTCGCCGATATAGGTTTGAATAACAGCAGGCGTAAGGGAATTTAGATCTTCATTTTTTACAATATAGGTCCAAATCAAACCTTCATGTTCGTTACACCAATCTAATTGTTGTTGTGTGTAACCGGTTTTTAATGAATCGGCAGTGGTTGGTAAAAATTTATCGAGCAAGTACCATTGTTTTCCTTTTTCAATCATTTGTTCTACCAACGTTTTACCACCGCTTTTATCAGGAAATAAATCTTGCACCACTGCTTTCATAGCATTGGACACCATATATTCTTGCGAAAAACGACGGGAAATATATAAGGGAAACAATTCTTGTATCTGCCCCGATTGATATACTGAAAAATTTTTTCCTGCATATTGCTGAAGCCCTATTGCCAAGCCTGCATCGGTGGAAGCAATACCCGGCGCATCAAATGTCCCGATGAATAAAATAGCTTTGCCGGTTTTGTATTGCGGGTAATAATATTTTACAAATTGAAATGCTTGGTTCAAATCTTTTTCAAAACGATCTGTTTTTTTATAAATCAATTGTAACGAATCGTAAATAGGGAGGTAAGCCCGCAAAAATTCTTTTGTTACCAATAAAGTATTTGCACTGGTATCGGATACATTTACCCTCAATATTTCCTGCATGAAGTCTGTGTAAAAATCTGGATATTGTTGTTGTACTGCGTGCAAGCCGGCAGCAATATTATTGGTATCAATGCTAAAAAAGCTTTTATCAAACCGTTCAATAGGAATTGCCACTTTAATATCCGATACGTCCGGAACAGCTTTATCATTTTTACAGGCAGCAAAGAAAAGTGCAATCAATAAAACAGGAATGATTTTTTTCATAGCCATTATAAACGAAACAGGTTTTAAAATGTTGTTCCTGCGAATGTACGCTAAGAAAACATTAGCAAAAATTAGCGGCATATTGGGTAATTTTGATCTATGAAAATCGCTCTAGCCCAACAAAATTATCATATCGGCAATTTCGAGGATAATACCCGTAAAATAATTGAAGCAATTGAATGGTCGAAACAGCAGGGTGCAGACCTTGTATTGTTTTCTGAACTTTGTATTTGTGGTTACCCGCCGAGAGATTTTTTAGAGTTTAATGATTTTATTGATAAATGTTATGCCGCTATTGATACGATCAAGCAGCATGCAGATACTATTGCCGTGTTAATTGGCGCTCCTGATAAAAACCCGGTAAGAGAAGGAAAGGATTTATTCAACGCTGCATTTTTTTTATATGAAAAAGAAGTGAAAGCTGTTGTGCATAAAACCTGTTTGCCCAATTATGATGTGTTTGATGAGTACCGCTATTTTGAACCCGCCTACAATTGGAACATCATAAGATTCAAAGGAAAAAAATTGGCTGTTACTATTTGCGAAGACATTTGGAACCTCGGCGATAATCCTTTGTACCGCAATTGCCCGATGGATGAATTGATGAAACTGGAACCGGATGTTATGTTGAATTTATCCGCATCGCCTTTTGATTATACGCATGTTGAAGATAGAAAAGCGATCATCAAACTAAATGTAGAAAAATATAAACTGCCGATGCTTTATTGCAATTGCGTAGGCAGCCAAACAGAAATTGTTTTTGACGGCGCATCATTGGTGTTTGATAAGAATGCGAATATGGTTCATCAATTGCCACTTTTTGAAGAAGCGTTGACTGTTGTTGAATTGAATGATGATGGAACTTTTTCCAATCCTGTAATTGCATACGCCAAAGATTTACCCAATGAAGAATTTAATCCCGCTGAATTAGATTATAATTTATGCATTGCCGAAATATATGCTGCAATTGTAATGGCCATTAAAGATTATTTCAAAAAAATGGGTTTTACAAAAGCGATACTCGGCAGCAGCGGCGGTATAGATAGTGCAGTTACATTAGTATTGGCTTGCGAAGCATTAGGTAATGAAAATGTAAGAGCTGTTTTAATGCCTTCGCAATATTCAACAGGGCATTCCGTAAGTGATGCGGAACAGTTAAGTAAAACATTGGGCAATCCTTATGACATTGTTCCGATAAAAAATATCTATGAAAGCTTTCTTACAGAATTGAAACCAATTTATAAAGACTTGCCTTTTAGCCTGGCCGAAGAGAATATACAAGCAAGAACAAGAGGAAATTTGTTAATGGCTATTGCAAATAAGTTTGGATATATACTGCTCAACACATCTAATAAAAGTGAATTGGCAACCGGTTATGGAACTTTGTACGGCGATATGGCCGGCGGCATTGGTGTATTAGGCGATTGTTATAAAATGCAGGTTTATGCATTGGCAAAATATATCAATCGCAATAAAGAAATTATTCCAAATAATATTATTGTAAAACCACCTTCTGCAGAATTAAGGCCGGGACAAAAAGATGCAGACTCGCTTCCTGATTATGCTATACTCGATAGAATTTTATACCAGTATATTGAAAAAAGGCAGGGCCCGAATGAAATAAAAGCACAGGGCTTTGATGCAGTTTTAGTCGATCGCATTTTGAGAATGGTAAATATTAATGAATACAAACGCAATCAATTTTGCCCTATCATCCGGATTTCACCAAAAGCATTTGGTGTTGGCAGAAGAGTACCTATTGTTGGAAAATATTTATCCTAATCAAAAAAGGGGCTTAATGGCTGAAATTAAGTATTACATTTTGCGGCGTTCCACCAATGGTCATGTTTTGCGATACTACTAATGACGCATCTGTAAGGCTAACTATTGTAAACAGATTGCTTCCACCGGTAAATAAAATTGTAGAAATAGTTATCGTAGTTTCAGCTGTGTCAAAATTCCAGGTAAATAAGCTTGTTTGTGGATCAAGTGTGTTGCATTTGGTAGGGCCTTCATCAATCGAACCACCGCCACCATTTACAAAAAGTATTGTATTATTTTTTTGACATGCTGCTAATGAACCGCTAACATCAACACCGTTTGAAAATGCTGCTGTAAATTTCCAATTGCTTTTAGCTAATAGCTCCGTTTTAGTGTTATAAGTAATGGGGTCACCAGTCACAACGCTGCCTTTACCACAACCCTGAGTAACAATAAATGCAATAAGAATGAGGAACAAAAAGCGAATTTTTTTCATGCGGAATTTTGAGGTTTAATATTCTTTCTTAATGCTTATAATAGAATGTTACACTAACCGGGGCGCCACCAAAGTTAACGGTTTGCTCAACTACTAATGCTGTTGTCGTCAATGAAATAAGATTGAAATCGCCTGTACCACCCGGAAATAAGGGAGCAGATAATCTTACTATCGTTTCACTATTTTGCCAGCTCCAGGTAAATGTTGGTGGAGTATTATCAGTAGGCATGCATACAACAGTATTTGCAACTGTACCATTTGTAGCGGAAGTAAATGTTACTATATTGTCTTTATAGCAAGCAGGTACAGAGCTGCTGATATCGGTACCTCCCGAAGTGGCACGATCAAAACTCCAGCTACTTTTTGTAATCAATTCCGTTTTTGTCGGTGCTGACGGCGTTGTAGTATCGGTTTCTTTTTGACAGCCGCAGGCAAGAACTACCAAGCCAGCTACAAGTAGCGTAAAAAATTGTTTTTTCATGATAAATGGATTGTATTTCAAGATAGCCATTCCTTACCATACAAAAAACGAAGAAATACCTCAAAAAATTGCCGTATTTCCCCTTTAAAACCATCTCGGCAAATTATTTGCTTCCTGCAAGTTCGTATTTTGTGTCACCATAAATTGAATTCCATGCTAAAAACCGCAGAAGATATCCGCCTGCTCAACGAACGTATCAGCCATGCAGGACAGTTTACCGATAAATTAAGAAGTGAGATCGGCCATGTTATTATCGGCCAAAGCCACATGCTCGATCGATTGTTGATTGGGCTTTTAAGTAACGGGCATGTGCTGCTTGAAGGGGTGCCGGGGCTTGCAAAAACCCTTACGATAAAATCTTTGTCGCAGGCGATACATGCAAAATTCAGCCGCATACAATTTACTCCTGACCTGTTGCCTGCCGATGTGATTGGTACATTAATTTATAACCAGCAAAAAAATGAATTTGTAGTTCGCAAAGGCCCCATCTTCGCCAATTTTATTTTGGCAGATGAAATCAACCGTGCCCCTGCAAAAGTGCAGAGTGCTTTGCTTGAAGCCATGCAAGAACGGCAAGTAACGATTGGTGATACTACTTATAAATTAGATGAACCGTTTTTAGTATTGGCAACACAAAATCCATTGGAGCAGGAAGGTACTTATCCATTGCCGGAAGCACAAGTGGATCGTTTTATAATGAAAGTGATAGTGGATTATCCAAAAATGCGGGAAGAGCAATTGATACTTCGCCAAAATATACAGGGTGCATTTGCTACCATTAACCAGGTTGTTTCTATACAAGAAGTAATTAATGCAAAAGAATTGACAAGGCAGATATATATGGATGAAAAAATTGAGCAGTATATCCTGGATATTGTTTTCGCAACAAGAAGGCCGGAAGATTATAAATTGGAAAAATTAAAACCATTGATTTCTTACGGTGCTTCACCAAGAGGAAGTATCAATTTGGGATTAGCTGCAAAAGCCCAGGCTTTTTTAAATAAAAGAGGATTTGTAATACCGGAAGACATAAGAAGTATTTGTAAAGATGTATTGCGCCACCGCATCGGCCTTACTTACGAAGCAGAAGCAGAAAACTTTCCAGCACAGTGGGATCCGAAGCTTGGAATTCACGTGACTTGAAGTCGCGGC
>JADMIO010826377.1_pt1 | contig 50877 bp, 45 predicted proteins | sample 8958161 | NCBI WGS metagenome assembly JADMIO01 (sample SAMN16585339, study PRJNA669376) | soil metagenome | isolation source: Crop rotation soil | place: USA: Cullars Rotation, Alabama | collected 2011 | reverse complement strand
GCCGCGACTTCAAGTCACGTGAATTCCAAGCTTCGGATCCCACTGTGCTGGAAAGATCCGGTATTTTTAATGTCGGCACCGGTGCTGCGCAAAGTTTTAACGACGTCGCGGTTGCGACCGTTAACGCCTGCCGCCGCCATGCGAATGAAGCACCTCTGACGCTTGCCCAGATGCAGGGCGCCGGCATAATCGAATACATCGCGTTCCCGCCGGAACTTGCGGGCAAATATCAAAGTTACACGCAGGCCGATATCGGCGCCTTGCGCAGCGCTGGCTATAAGGCGCCGCTGCTGACCGTCGAAGAAGGTGTCGCCCGCTATATCGGCACGTTGTTTGAGCGCACGAATTTCTGAGGATCATGGATAAAACCCTCGAAGACTTTATCGGCAACACGCCGCTCGTGAGGCTGCAAAGGTTGCCGGGGAAAACGAGCAACGTGCTGCTTGCGAAGCTCGAGGGCAACAATCCGGCCGGATCCGTCAAGGACCGTCCGGCGTTGTCGATGATCAAGCGCGCGCGCGAGCGCGGCGAAATCAAACCCGGCGATACCTTGATCGAGCCGACGAGCGGAAACACCGGCATTGCGCTCGCCATGGCGGCGGCGATCATGGGATATCGCATGGTGCTGGTAATGCCCGAGCACCTGTCGATTGAGCGACGCCAATCGATGTCAGCGTTCGGAGCGAAGATCGTATTGACGCCGCAATCGGGCGGCATGGAAATGGCGCGCGACGTCGCTGAAAAAATGCGCGACAAGGGCGAAGGCATCATCCTCGACCAGTTCGCCAATGAGGACAATCCGCTTGCCCACTATGAAAGCACGGGCCCCGAGATCTGGCGCGACACCGGCGGTAAGGTCACGCATTTCATATCAAGCATGGGCACGACCGGCACCATCATGGGCGTGTCGCGTTTTCTCAAGGAAAAAAATCCCGCCATTCAGATCATCGGCTGCCAGCCGACCGACGGCTCGCAAATTCCGGGAATCCGCAAATGGCCCGCTGCGTATCTGCCTAAGATCTGCGATTGGACACGCGTCGACCGCGTCATGGAAGTCGCCCAGTCCGACGCAGAAGAGATGACCCGCCGCCTCGCGCGCGAAGAAGGCATTTTTGCCGGCGTGTCGTCGGGCGGCGCGATGTGGTCGGCGCTGCAGGTTTGTTCCGAAGTCACCGATGCGGTAATCGTCTCGATCGTCTGCGACCGGGGTGACCGTTATCTGTCGACCGGTATATTCCCTGCCTGAAGTCAAACTGAAGGCGCGGGCAAGCGCCATTCTGGTGTCGATGCTGATCGCAGCCGCTGCATCGGCCCAGCAGATCAGCTTGAACATCGAGCGTATCGATACGCCGCTCCTAAGCGCTCGTGCAATTACCGGAACGCTCCTGCCGGGTTTAACCAGCGCACTCGAATTGCGCGCAGCCGAGGTTTCCCTGGCGGGCGAAACCTTTCGCAACGTGCGGGTCGCTTGTCCGCAGCTGAAGCAATCGCGCGATGAGTTGATCTGCGAACAGGCAACGCTCGAGACGCCGGCGAAGATTCCGCTCAGCTTTCGCTACTCGACGCTGACCGGCAATCTCGATCTCGCGCTGAAGCCAGCCGCCGGGGAAGCGTGGCACTTCAGCATAACGGGCACGTCGGGTGGGCGCACGCTGGTCCTCGACATTCAAAACGGCGCATTCACTCATTTCAAATCGTTGTGGCCTGCCGGTTGGCCCAAACCGAACTCCGGCACCATTAGCGGCAAGGTAACGTTCAATGCAGAGCGTGAAACGAGCGTGCAAGCCGAGATTGCACTCATCAATTTTGGTTTTGCCGACGCGAGCGGCCTGCATGCCGCCGAAAAAATCAATACCGTGCTGACGTTCGACGCGCGGCAGCAGGGCGCGCAATGGCGTTGGCAAAGCCGGCTTGACTGGAAGAACGGCGACGTATTCTGGGAGCCGCTGTTCGTCAGTGGTTACGGCCACACGCTTACCCTGAGCGGGACGTTCGATTCGCAGCGCGCCGCAATTGAAAAGGGGCGGCTGGCGCTCGCCGGCATTGCAAATATCGATTTGACCGCAACTATCGATCGCGCATCAGCCAGGGTTACCGCTGCAAGCGTTAAAGGCGACAACGTCGACATCGCGGGGCTTTACGCAAAATTGATAAAGCCGGCCTTGCAAGGCACGGCACTCGCCGATTTACGCTGCGACGGCCAGGCGGACTTTGCTCTCGTGCTCAAGGATAACGCCGTGGTTTCGGCCGATATGCATTTCCGGCGCGTGTCGATCGAAGACAACAGCCGGCGGTTTGCATTGTTTGGCCTCGATGGCGTTTTCCCGTGGCATCGCGAAGAGGCAAGGACCGCGCAATTGCGCATAGCCGGCGGTGAGCTGTTGCGGGTGCCGTTCGGCGCTTTCGATCTGCCGCTCGATACGCGCGGCCTGCGTGTGCGCATTCGCGATGTCGAAGTCCCGGTCCTCGATGGAAAATTGTCGATTACCGATTTCGCGACCAGCGGCGAGCGCGAGAGCTGGCGCTGGCGGTTTACCGGCGCGATCAAGCCAATCTCCGTGGAGCAGCTGTCGACGGCGCTGGGGTTGCCCGCAATGCATGGCACGTTGTCCGCCACCATTCCAACCGTGCGCTATGCGGAGTCGAAGCTCAATGTCGACGGCGAACTGCTGTTCAAACTCTTCGACGGCACTATCATCGCGCAGAACATTCAGCTCGAAGATCCGCTCGGAAAGGTGCCGCGGCTCACCGGCGATGTGACCATGCGCAACCTCGATCTGGACCTGGTGACGCGCACGTTTTCTTTCGGCAAGATCACCGGCCGCATCGATGCCGACGTGAAGGCGCTCGAATTCGTCAACTGGGATCCCGTGCGCTTTGATGCGCGGCTCGCCAGCAGTCCCGGCGACTATCCGCGGCGTATCAGCCAGGCGGCGGTGCAGAACATCACGGCGCTCGGCGGGGCAGGCGCGGCGGCCGCCGTTCAGCGGACCTTTCTGCGTTTCTTTGAGACGTTCGGCTATTCCGCGCTCGGCTGGAGCTGCCGGCTCGACCACGATATCTGTCATATGGGAGGGATTGCGGACGCGCCGCAAGGCTACGTGATCGTCAAAGGCGGCGGCATTCCGGCTATCTCGGTGTTGGGCTACAATCGCAACGTCAGCTGGCGCGAGTTGCTCGCGCGCTTGAAACGCGTGACCGAGGGCAACGTAATCGTCAAATAAAAGAAGCGGCACCCGGAGTGCTTCATTAACGAATGCGGCGTAGGCGTTTTGGCCGGCTGAAACGTTTAATACCATGTGCTCGAACCAAGGACTCCATATGCAGGAACGGCAACCGTCGACCTTTATGGCTGGCATCGCTTTGGCGCTGCTCGCGGGATGCGTCACCATCAACATCTATTTCCCGGCTGCAGCGGCGGAAAAGGCCGCCGACAAGATCATCGATGAAGTATGGCAATTGAAAAATTCCGAGCAGCCGGCGCCCGCGCCCAAGCCGCAGGCTAAATAAGGACACCCCCATGCGAACATTCGACACGTTGCGTCTCGGCTGGCTTGTGCTGCTGATTGCGCTCGCCGGCAATGCGTACGCACAGGCGAATCTGGAAATCAATACGCCGGCTATTTCGGCGCTGCAGGCGAGCATGCAGAAGCGTCATGCCGAGCTCGCGCCGTTTTACGCGAGCGGCGCGGTGGGCCTGACGCGTGACGGGTATGTCGCGCTGCGCGACGCCAACGGCGTCCCGTTGCCGCAACGGCAACAGGTCAACGGCTTGATCGCCGCCGAGAATCAGGACCGCGCAGCGCTGTATAAAGAGATCGCCCGCGCGAACGGCAAGCCCGAGTGGGAAAACGATATCCGCACGATCTTCGCGCAGCGCTGGATCGACAAGGCGGCGGCCGGCTGGTATTACCAGAACAGCGCCGGAGCCTGGGCAAAAAAATAGTGACGCCGGTTCTGGTTTTCGACATCGAGACGGTCCCCGACGTCCCGGGTCTGCGCAAGTTAAGCGGCATCGCCGCCGATGTCAGCGATGAGCAGGTTGCCGCGATGGCGTTTCAGCGCCGGCGCCAGGCCACCGGCAACGATTTTCTCCAGTTGCACTTGCAGCGTGTCGTCGCGATTTCATGCGCGCTGCGCGATCGCGATACTTTCCGCGTGTGGTCGCTCGGTGAGCCCACAGACGGCGAAGCGCAGTTGATTCAGCGTTTTTTCGATGGCGTGGAAAAGTATTCGCCGCAGATAGTGTCGTGGAATGGCGGGGGGTTTGATTTGCCGGTGTTGCATTACCGCGGCATGATGCACGGCGTGCATGCATCGCGTTACTGGGATCAGGGTGACGACGATCGCGAATTCAAATGGAACAATTACATCAGCCGGTATCACGCGCGCCATCTCGATTTGATGGATCTGCTGGCGATGTATCAGCCGCGCGGCGCCGCGCCACTTGATCAATTCGCGCAGTTGCTGGGTTTCCCGGGGAAGATTGGACTCGAAGGCTCGCAGGTCTGGCAGGCCTGGCAGGACGGCCGCATCGCTCAAATTCGCGGCTACTGCGAAGCGGACGTCGCCAATACCTATCTCGTGTATCTGCGGTTTCAGCAAATGCGCGGTGTACTGACGCCCGAAAAATATAAGCAGGAAATCGATTTCGTCAGGGCCACTCTCGAAAAATCACCCGATCCTCATTGGCGGGAATTCCTGCAGCTCTGGCCGGCCTGAGCTCGGCAACAGGCTTCAGGACGTTACCAATGATCCGCGTCGAATCGCTGGACCAGGAAGGCCGCGGCGTTGCCCACGCCGACGGCAAAGTCGTCTTCATCCAGGGCGCGTTGCCGGGCGAACTCGTCACATACACGTCTTATAACAAGAAGCCCGCGTACGAGTTGGCGCAGGTCGGGCAGGTGATCGAAGCGGCCTCTGCGCGGGTGACGCCGGCATGCCCGCATTTTGGCACGTGCGGTGGCTGCAGCCAGCAGCACTTCGATGCGCGCGCTCAGGTCGCCGCGAAGCAGCGCGTGCTCGAAGACAACCTGCGCCACATCGGCAAAGTCGATTGCGGGCAGATATTGCCGGCGATTTATGGCGAACCGTGGGGCTATCGCCACCGCGCGCGGTTCTCGGCGCGCTACGTGCAAAAAAAAGGCGGCGCGCTGATCGGGTTCCGTGAAAAGCGCAGCAGTTACGTGACCGACATGACGACGTGCAAAGTCATCCCGCCGCGAATTTCTGCACTGCTCGTGCCGATGCGCCAACTGATCAATGGGTTGTCCAGGCCTGAGCGCCTGCCGCAGATTGAGCTTGCCGTCGGTGTCGACACGGATGCGCTCGTGTTGCGCGTGCTCGAACCTCTGAGTAATGCCGACGAGAATCTTGTGCGCGCATTTGCCGACCGGCATCACGTGCAGTTTTTCGTCCAGCCGCGCGGGCCGGAAACGGCAGTGCCGTTCTATCCGGCGCACGACGGTGTTCTCTATTACCGGCTGCCCGAGTTCGCGCTGGAACTGGGTTTTTCGCCGACGGAGTTCACGCAGGTCAACGCCGGGGTGAATGTCGTGCTGGTGCGGCGGGCGATGAATTTGCTCGGCCCCGAAGCTGGCGAGCGCGTCGCTGACATGTTCTGCGGTCTCGGCAATTTTTCTTTGCCGATCGCGCGGAGCGGCGCTCGCGTTGTGGGGTTCGAAGGCGCGCGTTCACTGGTTGCGCGCGCACAGGCGAATGCAGCTCGAAATGGACTTGCCGCCGCCGCTGAGTTTCGCATGATGGATTTGTTCAGGATCGATGCATCGGGTCTGGCAGCACTTGGGCATTTCGACCGCATGCTGATCGACCCGCCCCGTGACGGCGCGGTCGAGCTGATCAAGGCGCTGGCTGGCGATGCGCCGCGACGCATCGTCTATGTGTCGTGTAACGCCGCGACGCTTGCGCGCGACGCCGGTTTGCTCGTCCACACTAAGGGGTACACGCTAAGCGCGGCTGGAGTGGTCAATATGTTCCCTCACACGTCGCACGTCGAATCGATCGCTGTCTTCGACCGTTTGTGAATCCGCGATTAGGGCATCGCCACGCGCCCGCCATAAAAAAAGGGCATCCGAAGATGCCCTTTATCAGGAGTCGGGAGTAGCGCGTCAGTCGCGGTTACCCGTCAACGCCATCAGCAGCTGCAGCAAACTCGTAAACAGGTTGTAGATGCTCATATACAGCGTGAGCGTCGCTGACACGTAGTTTGTTTCGCCACCGCGCACGATCTGGCTCACCTGCCACAGGATCATCGCCGAGCTGAACAGCACAAACGCGCCGCAGATCGCAAGCGACATGCCCGGGCTCTGGAAGAAGATATTGGCGACCACTGCCAGCATGATGACGATGCCGCCTACCATCAGGAAGTTCGTCATGAAGCCGAAATCGCGCTTACTGACCGTGGCGATGCCCGCCATTGCGAAGAACACCACTGCCGTGCCGCCCGCAGCCAGTGCGACGAGTTGCCCGCCGTTACGGAAGCCAGCCGCCACCTGCAGTATCGGCCCCAGCAAAATGCCGAGGAACAGCGTCAGTGCAAGCAACAGCGCGACGCCGAGGCCGCTGTCGCGGTTCTTCTCGATCGCGAAGAACATTCCGTAAATAACAGCGAGCAGCACGATCGACGAAACGATCGGACTTGCGCGCATGAAGCCAAAATTCAGATTGACCCCGATCAGCGCGCCAATGGCGGTCGGAACCAGCGACAGTGCAAGCAGCAGATACGTATTACGCAATACCCGTTGCTGCTGGACAACGAGTTGCTCGCTACCTACCTGCGTTCCAAAGGAATTCTGGTTAGGTATCAGTTCGGGTTGCATATAGGTCTTTCTCCTCGGTTGGCCGCGGTTACGGCTCTGGCGTAAGACTACGCAATACGGCTAAAAGTTGCAATTGTTTCAAAGCCGCGTAAGCCTGGCGGACTTTCTCGCAACCGGTTGATACGCATGGTAAAATCGCCCCGTGCGTTAACTATTACGATTTCGGAAGGTTGGCAGAGCGGTTGGATGCACCGCTCTTGAAAATAAGTCCGGCCGGCTGCTTGCGTTACTGTGGCGGACTTATTTCAGTGCACGCTAACCTTCAGGTTATGCCGGAACTAAAACCGGCAGCCCGCGATAGCGACGGTGGTGCTGCGTATTTGAGTGAAGGCGAACCTGTAAGTTGCGCCCGCAGCTGAAACCGGCAGGACAGATGGAAGGTTGGCAGAGCGGTTGAATGCACCGGTCTTGAAAACCGGCAGGGTCGCAAGATCCTCGTGAGTTCGAATCTCACACCTTCCGCCAATGAGTTCGGCGACACTGCGTTCGGGTTACTGCGGCTCTATCTTCGCCGACTTGACGATTGCAGCCCATTGGGCCGTCTCCTTTCGCATTAACTCCGCCATCTGCGCCGTGCTCCTGTTATACGGCTCACTGCCTTCGGCGAGCAGCCGCTCGAGCACATCGGTTGACTGCACCGCCCGGGCAATTTCCGAATTAAGTCTCGAAATGATCTCGAGCTGCAATCCAGCGGGCCCGAGCATGCCGACCCATAGATTAAACACAACTCCGGGATAACCTGACTCAGTCATCGTCGGTAGCTCTGGTGCTGCGCTGGAGCGCCGCTCGCTGGTCACCGCGAGCGCGCGCAGGCGTCCGGAGCGCACCTGTGCCATGGCCGGCGCGAGATTGTTGAACATGAGTTGCACTTGGCCACCCATCAGATCAGCCATCGCTGGGCCATTGCCCTTGTAAGGCACGTGTGTGATGTTGATTTTTGCCACGATGCGAAAGAGTTCCGCGGCAATATGAGAGGATGAGCCCGTACCCGCAGAGGCGTAATCCAACTGTCCCGCCCTCGCACGCGCCAGCGCGACGATGTCTTTTACGCTTCGCGCAGGTAGCGCCGGATGCACGATCAGCACATTTGGCTGGCTCGCCATGATGCCGATTGCCTGGAGATCTTTTAGCATGTCGAGCGGCATCTGCTTGTACAGACCGGGATTGATGGTGAGCGTCGTGTTCGCGACGCACAGCAGTGTGTATCCGTTCGGCGCTGCTTTTGCAGCAAGCTCCGCTCCCAAATTGCCGTTCGCCCCCGGACGGTTATCGACGACGAACTGCTGTCCCATCGCATCGCCCATGCTCTTGACGACGATGCGTGTTACGAAGTCCGCGCCCCCGCCGGCTGGATACGGGACAATGACCCGCACCGGCTTCATGGGATACGGCTGCGCCCAGACCGCCGCAGCGAACGCGGCATGGCAACAGATCAGGACAATCCGGGCTGGGGTCTTCATATACTTTTCTTCGCCACATTGTTCTTGCAGCTGAAAAACTCCACTTCTTCGTCGAGCGACCAATTCTCGTGATCGACGTTCGCGGGAATGTGCGCAGCGTCACCCGGCCCTAGTATTTTTTCCTCTGTGCCGATGCGATACGCAAGCCTGCCTTTTAACACCGCGATTATTTGTTCCTCCGGGTGCGTGTGTGGCGGTTTGCGCGTGCCGGCAGGGTAGCGGTAAAAGCCAAACTCGATGTGCTCACCTTTGATGGCCGGTCGCGGCGCGGCATCCATCGCGATGCCCGTTCGCTCAAGGTCAGTGTAGCGATAAAAAGGCATCGTCAGTCTCCTATGCGCACACCAGCCTGTTTGATTACAGGCTTCCAGCGCTCGTATTCGCCGCGGATGAAACGCGCAAAATCTTCCGGAGCTCGATATCGAATGCTCCCGCCAAATGATTCTATGCGCTCGCGCACATCGGTCATCGTCAAAGCGTGCTCGACCTCACGACTGATGCGCTGGACGATGGGTTGCGGGACGCCGTGCGGCGCGGCGATACCTCCCCACCCCAGGGCGAGCACGGGATAACCGACCTCGGTAAGGGTTGGCACATCCGGGAGAGTGGACAGCCGTCTGTCGCTTGCTACTGCGAGTGCGCGCAGCCTGCCCGACTTGACGTGAGGCATGGCGGCTGGCGGCAGTGTGATGGAACTGTCGACGCGTCCTGCAACGAGTTCGAGCAGCGCCGGCGCACTCCCGGTGAAGGGGACATGCAACGCCTGAAAGCCAGCCAGTTGCCGGAACTGCTCCATTGCCAGATGCTGGACGCTCCCGCTGCCTGAGGATGCATACGGCATTGCGCCGTTACGCGACTTCGCATATGCAATGAACTCGGGGACCGTGTGAACGGAGAGTTGAGCAAATATGAAGAGCACGTTTTCGTAGTTAGCGACTTGTGCGATGGGTCTTAAATCGCGGAACGAGTCGTACGGCAGATTAGTGCGTAACGCCGCATTAAGTGGAAAAGGCGTGCTGAGCCAAACAAGGGTATAGCCGTCAGCGGGTGCTTTAGCGGCGACTCCATACGCTACGGCACCATTCGCGCCGGGTCGGTTGTCACACACGACTTGTTGACCGAGTGCTTCGGTAAGCTTCTGACCGATGGCTCTACCCAAAACGTCGGACGGTCCCCCGACGGGGAAATCAAGGATCAGGCGTATCGGCCGCGCGGGATAATTGCCCTGCGCGTGGGCAGCGGGCAACAGCAACCCGCCAATCATCGACAGCGCAGCGAGTCTCAGGAAGTGCCGGTCAAGCGCCGCCATGGCCGCCCTTGGCTAGCCCCGCACGGCATTCGCGGGAATGCGAAGTCGCTCCTTTTCGATCACGGCCTCGCATTCGATCTCCACCAGCATTTCAGGCATGGCGAGGCATGCGACACCGATCAAGGTGCTCGTCGGCAGCGGATCCTTGAAATATTTGAAGCGCTCGTCGATCGCATCGAAGTACGCCTTCATGTTCGTCGTGTACGTAATTGTGCGCGTGATGTCGGACATCTTCGCGCCAACGGTTTCAAGCGCGATTTGAATCGCCTTGCAGACTTCCCGGATCTGGCCGCGCATGTCGCCAACGCAAGCCACGTCCCCGTCGAGCGTACGGGAGGTGCGACCGGCAAGATAAACGTGAGCGTGGTGATCCTCGCTCTTCACCACAATCACCGGCGTGTAGATAACTTTCTTGTTGCCGCCGACTTTATAGCTATTTTCCGGGGTAATGTAATAACGCTCGAGCATGGTTTGTCCTCGTTTGTTTTGAAAATATGATTGTGGCGGAGACACGAACGCACGAAAGTGCGCGCGAGATGCTGCCGGCATTAGTTCTACTCCTGCTAAAACTTCCTTGCAAGTGACGCGAACGGCCTTCTGGCATCGCTGACGTTTCGCGGAAAGTGGTGCGGGCGCGAGAGAATGCGATTGTTATCGAGCAAACCCGCTGGAAAATTTTAAGATAATGGCGTGCTGTGCTCTGCAGAAAAACTGTCTCCGGGCGCATAGTCTTCACACAATGATTTGTGCACGAGCGGAGCGCATCATTTCTTGACGGCTTACGAAATCCTGCTTCACTCAAATGAGGTCTTGCACGCTGTCCTCGGAATTCCGCTAATATTTGGTTCCCGCTTGAAAGCGTTTGCAAAACGCGCACACCTCTTTTGAAAGCTGTCCCATGTCCGGCAAGATTGAATCCAGACTCTCCGAATTGAAAATCGAATTGCCCGCGCCGGGCGCGCCCGGCGGCAACTACGTTCCGGCGGTCGTCATCGAGAAACTCGCTTACATGGCGGGCCAGGTAACCCGACTTGACGGCAAGCTGAGATTTGTCGGCAAGGTGGGACGCGATCTCAGCGTGGAAGAGGGGCAGCAGGCGGCGCGGCTGTGCGCGCTGAATCTTCTGAGCCAGCTAAAAGTTGTTTGCGGCGGCGATCTCGATCGCGTCGAAAGGTGCGTGAGGCTGACCGGCTACGTGAACTGCATGCCCGAATTCGGTGAACAGCCGAAAGTCATCAACGGTGCTTCAGACCTCATGGTGGCGGTGTTCGGTGAGGCTGGGCAGCATGCCCGTACCGCTATCGGCGTCGGATCGCTCCCCGGCGGTGTTGCCTGCGAGGTCGAGGCGATATTCAAGCTGAGGTAATTCCGGCGCAGTTAGCCGGGCTTCGAGTTAAGTGACATGGCGAGGCGATCGCCGGCTGACCGCACTTTCCATTGCATCCCGCATTACAAGAAAACCGCGTCGGCCGAGCCGCGGGAAATTAAATTCGAGGAGGTTATTCGCATGACAGCAGCACCGGTTAATTTGTTCAGAACGTTCACGCTTTTTCTGACCTTCGTCATAGCGATGGCAAGTGCGCCAATCGCCTCAGCCGAAGTTTCGACTGTGACGGTCGCCCGGCAATACGGCATAGGCTATCTCGCGCTGATGATCATGGAGCGCGACAAACTTATCGAGAAAGAAGCGAAGGCTGCCGGGCTTGGCGACATCAAGGTGGAGTGGGTGCAGTACAGCGGCGGGAGTACGATGAACGACGCGCTGATCTCGGGGAAACTCAACTTTGCATCCCTCGGCACCACGGCTTTTCTCACGTTGTGGTCGAAGACCAAGGGAACGCCGCAGGAAGTTCGGGGCGTGTGCGCGTTCGGATCTTTTCCCTTTTATCTGAATACCCGCAATCCGAACGTCAAATCGGTTAAAGATTTTACGGAAGCGGACAAGATCGCTGTGCCTGCTGTGAAGGTATCCAATCAGGCGTTGATGCTGCAGATCGCCGCTGAGCAGGCGTTCGGTCCGGGACATGCAGGCGATCTGGATCGCTTTACGGTTTCCATGTCTCATCCTGACGGTCTCACGGCCATGCTTGCAGGGAAAAACGAGGTAACAAGCCATTTTACGTGGGACCCGTTTCACTCGCGGGAACTGGCTGTTCCGGGGGTCAAAACAATATTGGATTCGTCAGCATTGCTCGGTGTTCCCGCAACGACGATTCTGGTCGCAACCCAGCGCGCATTCCGGGAGGCGAATCCGAAAACTTATGCGGCATTCCTGGCTGCGTTCAAGTCGGCCACCGACCGAATCAACAAAGACAAGGGCGCCGCCGCCGAGATCTACCTCGAGATTACGAAGGACAAGAACGAAACGAAGACGAGCATGACTCGCATGCTGAGCGATCCGAAAGGCGAATTTACAATCGTGCCGCGCGGCATGATGACGTATGCGGATTTCATGAAAAAGATGGGCACGTTGAAGGAAGTGCCCGCGTCATGGAAGGACCTCTACTTCCCGCCCCTGGATTCCGAGCAGGGAAGCTAGCTTTGGCGGGCGCTTTTTTGAGGAGTCTGTAATCGTGGAATCGTCATACATCGGAGCGGCCGCCATGGTGCGGTTCGGACGATATCCGAATCGCAGCGCTGCGGAACTCGGCCGCGAGGCGGTCACCAAATTGCTCAAGGAAACCGGAATTGGTTCCGGCGAGATTGACGCAGTTTATGTCGGTCAGTCTTTTTCGAGCGTCATCGACGGGCAGGTAAGCGTGCCGGGCCAGGTCGCATTGCGCGGCACCGGAATCGAAGACCTGCCGGTCTTCAATTTTGAAAACGCATGCGCTTCTGCACCTACCGCATTGCATTGCGCATCTCAAGCTGTGCGCGCAGGTCAGTATCGGATCGCTTTGGTGCTTGGCATGGATAAGCTCTATGCGGTTGACCGCGATCAGAGCATGACGGCGTTGTTCGGTGCTCTCGACGTGCAGGACAACGCATGGATGCTCAAGCGTAAGCAGGAGACCGGCTCGTGGGGCAGCATATTCATGGACAACTACTATGCGAAACTTGCGCGTGAATACCTGCAGAACTCGGGTGCGACAAAGCGGGATCTTGCGGCCGTTGCCGTCAAGAATCGGCGTCACGCACAGCTGAATCCGTTTGCACAGTATCAGGAGCCGATTTCGGAAGAAGACGTATTGAACGCGACGATGATTGCGGAGCCATTGACTCGCCTGATGTGTTCGCCGTTGACGGACGGCGCTGCGGCGATGCTCGTAATGTCGGATGAGGCGCGCAAGAAACTCGGCGGCCCGGCCGTTCGGATTGTGTCGACTGCCATTCGCTCAGGACATCCGGTTCGCGGTGCTGTCGAGCATGTGATTACGCGAACTTCCAAACAAGCCTTTGAAGAAGCCGGGCTTGGGCCAAAGGACATCGATCTCGCGGAGTTGCACGATGCTTCCGCTGTTGCCGAACTTACGGCCAGCGAATGGATTGGATTCAGCCCCGAAGGCGATGCTGCCAGGATGATTCGGGAAGGTGAAACTGCGCTTGGCGGATCTTTACCGATTAATGCGTCGGGCGGGCTGTTGTCGCGCGGACACCCAGGTGCCGCGACGGGCGCCGCGCAAATCGTGGAGCTGGTGTGGCAGCTGCAGGGCAGGGCGGGCAAACGTCAGGTCGAAGGCGCGCGAGTGGGACTTGCGCACAGCGCGGGCGGACGTGTGGGCGACGAAACCGCATGTACGGCGATCACAATTCTTACGCGCGAGGACTGAGTCCGAATTGATCAATCTTGCCTATTACCTCGCGAGAAGTGCGCGGCACTTCGGCGAGCGCGACGCGGTTTTTCACGGCGATGACGTTTTCAAGTATCGCGAACTGAACGAGCGGGTTTCCCGTCTTGCATCGGCGTTGACGGCAGCGGGCCTTGAGCGCGGAGATCGTGTCGGTATCATAACGGACACTGAGCCGCGCGGTCTGGAGTGCCTGCTTGGGCCATTGCGTGCCGGCATGGCGATTGTGCCGATTGGGCCTCGTCTGCATCCGTCGGAACAGTCGTACATACTCAAGGACTCCGGCGCTCGCGCACTGCTGTGCAGCAGCCGTTTTTTCGCGGAACTGTCGGCGGCTGAAGACCTGATGCCGACGGGCATCAGGGCAATTGTATTCGACGGGAAGTGTACGGGATTGAAGAACGTCGCCGACTACGATGCACTGCTCGCGGATTCTGCGCCGGTGTTCGAGGACGTCGAAGTCGATGGCAACGACTTAGCGTGGCTCTTCTACACTTCCGGCACGACGGGCCGCCCGAAAGGGGCAATGCTCACCAACCGCAATCTGCATTCGATGATAACGTCGCAGTTGATCGAGAACAATCCGGTCGGGCCGGACGACCGTTATGCATATCTCACGGCGTTGAGCCATGGATCCGGACTGGCAACGTTTCTGCAGGTGGCGCGGGGTGCAGGGCACGTGTTTCCGGTCCAGAGGAGTTTTCGTCCGCAGCAGTTCTACGAGCTGGTCGCGCGCCATCGGGTCACCGCCGCTCAGATGGTCCCGACCATGATTGAAATGCTGCTGAACGACGCGAGCTGGAAAGAGCACAACATCTCGAGCCTGCGAACGATCGCATACGGCGGGGCGCCGATGTATGTCGAGCGCATCAAGGCTGCAGTGGCAACCTTCGGCCCGATCTTCGTTCAGACGTACGGTCTTGGCGAGGCGCCGCGTGGCATCACCTGTCTCACAAAACGGGACCACGCGGCCATTGGCCCGTCCGGCGAAAAGCGTCTCGGCTCAGCGGGGCGCGAATCCTTCAACGTGCAGGTGCGTGTTGTTGACGTCAACGACCAGCCGCTCGGCGTAGGCGGGGAAGGGGAGGTCGTCGTGCGCGGTGACCTCGTGATGCGGGGATACTGGAACAATCCGACGGCCACCGCCGAAACGTTGCGCAACGGCTGGCTGCACACAGGCGATATCGGCTACTTCGATCGCGATGGCTACCTGTTTCTAACCGACCGCAAGAAAGACATGATTATTTCGGGAGGCTCGAACGTTTACCCGCGCGAAGTTGAGGAAGTGCTGTACCGGCACCCGGCGGTGCTCGAAGCGTGTGTGTTCGGAGTACCTGACGAAACGTGGGGTGAGCGAATCATCGCCTCCGTCGTACTGAGAAACGGCGTGAGCGCCAGCGGTGATGAGTTGATTCAATGGTGCCGGCAGAGTCTCGCGAGTTACAAAAAACCGAGCGAGGTCTTCTTTCTCGCCGAGCTTCCCAAAAGCGGCATCGGCAAAATTCTCAAGCGTGAAATCAGGCAACGCCTGTTTCCGGCACGCCAATAGTGTTGATTGACGGTGTGTCGATGAAGTGCGCACTATTTCGCTGCTCGGTGTCGCCGAGGGGGCCGTGATGGCGCTTTGGTTTTCCGCTTCTGCGCTGATACCGGCGCTCACGTTGGAGTATCAGCTCGACGGATTTCAGAAGCCGCTTTTTACGAGCAGCGTTCAAGCGGGCTTCGTTGCAGGTATGCTCGGCAGTGCCTCTCTGGGTCTGGCCTATAGGAGAATTGGTTGAATCTCGGTTATCTCATCGACAATGCGGTAGCACGGCACTCGGCGCACATCGCTGCGAACGACGGCGTGCGCGAATTGACGTTCCGGCAACTGGGCGAACGCATCAACCGGCTGGGTAATGCGCTGGCTGCACGGGGCATCGGCTTTTGCGATCGCATCGCGTCGCTTCAATACAACGGCATAGAAACCATCGAGTTCGATGCGATGGCCGCCAAGTTCGGATTGGTGCGTGCATTGCTGAACGCGCGTGGCAGCGTGGAAGACCATATCGATGCGCTCAACCTGATTCAGGCGCGTGCGCTCGTATTTGGTGCCGAATTCGCGTCGCAGGTGGAAGAGATTCGCCAGTCGGTGCCGACGCTTAATTCGTTCATATGTATCGGAAACGCCACCCCGTGGGCGGATGAATATGAGGAAAGCCTGGCACGCGCGTCATTCGCAGATCCCGGCTACGAAGTGAGCGAGGAAGACTGGCACAGCATCTATTTCACCTCCGGCACCACAGGGAAACCGAAAGGCATCGTGCTGAGCCAGCGCAACTGGCTCGCAGTCGTGCGCAATCATCTGCTGGAAACGTACGCGCTCACAGACACCGGCGACGTGCTGCTGCACGCCGCGCCGATGTCGCACGCCACAGGTTCGCTGATCATGGCGCATCTGGCTCGCGGTGCCCGGCAAACGTTCCTCAAACGATTCGAACCGTCCGCCGTATTGGAGAAATTCGGACGCGAGCGTGTCACCACCGTGTGGCTCGCGCCGACGATGTGGGCGAAGCTCGTGGAGCAGATGGACAGCCGCAATGCGGATTTATCGTCTTTGCGCAGCATACGATTTGGTGGCGCGCCCATTTCGGCGCATCGATTGCGTGAGGCGGTCGAGCGCTGGGGGCCGGTATTTTGCGCGGGATGGGGGCAGTGGGAAGCGCCACAGCAATGCACGTTTTTCAGTCAGCGCCAGATCGCCGATGCGGTAAAAAGCAACAACGAGCGCAGGCTGGCATCGGCGGGCCTGCCGATGCTTTTCTGCAAGGTCGGTGTGGCGGATGAGCAGGGACGCTTGTTGCCCCAGGGAGAAACAGGGGAAGTAGTGGTGGCCGGAGATCACCTGATGGTCGGCTATCTAAACCGGGCCGAGGATACCGCCGCGTTGAGGATCGGCGGCTGGCAGAGAACGGGTGATATCGGGCATCTGGACGACGAGGGGTTCTTATACCTGACCGATCGCAAGCGCGACATTATTCTGTCAGGCGGCAGTAATATTTTTCCGCGGCATGTCGAAGAAGTGCTTTACGCCCACCCGTCAGTGCTCGAAGTCGTTGCCGTGGGTGTGCCCGACCCGACCTGGGGGGAAACGGTGCATGCCGTAATCGTGCTGCGGGAAGGTCAACACGCCGACCGTGAAACGCTGTTGGCGTGGTGTCGTGAAAAACTGCCGTCGGGCAAGCGGCCGCGATCAATTCAATTCGTATCGGAACTGCCCAAAAATACATACGGAAAGATTCTCCGTCGAGAAGTCAGGCAGTGGTACTGGAAGTCGGATAATAAGATCGTTTGAATCGGTTTAACATCGGCAACGGGGCTTACAACTCAATGGACTATCAGTTTACGAAACCGGGCGCGCGCGACCAGATCAGCCTCGTCGGGTCGATTTGCAAAAGCTGCAGCCAACATTTTTTTCCAACGCGCTCGACCTGCAGCCGCTGCTTCAGCCGTGAGCTTGAAATGGTCGAGCTGACCCGGCTCGGTCGGGTCGACCGGTTCACGACGGTGCGTCAGGCGCCCGTCGGCTACCACGGGCCGGTGCCCTACGTCCTGGGCGACGTGACGCTCGACGACGGCGTGAATGTGCTGTGCAATCTCGCCGGCAAGCGCCCGGAGGAGTGGCGTGCAGGGGATGCCGTGGCTTCGTACGTCTTGCGGCTGCCCCTGAAGGCGGGCGGCGAAAGCACGGAGTGTTTTTGTTTTAGGCCGCGTGCCGCGGAAGACAAGTAAGAAGCGCGCTTGAATCGTAGAGAGCATTCATAAATCAACCCCTCAGTGAAGCATGGAGCATCCATGAACGACGCATTTGTACTGGGTATCGGAGTGACGAAGTTCGGCCGCTTTCCAGACCGGGGGATAGACTCTCTGGCGCTGGAGGCGATAACGGCAGCATTGAACGACGCGCAAGTCGAGTGGAAAGACGTTCAACAGATGTACGCAGCTCACGTGCAGCAGGGCGTTGCGGCCGGACAGCGATTGATGAAAGAACTTGGTCCCACCGGCATTCCAGTACTGAACGTGGAGAACTGCGCCGCCGCGGGCGCAACCGCAATCCGCGAGGCAATGAATGCCGTTCGCGCGGGCGCGTACGACCTGATTGCGGTCGTGGGCTTCGAAAAGATGGAGCCCGGCCTTCTTTTGAACGTAACGCCGGAATCCGATCCCAACGTTGTGATGGGAATGACGGTGTTGCCTATGCGCTACTCGCTGATGGCGATGAGCCACATGAGGGAATACGGTACGACCGTCGAGCAGTTCGCCCAGGTCTCGGTCAAGAACCACGACCATGCGGTCCTCAATCCGCTTGCACAGCATCCCAAATCGCTATCCCTCGAGAAGGTCATGGGGTCGCGCATGATTTCCGATCCAATCACTGTGCTCCAGTGCAGCCCCGTATCTGACGGCGCCGCTGCAGCGCTGGTTTGCTCAGAATCGTTCCGCAAACGCCACGGCAGTAAACGCAGCATCAAACTGATCGCAAGCGCACTTCAGTCGGATATCGATCTGCCCGCGTCCAACCGGCATTCGACAGAACTGATTGAGCGAACCGCGCATAAGGCGTATGAATTGGCCCGCCTTGGTCCAAAGGATATTGACCTCGCAGAAGTGCACGATTGTTTCAGCGTCGCGGAACTGCTGAGTTATGAAGAATTGGGGCTGTGTGGCCGCGGCGAAGGCGGCCGCTTAATCGACGAAGGTGCGACCCGCATTGACGGACGAATTCCGGTCAACACGAGCGGCGGATTGCTCGCTCGCGGACATCCTCTGGGCGCCACCGGGGTCGCCCAGGTCGCGGAAATTGTCACTCAAATTCGAGGTGAAGCCGGTGCACGTCAGGTAAAAAAGGCGCGTCACGGACTGGCCTATAACGCCGGCATCATGTCCGCATGTGTAACGATATTGGGTGGTTAAAGGGATTTCCGATTTGCTTTGTTATCGAGAATAAAAAAACCGGGGAGACGAGTATGAGTAGTAACGGATTTAAAATACCTGCAGTCTTGCGTCGCTTTTCCATTCTTCTGTTTGGCGTACTCGTCAGTATTCCAATCGCAGTTCAGATTAGCCGGGCTGAAGTCAGTGAAGTCCGGATCGCCTATCAATTTGGACTGGTATATCTGCCCCTAATGGTCATGCAGAAGGAGCAGCTCTTCGAAAAACAAGCTGCACGTTTGGGACTTGGACAGGTAAAGACGCAGTACAGCGTGCTGTCGGGCGGCAATACGATGAATGACGCACTATTGTCCGGCTCCATTCATTTCGCAGCTGGTGGCGTAGCGCCATTTTTGACCTTATGGGGAAAAACTGCCGGCACGCCGGCAGAAGTCAAAGGTGTGGCGGGTTTTACCGCGAGCAACATGTACTTGCTGACGAACAATCCGAATGTCAAAAACATCCGCGATTTTTCTGATCGCGACCGAATAGCCGTCCCCGCAGTTAAAGTTTCAATTCAGGCACTGGTTTTGCAGATGGCGGCAGCGCAAACCTTCGGCGATGCCGAATTTGCCAGGCTTGATGGCATAACGGTGGCTGTTCCAAATCCGGAAGCGATGGCTGCTCTGATGTCGGGAGGCACGGGGAGTGGCGTTAACAGCAATTTTACCGCTCCACCGTATTCAAATGAGGCTTTAGCTAATCCCAAGATCAAATCTGTCCTCACTGCCTATGATGTTTTGGGCGGTTCGACAGTGCTCGATGTGGTATGGGCGACATCAAAGTTCAGGGATGGAAATCCAAAGACGTTTGAAGCGTTTCTCGCTGCGCTAAAGGATTCGATTGCCTTCATAAACAAAAATAAGGCGGCGGCTGCCAGAATCTACATTGAGATGCAGGGCAAGAACTATGCGGAAAAACAGGTCTTGGAGATTCTCAATGCCTCGAACCAAGGCATTCCGGACGTGGAATTCACAGTGGATCCAAAGCGGATCACGAAGTATTCCGACTTCCTGCATAAAACAGGACGACTGCCCATTCGTCCGTCAAGCTGGAAAGATATGTTTTTTCCAAACGCACACGATCTCGCGGGAAGCTAATTAGCGATGTGCCAAACAGATACAGTTGGACCCAGATTGCGATCCCGAAGGAGTTGCGCGATAACCAAGCGCCGATACAAGCAGCGCTTTAAGACTTCATCTTATTTTGTAGCCCTAACTCGCGGAGACCAAATTTACGCCCTTGGATTCATTGCGCGTAACTTTGTCCATGCATCTCACAACGAGCTTGTTCAATGCATCATGATTGAATGTCGTGATGTTCGATTTCTTGGAGTGGTGCATTAACGCCGACAAGGCGGCTCCCAGTTCGGATGCCGCCAACGCGGCCGCGAGGCCGTCCTTCATTGCGTCGATGAAGTAAGGGTAGAACAGATGGCCGGTAATGCGCGCGTCTCCGCGCCCGACCTGGAATTTTCCGTCAAGGTCGGGGTCGACCTTATCGTCGTCAAACTTTTCCGCGATTCGCTTGGATTCGAGAGCGTCGAGCGGGAGATGTATCAGATACTGTTGATTCTGGTACTGGTAACACGTCAACGAACCGCCGTTCGAGAAACCGAGCGCAAACGTCATGCTGGGGTCCATATGCGGATTGTGATTCTTGGTAAACCTTTCGGTGATGTTCAAAAGCACCTGGTTAGACATTTCGTCCGGGAAAATCTGCGTTCCGAACTTTTCGATTAATTCGTCGTCGTTAAGGCAGACGATCACGTCGTTGTTGCCGACGCGCGGCTTAATGGAATCGAAGCCGATGCCCGTAGGCACGATGATCTGCGGACCCAAATAACTATTGAGGTAACCCGGCGTTATGATGGGAATGTTATCAGCCCTCCTGAATCTCGTTTTGATCTCGGCATCAAGAGTGTCGATTGGCGGGTGCGGAGAGACCAGAAGGTACGTTCGCCCGTGAGCATTGCCGTTGTAACACTCCCTGGGGCCCCAGATAGGCGTATGGACCTGAACGATATTGACGTCGTTATATACGTGCTCGGCAATTTCCTGCTGGGCGATCGACGATCGGTCTTCGGGCAATATGATCTTGAATTGTATGTCGACCTCCATTGCAGAATAGAGTGCGACGAGTCCGAGGAATACGTTGGTTGTGTTTCCGCCTGAAACAGGAGCAGAAACATATCTTCTGTTTATAAAATATTCGGCGTTATCTTGGTCATCGAGCGTCAAGCGAAAGCCATCTTTGTCCTTGGTCACCGTCCGCAGCGGGATTTTGTTGTAGCGAAACTGGGGAATGTTCACGAACTCTTCGACAAAGTAGTCATTGACCGGCACGCCGATTGCGCGCATTTTTGGCATCAGCATGCTAGCAACCGGCTTCCTGTCCTGCATTGATTGCATTCGCAATGCTTAGCGCTGAGAAGCCGCAGCAAAAACCTAGAAATCGAACAAGAGGGCGACGCCGTTGCTGACGTGGTCGAAATAGTGCGGTTTTGATTGTCGCTTGTTTCATCCAATACAGTATCCCTATTAAGTCGGCTTTTAAAATAAAGCGCATCAAAAAAAGCGACCGCAAAGAGAAGGTTTTTCTAATCCCTGCTCGCGCGATTATGCAATCTCTACATTGTTCCGGCGCTTCTTGACCATTGCACACGCGGCATCCTATCGTCAGAATTAAAACGGATGCCATTCAATCGTTCTTATGTCAGTAACATCAATTTTTATGCGAACGGTTTGAGCTAGCAAATCGCGACGGAGAGTGTAGGTGTAGAGATTCGGTTTCCCGCGCTTTCCGAAGCTTGATCCGCCACGGTCAGGCGGAGCGCGCTAAACCAGTAGGATTCGTCTATGAGTGTACGCAGTGTGGGAAGGACCAGAGTGGGCGGCGACTTGGCAGCGTGCATGCGAAGTTCGACGTCGCTTGGTCAGCGTTGGGACATCTAAGCGATGGGTTGCCTTCATCGAACAAATGCAGGGAATTGTCCGGGGAAAGTTGGAAAGTGAAGTCAGAAGGAGGAAAGGCGTGCATCATTGCAAGGCGTTGTTTTGATAATTCGGTTAAGAGAAGAGGAGTCAATGTTATGGAACCCAATGAATTGCGTGAAATTCAGGCGCCGCTGAAAGAACGCTATCGGACCTCGCCAGATGCTGCTCGCATTACGCTCAGTGCGAAAGGACGCCTTGCCGATGGTCTCACGTGCAAAATCGAAACCGGCAAGGCCCTCGTAGCCGCCGGCCTGCATCCGGCTACCGGCGGCGACGGGCTAAGCGCGTGCTCGGGCGACATGCTGCTCGAAGCCTTGGTTGCATGTGCCGGCGTAACATTGAATGCGGTGGCGACTGCATTGGGCATTCAATTGCGCGACGCAGAACTGCTCGCGGAGGGCGATCTTGACTTTCGGGGCACTCTTGGCGTCACGAAAGATGCACCTGTGGGTTTTCAGGCAATACGTCTGCGCATCGCTCTGGATACGGATGCCGAGCAAGAACAGATTGACACACTTTTGCGGTTGACCGAACGCTACTGCGTCGTGTTCCAAACGCTCGCGCGCCCGGCGGCAATGTCGGTCGACCAAGTCAAGATGAATTGATCGGATGGCGCACTAGCCCAATATAATTCTGCGAGAAGTGACCGGCAACATACTGGGCATCGACCGAGTCATCCGGCTCTCGGGGCGTCAATGGTTTCCAGGACGCGAATGTGCACCCCACCCGGCGCTTAAACCGGCACTGGCTGGACGTGCCGCCATTGCTGCGAATGGCGGGGGCACGGAGCAAGTCGCTAACAAAAATGCGGGACTCGCAATCCGCATCAACGATCTCGTTCGGACTTATTGTCTTACAAGCCATGACGCCGGAGGGGTCTTTGCGCCAATTCCGGCCACGTTTGAAAGCCGCATAACGGACTTTTTGGCGTCAATTGTCTAGTAGTGAACAATTCTCGCCGCACTCCGCCTGCTAAGATTTTAAAACAGACATTCAAAACCAGGCATGGACAGGAGTCAGCTATGGCCAGACCAGAAATCGAAGGTGAGTGGATTCAAGGGTGGCCCGACCGCGCGCGAGCGCGGCTGATGCCAAGTAAGGACGCGGAAGGACGCACAATATATGCGCGCACGCCGCTGCTCGACCTCGAAGGCGTAATCACACCGACTGACGCTTTCTATATCGTCGCACAACTGAATATGTGCGAACCGATTTTTCCTGATGATTACGAACTGAATATCAAGGGCATGGTAAACAAGCCTATGACGCTTAAGCTTGCCGACGTCATGCAGTTGCCAAGCAAGACAATACGCACGGTCATGGAGTGCGCGGGCGATGATGGCGAATTTTTCCACTGGCAGAAAAAAGGTGGCATCAAGCCCACGCGGCTGAAACGCCAGAAGGAGCAGGGCGGCTGGAATCAGATGGGATCCGCCGATGGCAAGCGGCCGACCGCCGAGCAAGTGGCAGATGCAGTGCCTACCACCTGCCTCGTCAGCGGTGGCGAATGGACTGGTACGCAACTGAAGAACGTTTTGGAAATGGCAGGCATGCAGAAGGGAGTAGTAACTGCGCATTTTGTTGGCTACGACAAGGGCCGTCCCGATCCGACTCCACAGTACGCCGCGACGGGGCGTACCGACATCGAAATACACGACCCAGGGATCATCAACTACGACAAGGCACTTCCGATCGAGAAGGCGTTGCATCCGGACACTATTCTGTGCTGGGCACATAACGGCGAATATCTGCAGCACGTGCATGGCGCACCGCTTCGGTTGGTGGTCCCGGGATGGTCAGGCAACTGGTCGGTAAAGTGGATCAAGGACATTGAGCTGCTCGACCACACACCCGAGTGCTACTACCAGGACCATTACTTTGTACACGGCCAGTCTGCCGATGACCCGAACCGCCGCCCCTGCATGGAGCTCGGTTGCAAGAGCATCATCCTAAATCCGATCGACGAGGACTCGCCGCTCGCAATGGGTAGGCACGTGGTCAAGGGCATGGCTTGGAGCGGAAAGGGCGCCGTTCGCAAGATGGAAGTGAGCGTGGACGGCGGCGAGACTTGGAACTTGGCACACTTGGATGATCATAACGACCGCTGGCTGTGGCGGCGCTGGTCTTATGTGTGGAATGCAGACAAGCCCGGCAAATATAGCATCATGGCGCGGGCAACCGACGAGGAACAGCGCGTGCAGCCACAGACGCCTTGGAACTTTCAGACCAAGCATTTCGACGGCATAGTTCCGGTCGAAGTGGAAGTCCGCTGAGTCTGTCGCGGTGAATGTATACGTTTGCGTCAAGGAAATCCAAAACCCGGAAATCGCCGCAAGCGTGTTCCGGGTAGACGAGACAAAGAACGAAGTAATACCCGTGCCAGGGCTGCCGCTAGTGACCAGCCCATTCGACGAGCAGGCCGTAGAAGCGGCGCTTCGAATCCGCGACAAGCTGCCCGACACGAAGATCAAGGTGGTCTGTTTCGGGCCGGCGACTTCGCGCGCCGCGATAAAGCGCGCGCTTTCGATGGGAGCGGATGAAGGCATTTACATTTCCGATAAGGGAATCGAAGCTGTGGACGGCCGGGCGACGGCGCGCGTTCTCGCAGCGGCCTTGCGCAAGGCAAATGACGTCGGCCTCATTCTGACAGGGCGCCAGGCAGCTGACTGGGACGCCGGACTTGTTGGGTGCGGTATCGCCGAATTGCTGGAAATCCCGGCGGTGACCTTCGCAAAATCGGTGCACGTTTCCGACAACAAAGTGACAGTGGAGCGAGTGCTCGACGAGGGGTTCGAGACGGTGGAGGCGTCCGCCCCATGCGTCGTCACCATTTCAAACGAACTTGGCGATCCGCGTAAGGCCTCGCTGCGGGAAACCATGCGCGCCGCGAAAAAGCCGGTCACCGAGTGGAATGCGGCGGACTTGGGCCTAGATCGGGAGAAGCTCATTACGAACGCCGCAGTGTTGCGCGAGCGCCTTTACATTCCGGTGAAGGAAGGCAGTTGCGAGTTGATCGCGGGCGATACACCGCAGCAGATAGCGCAGCGACTCGCGGAGCGCCTGTTCAACGAAAAGATTATTTGAAGGCAGGTGCAACGATGCAAGAGCACAAAGACATTGTTGTCATCGCAGAGCATGCAGCTGATACGCCGGCTTCGCTAACGCTTGAGATGCTGGGACTTGCAAATCATCTAGCTGCGGATATCGGGGGAGCGGTCTGCGCCGTCGCGGCGGGTGAGGCTGCGGATGGGAAGCTATCTGCGACACTTATTGCGCACGGCGCCGATCGTGTGCTGTTACTGCCACCCATGGACTCGCACGTTTATGCGAGTGACATATGGCTCGCCGCAATTCCGGAAGTCCTCGCTGAGGTGTCGCCCTGCGTGATCCTGGCTGGGCATACCTCACTCGGTTCGGACTTCGCGCCGCGGCTGGCGTTCCGTCGAGAAATACCCGTAGCAATGAGCTGCGAGAAAGTCTGGATGAATGGCGGCGCGCTACAGGTGATCCGGCCGTGTTTCGGCAATAAGGCGCGTGAGGTGCTAAATATAAAGACGCGTCCGTCGATAATAACGGTGCGGCCGAAAACTAACGAGCCGCTCGTTGCAGATGTGCAGCGCACGGGCGATGTCGTTCGGCTCCGCGGAGCGCCGGCTGGAGGGCCTCCGGCATCGCGGGTGATTGCCCTCAGCGGAGTCGATGCATCGGCGGGGGCACGCCTCGAGAATGCAAAGGTGATCGTCAGCGGCGGGCGCGGTTTGGGTGGCGCCGACGGCTTTAAGATTATCGCGGAACTGGCCGGCGTGCTGGGCGGTGTCGTGGGAGCCAGCCGAGTTGCCTGCGACCTGGGGTGGTGTCCGCATTCAATGCAGATCGGGCTTACGGGAAAGACGGTCACGCCGGAGCTATATGTCGCGGTCGGCATATCCGGCGCGAGTCATCACATGGCGGGCTGCGGCAATGCAAAGGCTATCGTTGCCATCAATTCCGATGCCGATGCGGCAATCTTCAAGGACGCGCGTTTCGGCGTCGTCGGAGACTACAAAGCCATCGTTCCCGCGCTCACGCAGGAGATCGCCCGCAGGCTCCCGGGCTGAAGAGTTTTTGGGAATTGTTCACTGGTAAACAGAATTCCCCTCTACCGCTCTATACATTGACAGCTGACGCGCGAGGGTGCGCCGGACAATCTAACAGCGAACCGCCGCCTTTTCATACAGGAGCACAAAGTGTCAAGAACATCCGCCCAATGGGCGCAAAATCCGCACCTGCCGCCGACACACTTTGTAGATTCGAAAATTTACACGGACGAGGATCTGCATAAGGAAGAGATAGAGAAGATCTGGAACAAGATCTGGTTGATCGGTTGTCATGAGAGCGAAGTGCCGAATGCCTATGATTACCGGACCTTCAGGCATCCCAGCGGCCGCAGCTTAATTATCATCCGTGGCGAGGACATGAAGGTCCGCGCCTTCTACAACACCTGTTCGCACCGCGGAAATTCGATCGTGCAGGATCCTTCGGGCAACGCCAAACGCCTGACCTGCGTGTTTCACCACTGGACTTACAACACGAAAGGCGAGTGCGTGGATATCCCGCGTGAAAAGCCGGGATATGGCGAACGCGTGTGCAAGTCGGACATGGGCCTGCGCGAGGTGAAGTCCGCCATGGGCTACGCCGGTTTCGTCTGGGTCAACATCGACGACGCGTGCCAGCCGCTCGACGCCTTCATTGGCGACGCCTTCGAAGATCTGCAGAAGGAGACCTCTTGCCCGATGGAGGTGTTCCATTACCACCATGCGGTCATCGAGACCAATTACAAACTGTGGCACGACACCAACCGCGAGCTGTACCACGACTACATGCACTACCACAACAGGCTTACGGGCCTTAGTCAAAAGGGTTACTTCGACCGCACCTACCACACGTATCCGAATGGCCACGTGCAGCTCGATTCGATGGAGATCCAGTATCAGGCTTACGGTGGCGAGCAGCGGGAACTTGCCTGGCCCGGAGCGACAAAGGCATGTCACAAGTTGATCGACATCTTCCCCGGCACCACTTACATTTTACGCGCCCCGTCATTCCGTGTGGACACGATGACGCCGCTTTCAGCGAACAAGGTGCTAATCGAGTTCCGCGGCCTCGGCGTGAAGGCCGACACTCCAGAGGAGCGCGCCGAACGCGTGCGCTGGCACAACGCGCTGTGGGGCCCGTTCGGGCTCAACTTGCACGAAGACCTATGGGCGAACGAGCAGCAGACGCGTTCAATGAATGCGGCGGTGGCAGAGCCCACATTCGTACTGCATGCTCGCGAGGAGAACAACACTACACACGATGAAATCGGGATGCGCCAGTACTATGCCGAATGGGGCCGGCTGATGGGTCGTCCGCCATCCGATCCGCTGGGGCGCAATACCGCATCTGCGAAGCAACGCGCCGGGAGTGCAGCGTGAGTCTGGACAAGGCCGTTTCAGAATTAATCTACAGCTCATGCCTCTTGCTGAATGAACTCGATTTCTCAGGCTATCTGGAGCTGTGCGCGCCGGAATTCCGTTACCGCATAACGGCATGGAGCCCCGAGCTGCGAAAGGAAATGCTTTGGCATGAGGTTAATCGCGAGGAGATGAAAAAGCACCTTGGCCTGATTCCCAAGCATGTACATGACAATTCGCTGCTGTCGCGTTATCCGACAGTGTATACGATCAGCTACATCGCCGAAGGGAAGAGCGCGGCCGCGGTGACTGGTCTGCAGTTGTTCCGCACCAAGCAGGACGGCGGCGAAACATCCGTGTACGGTATCGGCCGGTACCATGACCAGATCACGCTGGAAGGCGGCATCCCGCAGTTGCTCAGCCGCGAGGTGCGTATGACCACTCGCCAACTTGGAACGGGCAGCCAGATTCCGTTGTGAACGCAGGCCGGACGCAGAATGCCGGCACCTTTGGACGAAACGACAGGGGTACGAATCAGGGCTGGACGACCCCTTGGCAGGCTCACTGGAGGAGGGAAATATGGTTCAGCAATTGTGGCGGTTTTGCAGTGGCTTTATGCGTACGCTCGCCGGCATCGCACTGGTGGCAGCGGCGTTCTGTACTATCCCGGGCCTGGCATTGGCTGCGGACCTGGATTACGGGCGCGTTGGCGGCCCAGTGGAATTGGTAGTTGGCTACCAGCCCTTTGGAACGGAAAACCTCGACGCCATCGTCATCCGCGAGAAGGAGCTATGGAAGAAGTACCTGCCAGCCGGATCAACGGTCGACATGCAGATTGGGCTGCAGGGCTCGATCATCGTGAACAATATGATTGCCGGCAAGCAGCATATCGGTTTCATGGGGGATATGCCGTCGATCATTTCGACGACCAAGGAGAATGTGACAGACATACGCATAGTCGCAGTCAATTCGATTGATCCGATGTGCCAGTATTTGGTGGTGCGCAAGGATGCTCCGCAGTTCAAGTCCCGGCAGGAGGCTTTGCGGTGGCTTGACGGCAAGGTCGTCGCAGCACCCAAGGGCAGTTGCGCGGACCGTTTCATGCAGACCGTACTCGAAAAGGAGAACATAAAACCGAAGGCCTACCTGAATCAGGGCAACGAAGTGATCTACAGTAATTTTCGCGCCGAAAAACTTGACGCTGCTGTGACCTGGGAACCGATCATCGGCAAGATGGTGACCGAAGGCCTGGTGAGAATCATCACCAACGGCGAACCTTACGACGAAAACAACGTTACCTTCGTGGTGATGCGCGGCGACCTGATCAAGAAGCGCCCGGACGTCGTCAAAGCTTGGCTCAACGCCGAACTGGATGCACACCTTTTCATTTCTGACCCGAAGAACGAAAAGGAGATCGTCGAAATGTTCGTGAAGGCCAACCCCTCTTACACGCGGCGTAATTTTTGGGAAACTCTCTACGGCACGTATCCAGTTGACGCGAACCGGGGGCCCGAGCGCCTGACCTTCGCCTTCACAATTACACCGGCGGTAATGAAGATCATCGAAAAAGACGTAACCTTCCTGCGTTCGTTTAAGGCAATCGACACAGACAAGCTGCGCCCTGAGGCGGTAATGCCAGAGTTTGCCGACCAAATTCTGAGAGAGCGGGGCCTGAAGTCGCCAGTCGGGGTGGTTCGAGCCCTACCGAAGAATCCTTACTGACGCGATTGCGGGGGCGGCAGTCGCTCAGCGCAAGGCTGCAGACGGCTTTCGGGTTCGGGATTGACCGGCCGCCTTCGTTTCAGTTGCCGAGAGCAGTCCTTCGCGATCGACCACCACGAGGTGGCGTCCGTCAAAGGTGATGAACCCGTCGCGCCTGAGCCCATTCAGTGTGACGCTCACCCAAGAGCGCGTCGCACCCACCATGCGGGCCAATTCCTCGTGGCTGAAATGATGTTTGATGCGCATGCCCGTAGGATGGCTTTCGCCATAATGCTCGGACAGTTGCAGCAACAGATGCGCAAGACGCAGGCGCACCGATTCCGTTCCGAATAACTGCAGCAGCACGGAAACCCAGTGTAGTTTGAAGGTGAGCGTTTCGATGAGGTAATGGGCCAGGGCAGGGATTGCTCGAGACGTCTCCTCGAGGTCGCCCCCTTTGATTGCGAGCGTGGTGACTTGGGTCACCGCTTGGGCCGACCAAATGTGGGTTCCCTGCTCGTTGAACACGTGAGGGCCGCCGACTACCGCACCTTCGGACCAGTAGGCGATCGTAATCTCCTTCCCGGCGGAAGACACGTAGTAAGAGCGCACGATGCCGCCGCGGATGAGGTGCGTTGCGCTGTATCGCTCCCTTTGAGAAAACAAATGATCGCCAGGCTCATACGTTCTTTCCTTGCAGCGAGAGAGAAAGGCGACACGCTCTGCCTCGGAGAACTCAGCAAACAAGTCGCGCTGGGTGGGCGCTTGCGGCCTGCGCTCGTTCGTCCCGCTCATCGAGGGGCGCCTCATGAATCCCGCAGTTCAAGAGTGTGCATTGCCCCATCTTAGCGCAATTCGTTCCATGGACAGGGCAGCGGGGGAGCCGCCTGTTTCCAGCGCGACTGCGCGGAATAAGAGCGGGCGTTGGTGAGTTAGCAAGTGGAAATCATGGTTCGCAAGTTTTCACGTGAGTGTCATGTCGTCAATCACATTTGCCACGCAGCTGCCTGAATCTACGCAGAGTGGAACTGCAAACGTATGACGTATATCCCGTTACATCCCCCCCCTTTTTAGCGAACAGACGTCATCCAGTGTCGCTTAGCTCCTCTGCCTATCGGCGACGTTCGACCGGCCGGCTGTGATTTTCGAGGCCCGGTATGCCATAGAACCTGAGCGAACCATTGCAGCGTGAACTGAGGTAGCAATGAGTAGAGACATGGGTAGGAAACAGTCGATCCGATGTTACTTAATGATATTAAATGATTACGTAATTTTTTAGCGGACACACTTCCGCCAGTCAAGCATCTTAAGTGCTTGACTCTCCGTGAGAGTCTTTCGACTCGCCGCCTTCCACGACTTTTCCGAAAGATTGTTTTCATGAGCTGATCACTATTCTCGTGATCGATCGGTCGCGGCGCCCCTGGTTACCAGAGACTTTTCAAGCGCCCGCCATCCATGTTGAGTGAAACGCCGGTGATATAGCTCGCGCGCTCCGAACACAGGAAAACAGTCGCGTTCGCGAGTTCCTCCGGCCGGCCGAAGCGGTTGAGCGAGTTTTTGCGCGCTGCTAACCGGCGCGCTTCATTCTCATCCTTGGCGTTGAGCTCGTTTTTCAGTCCTTGCGCATTGCGCTGCCACAAATTGGTGTCCACCCAGCCGGGGCAGATCGCGTTGACGAGCACGCCGTCTTCGCCGAATTCAGACGAAAGCGATTTGGTTATGTTGAGCAGCGCGCTGTTCGTGATGCCGCTGCCGAACATGTAGGGATCGGGTTCCTTGCCCGCGCCGCCGATGGTGTTGACGATGCGGCCCCACTTCTTCGCTTTCATGATCGGATAGACCAGCCGGATCGCGCGCATGAAGCCGAACAGCTTGGTGTCGAGCTGTTCCTTGAGGCCTTCGTCGGTCATCACGCTGTAGCGGCCAGAATACATCTGCCCCGCATTGTTGACGAGGATGTCGACCGTACCGAACTGATTGACCGTTTCGTCGACCAGCTTTTTGATGTCGGTTTCGTTGCGCATGTCCGCGACTACGCACTTGATTTCGCCGCCGGAGAGCTTCGCCAGCTCGTCGCGCGTCTTCTCGAGTGTCTCCGCCTTGCGCCCGCTGATCATCACGCGCACGCCTTCTTCGAGAAACTGCCGCGCGGTCTCGCGCCCGATGCCGCGGCTCGCGCCGGTGACGATTGCGACGCGGCCCTTGATTCCCAAATCCATTTTCTATGCTCCTGAGGTTGTCAATCGATTCTGATGGCGGCCGCGCGAATCACTTCGCTCCACGTTGCAGTCTCGCGGGCCACGTATTCGCCGAACTGCGCGGATGTCAGATGGTTCGTCTCTGCGGAATTGGCGGCGAGGATTTCGCGGACCTTGGGCTGTTCCAGTGCGGCGGCGATCGCGCTATAGAGACGCGTGATCACCGCGCGCGGCGTGCCCGCGGGCGCCCACAAGCCGGAGTACAGGCCGAGATCGAAGTCGCCGACGGTTTCTGCGATCGTCGGCACGTCCGGCAATTGCGGCGAACGTTTTGCGAACGATGTCGCGAGCAGATGAATGCGGCCGGCTTTTGCCTGCGGCAGCGCGGCCGGTATCGTCGAGAAGGCCACCGCGGTTTCGCCGGCAATCACGGATGACGTCGCAGGAATGCTGCCTTTGAAAGGCACGTGCGCCATGTCGATGCCGGTCATCCGCATCACGCGCAGCATACCGAGATGCGTGATGGCGCCGTTGCCAGAGGATGCATAGTTGAGCGTACCAGGCTTTGCTTTGGCGAGCTCGATCAACTGTGGCAGCGTTCGTACGTTGTGCACGGGATTGGCGATCAGCACCATAGGAGAGCCGGCGACCAACATCACCGGCGTGAAGTCCTTTGTCGCGTCATACGACAGCTTCGAATAGAGGGCCGGCGCGCTGCAATGCCCGCCGAGATCGTTGAGCAGCAGCGTGTAGCCGTCGGGCGACGACTTCGCCACCAGTGCCGCACCCAGCGTGCTGCCGGCGCCGGCGCGATTGTCGATGACGAACTGCTGGCCGAGTGTTTCGGAGAGACGCTGCCCGACGGCGCGGCCGATTACATCGGTAATCCCGCCTGCGGGCCATGGCACGACGATGCGCACGGGCTTGTCCGGCCACGACTGACCGGCGGCGGTCTGGGCGCCGGCAAGGCACCACAGCAGGAACGCAATCGGGATTCGAACGTCAGTCATGGCCCCTCCTCGCGAACTGAGCGGGCATTCTACTGCACGCATCCATGCCTCGCCGCGTCGCGCGTTTCATCTCAACGAAGACTGAAAAGACGGTGCCTGCATCGAAATGAGGGCAAAGATCAAGGGAAGCGTCGATTTTAACGCCGTATTGCCACCGCGCTAAGGCACGAGGACACTCCACGGAGGGAGGTGAGTTATGCCAAAGCCATATTCGGTCGTAGCAATAATTCCTCATGTGGCAACACGGATAATTTCCATAATCGCGTGCATCCTTCTCCCGGCGTGCACCTGGCCGCCGAAGATCGATCTTTCGCCACAGGCATCGGCACAGCTCAAGTCCATTGTTGTACTGCGGGTCCCAGAGCCGGAAAAATATGGAGTGGCACGAGGTGCAACCGGTAGTCAGCTTGATATTTTGCTTTTGCCTTTAGTGATCATCGCCGTTGCGGATATCCGTTCCAAGCAACCGGTTTTCGACAAGACGCTGAACGAGCAACGCCCACTTGTAATGTCTCATTTGGTCGATAAGCTGGCGGGGCAGCTCGAGCGGAGAGGATTCGCCGTTAAGGTCATCGACGGAGAAGTTTCTGGGAAGCCGGAAGAACTGAAGGTTTCGACCAGGGACGCCATTCCGCAGTGTGATGGAATTGTTGTCCTTTCAGATTCACGAATCTCCTTTCTAGCCCATTACTTTTATTCCGACTATCAGCCAGCCGTGAGCGCGACTGCGACTTTGTTTGCTGGCGATGGCAAGCAAGTTCTGTATAGGCGCCGCCACCAGAGCGGAAACGACACGTCTGCCTCCCGTGCAGGGGCTGCTTTCACCAGTTTCGATGCGCTCATCGCCAATCCTGCCGCTGCCGCAGAGTCGTTAAGAGATGCGGCCGAAGTGGTGGCCGCTGCCATCGCGGAAGACTTGCGTCCCGAATCGCAACCGGCCGAGAGCGTCGGAGAGAAATGAGGAACTCTGCAGTGGTTACAACAATAAGGCCGCTTCGCATGCAGATGATTTGATAAGACTGCCCGCATCTCTAATGCGACAGGGGGCCTTACCAGTGTTGAACTGACGCCGCTTGCTTGTTTGTCGTAAAACTTTACAGCGGCGTTTATCGATGGTCTGCCAAGCGGACAGTATTGAAGCAGATCAGCCAGTTGTCACCAATGGCATGGTTGCTGCCTTGGGCATTCACAAATGCGCCATTTGGGCTAATTGTAAGCAAACTCGACAAGAATCAACGGAGGCTGAACATGAATGGATTCGCGCGTGTTTCGGGTATCGCAATTTTTCTGGTTGCGACCATCGGCCTTCCTCTACCGGTCGCCGCCGGTTACATCCAAACTAACCTCGTCTCCGATATTCCGGGGCTCGCAGCGATAACCGATGCAAGTCTCCGGAATCCCTGGGGGCTCGCGCATAGCCCGACGAGCCCGTTCTGGGTCTCCGACCAGGCAGCGAATGTCGCTACGCTCTACAGCGTGCCGACGGGCGGCGCGGTTACAAAAGGTGCGCTCGTCGTGACGATGCCCGGCAACGGTGTTTTACCACAAGGACCGACGGGCACTGTCTTCAACTCGAGTTCTTCTTTCATCATCAACAACGCGCCTGCCACTTTCATTTTCGCGAATCTGAACGGAACGATCGATGCGTGGAATGCCGCGCAGGGCACGACCGCAGCCGCGATGGCATCCGTACCGAACGCGGTCTACACGGGACTGGCGCTCATGACCAACGTGTCCGGTCCGTTTTTGCTCGCGGCAAACAACGCGCAGAACAAGATCGACGTCTTCAATCAGGTCACGCCGAATTTCGCCTTCCAGCTTACAAGTCTTGCAGGAAACTTTACGGACCCCGGCGTCCCGAACGGATATGCGCCGTTCAACGTCGAGGTGATCGGCGGCAGGGTCTATGTGACCTACGCCCTGGCGTCGAACGCACTGGCTGCCATCGGCGGTCAGGGATTCATCGGCGTTTTTGACCTCAACGGGAATTTCCTTCAGCAGATCGGCGACAGCCATCTCGCGTCGCCGTGGGGCATCACCATTGCGCCCGCGGCCTTCGGTACGTTTGGAGGCGACCTTCTCGTGGGTAACTTCAGCGCAGTGCTGAGCGAGATCAATGCCTTCGACCCGACCACCGGAGCATTCCTGGGAACAATACCAATAGACACCGGCGGCCAAGGACCTGGTGGCTTACGGGCCCTTGAGTTCGGCAATGCAAACAACAATGGTGATCCGAATACGCTTTTTTTCACCGACGGCCTGAACGGGCAAGCGAATGGCCTGTTCGCGTCGATCAGATTCGCAGCGTCGGCGGCGCCGGAACCGGCCACACTCGCGCTGCTCGGGCTTGGCCTCATCGGCGTTGGCTGGAGCCGTCGCAGGAGTAGTTAAATACCGGCGAAGTCAATCTGCTTGGCGAGAGCAACGAACGTCCTGGCCGCTACGCGGCGGCAAAACAGTGCACGAAAGTTCGCTCGGCTTCAATCGCGGCGGGTTAATAACATAAAAAGTGCTACAAGAAATAACCCGGCGGCAAAGAATGTAGCCACCAGCCATCCGTTCCGCAAAGTTGTGTCCGTCAGAAGAAAATAGGTGCCCGCCAGGAAAGCGCCTGTGGCAGCGATGCCGGATAACGCGACGAAACATTTTGTCAGCATTTTATGCTCCTGATTGTTGTTCGATTTTGAAATGAGCGTCGTTTGGAGCTGTCTGCGACCATAAGCTCCCGCGATCCTGAAGGTCTAGGGTGAACTGTCACATTGCATCAGGCCGCTACTGCCGGGTCTCGTACGACCGACGGCTCATCAGTCACACGGGCAATCCGGAACCATGCCGCGTAAAGCGCCGGCACGAAGAAGATCGTCAAAAGCGTGGCGACGGTGAGGCCGCCCATGATGGCGATCGCCATCGGCCCCCAGAACACGCTGCGCGTGAGCGGAATCATCGCGAGCACCGTTGCCGCGGCCGTCAGCATCACCGGCCGGGTCCGATGAACCGCCGCTTCGAGAACCGCATTCCATGGATCGAGACCTTGTGCAATTTCCGACTGCACTTGATCGACGAGAATCACCGAGTTGCGCATGATCATCCCGCTCAAGGCAGTGACGCCGAGTATCGCCACAAAGCCGAGCGGTGCCTGAAAGATGAGCAGCGCGATGACCACCCCTATGAGTCCGAGCGGCGCAGTCAGGAACACCATGAACATCCTCGAGAAACTCTGGAGCTGCAGCATCAGTATCGTGAGGATCGTGACTAGCATGATGGGAGCCACGCCGAGCAGCGCCTTGTTCGCTTTGTCGCTTTCCTCCACCGCGCCGCCGACGTCGATTCGATAGCCGAACGGCAGCTTCGCTTCAATGTCCTTCAAGTGAGGCCGGATAGACTGAGTTGCCGACACGCCTTGCTCGCCGTCCTTGACGTCTGCACGTACCGTGATGGCCATATCGCGGTTGCGACGCCATAGTACCGGCTCTTCGAGCTCATACTTGACGCGGGCAACCTGCGACAGTGACACGACTGCTCCGCTTCGCGTGAAGAGATTAACGTCCTTCAGCGTATCGAGGTCGAGGCGCTCAGACGGGACTGCGCGGGCGACGATGTCGATCAAGTCTTCATGCTCGCGAAAGTGCGAAAGGGTCGCGCCATTCATCACCGTTTGCGTAATGAATGCGACTTCCGCCGGCGCTATGCCGAGCGCGCGCGCCTTCTCCTGGTCGAGCTCGACTTTAAGAGTGCGCACCGGATCGTTCCATTCGAGCTGAACGTCGCGCACTTTCGGGCTTGCCGCGACGACCGCCTCGACCTCACGGGCGATCGCGCGGACCTTTTGGGTGTCCGGGCCGACGACGCGGAACTGAACCGGGAAGCCGACCGGTGGCCCGAGCTCGAGACGCGTGACGCGAACCCACGCCTGCGGGAATTGCTCGTCGACGCTTCCCATCAGCCGCGAGCGCACCCGCTCACGCGCATTGATGTCGCGCGTCATCACAATGAAGACCGCGTAGCCCGGGTTCGGCAGTTCAGGATCGAGCGCGAGATAGAATCGCGGCTGGCCGGCGCCTGTATACGCGGTGAAGAAGCGGACATCTTCATCCTTTTTCAGCACCGCTTCCATTTTCTTCACCTGCTCGGTAGTAGCAGCGAAGGAAGAGCCTTCCTTCAGTCGCAGCTCGACTACGAGTTCAGGCCGATCGCTGTTCGGGAAGAACTGCTGCGGCACGAATCGGCTGCCGACCACTGCAAGTGCGAGCGCGCCGACCGTGATGCCGATGATCAGCCAGCGCCGCTCGATGGAGAAGTCGATCCAGCCGCGCAACCTCTTATAGAACGGTGTCTGATATGGATCGCTTCGATGGTCATGCTTCGTTATGTCGGGCAGCATCTTCACGGCCAGGTACGGCGTGATCAGCCCCGAGACGAACCATGAGAACACAACGGCAGTGCCGACGATCCAGAAAATGCCGCCCGCGTACTCGCCGGTGGTGGATTTCGAAAAGCCGATCGGCATGAATGCTGCGGTGGTAATCAGCGCGCCGGTTAGCCGCGGCATCGCGGTCGATGCGTAGGAAAAAGCGGCCGCCTTCACGCGGTCCCAGCCTTCCTCCATTTTCACGACCATCATTTCGACCGCGATGATGCCGTCGTCGACAAGCAGGCCGAGGGCGATGATGAGCGACCCGAGCGAGACGCGCTCGAGATTCCAGCCCATGGCGAGCATGACGAGCGCGACGACACCGAGCACGATCGGCACCGACAGCCCGACGACGATCCCCGTGCGCCATCCGAGGCTCAGCAGGCAGACCACCAGCACGATCGTGAGCGCTTCGAGCAGCGAGCGCTCGAATTCCCAGATCGATTCGCTGACGACGGTGGGTTGATCGGCCACGCGCTCGAGTTCGACGCCGTAGGGAAGTTCCGATTGAACCGCGCCGACAGCGGATTCGAGCGCCTTGCCGAGATCGACGATGTTGCCGTCGTCGGTCATCGTGATGCCGAGCATCAGCACCTGCTCGCCGTTGTGGCGAACGGTGTACGTCGGTGGATCTTCGTAGCCGCGCGTGATGGTGGTGAAGTCGCCGAGCTTGATCACCCGGCCGCCTGCGGCGACGGGAACGTTTCGAATGTCGTCGAGATCTTCGAACTGGCCGCTAACACGCACGAGCACCCGGTCGCTGCGCGTATCGATCGAGCCGCTCGCGAGTACGGTGTTCTGGCTCCTCAGGCTTTCCGCAATCGCCAGCGGCGTGATCCCCAGCGCGGCCAGCCGTTGATGCGAGAACTCGATGTACACCTTCTTCGCCTGCTTGCCGTAGACCTCGACCTTCTTGACCATCGGCACTTTGAGCAGACGGCGCTTGATGTCTTCGGCGATGTCAGACAATTCCGCCAAATTGATGCCATCGCCTTTTACGGCGTAAAGCAGCCCGGTCACATCGCCGTACTCGTCGTTGAAAATCGGGCCGATAACGCCTTCGGGAAGATCGAGCTTGAGGTCGGTGAACTTCTTGCGCGCCTGGTACCACGCTTCGCGCTGATCGGCGTGCGACGTGCCGCCGACGACCGTGATGGTCATGCCGCCGAAGCCCTGGCGTGCGAACGTCTTGACCTTGTCGAAGTGATCGAGCTGCTCGAACTTCTTCTCCATGCGGTTGAGCAGCTCGTCCTGGACCTGCTGGGCGGTTGCGCCGGGCCAGATTACGATCGCCGTCATCGACGGCACCGAGAAGTTGGGGTCTTCAAGCTGGCCGAGCTTCGAGAAACCGAGCACGCCGCCAATGCCGATTACGAGGATCAGAAACAATACGATCGCCCGGTGCTCGAGCGCCCATTCGGTAAGGTTGAACGATTTCATCGGTTGTCTCCAATCCGGTCGGCCGGCGGTGGCGCGTTGGTTAGAACCACCTTGAGCCCGGGCGCCATTTTGTGCACGCCGGCGGCAACGACAAGCGCGCCTTCGGGCACACCCGAGACGAGCACGTCGTCATTGCGATAACCGTGCACGGAAACGCGCGCGAGATTTACCACTGCGGCTGCGTCCGCGCCCGCGCGCTGCACAATCCACAGTGCGGGATTGCCGCCGCTTTGCGTGATCGCACTGGCTGGAATCGGCGCGACCGACTTGTCGCTCGCGGCGCGGCTCGCGACGACAGTGGCGGTTGCGCCGAGCGGAAGCCGGCGCTGCGTCGCCGGTTTGAGCCGGGCGCGGTATGTGCGTGTTTGCGCAACGGCCTGCGGCGACAGTTCGCGCAATGCGACATCGAACGTTTCCTCGGGCGCGCTTGCGAGTGAAGCTTTGAAGCGCGCGGTCTTGAAACCGGTGAGATGGTCTTCCGGAACGTCGATGACGATCTCGGGCTCGCCGGGGTCGGCGATCGACACGACAGGCTGACCCTCGGCGACGACATGGCCGATTTCCATGCGCACCGACGTAACGACGCCGCTGCGCGAGGCATGGAGCACCGTGTACTTGAGCCGGTTGCGCGCGAGCTCGAGTTTCTTCGCCTCCGCTTCGGCTGCCGCCGACGCAGTCTGCGCGCCGGTTTGCGCTTTCTCGTCATCGGAGACGCTGACTGAACCGTCGGCTTTGAGTGCATTGAGCCGCTTGCGATCGGATTCCGCCTGCCGCGCCTGAGACGTTGCGGCGGCCGACTGCTGGCGCGCGGCTTCTTCGGCCAGCCGGAAGTCGGCATCGTCAAGCACGGCCAGCACATCGCCCTCGCGCACGGTTTGGCCGACGTCTACTTTGCGCTGCGCGATCTTGCCGCTCACGCGAAACGCGTGGTCGATTTCATGCCGCGCCTGCACGGTGCCCACGTAGCGGTTCGCTTCACTGGCCCCGTCGTAATGAACTTCGAAAGTGCGCACGGGGCGCATGACCGCCGCAGGCTTTTCGTGCGTGCATCCCACAATAAGCGCGCCGGCGGTAATCGCAATCAGCATTTTGGAAGAAAAGTTTTTCACGGTAATTCTCACTCAGGTTGAACTCAGGAATGCGGTGCCCGGTTGTCGTCGGCCGCGGCCGGCTTGACGGGTTCGAAGACCTGCCAGCCGCCGCCGAGCGCCTTGTAGAGCTGCACGGTGTCGAGCAACAGCTGCGTGCGGCTGTCATTGGCACTAACGCGGACGGCCAGGCGAGCCCGCTGGGCATCGAGCAGCGGCAACAGGTCGATCTGGCCGCGGTCGTACAGCGATTGCGCGTGGCCGAGCGCGGCCTCGGCCGATACTGCGGCGCTGTCGAGTTGTTCGTTGCGACGGCGTTCATCCGCAACCGCGACCAGTGTGTTCTCGACGTCCTCGAGCGCGCGCACGATGCCGTCCTCGTAACGCAGCAGAGAGACGTGCTGGTTGCTCTCCGCAATTTCGTTGATCGAGCGGGTGCGGCCGGCGTTGAAGATGGGCATTGCGAGCAGACCCGCGACGTTCGCGAAGCGGGCGCCGCCAAGACTGCCGCCATTCAGTTCAACGCTTTCGCGTCCGAACAACGCATTGAGAAACAAGCGCGGGAACCACTCTGCAGCGGCCTGGCGGCGGCGCGAGTTGGCCGCATCGAGCTGTGCTTTCAGCGCCAGCAAGTCCGGCCTGCGCTCGAGCAGCGTCGCCGGCTGGCCGGATGTAATCACGGGCGCATTGATGTCGATTTTTCCCGGCACGATGCTCGATGCATTGAAAGCCTGGTCGCCAATGAGTACCGCAATGCGATGTCTCGATACGGCAACGAGCGTCTCGAGCGGCGGTATGGCCGCGCGTGCGCGTGATGCGTCGGTCTCCGCGCGCTCGACGTCGAACGGTGTCGCCAGGCCTACCCGCGATCGCGCCCTGACCAGACGCAAGGTTTCATCCTGCGCCGCCGAAATCGCGCGCACTGTTTCCAGCTGACGCAGGCCGCCCACGAGCGTGAAGTAATTGCTGGCGACGTCACTTACGACCAGCAGCTTGACTCCGCGAACGCCGTGCTCGCTGGAGATGGTATCGGCGGCAGCCGCCTTGGCGCCCGCGCTGAGCCGCCCGGAAATGTCGACTTCCCAAAAGACGTCGAGGCCGCCGATGCTGGTTTTGTTATCCGGCACGGCCTGGCGGTTGAGCGCACTATAGTTCGTCCGTTGATCGAAGGTGGCCGCGCCCGCGTAAACATTCGGATAAAGCCACGACCGGCTGATCGTTTCGCCGGCGCGGGCAGCGCGCACGCGTTGCGCAGCGATCTTGACGTCGCGGTTTTCGCGAACCGCGCGTTTTATGAGTTCGGTCAATACAGGGTCGCCGTAGCTTTCCCACCAGGCAGCCTCGGGTTCGTCCGTAGATGCGGTGGCCGCTGCGTACTTCGGGGGAACTTCGACCGCCTGCTTGAATATCGGCGTTGAGCATCCGGTTGCGACCATCGCAAGTGCGGCGACAGCTATGAGCACGGGTATCCGCGGCGTCGTTGCATCAGCTGGCGAACCGTTGTGTGTAACCTTCGAGGTCCGGCAAAAAAATTTCGATAGCAACATGGTCAGACTGGCTCGGGTTATTTGACAGGCTTCAGATTACGTCGTCATCGATCAAGAAGTCGTCAGCGAAACGTCGTCATTCCGTCAGCATTGAATCGTCACTGGTCGTCGCACTGTCCGGGTAAAAACTAGACCCGGGCGCGCATCGACTTGAGCTCGATCCGACACGCGTTGCTGAACGACTTGACTGGATCGAAATCCGGCGAGTGCGTCAGCCGGTGCAGGTCTTCGATGGTCAGGTTGTGGGCGAAATATTGATCCGTGATATGCACGAGCAGGCGCTCCGCCTCGACCAGCACCGACTGTGAAGCCGACAGCCGGATTCGGTTGATCAACGCGTACGCGGGCAGCAGTATTTCCGGCCTTTCGAGCTCATGCGCATAAGCGTCAACGAGCAGCTTCGAGCATTCGCCGATGAACTCACCGTAAAGCGCCTCGCGCTTTTTGATCTCGAGCCTGAGCAGCTCGCGTCTGCTCGTCGTCTTCTGCGTCATCCATGCGGTTGCGAGCGTCGCGGACCCGCCGACGAGCGAACCCAGAACCCCCGAAAGCGCACTTACCGCTGTCATGTCCATGATTTGTCCTTCACTCGACCGCGCAACCAGACCTTCAAGCAGGCGGCCACTTTCCTGCCAGGCCGGGAAACGATTTCTGCAACCGCTCGACGATGTACTGCTCGACGCGCGCGGTTTGCGCTTCACCGAACGCCTCGGTCGATTTCTCGCGGATTGCCAAATGAAGCATGATCAAATCGTGCAGCTTGGCGAAAGCAGGGGGATTGCTCGTGCCGCAGACCGAGGCGTCTTTTTTAAGGACGCGCCGGACTACGCCCGGTTCGAGCAAACGCACCTCGCAGAGCATTGCCATGCGCGCGATTTCACGGTCGACTTCTTCGAGATCATTGGTCCACCATCCGATGGGAAATTGCGTTCTCTGTGTCGTCATGGCATCACCGATTGGGAGGAAAAGGCATGGAATCGTCTGCGCCCGGCGCAATGTCTTGCGCGATCGAGACCAGCAACTCGGGACCCGATGCGAATTCACTTTGGCGGCCCGTTGCAAGGTTTTCGAGCCGGCCGCTGATTTCGCCGGGTTTCGCGTCGCTGCGCAGTTTCAATACATAGGCGCGTCGGTTTGGATAGGTTGGTTCTGACTTGAAAGACATAGAAAGTTTTCCAGACTGGTTCCGGCCACGGGTCATTGCGACGCGGCGCGCAACAGGCGGCGCTCCGGCGCGCCGAGCACGTCGCGAATTCGCGCCAGCATCGCCGTCTGTGCAGCCGATGGCTCGATGCGCTGCACGCGCTGGTCCGCCAGGACGCGCTCCAGCAGCGTAAGCAGGCGGGTGCGGTCCTGGCGTTTGGCGAGCAGCGCGGGCAGTGTCGCGACCGCTTTGTCGGGCTCATAGCGAGCGATGATCTCCTGCTCACCACCGATGCGGCGCACTTCATCGCGAGTAAGCTCGGGCAGCAGGTCGCTGTAATCTTCGAGCAGTTCCTGCGCGAGCTGCACGCGCGCGAGCGGCAGCGGCTCGTCCTTGTGCGCCAGCAGATAGGCAACACGAGCGAGCGCCTCCGGATAGCCGCCCCTCGCGATCGACTCAAGCGCCGCTTTGACGAACGGCAGCTCGCGCGGATTGACCGGCTGTTCGGTTCCGGCGGCCGGCTGCTGGTCGCTTAGATAAACTGCAAACAAGCTGACGTAGATCTGGAAGAACGTGGCTTCGCCGAATGCATCGCGCAGTGCACGATAGCAGTCGAGGGATGCGCTGATGAGCTCGGAGCCTGCCGCCTCAAACTGGCGATACATATTGCGCGGATCGGACTGGTGGCGCTGTGCGGCGACGGCCTTCGCCGCCGGCTGAAGCCACCAGAGCGATGGATTCAGATCCGAGAGCGCCCAGCGCTGTGCGCGCAGCGGGTGAAAGGCACGCGAGAGCTTGGCGCCCGGCTCGGTCGCCAGCGCCTGAACCAGCGGCCGTCCGAAGAGCTCGTACGCGCGCTGATTGAACTCCGACACGACCTCCATCGCCTTGAACGGCTTTTCGTCGATACGCTTGAACCGATTGAGCTCGCCTATCACTTCTTCGAGGCGCAGCTCGACGAAACTCACGTCGTACTCGGGCTCGCCGCCATTCGTTGCGCGTTCCTCGATTTTCATTCCGTAGAGTCCGGGCGGCAGCGCCTCGATCGACTTCAGAACCGACACGATCTGCGCATGCTCCTTGCGCGCAACTTTGCCCGACACGAAGATGCCCAGATGGCCGATGTCTTCGTGCATGAGGCCCACGATGACCTGACCGCTCAGCTTGATTTCGTCGGTGCTGCTATAAACGTCGGCGACCCAATTGAAGGCCTGCTGCGGCGGCGTGATGTTGTCGCCGCGCGAAGCGAACAGTACGATCGGCGCTTTGATTTTGCGCAGGTCCAGCGCGACGCTGTTACTTCCCTTGACGGTCCCCGACCACAACCGGTTGCCGATAAACAGGTTTTGCGTGATCCATTCGATCTCTTCGCGATTGAGCAGGTAATAACCGCCCCACCAGCGTTCGAACTCCAGAAAGCGCGGCTTCTCGCCATCGACGTTCGCGTAGAGGTTGTAGTACTTGTTCCAGAAAGTGTTGGCCGGATTCAGGTTCTCGAAATTCTGGACGAGCCACGCGCCGTCGAACTTGCCCGCGCCGAGATCCGAGGCGAGCGATGCCAGCCATGCGCCGCCGAGCAGCCCGCCTGCGTAGCGCATCGGGTTGTCGCCTTCGCCGTCGCGCCAGGCGCCACCCCAATAGGACATCGGCGCGCCGACCACGACGACCGGCCCGGTTTCATCGGGGTTTGCGGCCGCCAGCATCATTGCCGCCCAGCCGGCCTGGCAGTTGCCGACGATCGCTGGCTTCGCCGAATCCGGATGCAGCTCGCGCACTTTCTTTACGAACTCGCGCTCCGCATCACACACGTCGATCAAAGTTTGTCCCGGCTCGGGTACCCGGAAAAAAATGACGAAGTAAACCGGGTGGCCGTTGCGCAGCGCGACGCCGACCTGCGAGTCATCCTTGAAGCCGCCGATACCGGGGCCGTGGCCGCCGCGCGGATCGATGATCACGTAAGGGCGCCGCTTCGGGTCCACGGTGACGCCGGCGGGCGGAACGATACGCAGGAGCGCGTAATTAACGGGACGGGCGAACGTGCGGCCGTCGAGAATTGTCTCGTACTGGAAATGAAGCACCGGCGGGAGGCCCTCGCGCTCGTGTTCGACAAAGTTGTTGCCCCGCTGGCGCAGCGTGTCCCAGAAGAGAATCGAGCGCTCGGCTGAGTCGACTGCGTATTGCCCAGCCTGGGTCCAGGCGTCCAGCGGCGAGAGCGGCTTGGCTGCGGTTTCCTGGACCGCTTTGGAAATCGCCTGCGTCGCGCGCTTCTCAAAATGCTCGACCGCGCGCCCGGTGCGGGTGCTCAGAACCTGCGCGACCTTGGCGTGACCATCGAGCATCGTCGGGAGTTGTTGCATTGAATTGTTCATACGTTTTCCTTTCAATCTTCAGTTTGCATGCTGCGTACGTTAGCCCCCGCCGAAAGGCGAGTCGTCAGCGAAACGTCCGGATTTGGTGGTAATTGGGTTTCAGAACGGCTTAAAGGTCGAGGTCGCCGTTCGCAGCAGGCGAGGGGCGTAAATCCCGAGCGGCCGCCGCGCAAACGGCAAGTCGCTCCTGTATTTACCGAACGGCGACGTTTTGCTGACGACTCACAGGGCGGACCTGCTTATCATCGATATCACCGGCCGCTGTGTTTCGCGCAGGGGCCGAATTCACAACGCCGCGCCGGAGCCGCCATGAACGACGTCAAAAATTCCACAGGCTGGGTATATGCCGCGCTGATCGTCGCTTTGTCGATCGTGATCCTGCGCAGCTTTCTGGCTTCGGTGCTCATCGCCTGCGTGACGGCGGTTGCGAGCTGGCCCCTTTACGAGCGATTCGCCATGCTCGTTCGCCGCCGCGTCGGCCGCACCGCGACATCCTTTGCGTTCACAGTGCTGATAACGGTTTTTGTGCTGGCGCCCATGATGTTTGCAATCGGCGCGCTGCTCGTTGAAGCGAATGTCCTGCTGCGCGATATTGCGGCCGCCGACCAGAACGGCATCTCACCGCCGCACTGGCTTGCCAACCTACCGCTTGCCGGCTCTTGGCTTGCCGAGCGTTGGGAACTCTGGCTGGCGCAGCCCGGCGCTTTTGCGGCGTGGGTCGAGCGCATGCAGCCAGCTCAATTTTTGATTTGGGCGCAGTCGCTCGGACAGTTCATGGGGCGGCATGTCTTCATCATCGCGTTCGCCGTGCTCGTGCTGTTCTTCCTGTATCAGGAAGGTGAAACGCTCGTCGGCGGAATGCGACGCGTGCTTCGCCAGCGTTTGGGCGAGCGGGCAGAAGCGTACCTGCAGCTTACGACCGGCGCGCTGCGTGCCTCGGTCAACAGCATGCTGGTGGTCGGGCTTGTCGATGGCGTAGCGACGTGGGTTGCTTATTCGCTCGCTGGGGTCGTGCACGCCGGCATTTGGGCGGCGATTACCGGAGCCCTCGCGCTGGTGCCGTTCCTTGGTTACGTAGCCGTCGTTGCATTGTCGCTTCAACTGGCGCTCGCCGGCACGGCTGTTGGCGCGTCAGGGGTGCTCGCGGTTGGCACTCTGATTTTGTTCGTGGGCGACAAAGTGGTGCGGCCTTCAGTCGCTCGCGGCGGCACCCGCCTGCCTTTTGTGTGGGTACTGATGGGTTGCCTCGGCGGGTTTGAAGCGTTGGGATTGATCGGACTCGTGATCGGGCCCGTGGCACTGACGCTCACGCGGGAACTCTGGGAACAGCGGGTGCGGGAAGCCGAAGTTGACGCCGACCCCTCGCAGGAGCTGCTGCGCCGGGCTGTTCACTAGGCGCGTCAGCTGCGCTTCACGGCGGCGAGGCAAGCCCGGGCTTTTTCGATCGCAGGGGTGTCTGCTGCTTCCGGCAAGCGCTTGACCAGTGCGGTGAGCGTGCGCCGCTCCTCGGCGGATGCGTGCTTGTATTCACAGAGTTCGGTGACCGCGATCAGTTCGTGCCACGGCGATTGCTGTGCGCGCGCTATATCGAGCGAGCGCCGGATTGCGCGCTCGCTGTCCGCGCGTCGTCCTTGCGCCCGGGCAATGACCCCCTGCAGGAGAAACAGCTGCGGGAGATAAACCTGCTCGGCGCGGTCGTCGGCCAGCGCGAGCGCTTCGCGCAGCTCAGTTTCGGCGGCTTCCCAATCCCCCGCAATCACCCGCGCTTCGGCAGCATAGCCCAGCGTTTCGGTTTCACCGGCGAGCAAGCCCCACCGCGCGTTTTCGTCGTGAGCATCGCGAATGCGGCGATAACCGTTGAGCGGATCGCCGAGGCGTGCGTCCGCCCACCCGCCGAACCAGCGGCATGCGGTGCGGCCTTGCCCGAGTGAGAACTCATCGACCAGCGCATGCATTTCTTCCGCGATCACCCGTACCCGCTTGGGATCACAAACACGCACGCCGAAGAGCGCATCGAACCAGAGCGCAACGAGCCGCGTCATCGGATGCGCGAGCTGCCGTGCCGATCGATGAGCCTCGTCGAGCTTTGCGCGCGCCTGCTCGATCAGTCCCAGCGGAAGCAATTGCAGCGCGAGCAGCCCTAGCAGCGTGACTTTCGGATCGGCGATAAACGTTTCCCCATGCGACGCGTCGCTTGATGCGATCAGTGTCAGACCGCGCTCTATCCATTCCCGCGCCGCCGACGAGCGGCCCTGCAACTGGTCTACTTCGCCGTGCACGATGCACGCCGCAATGCGCAGCACCGGATCGTTCAGCGCGGATGAAAGCGCTTCGGCCTTGGTCGCCACTGCGAGCGCTTCTGCGTAATCGGCGCGCAGAGAAAGTACGAAACCGAGTCCGTGCACGAGCCGTTGTCGCAACGGGTGTTGCGGCATTTGCTCCAGCAAAACGTAGGCGCGACGCAATGCGGCTTTTGATTCCTCGGTGATGCCGGCCACTTGACTGGTTGCGATGCCGTACAACGTCGACAACGAGATTTCCAGCTCCGCCCGTTCGATGCTGTCGGCGAGTTGCGGCAGCAGGTTCAAGCCTCGTTGGGCGAGGTTGATGCACTCGGCGGGGCTCAAGTGCGCGAGTGCGGATTCGGCACCTTCCATGTAGTAACGCATAGCTGTCGCTGGTTCGCGCGCCCGTTCGAAATGCGAGGCAACTTCGGAAGCGGCGACGAGCGTTCCGTTCGCACGTTCGCGCTCGAGCGCGGCACCGATTTTGCGATGCGCTTCCATGCGAACCAAAGCCGGCGTGCGCTCGTACAACACCTGCCGGAACAGCGCGTGGCGGAAAGCGAATGGTTGCTCGAACGGTGGACCGCCCGCCTGGCCGCGCGGCGGCGTTAGCCACAGATGCTGGCGCGCCAGACCGTCGCAAATCTCGCCGACCCTAACGGCATCCTGACCGGTCAGCCCAGCAACGGTCGTCACCTGGAACTCAATGCCGCAGGCCGCCGCCGCCGAGAGCACGGCGCGTTGCTCGCTGTCGAGCCTGGCGATGTGGTGGTCGATGATCGCCGCGAGATTTTCGGGCACCGCCGCCAGTGCGAACGCGTTGGCGGTTTCAGGACGGCTCCGGTCGTCAGGAGGACGCTCCACGATTTCGTTGATCACCGCGGCCAGAAACAGCGGCACGCCGTCGGTGCGCTCGTGCAGCGAGCGCACGAACGCCTCATTGTCCGCGAACGATGGCGCGCGTTGCCGGACGAACTCGCCGACGTCGGCTTCCGAGAACGGATCAAGCATGATTTCCTGCGCGAGTCCTTGCAGGCGCAGCTCGTGCCGGACTGAATTTAGCGGGTGCCCGGCCGCGATGATTTCGGTAATTCGGAAGCTGGCGAGACACATGAGGCGTGAGCTGCGGCGCCTGCGCGCAATGAAGTCGAGCAGGTGAAGCGTCGCGGTGTCACTCCAGTGAAGGTCTTCCAGGACTAGCAGCAATGGCGCGCGCTCCGAATAACGGTCGAGGAATTCCCCCATTTCGCGCACCATCCGTTCGGGAGCCACGCCGGCCAGGTCCCGCCGCACCGCGTCGCGCTCTTCGGCCGTGCTGAGCCAGGGCAATTGCAGAAGCCAGGTGGGTGCGACCGCGCGCAGCAGCGCCGGAAGAGTATCGTCGGCGCGACACAGATCGGCAATCGCCTCGAGGACGGGCAAATATGGCTCGCCGGCGCCGTAATGTTCAACGCACTGGCCACGCGCACAGGCTGCGTCGCTAATGCTCGAAACGAATTGCTCTATCAGCATCGTCTTGCCGATGCCAGGCTCGCCGGTTACCCACATTATCTCGCGCTTGCCGCTGCAAGCGAGTTCCCACGAGTGGTTGAGACGGGCGAGTGCTTCGACCCGCCCGATGAACCCGGGAAAGTGCCGGGATTGCGCGAAAGCCGATGGCACCTGCTGCCTCGCGACCGGCGTGGTTGCAGCGATGAAACGATAGCCTTTCCGCGAAACCGTTTCGATCAGGCGCGGACGTCGTGCATCGTCGTCCAGTGCTGAACGAAGGTCGCTGATTGCCGTTTTGAGCACCGATTCACTGACAAATTGATGGCCCCAAACATCGTTGAGCAGCGTCTCCTTCGTCAGCAGGGTGGTAGGCTGTCGCGCCAACGCGCAGAGGACTGCAAACGGGGTAGGCGGCAGAGTGACCGGTTCTCCTTCGCGCATTAAGGTCGCATTTGCCTCGTCCAGTTCGAAGCGATCGAAGCGGATGCGCAAGACCTTTGACGTTGCCCCTGACTCGGACGGCGCCGTGCGGACGGCCATAAAGCAGGCCTCGTAAGTTGGTCGGCAACAGTCTATCGCGACATTGATCCTTGGGGTACCCCTGTCATTTGGGTTCAGTTGAGTTCGCCGTCTGACGTGGGATTTGCTATCGCATTGTTTTAATAAAATAAGTTTATGCCCTTTTTGTCCTCAGTTTAGTTTCAGCATGTGAATTCTCAGCTGGTCCGTGTGACCATCGAGAGCAATTGTTTTTGGCATGCGGAAACGAACACGAGGATATGACGCCTTGACCGTGACGCCATTTCAACTATTCGGAATAGGCGATAGTACTGAGCAGGGCGCGTGACCGATGTAAATCAAGGCCCGTCCGCAGGGCCGGCGTTGAGCATGCAGAATACTTCAGGACTCACCATCTGCCGGCTGTCTCCCTGCTGCGCGGCGGAAGATGCCCATCCGTTGCGGCCGATCGCCTGAATCATCAACGTGGCCCTCGATCGAAAAGCGAAGCGGGCTTGAAAACTTTGTACAGCGCCAGCGCGCCGACGCCGGCCAGCGCTGCACCGAGCCACCGGCGATGCGTTGATAGAAAGAGCGCGGCGCTGCGCGGTTGCGCCCTCGAATCGAAGCGGCCGTGCGCGCCGTGATCGCCCGCGACCGGTTTCCAAAAATTATCGACGCGGTCCGCGCGTACGCGCTGACCGGTTTGCTGCGAGTCGTAACCCCTGGCGGCAAGATAACGGTCGATGAAGCCGGGAACGATTTTGTTCGCCATGATCGCTGTTACTGTTGAGCCGCCAACCCAGATTTCTCGGCGGCGATGATGCGCTGCCCAGACAATTGCGCGCGCGGCAACCTCCGGCTGAATCCTGGACCGTAGCGCGGCCGACGCCCGCGCTCGCGCCGGTGACAACGACGACTTGCGATTTTTGCATGGCGGGTTCTTTCTTTCGAAGTCGGTCAACAAACAAATGCCTTTTTTTTTGCTGCGCTTAACCCACGCAGGGACATTTGCAGCACTTCTGCTGTGTGCAGCGCATGCCGGCCGCTAGATTGCGCAATCTGCTCCCGACAACTGAATGTAGCCATTCGAGCGAAAGCGTTTCGCGCGGTTTCACATCAAAACGCCAATCGACGTGATAGAAATAGAATCGCTGCCGTCCACGTTCCCTTTCAACACGGTGCGCCAAGCCCGGCAAGTGGGAGGTAACCGGGAGCTAAGATAACCTGACTAAGCTGCGGCTTTGCAACATCAAGCCTGGCGGCGTTGAATTCGACGCGCGAGTGTTTGCAGAAAGAATGTCAGCAATCTTTGCAATCAATCGGCGATGTATAAATTACGATTTGATCCGGCGGCGATTTCGCGCGAGCCGTACGGCTCACGTCCGAGCCATATGCGGTTACGGTCGAGTCGTCCGCCAGCGCAGAATATTGGCGAGGATGCGTGCACTTTTAAGGTTTGACCCCTTATAAGCGCATTGATATAGTGGTTGCGGGCAAAAAAGCTTAATAAAATTCGATCCGGCGCCTCGCGTGGCTGGGCCCAAAGTGTGTCGTGTGCAAATCACGTTCGGTATCGTTCACTGCAGGAGGGGGTATGGCAATGCGCAAAATTCTCATAGCTGGCTTGGCCGCAATCGGTATGACATCGCTCATTTCGGTCGCACCGGAGTCGTTGCATGCACAGCAGGTGGCAGAGGTCGCGATCGACAACGACGACATCGGCGGCGTGGTGCGCAGCTCCAACGGTCCCGAGGCCGGCGTGTGGGTGATCGCCGAGACGCGCGAGCTGCCGGTGCGTTATATCAAGAGCGTCGTCACGGACGATCAGGGCCGCTATGTTATTCCCGATCTGCCGAAAGCCAATTATGACGTATGGGTGCGCGGCTACGGCCTCGTCGATTCGCCAAAGGTGAAAAGCGTGCCCGGCAAGCAATTGAATCTCACCGCGGTGCTGGCGCCGAACGAAACGGCGGCAGCCCAGTACTACCCCGCCATTTATTGGTTTGCGATGATGAAGATCCCGGAGGCCAGCGTCTTCGGCAGCAAAGAAGCGCCGCAAAACGTCAAGCTTACGGACTATCTCAATGGCATGAAAAACAATGGCTGCGTCGGTTGCCATCAGCTCGGGCAATTGTCGACCCGAACCATTCCGAAGTATCACCTGGATGGCAAGAAGAACCATGAGGAGGCTTGGGTCCGGCGCATTCAGTCGGGGCAAGCGGGCGAGAACATGGTTCTCCAGGCGGTCGGTGTGCTCGGCGGCATGCCATTCAAATACCTTGCCGACTGGACGGAGCGCGTCGCCAAAGGCGAGCTGCCCGACGTCAAGCCGACGCGCCCGCAAGGGGTCGAGCGCAATATCGTCGTCACGCTGCGCGACTGGCACAATCCCAAACAATATCTGCATGACTTGATCTCTACCGATCGCCGCTATCCGACGGTCAATGGTTATGGGCCGCTCTACGGCCAGTGCGAACACGCCTGCAATGACATGCCGATCCTCGATCCGATAAAGAACGTCGCGACGAATTTCGTGCTGCCGACGACGCCCGACATGCCGCTCGCGCTGGGGCCCGGCAATGCCGGCTCCGTCCATATCCTGCAGCCCTCCGCTTATTGGGGCGAGGAAGATATCTGGGACAGCAAGGCTAACAATCACAACTCGATGATCGACCGCAAAGGCCGTGTCTGGCTCGCGGCGACGGGCCATAAGCCGGACAACCCGGCTTTCTGCAAGAAAGGCTCGACGCATCCGTCAGCCGTGGAGTTTCCGCTTAACAGCACGAATCGCCGCATCACGATGTACGATCCGAAAACCGGCAAGTACACCGCTTACCAGACCTCTTTCCAGCACATTGGGATCCTAAGCTTAGAATTCCACGTGGACAAGTTGTCGC
>JADMIO010607024.1_pt1 | contig 50895 bp, 44 predicted proteins | sample 8958161 | NCBI WGS metagenome assembly JADMIO01 (sample SAMN16585339, study PRJNA669376) | soil metagenome | isolation source: Crop rotation soil | place: USA: Cullars Rotation, Alabama | collected 2011 | reverse complement strand
GCCGCGACTTCAAGTCACGTGAATTCCAAGCTTCGGATCCCACTGTGCTGGAAAGAAAGCCTCGACGAGGCGATCGAGCGGTTGATCAGCGCCGGCGTGGAAGCGATTGCGGTGTGCTTCCTCAATTCGTACGCGAATCCGGCGCACGAGCGGCGCGTCGCGGAGGCACTGCGGGAACGGTGGCCCTCGGGGCACGTCTCAGTGTCGGCCGACGTGCTGCCCGAGTTCCGCGAGTACGAGCGGCTCAGCTCGACGGTGGTGAACGCCTATCTGATGCCGGTCACGCGCAATTACCTGCGCCAGTTCGAAGCGGAAGTGAAAGCGCTCGAGGTCCCGCAGCCGCCGTACGTGATGAATTCCGGCGGCGGCATCATGACGCCGGAGCAGGCCGGGGAGCGTCCGATCGACACGCTTTTCTCCGGGCCGAGCGGCGGCGTCAGCGGCGCGGTCTACGTGTCGGCGCGCGCAGGGCATCCCGACATCATCACCTTCGACATGGGCGGCACGAGCACGGACGTGTGCCTCGTGCAGGATGCGAAGGCGCAGGTCTCGCACTCGCGTGTGATCAACGGCGTGCCGCTCAAGGCGGCGGCGCTCGACGTGCACACGGTCGGCGCGGGCGGCAGCAGCATCGCGGAGGTCGACGCGGGCGGCATGCTCAAGGTCGGCCCGCACAGTGCGGGCGCAAGACCGGGGCCTGCGTGCTACATGCAGGGCGGCGAGAAAGCGACCGTCACCGATGCGAACGTGGTGCTCGGGCGGCTCAATCCGGAGTATCTGCTGGGCGGCTCGCTCAAAATCGACGCGAAGCGCTCGCACGCGGCGATCGAGCGGCACGTTGCGAAGCCGCGCGGCATATCCGTCGTCGAAGCGGCGTCGTCGATCATTGCGCTCGCCGACACCAACATGGCGTACGCCGTACGCTTCGTCTCGGTCGAGCGCGGGCTCGATCCCGCGGACTTTGTCCTGGTTGCGTTCGGCGGCGCGGGGCCCGTTCACGCGGCGTCGGTGGCGCGCCAGCTCGGCATCGACCGCGTGCTCGTTCCGCCTGCACCGGGCGTGCTCTGCGCGATGGGCGTGCTCGTGAAAGATCTGCAAATGGATTTCAGCCGCACGCGCGTCTGCAGCGAGCAGTCGGCGGATTGCAACGCGGCGGTCGATGCGGTGTATCGCGAGCTCGAAGCGCGCGCGCAGTCCGCCTTCACCGAAGCGGGGGCCCGGCTCGAATTACGTCGCACTGCCGACGTGAGATACCTGGGGCAAAACCACGAGCTCACCGTCGACGTGCCTGCGGGCGACTTCGGCAAGGACTCGATCGCGGCGGTGAAAAGGAACTTCAACGCGGCGCATCGCGAGATGTTCGGCTATGCGACGGAGGACAAGCTGCTCGAGCTCGTGACGTTCCGGGTGAACGCGAGCCTCGCCGTGCCGCGTGCCGAGCTCGCCGCCGCGCCGAGCGCGTCCGAACGTCGCGCTGCACCGATCGCGACGCGGAAGGTGTACTTCGAGGAAGCCGGCGGCTTCGTCGATTGCCCGATCTTCGAACGCACCACGCTTCGCGCGCGCGACACGATCGCCGGCCCGTCGATCGTCGAGCAGATGGATGCGACGACGGTGATCCCGCCGGACTTCACGGCATCGATGGATCAATTCGGGAATTTGATGCTGGAGAAAAAATGACGGTCATGTCGCTTCTCGCAATGACAACTTAACCTATGCCACACGCCCAACTCGAAATCATCGCCGCCGCCTTCGAAGCGGCAACGCAGGAAATGGCCGCGAGCCTCGTCCGCACGGCGTTCTCGCCGAACATAAAGGAGCGCGCAGACTGCTCCACGGCCCTCTGCGACGCGGCCGGACGCGCGCTGTCGCTCATGACGAATGCGCCGGCCCATCTCGGATCCACGCTGCGGCTCGTCGACGCAATCCTCAAGCGGTTTCCGCTCGAGGGCCTCAAGCCCGGCGACGCGTTTCTCGCGAACGATCCGTACATCGTCGGCGTGACGCACCTCAACGACTGCACCGTCGCGACACCCGTATTTCACGACGGCCGTCTCGTCGCGTGGGCCGTCGCGGTCGCGCACCACTCCGACGTCGGCGGACGCGTCGCCGGCAGCGAATCCGGCGACAACACGAGCATCTACCAGGACGGAATCCGCGTGCCGCCGGTGCAGATCTACACGGCCGGCAGGCGCCGCGAAGACGTCATCGAGCTCTTCCTGCTCAACTCGCGCATGCCGCATTACGGCGAAGGCGACCTGATGGCGCAGATGGCTTCCTGCGGCCGCGGCGCCGCGCGCGTGCAGGAGCTCTTCGCGAAGTACGGCTACGAGACGATGCTCATGCGCATCGACGAGATGATCGATGCGACCGAGCGGCGCATCCGCAGCCGCATTCGCAGCGAGTTGAAGGAAGGCTCCTACAGCGCGGCGGACTGGCTCGACGAGGACGGCGTCAGCGACACGAAAGTGAAGCTCGCCGTGACGCTCACGGTAAAGGACGGCCATCTCACGCTGGATCTCTCGGAATCTGCAAAGCAGCTTGCCAGCGGCAAGAACGTGCCGCTCACGCATTGCTACGCGACGGCGTACTTCTGCCTCAAGTCGGTCGTCGATCCGTTCATTCCGACGAACGAAGGTCTTTATCGCACGGTGACCATCGTGGCGCCGGAAGGGCTCGTCGTAAATCCCGTCGCGCCCGGTGCCGTGGGCTCGCGCAACATGACGTCGATGATTCTTGCCGAAGCGATCAATAACGCGCTCGGCCAGGCGGCGCCTGCGCGCGCCGTCGCGGCCGGCGGGCCGGGGCAGGGCTGCATCAGCGCCGGCGCCGCGCCGGAGACGGCAAAGTATTTCATCAACTACGAGAATCTCGCCGGCGGCCAGGGCGCGCGCTGCACTGCTGACGGCATGGACGTCGTGATGATCAACATGACCAACACGTCCAATCTGCCGATCGAGGCGATGGAGCTCGAGTTCCCGCTGCGGATCGAGCGCTACGAGCTCGTGCAGGATTCCGGCGGGGCGGGGAAGTATCGTGGCGGGCTCGGGATCGTTCGCGACATGCGGCTCCTCGCCGAGAACGCGACCGCGTCGCTCCGCAGCTCGCGCCAGCGCTTTCCCGCGCCCGGCCTCGCGGGCGGCAAGCCGGGCGGGCTCGGTGCGTTCATCCGCAATCCCGGCACGCCCGATGAGAAAAGGCTGCCGCTCACCGCGTCCGGCACGCCCTTCAGGAACGGCGACGTGCTGCGCATTTTTTCGCCGGGCGGCGGCGGTTACGGCGAGCCGAAGGACCGAGACCCGGCCGCGATCAAGCGCGATCTCGCCGAAGGTAAGATTTCAGAGAAGGCGGCGCGGGAAGTCTATGGCTTTCGCGGGTGATGGAAGGTCGGCGCAGTGTGACGAGTAGCCACAGCGCGGAAACAGGTCGCTCACGGGATGAACACGCGCCGAGCAGCCGCAAGCGAAATGACTAAGCCACAACCTGCACCTTTCGAGCGCCTCGACATCGACGCCGGCGGCGTGAAGCTGGCGCTGCTCGACTACGGCACCGCCGGCAAGCCGCCGATGCTCTGCCTCCACGGCGGCGCGGTGAACGCGCACTGGTTCGATTTCGTCGCGGCGGGCTTTACGCCCAACTATCACGTGCGGTCGATGAACCAGCGCGGTCACGGCGACAGCGCCTGGGCGGACCCGCCGGACTACAGCTACGCGCGCTACGCCGCCGATGTCGCCGAGGTCGTCGAGAAGCTCGACTTGCGCGACTTCGTCCTGATGGGCCATTCGATGGGCGGGCTGGTTTCGCTTGTCTACGCGGCGACGTATCCGGGCCGCGCGAAGAAGCTCGTCATCATCGACTCGACCCTCGTCGCGACACCCGACCGGGTCGCGCTGCTGCACCAGGTCGGCGGCCGCGAAGGGAAGACCTACGCTGCGCACGACGACTTCGTCGCCAACTTTCGCGTCCGCCCGGCGGGCACGACCGCGGCGCCGGAGATCCTGCAGTATCTGGCCGAGCGCAGCGGCCGTGAATATCCCGACGGCCTCTGGCGCCACAAGTTCGACCGCAACGTGTACTCGAAGCGCGTGCTGCTCGACATTCCGCCGCACTGGGACCGGATCCGCATCCCGGCGCTGCTCGTGAAAGGCGGGCGCAGCGACCGCATCACGCCGGAGATTTTCGCCGGGGCGAAGGCGCGCTGTCCGCATGTCGAACTGGTGGAGGTGCCGGACGCGAACCACCATGTCACACTCGATAATCCCGGCGGGTTCGTGGCGGCCGTGTCGGCCTGGCTCGCGAAGACTGCCTGAGAAGGAGACCGCATGACGAATACGAATCCCGAGACGAACAGCGAAGCGCATCTGCCGCTTGCCGGCCTCACCGTGCTCGACCTCACGCTGGCGCGCGCGGGCCCCACGTGCGTGCGGCATCTCGCCGACTGGGGCGCGGACATCATCCGCATCGAGCCGCCGGCGCAGACCGAGGATGAGGTCGGCCGGCGCGACGACTTCGACTTCCAGAATCTCCACCGCAACAAGCGCGCGATTCAGCTCAATCTCAAATCGGACGAAGGCCGCGCGATCTTCATGAAGCTCGTCGAGAAGGCCGACGTGATCGTGGAGAACATGCGCTCGGCGGTGAAGGGCCGGCTCGGCATCGCCTACGAAGACGTGAAGAAGGTGAATCCGCGCATCGTCTACGGCAGCATCAGCGGCTTCGGCCAGACCGGGCCGTACGGCAAGCGCGCCGGCGTCGATCAGATCGTGCAGGGCATGGGCGGTCTCATGTCGATCACCGGGCTGCCGGGCCAGGGGCCCGTGCGCGTGGGCGTCGCGATCGCCGACCTCACCGCGGGCAACCTGCTTGCGCTCGCGATCATGATGGCGCTGTTCGACCGCACACGGACCGGCGTCGGCAAATGGGTGCACACGAGCCTGCTCGAGTCGACGATCTTCATGCTCGACTTCCAGGCGTCGCGCTGGCTCATGAAAGGCGAGATCGCGAAGCAGGCCGGCAACGACCATCCGACGGGGACGCCCACCGGCGTCTTTCCGAGCAGCGACGGCTTCTTCAACATCGCCGCGGCTTCGGAGCGCGTTTGGCTGCGCCTCTGCGACGCGATCGGCCATCCGGAGTGGAAGACCAATCCCGACTGGAACACGCGCCAGAAGCGCACCCAGAATCGCAAGGCCGTGAACGCGGCGATCAGCGAAGTGACGAAGCACAAGCCTTCGGCGCACTGGGTGGAGCTTTTCGAGGAAGCGGGCGTGCCGTGCGGCCCCATCAACTCGATCGATCAGACCTTCGCCGATCCGCAGGTGCAGCATCTTGGCATCGCGGCGTCCGTGCACCACCCGCGCAAGGGCGAAGTGAAAATGGTCGGCTCGCCCATCAACATGCAGGCGACGCCGAAAAAGCTGCGGCGGCATACGCCCGACGCCGGCGAGCACACGCTCGAAGTGCTGAAGGCGGCGGGCTACAGCGATGCGGAGCTCCAGGCGTTCAAGGCAAAAGGCGTGATCTGAAGCCGGCGGGGCGGATGCGGCTCGCTTTCGCGTTCGCCCTGGCCTTTGCATTCACCGCCGCCTTCACGGCCGCAGCGGCCGCTTCAGCGGCGGAGCGCGAAGGCTTCGCCCGCTTCTTCGATCAGGAGGACGGGCAGCTCGATTTCAGCGAGTTCCTCGCCACGCCGCGCGGCTTTCTGCCGATCCCGATCCTGATCACAGAGCCCGCGGTCGGCTACGGCGGCGGCGCCGTCGGGATGTTCCTGCGCCCGCGGCGCGAAGCCGGCGACGAAGGCTGGGCGCGGCCGAACATGTCTGCCGTGGGCGCGTTCGCCACTCAGAACGGAACGTGGGGCGCGTTCGCCGGCGATTCGAGCCGCTGGCTCGACGGTCGGCTGCGCACGCTGGCCGGCGTCGGGACCGGGATGGTGAATCTCGACTTTCATGGCCTCGGCAACAGCGCGTTCACGTTTCCCGAGAAGGTGCGCTACTCGCTCGACTTCACCGCGGTCATCGCGCAGGCATCGTGGCAGCTCGCGCCGAAGTCGCCGTGGGCGGTGGGACTGCGCTACGTGCATGCCGAAGTGCTGCCGAAGCTCCGCGACGATCCGGCGTTTCCCGGGCTCACCGATCGAATCCGCGTCAAGGTCGCCGCGCCGACGCCGGTGCTCGAGTACGACTCGCGCGACAACATGTTCACGCCGACGCGCGGGATCTACGCCGAGACGACGTATCTCGCCTCGCGCGAGGCGCTCGGCGCGACGCAGGATTTCAACCGCTTCCAGCAGGTGCTGATCGGCTGGTATCCGCTGCGGAAGGACGTGACGCTTGCGGCGCGCGCAAACTACGCCCGGGCTTCCGACGCGACGCCCTTCTTCCTGCGGCCTTACGTTGAGCTCCGCGGCGTGCCGGCCGCGCGCTACCAGGGCGAGCGCGCCGGGTCCGTGGAAGTGGAGGGACGCTGGCAGTTTCATGGCCGCTGGAGCGTGGTCGCTTTCGGCGGCGCGGGCCGCGCCAGCAATCACCGCGGCAGCATCGATGACACGCAGACCGTGGGCGGGGGCGGATTCGGCTTCCGCTACGAGCTCGCGCGCAAGTTCGGCCTGCACGCCGGCATCGACGTCGCGCGGGCCGGCAGCACGAACGCGCTCTACTTCCAGGTGGGCAACGCGTGGTTCCGCCCGTGACGCGATGACGATCTTTATCGTTTAAATTGCAGTGATGACAATGAAGGGGGAGGTGATCTCATGATCGATACCCGACGCACGTTCCTCAAGCTCGCGGGCGCCGGCGTTGCGCTGGCCGCGTTCTCCGCGACGCACGCTGCCGACGGCGGCAAGCTCAAGATCGGCATCATCGGCTCCGGCCGCATCGGCGGCACGCTCGGCGACATCTGGCTCAAGGCCGGGCACGAGATCATGTGGTCGTCGCGCGACGTCGAGAAGGTGAAGGCGCTCGCCGCGAGCAAAGGGCCGAAGGCGCACGGCGGGACGACGCTGGAGGCAGTGAAGTTCGGCGACGTCGTCCTGCTCGCCGTGCCGTACAGCGCGATGCCGCAGCTCGGCAAGGAGCTTGGCGAAGCCATCAAGGGCAAGATCGTCATCGACGCCTCCAACCCGATCGTCGGGCGCGATGGCGAGATCGCGACGTGGGCGCGCGAGAAGGGCGCCGGGCTCGCGAGCGCCGAGCTCCTCCCGGGCGCGCGCATCGTGCGGGCCTTCAATGCGGTCGGCTACTCGCGGCTGCCGTCCATCGCGCAGAGCCCGGAAAAGATCGGCATGCCGATCGCGAGCGACGATGCGAAAGCGGTCGAGGTTGCCTCGCGTCTCATTCGCGACGTCGGGTTCGAGCCGGTGCTGGTCGGGCCGCTCGCGATGGGCAAGCACCTGATCCCGGGCACGGCGCTGGGCGGCGAGCGCTCGCCGGATCAGATCCGCAAGATCATTCCGACGCTGAGCTAGAAGCGGCTCGCCGCCGCTATGGCTTCACCGTCTGCAGGAACCACGCGTCGGGCAGCTCGCGCCCGATGCCGGCGCGCTTCGCGTCCTCGTAGACGCGTGTCGCGACCGCGGCGAACTGCAGCGCAAGACCGACGTTGTTCTTGAACACCGTGATGTCGGAATCGGCGCTCCGTCCCGGCACCTCGCCCGCGATGATCTCGCTCAGGTCGTGCATGCGTTCCCAGCTGGTGAGTCCCGCCGCGACAGGGCCTGCCACATCGCCGTGCCGCTGCTCGATCGCGAGCGCCTTCGAATGGACCACGATGCGCTGGGCGCGGGCCAGGACTTCATTGTCCAGCTCACGGCGGTCGAGCCGCTCGTCGCCGCTCACGATCGAGACCACGTGTGCCCCGGGTGCGAGCCACTTGCCTTCGACGATCGGCACACTCGTGTTGGTGGCCGCGGCGACGATGCTTGCGTCGACGACCGCGTCGCGGGCGCTGGCGACCGCGGTCACGTCGAGCTTGAGCTCATCGCGGCCGCGGGCAGCGAAAGCCTCGCGCCGCTCGCGGTTGGGGCTGTAGACGCGCACCCGCTCGAGCCGGCGCACCTTCGAGATCGCGACGAGATGCGCCCAGGCCTGTCCGCTCGATCCGAGCAGGCCGAGGTCGCGTGCATCCTCCTTCGCCATCATCTGGATGCCGAGCGCGCTCGTGCAGGCGACGCGATAGAGCTGGATGTGGCCGTCATGCAGCATGGCAACGGGCGCGAGGCCCGTCAGGCTGAAGAGCACGATGAGGCCGCAATACGTACCGCCGGGCCCTCGCGGCAGCTTTTCGCGGCGCGCCAGTCCGTCCACGCGCGCCTCGCTGATGACGTCGGAGGTGAGCCGCAGCGCCATGTAGCCGCTCGACGGAATCGAGCTGTTCATGGTCTTGAGGCAATACAGGACGTCGGGCTCCGGCAGCGGGACGTAGCTCTGCGTGCGCAGACGCTCCACGGTCTCGCCGCGGGCCTGCGCGAGATAGGCTGCCCGCAGGCTCTCCATGCAGCCTTCGACGTCGAAGACGCGCGCGATGTCGTCGTTATCGAGAAGCAGCATTGAGCGCAGGTTCCGCCCGTTTCACTCCGCCATCGCCGCCCCGCGCACGTCCTCGGAGACGAATTTGCCGAGCCAACGCTTGCGGAGAATGAGGCCTTCCTGCCAGACGGCCTCGATGTTCGACACGGTGGAGGCCTTGACCGCGGGCGACTCGATCAGCGCATCCCGCCACGCGGTGAGGTGCGGGAATTTCTCGAGGATGCCGACGCGCTTCACACGGTCCATGAAGGTGTAGCGCTGCAGGAACGGCGCGTAGGCGGCATCGACGAGCGAGAGCTTCGGCCCGTTGAAGTAAGGGCCCGGGTTGCCGCGCTTCGACAGCGCCTCGTCGAGCTTCCTGAAAGGCTCGGTGATCTTCGCTGCCTTCGCGGCGAACTCCTCCTCTGAATCCGAATACGCCGTGTTCGAGACGGCGCTCGCGAACGTCGTCACGTAGTCGGTCCACGCGCGATTGCGTGCGCGCTCGATCGGGTCTTCCGGATGGAGGCGCGGCGATGCCGTCTCCTCCAGGTATTCCGCAATCGCATTGGATTCGAAGAGCGCGTGCTTGCCGTCGATCATCAGCACCGGCACCTTCGAATGCGGCGAGACCGCGAGGAACCAGTCGGGCCGCTTGTCGCGGTCGATGTACGTGATGTCGTAGGGCACTTTCTTCGCGCACAGCACGATTGCCGCGCGCTGGACCCACGGGCACGTCTTAAAGCTGCAAAGCATGAACTTGGACGGCATGAAACCTCCGGTTGGTTGGTCAGGCGGTGGCGCGGAGCGCCTCGATGTTCTTGTGCTGGATGCCGAGGAAAATCGGCGGCGAGCTGGCGAGGTGGATGTTGATCTTCGCGTTATATACCGAGTGCTCGAGCTGGTGCTTGTCGCGGATCACGTACGACGCTACCGCGAACTTGCCGTCCGCGCCGGCCGGACCCGTGAGGTAGCAGCGGATGTTCCGGACCTGGTCGCCCGCGACCCTGAGGCCGACGAGCTGGTCGAGGCTGCCGGCGGCGTCTTCAACGAACTTCGCCGTTCCCGTGCGCTTGCCGCCGACCGTCGCTTCGAAGTTGCCCATGACGATCTGCTCGGCGGGCGCGTGCGCGAGGAAGCGCGCGAGGTCGATCGTCACGGGGCCGACGATGTAGCTGAAGGTCGTCGGGCTCGGCGCCTCGACCTCGTGAAACTCGTAATGCTCGCCGATATGGAACGCCGCGCGGAGCTTCGGCACGAGGAGATCCTGGCCGGCTTTCTTCTGCGCCACGGCGTTGTCGGCGAGGAGCAGCATCATGAGCTTGTAGAGCGCGATGTTGGCATCGCGCGTTCGCGCCCGGTTCCAGATGTAGAAGCCGTCGCCCGTGGTCGAGCGCGCGAAGTTGATGCGGATGTCTTTCGAGATGAGCTGGCTGTACGCCGAGTTCACGGAGTGGCTGAGGCTTTTCAGCATCGCCACCTGCTCGAGCGGCTCGTGCAGCGAGAAGCCGACGATGTCGAGCAGCACGACGGCGCGGTCGTGGATGAGCGTCACGCCGTACTTGGCCACGCAGCTGTCGATGAGGTCCGCTGGTACCTGCTCGGCCGCAGCGAACGTGAGCTTCAGCACGAGCGCGGCGCTGCCGAAGCGAACAACCGTTTCGGCGAACTGCGGGCCTGGGAGGAATTTAGGACCCGCGAGGATGCCGTTGACGATATCCCGGTGTCCCGCCTCCAGGATGCGGTAATGCGGAATCGCCAGGAATTGCAGCGCGGTCGCGTCGCGGGTCCAGACGAGGAGGATCTTCTCGCCGAAACGCCAGAATTCGAAAAGCTTGTCGTCGAGGTCCGCGAGTGTGTGCCGCGCCTCCGCCGTCAGCGTGTGCTCGGTGCCCGTCATGCCCATCAGCACGTCGAGCCAGCTTGAGCGTTTCATCTTTATTCGGGCTTTATGTTGGCGGCCTTGACGAGCTTCGACCATTTCGCCGTCTCGGCGCGGATGAACGCGCCGAACTCCTCCGGCGTGCCCCCGATCGCTTCCATTCCCGCTGCCGTGAAGCGCTCTTTCACGTCGGCGCCTTCGAGCCCGCGGGCGATCTCCTTGTTGAGCAGCGCGATGATAGTCCTCGGGGTGCCCGCGGGTGCGACCACGCCGTTCCACGCGGTCGCGAGCACCGTGGGCCAGCCGGACTCGCGCATCGTCGGTATACCCGGGATCAATCCGGATCGCTTCTCACTCGCGACCGCCAGGACGCGCAGGCGGCCGCTCTGCATGAAGGGCAGCACGATCGGCAGCACGCTCCAGAACGACTCGATCTGGCCGCCGACCGTGTCGATCGCAACCTGCGCGCCGCCCTTGTAGGTGACGAGCTCGAACTGCGTCCCGGTGTCGCGCTTCAGCATCTCCGCGAGCAGGTGCTGCACCGAGCCGATCGTGCTCGCGCCGAGGTGGACGCGCTTCGCTTTCGCCAGGGAAACGAGATCTTTTACGGTTCTCGCGGGCACGGAAGGATGGACGGAGAGCACGTTGGGACTGGCGTTTGCAAGGATGACCGGCGCCAGATCCCGCTCAGGATCGTAATTCAGATTCCCGTAAATGCTCTGTGCCACGGTGACCGGTCCCGGCGTCGCCATGCCGACGGTATATCCGTCCGGCGCGGCTTTCGCGACGGCTTCGGTCCCGATGAGACCGTTCGCCCCGGCGCGGTTTTCGACGATGACCTGCCGGCCGAGACTTTCGGTGAGCTTCTGGCCGATAAAGCGCGCAACGAGATCGGTCCCGCCGCCCGGCGGGTACGGAACGATGACGCGAATCGGTTTCGCGGGATACGCGGGCCCCGGGCTCGTGGAAGCGGTCTGCGCCTGGGCGAGCGCAGCGCAAAGCGAGACCAATACGCATGAAAACAGACGGTATTTCATGGTCATCTCATCGAGACGTTCGGCGAACATTATCCGGTAATATGCGCGCTCCCAAGGCACGGCATGGCAAAACTTCCTGAAATCGTGAGCGGCGGCATCACGTCCGCGGCGCAGAAGCTTGCGACGCGCGAGCCGCAGCGAATCGACATCGATCAGCTTGCACGCGAGCTCGATCTCGACGGCGAGGCGCGGAAACTCGCTGAGCAGGGCGTCCCGGCTGCCGACCAGTCGGTGCTGACGATGCCGGAGGCGAAAGTCATCCAGCGCATCGAGAAGGTGCGGCGCGAAGCGATCGCCTGGGCAAGCGTGCGGCTCGACAGCATCAACCAGCGGCTCGCCGACTGCGACGTCGCGACGCTGGTGAATCATGCGCTGTCGGCTGAGCGCTCCTTCGAGCGAAAAGCCGCAGGACGCGTCGCCGAGCATGACCTCCTGGTGCGCGAGCTCGCATCCAATGCGGCCGCGCGGCATCGCGAGCTCGAGGAATTCCGCGCAGCGCACGGCATATCGCGCCCGGCGACGTATCCCGAAGGCAGCGCCACGTTCGCCCGCTACGCGCTGCTGCTCGCGCTGATCGTGGTCGAAGGCGTTGCGAACGCATACTTCTTCTCGCAGGGTCTTGAATCGGGGCTGATCGGCGGCTTTCTGGCAGCGGGCCTTTTCGCCGCGGTGAACCTGCTGGTGTCATTCGTGGTGGGCAAGTTCGGCGTCCCCTTCGTGTTTCATTCGAACGCGGCCCTGAAGCTGCTCGGCATCGTCGCCGTCCTGTTCGGCTGCGTATGGGTGAGCACCATGGGGCTCACCATCGCGCACTTCCGCGATGCGCTGGTGGGCGACATCGCGGAGCCCGCGCGCGCGGCATGGACGGCGCTCAAGGCGTCGCCGCTCGAGCTTCACGACATCATGTCGTGGCTGCTTTTCCTCATCAGTGTGCTGTTCGCCGTCTTCGCGTTTTTCGACGGCCTTTCCTCGGACGACCGCTATCCCGGTTACGGCCAGGTGGCGCGGCGGGCGAAGCAGGCACGCGAGGAGTACCTCGACGAGATCAACGGGATGCGGAAAGAGCTCGAGGAGCTCAAGGATCAGGAGCTCGGCGAGCTCGAGAGCGACATGCAGAAGGTGCACACGCTCGTCGCCGAGTACACGGCGCTCCTCCGCGAGAAGCGCTGGGTGCGCACGAAGCTCGAGGCCGCGCTCATGGATGCCGAGAACTGCGCCGACAGCCTGCTCAAGATTTTCCGCGACGCGAACGTGATGCACCGGCGCGATGGGCGGCGACCGCCGTATTTCGAGACGCGCGCGCGGCTGCAGCCGCTCGTGCTGCCGGATTTCGGGGCCGATGACGACCGGACGATGATCGCGGAGCAGGAGCGGCTCGTCGAGCGGCTGACCACGACGGTCGAGAATGCGCGCGCCAGCATCCAGGCGGCGTTCACGACGCAGACCGACAAGCTCAAGCCGGCCGAGACGCACGTGCGCCTGGCCGCGTCGAGATGAGAAAGAGCAGGGCCGCCCGCAAGCGTCAGACCCGGAACATCGCGATCGGCGTCGGCGCGCTGGTGGTTTTCCTCTCCGCGCTGGCCGGCGTGGGCTACTACCTCGCCACGCGGGATCCCGGCCTGGAGCGCGACACGCTGTGCCCCACGACCGGCGCCACCGCGCACACGGTGCTCCTGGTCGACAAGACCGATCCGCTCAGCTTCAACCAGAAGCAGGCGTTCATCCGGCTCTTCGAAGATCTCGTCGACCGCCGCATCGCCCCGGGCGAGATGGTCTCGGTGTTCGTGCTCGGCGAGGATTACCGCGAAGGCGCGAAGCCGGTTGTCGAGATCTGCAATCCGGGATCGGGGAAGGGCAAGAGCGAGCTCACGGCGAACATCCAGAAGCTGAACGCGCAGTTCCGCACGCGCTTCCGCGAGCCGCTGCTGAAGCAGGCCGACGCGCTCGTCGCGAGCCAGCCCGCGAAAAATTCACCGATACTCGAGATGCTCCAGCTCGTCTCGCTGAACGCGTTCCGCAAGCACGCCGTGAACGGTCCGCGGAAGCTCATCATGGTCTCCGACCTGCTTCACAACTCGCCGCAGCTTTCGATGTATCGCGCGCTTCCGAGCTACGACGCGTTCGCCGCCACCGACTACGCGCGCCGCATGCAGACCGACTTCACCGGCGTCGACGTCGAGATCCACGAGCTTCTGCACACGCCCAGGCTGCAGACGCGCGCCCTGATCGACTTCTGGGAGACCTACTTCACCCGGAGCGGGGTGAAGGTGGTGCTGGTGAAGGCGATGGAAGGCTAGGTCTTAATTCGGGGACAGACCACGATTTAAATTGGGGACAGACCACGATTTAATTCGGGGTCAGACCACATTTTTTGGCGTAATTGATTACGCGGCCGGCCCGGATCGGCCGCTTCCACTCGCCGGCCGAGACGCTTCGCTAGCTCGGCCTTGAAATCGGTATCACCTATGGCGTAACCGCCGTTTGTGGCTGCGCGGATCGCGTTGAGGTCGGCTTCCGACATAGCCCCCTCGAAAAGGGCGCGATATGCCGCGAGGCGCGCTTCGTCGGGTGCGAGCGCGAGGTATTCCGCGTGCGGCGTGATGAGTGTCGACGGAGCCGCTTCGGCATTCGCGCGATAGCTTGACCATCGATAGTCGCGTGGATGCGCCACCATACCTGCGCGGACCGGATTGAGCTCGATGTAGCGATAACAGGCGAGGAGATAGCCGCGTTCCTGCACGATGCCTGACCTGAACCGGCCTTCCCAGAGCGTGCCCGTGCGCTGGTGGTTCCGATTGAAATACCGGACATAGACCTCGCCCAGGTGCTTCATCATCAGCGACACGCCATCCAGCCGCGCGGGCGTCACCAGAAGATGGACGTGATTGGTCATCAGGACACAAGCGTGGATCGCGCAGTCGAATGCCTTCGCCTTGTCGTTGAGGATCGCGAGATAAACGAGATAGTCGGTATCGCTGGCGAAGCACGCGCTGCGGTTGTTCCCCCGTTGGATCACGTGAACTGGATAGGCCGCAAGTCTTAGACGGGCGCGACGAGGCATGTCCAAATCAACGCATCCGGGACTGCGCGCGTGGTCGGCCAGAAGGCATACAAAAAATCGGGGACAGACCACGATTAAAAAGGTGGTCTGTCCCCGATTTAAATCGTGGTCTGTCCCCGAACTACCACTCGTATTTGTACCCCAGGCCATATACCGAATGCACGATCTCACGGTCCGGCAGCACGGCCGCGATCTTCCTGCGGATCTTCTTGACGTGGCTGTCGACGGTGCGGTCGGAGACGACGCGCTGGTCCCGGTACATCGCGTCCATCAGCTGATCGCGCGTGTAGATGCGGCCCGGGCTGGACATCAACACCTTGAGCAGATCGAACTCGACGGCGGTCAGGCCGAGGTCTTTCCCGCCCAGCGTCGCTCGATGGCCCGCGTCATCCAGTGAGATCTCGCCCGCCGGCGCCGCGTCGCCCCGATGCGCGCGGCGCAGCACGGCCTTCACGCGCGCGACCACCTCGCGCGGGCTGAACGGCTTGCAGATGTAATCATCGGCGCCGAGCTCGAGCCCCAGCAGCCGATCGATCTCGTCGACCCGCGCCGTCACCATGATGATCGATACGTCGGCGGTCGTCGCGCGCAGCGCCTTGCAGATCTCCAGCCCGTTCTTCCCCGGCAGCATCAGGTCGAGCAGCACGAGCGCCGGCTTGTGCTCGCGCACCCAGGCCTCGACCTCGTCGCCGCGATGGAGCATCGATACCTCGAAGCCCTGCTGCACGAGGTAATCGCGCAGCAGCGTCGCGAGCTTAACTTCGTCTTCGACAATCAGGATGTGCTGAGGGATGTGATCAGCCATGCCGTTCCGCCGTTTCCGCGATTGGCAGCACGATGCGAATCCCGAGCCCGCCGAGTTCGGCGGCGCGCGCAGTCAGCGTTCCGCCGTGGCCTTCCACGATCGCGCTCGCGATCGCGAGCCCCAGGCCCGAGCCGCCGGCTTCGCGGCTGCGCGAGCTCTCCATGCGGAAGAGCCGCTCGGTGAGCCGCGGCAGATCTTCCGCCGGCACGCCCGGCCCGCTGTCCTCCCAGTCGATGACGACGTTCTCCTTCTCGCGCCGCGTCGTCACCGACACCGTGCCCGGCGACTGCGTGTAGCGCAGATTGTTCTGGAGCAGGTTAGCGAAAACCTGCGAGAGGCGCGTATCGTCGGCGAGCACGCGGACTGACGAATCGAAGTCCGTCTTCAGCGCCAGGCCGCGCTCGGCAAGCCCGCGGCGCTGCGCATCGAGCGCGTCTTCGATCACCTCCGCGATGGCGACCGGCTCCTTGTAGTAGCTGAGCGCGCCGAGGTCCGACATCGACAGCGTGTGCAGGTCCTCGACGAGCCGCGACAGGCGCGCCACTTCGTGCGCAAGCGATGCGACGGAAGTCTGGTCCAGCGGACGCACGCCGTCCTCGAGCGATTCGATCTCGGCGCGCAGCAGCGCAACCGGCGTGCGGAGCTCGTGCGCGATGTCCGCGATCCACTGCTTGCGAGCTTCGCGCGTTGCCGCCAGCGTATCCGCGAGCGCATTGAAGTCGCGCGCGAGCTGCGCGAGCTCGTCGTGTCCCGGCGCCGCGAGCTGCACGCCGTAGTCGCCGCGGATGAGCGCATGGGTGCCGCGCGCCAGCAGGCGCACGCGCCGCGTGAGCCAGTAGGCGAGCCCCGCGCCGAGCCCAAGCGCCGCCAGCAGCATGCCGCCCGCGATCGCCGCAAAGGCGGCGTGCTGGCGCCGGACGTACGCGCTCTCGATCGACGCGATGATCTCGGGACGCGGCACGTAGCCGAGATAGCCCACCGTCTGCGCGTTCGCCACGATCGGCTTCAGGACGGCCGAAGCGGCAGCCTCAGGACGCCCGACGAGCTGGTTCCTGCCGCTGTCGAAAAGCAGCAGCCGCGGATCGATCGTCAGCGGCGTATCCCGCCGCGGCGCAGCCTTGGCATCCGCCGGTGCGTTCGGCGGCGGCAGGCCCAGCGCATCGCGCGAAAGATCCGACCACCGGCCGCGGTCGGTCGCGATCCACGCCCAGCCGCCTTCCCGCTGATAGCCGTCCGCGAGCTGCTCGACCATGCGCTCCAGCCGGACCTCGTCGGCGCCATTCAGGTAGTCGATGAAACCGCGCTCGAACGTCCAGACGAAGACAAAGTAGGCCGCCACGGTGAGCATGGCGATGGCGCCGGCGACCACCGCGAAAAGCTTGACGTAGAGCGATCCGAAACGGGTTTTGTCCATGGCGGAAGGGTAGGCGCCAATTGAGGAAGAAATAAGGAACCCATGGATTCCTGATAGCTCGGCGGCGCCGTCAGGAATGACGGCCGGCGGTCGGCCTCCCGCTCACTCTCATTTACACAACTTCCTTATTCCCTCCACATTGCGTGCGCCTTCGAACGTCAGACTGCACCCATCGTAAAGGAGGTAACACGATGGACCGAATCGACGAAGGCAAACTGGCACCTGAGGGCAAGCAGCGCTTTTCACTCTCGGCGCTGCGCCCGCGCACGCGCCGCACCCGCATCGCCGCGGCGCTCGCTGCGGCGCTCGCGCTGGGCGGCGGCAGCTACGTCGGCTGGCACGCCTGGAACGGTACGACCCAGGCGGCGCAGCTCACCACCGCCGTGGTCCAGAAGGGCGACCTCGAGGACACCGTCACCGCGACCGGGATCCTGCAGCCGCGCGACTACGTCGACGTCGGCACGCAGGTCTCGGGCCAGGTGAAGCAGCTCCACGTGCAGGTCGGGACGGCCGTCAAGAAAGGCCAGCTCCTCGCCGAGATCGATCCGACCGTCTACACGACGAAGGTCGACGCCGACCGCGCGCAGCTCCGCACGCAGGAAGCCCAGCTCGCCGATAAGCAGGCGCAGCTCGCGCTCGCCGAGCAGCAGGCGCAGCGCCAGTCGAACATGCAGAAGGAAAATGCGACGACGCAGGAAGCGGTCGACCAGGCCGCGGCGGCGCTGCGCTCGGCGAAAGCGCAGATCGACGTGCTCAAGGCGCAGATCGAGCAGACGCGCTCCTCCCTGCGCGGCGACGAAGCGAACCTGAGCTACACGAAGATCTACGCGCCGATGGCCGGAACGGTCGTGTCGCAGAACGCAAAAGAGGGTCAGACCCTCAACGCGAACCAGCAGGCGCCGATCGTCGTGCGCGTCGCGGACCTGTCGACGATGACCGTCCAGTCCCAGGTTTCGGAAGCCGACATCTCGCGCCTCGCCGTCGGGATGGACGTCTACTTCACGACGCTCGGCAACCAGTCGAAGCGGTGGTACGGAAAGCTGCGCCAGATCGAGCCGACGCCGGTCACCGTGAACAACGTCGTGCTCTACAACGCGCTTTTCGACGTCGAGAACGCCGGCGGCGCGCTCATGACGCAGATGACGGCACAGGTGTTCTTCGTGACGGCGCAGGCGAAAGACGCCGTGATCGTCCCGGTGACCGCGCTGCGCTCCGGCAACGGCGGCGGCGGTGCACGCCGCGGCAATAAGGACGCCAAATCAGCGGCGCCGAAAGACGGCGCGGCCAAGGGCGGCGGGCGTGCACGCTCCGGCGAGACGTCTGACCCGCGCGCGCGCTTCGCCGGCAAGGCGGCGACGGTCCGCGTGAAAAAAGCCGATGGCACGATCGAAGAGCGCCCGGTCGAGGTCGGTGTCGTGAGCCGCGTCTCGGCGCAGATCGTCTCCGGCCTCGAGCCGGGCGAGCAGGTCGTGACGGGCGTCGCACAGCCTGCCGCGCCCGCCGCTCCGAAATCGGGCGGCAACAACAACGCAAACCGGATGCAGCCACGCATATGAAATCGACACCAGTAGTACAGCTTGCGGGCGTCACCAAGACTTACCGCACCGGCGATCTCGCAGTCGAAGTGCTGCACGGCATCGACCTCGAGATCTACAGCGGCGAGTTCGTCGCGATCGTCGGCCAGTCGGGCTCGGGCAAGTCGACGCTCATGAACATCCTCGGCTGCCTCGACCGGCCGACGAGCGGCACCTACCGCTTCATGGGTGAGGACGTGTCGGGGCTCGGCCGCGACGAGCTCGCGCGCCTGCGCCGCGAAGCGTTCGGCTTCGTCTTCCAGAGCTACAACCTGATCGGCGGCGCGACCGCGGTCGAGAACGTCGAAGTGCCGGCGATCTACGCGGGCATGCCGACGGAGGACCGGCACGAGCGCGCGAAAAGCCTGCTCTCGACACTCGGGCTCGCGGAGCGGCTCGACCACAAGCCGAACCAGCTCTCGGGCGGCCAGCAGCAGCGCGTGTCCATCGCGCGTGCGCTCATGAACGGCGGGCGCATCATCCTCGCCGACGAGCCGACCGGCGCGCTCGACAGCAAGAGCGGCGTGGAAGTACTCGCGCTCTTGAACGAGCTCTCGCGCAAGGGGCACACCGTCATCGTCATCACGCACTCGCAGGAGGTGGCCGCACATGCGCACCGGGTGATCGAGATCCGGGATGGGGTGGTGGTTAAAGACAGCCACCCTCACCCTCTCCCTCTCTTGGGAGAGGGGACCGTTTCTCCTGCTCCATCGACTGCGGAAGCAGCCATAACTCCTTCTCCCTCACAGGGAGAAGGTTGGGATGAGGGTCGCCAGGGAGGTCGGGATGACGGCCGCGCCTTCGGCGGCTTCGTCGAAGCTGGCAAGGCCGCCGTGCGCGCGCTGCGGTCGAACCTCTTCCGCACCGCGCTGACGCTGCTCGGCATCGTGATCGGCGTCGGGTCGGTCATCGCGATGCTCGCGGTCGGCGACGGCGCGAAGCAGGCGGTCGTCGACCGCATCAGCGGGATGGGCACGAACCTGCTGCTGATCCGGCCGGGCGCTGCCAACTCGCGCGGCATGGGCGGCAGCATCGCGACCATGACGCCTGATGACGCGGACGCGATTGCAGCGGTGCCGAACGTGCTCGCGGCCGTGCCGGAGCTGGGCGGCAACGTCACGACGCGCTTCGACAACATGGACTACCAGACGCAGGCGACGTCGACCGGCGCGGACTTTCCGATCGCCCGCAACTGGCCGGTCTCGCGCGGCACGTTCTTCTCGCGGAGCGACGTGCGGAGCTATTCGCCCGTCGTGGTGCTCGGCCAGACGGTCGCGAAGAACCTCTTCCCGGAAGGCGGCGATCCGATCGGCAAGCACGTCGTGCTGAACAACGTGCTCTTCCAGGTGATCGGCATCATGTCGGAGCGCGGCGCCTCGCCGAACGGTTCGGACCAGGACGACGTCGTGTTCGTGCCGTACACCACCGGCGGCCTGCGGCTCTTCGGCCAGCGCTTCCTGCGGAACATCACGGTCGCGGTGGACGATGTTTCCCGCATCGACGAGACACAGGCGGCCGTCGAGCAGCTCCTGGAAGCGCGCCACCGCACGGTCGACTTCCAGATCCGCAACATGGCCTCGCTGCTCGAGACGGCCACCGAGACGCAGAACACGCTCACGATCCTGCTCGGCTCGATCGCAGCGATCTCGCTTCTCGTGGGCGGCATCGGCGTGATGAACATCATGCTGGTGAATGTCACCGAGCGCACCCGCGAGATCGGCGTGCGGATGGCGACCGGCGCGCGCATGCGCGACATCCTCCAGCAGTTCCTGACCGAGGCGGTCGCGGTCTCGGCGCTCGGCGGGCTGATCGGCGTTGCCGGCGGCCTGGGTGCGGCTGCCCTGATCGGCGCGCTCGGCACGCCCGTGAAGTTCTCGATGTTCCCCGTCGCGCTCGCATTCGGTTGCGCGTTCGCGACAGGTCTCGTCTTCGGATACATGCCGGCGCGCAAGGCCGCCGGGCTCGACCCCGTGGTCGCCCTTGCTTCTGAATAAAGGAATTGCCATGAAAACCAGACAACGTGCAGTGTGTTTCGCGGTTGCCCTCGCGCTCGCCGGCTGCGGCACGACGAGCCCGATGCTGAAGCCCAGCGTCACGACCCCGGCCGCGTGGAACGAGAGCGGCGCTGCGAACGGCGCGGCAATCTCGCCCGAGTGGTGGGGGAGCTACGGCTCGCAGGAGCTCCAGTCGCTCGTCGCCGAGGCGCTGAAAGGCAGCCCCGACCTCGCGATCGCGAGCGAGCGCGTGCGCCAGGCGGAAGCGCAGGTCCGCATTGCCGGCTCTTCGCTCTTCCCGCAACTCAACTTCGGCGGCGGCAGCTCGGTCCGCGACACGAGCGACGGCAAGCGCACGACGACCGCGGAAGCGAGCAGCGCGGCGCTCAGCGCGAGCTACGAGCTCGACCTCTGGGGGAAGAACCGCGCAGGCGTGAAGTCGGCGGAGAGCTCGCTCGCCGCGACGACCTACGATCGCGAAGCTGCGCGGCTCACGCTCATCTCCGGGGTTGCGACGAGCTACTTCGAAGTGCTGTCGCTGCGGAGCAGGCTTGCCGTGGCGCGCGAGAACCTGACGATCGCCCAGCGCGTCCGCGATCTCGTGCAGGCGCGCGCGCGCAACGGCGCGGCGTCACAGCTCGACGTCTCGCGCCAGGAAGCGACGGTGCTCTCGCAGCAGGCGGCGCTGCTGCCGATCGAGCAGCAGGAGCGGCAGACGCTGGCCGCGCTGGCGATCCTCATCGGTCACACGCCGGAAGGCTTCGACGTGAAAGCGTCGACGGTGATGGACCTCAACGTGCCGGCGATCGATCCGGGGCTTCCGTCGGACGTGCTCGTGCGGCGGCCCGACCTCGCCGCAGCCGAAGCACAGCTCGCGTCTGCGAACGCCGACCTTACGGCAGCGCGCGCGGCCCTGCTGCCGAGCATCTCCCTCACGGGGACGGCAGGCGCGGCCAGCACGGCGCTGCTGAGCCTTGCCACCGGCGGCACGACGAGCATCGGGCTCGCGCTCTCGATCCTCCAGCCGATCTTCGACGGCGGGCGGCTGCGCGGGCAGGTGAAGGTGTCCGAATCGCGCGAGCGCGAGCTGGTGGAGAGCTATCGCAAGGTGATCCTCGCGGCGTTCAAGGACGTCGAGGACGCGCTCGTTGCGACGAGCCGGCAGGCGCAGCAGGAAGCGCTGCAGGCGCAGGTCCAGGCGCAGGCGCGCGAAGCGCTGCGGCTCGCGGAAGTGCGCTATCGCGAAGGCGCGGACGATCTGCTGACGGTGCTCGATGCGCAGCGGACACTTTTCAGCGCGCAGGACCAGCTCGCGCAGCTCCGGTTGAATCGCCTCGAAGCGTCGGTGAGCCTCTTCAAGGCGCTCGGCGGCGGGTGGACGCGCGGGTAGGAATCGTCATCGCCGCGAAGCTATGGATTCCTGATAGCCCGGCTCGCGCCGTCAGGAATGACGATGACTGCCGTCGTCCTCGCGCCGTCAGGAATGACGCTAGGAACCGCTCGCGTCGATCCTGTCCTACGTTCGGGCCGTGAAGTCGCTGGCGTCATGGCGCTCGCGCAGCTGTTCTTCAGGCTTGCCGCTGGTGCGGTTGACCATGCGCCCGCGCTTCACCGCCGGGCGCTCGCCGACTTCTTTCGTCCAGCGCGCGAGGTTCCTGTATTCGTGCGTTTGCAGGAACCTGCGCGGGTCGTCGTACGAAGCGCCGTTCATCATCCCGTTGCCGTACCAGGGCCAGATTGCCATGTCGGCGATGGTGTATTCGTCGCCGGCGATGTACCGCTTGTCGGCAAGCTCGCGATCGAGCACGTCGAGCTGACGTTTCACCTCCATTGCAAAACGGTCGATGGCGTATTTGATTTTCACCGGCGCATACGCATAGAAATGGCCGAAGCCGCCGCCCACGTAGGGCGTCGAGCCCATCTGCCAGAAGAGCCAGTTGAGCGTTTCGGTGCGCTTGGCGCGATCTTTCGGCAGGAAGGCGCCGAATTTTTCGGCGAGGTAGAGCAGGATCGAGCCCGACTCGAATACGCGCTGCGGCGCGGGCTCGCTGTAGTCCATCAGCGCCGGGATTTTTGAATTCGGGTTCACACCGACGAATCCGCTGCCGAATTGCTCGCCTTCATTGATGCGGATCAGCCAGGCGTCGTATTCGGCGCCGCTGTGACCGGCGGCCAGCAGCTCCTCCAGCATGATCGTCACCTTGACGCCGTTGGGCGTTCCCTGCGAATACAGCTGCAGCGGATGCTTGCCGCGCGGCAGCGCCTTCTCGTGTGTCGCGCCGGCGACCGGACGGTTGGTATTGCTGTAGCGCCAGTTGGGACCGTCGCCTTTCTCCCAGACCCAGACTTCCGGCGGCGTGTATTGAGTTGTATCAGTCATGTTGGGCTCTCGCGTGCGGCTCGATGATGGCGGAAAGGATAGGTTAGATTACCGCGTGAAGACCGTATGCTCGCTACTGATCGCGCTGGCGGTAATGCTGGCGGCGTGCGCGGAGAAAACGCCCGCGCTGCCAAAGCTCGCCGCCGGCGATGTCATCGTCGCGTTCGGCGACAGTCTGACCTACGGCACCGGTGCCGCCGAAGGCGAAAGCTATCCGGCGGTGCTCGGCCAGCTGGTCGGACGCACCGTCGTGCGCTCCGGTGTGCCGGGGGAAGTGACCGCGCAGGGACTCACGCGGCTGCCGGACGTGATCGAAGAGCACAAACCGCGTCTCGTCATCGTGTGCCTGGGCGGCAACGACATGCTGCGACAGGTGCGCGACGCGGAGATCGCGCAGAACCTGCGCAGCATGGTCAGGACTTTGCAGGACAGGAAGATCGCCGTGGTGCTGGTCGGCGTGCCGAAGCCGGCGCTCATCACGAGTGCGCCGGTGTTCTATGCCGACCTCGCGAAGGAGCTCTCGGTACCCTATGAGGGGAAAGTCGTGGCGAGCGTGCTCCAGTCGAACGAGACGAAATCGGATCCCATTCATCCCAACGCCAGGGGCTACCGCCTGATGGCGGAGGCGATTGCCCAGGTCCTGAAGAAGGCCGGGGCGATTTGATCCGCGACGAAACGCGCAGGCACGCGCTGCGGGCGCTCGTGCTCTTCTGCTGGTGCAGCTTTCCCGCCGCAGCGCAGCTCTATCCCTCGAAACCCGTTCGCGTGGTTGTTCCCTCACAGGCCGGCGGCGGCGCCGACATCGTGGCGCGCATCATCGGGCAGAAGCTCGGCGAAACTTGGGGTCAGCAGGTCGTCATCGACAATCGGATCGGCGCAATCGGCCCGGAGATCGCGGCGAAGGCGGTGCCCGACGGGCATACCGTTTTGTTTACGACTTCGGCGCTTGCAGTGCGCGAGAGCCTCTACGCGAAGCTCCCATACGACACGCTCCGCGATTTCCAGCCCGTCACCCAGGTGCTCAGCCAGTCGAACGTGATGGTCACGCACCCATCGCTGCCGGCGCGGACGGTCCGCGAGCTGATCGCTTACGCGAAAGCGAAGCCGGGCGAATTGAATTACGGCACCGGCGGCAATGGCACGTCGAATCACCTCGCGGGCGCGCTCTTCCAGCAGCTCGCCAGCATCGACGTCGTGCACGTGCCCTATAAAGGGGTCCCGGCGGCGCTGACCGATCTCGTCGGCGGCCGGCTGCATTACGCGTTCGGCAGTCCGGCATCCACGCTGCCGCACGTGAAAGACGGAAAGCTGCGCCTGATCGCGGTGACCACGCCGCGCCGCGCGGCGGCGCTGCCGGACGTGCCGACGGTCGCCGAGTCCGGATTGCCCGGTTACGAGTTCACCGGCTGGATGGGGTTGCTCGTGCCCGCTAAAGCGCCGCGCGAGATCGTGGCGAAGCTCCACGCGGATACGGTGCGTGTGCTGAACACACCCGAGGTGAGGCAGCGGATCGTCGCCGATGCCTCGGAACCCGTGGGAAGCAGTCCGCAGGAATTCTCGGCTTACCTGAGAAGCGAGGTCGCGCGTTGGACGCAGGTGGTCAGGCGCGCAAAGATCAAGGTCGACTGAGCCGCGCGACGGAGCCTGGACGCAGGCGATCAGCCGCCCGCAGCCAGCGACGAAAGATACGCCGGCCCGCCGTGTGCCATCCACTGTGCCGCGGCGAGATGGCTGAACGCCACGTGCACCTCGAGGTCGGCCTCACTCATGGTGTGGCGCGCCTGGGCGGCACAGATGAGCACGCCGAGCGCGTCGCCCTTCCAGAGAATCGGCGCGAAAACCGGCGACCCCGCGCGGAAGGTCTCGAGGATCTTCACGAAGGAGCGGTGCTCGTCTGTATTCGCGAGCAGCATCGGCGTCTTCGTCGCGATGACGTGGCCGGGGTGGCCGAGGTCGTAGGGAATCCGCATGTGATGCTGGTGCGGCAGGAAGTTGACGTCAGCGACCAGCACGTTGGTCTTGCGGTCAGGCATCACCATGAAGCAGCCGGCGGCAAATTGCTGCTTCTCGCCTTCGCGCAGATTGTCGGGCTGGAGATGCGCCTCGCGGTCGCCGAGAAAACCGTGTACCGCGCGGGTGATGCACCACAGCGCTTCTTCGGGGCCCGCGGCGTTTCCCGCTTCCGTGCCCGCCCGCGTGAGCGTGCGCAGCGCGTCGTGCCGGAAAGCCGCGAGATCGCGCGTCACTCGACTTTCGCGCCGGACGCTTTGACGATCTTCGCCCACTTCGCGTACTCGGCCTTGATATAGGCGTCGAACTCTTCCGGCGTGCTGGTGCGCACCTCGAAGCCCTGCACGCCGAGGCTGTCTTTAACGGCGGGCGACGTCAGCGCCCTGATCGACTCGCGATTGAGCTTCGCGATGATGTCTTTCGGCGTCTTCGCGGGCGCGAAGAGGCCGTACCAGTTCTCGAGGTCGTAGCCGCCGAGGCCCTGCTCGGCGAACGTCGGGACTTCGGGCGCGACCGTCGAGCGCTGCGGGCTGGTCACGCCGAGCGCGATCAGCTTCCCGGCTTTCACGTGCGGGTAGGCCGCGGGAAGGCTCACGATTGCCGTGTTGATGTTGCCGCCGAGCAGGTCGGCGACAGCGGGCGCGGCACCCTTGTAGGGCAGGTGGATGATGTCGATGCCGGCCATGGTCTTCAGGAGCTCGCCCGCGAGGTGATGCGGCAGCCCCGTTCCGGGCGAGCCGAAATTGAGCGCGTGCGGCTTCGCCTTGGCCGCGGCGATGAACTCCTTGATCGATTTCACGTTGAGCGAAGGATGCGCGACGAACATGATGGTCGCGGCGCCGGTCTTGGTCACCGGCATGAAGTCCTTCAGCGGATCGTAGGGCACCTTGCTGTAGAGAAAGGAATTGATGACCTGCGTGTTCACGAGGCCCATCAGCAGCGTGTAGCCGTCAGGCGCGGCTTTCGCGACGATGTCCGCGCCGATCATGCCGGAGGCGCCGCCGCGGTTATCGATGACGATCGGGTGGCCCATCTGCTCGTGGAGGCGCGTCGTGAGCGCGCGCGCGAGCACGTCCGTCGGGCCGCCCGCGGGGAAAGGCACGATGAGGCGCATCGTGCGGTTGGGATAGCTCGACTGCGCACCGGCGAGGCTCGCCGTGAGCAGGAGGGCAATGGCCGCGAGGATCCTTGCATTCATGCAGTTGCTCCTTTCGCATTCGCGGCGGATTCGCCGCGTTCATCCGCCCTACGCGTCGCGCGGCTCGTCGTTCCTGACCTCGCGAAGCGAGGAGCTAATCAGGAATCCATCCCGCCGTATGGGTCCCCGCGTTCGCGAGGACGACGAAAAGCCGCGTAGCGTGCGCCTTGGCGCACCGCCGAGGTACGACGAGCCGAACTACGACAACCGAAACGACACCCGAACTATGACAACGCGAATCACGACAACCCGAACAAGCGCTTCCCGGCCACCGGCACCTTCGCCATCAGGATGTCGCCCGACATCGCCTCGGTCATGTAGGCGGTCTTGAGATCCGGACCGCCGAACGCGACGTTGGTGATGTGATCGTGGCGATGCTTGTCCGCGCTGTGGATGAGATGCGTGGGCAGCATGTGCGCGTCGAAGAGCCACATGCCGACGTTGATGTGGCAGACGTAGAGGCCGTTGTCGGCGGCCATCTCGATACCGTCGGGTCCGACCCCGCCGGAGACCTGCACGCAGCTGCCGGTTTTCGAGACCTGGCCGTCTTCCATGATCGGCAGGCGCCAGATCTGCTGCGAGCGCGTGACGCCGACGTAAACATGCTTGTCGGTCGTGCTGACAGTAATCCCGTTCGGGCTCGGGCAGTTGCTGACCAGACGCTGGAGCGAGCCGTCGGCCTTGAGGCGATAGACGCGGCCGGTCGGATCGACGATGCCGGTCTGGCCCTGATCGGTGAAATAGAGATTGCCCTGCGAGTCGAAGTTGAGATCGTTGCAGCCTTTGAAGCCTTCGCTGTACGCGGTCTCGAGGAGCGGCTCGATCTTGCCGCTCTTCGTGTCGAGCACCATGATGCCCTTGCGGTAGTCGGCGACGTAGAGCCTGCCGTCCTTGTGAAATTTCATGCCGTTCGGCCAGCCGTCGTAGCGCACGACTTCGTCCCAGTCACCCTTCGGCGTGATGCGCATGATCCGCTGGAACGCCGTGTCCACGATGAAGAGGTTGCCGTCGCGGTCGAAGGCGGGGCCTTCGAGGAAGCACTCCACCTCGGCGTTCTGCCGGTTGGGATCGGACCACTTCGTGCGGCCTTTCTTGCGCAGTTTGGCGGGCATCGAGGTGAACACCTCGGCCTGGATCAGCTCGAGCTTCTGAAACGGATTGAACATTCACTTCCTCCTGTTTGATACACGCAGGGCAGATGACCGGGAGCGCATCTCCCGCCGCAGCGCGGCGGCCTCGCTGTGCTCATCCGCCCTCGGATGACACGGCGTTTTCGCTAGTTAATCGACGTGCGCGCCTGAAAACTTCACGACCTTCGCCCACTTCGCGGTTTCGCTCCTGATGAACGATGCGAACTGCTGCGGCGTGCTCGTCATCACCTCGGCGCCCTGGACGCCAAGGCGCTCCTTCACTTCCGGCAGGTTCATGATGCGCGTGACCTCGCCGTTCAGCTTCGCGACGATGTCCTTCGACGTGCCCGCAGGCATGAGCAGGCCATACCAGTTGATGACTTCATAACCGGGCAGGCCGGACTCCGCGACCGTCGGGAGCTCGGGCGTGGCGGGCGAGCGCCTGGGGCTCGTCACGGCGAGCGCATTGATCTTGCCGACTTTCACGTGCGGCAGCGCGGGCGGCATGCTGCTGAAGATGAACGAGATGCGTCCGCCCAGGAGATCCTGCAGAGCCGGCACCGCGCCCTTGTAAGGCACGTGCGTCGTCTTGACGCTCGCCATCGTATTGAAGAGCTCGCCCGCGAGATGCTGCGGCGTGCCGTTGCCGGGCGAGCCGAACGTGAGATCGCCGGGCTTCGCCTTCGCGGCCGCGATCAGCTCCTTCACCGATTTCGCCGGCACCGTCGGATGCGTGACGAGCACGATCGTCGCCGTCGCGATGAGTCCCACCGGCTCGAAATCCTTGACGTTGTCGTAGGGCATCGAGCGATAGAGGCTCGGGTTGATCGCATGCGTGCCGACGAATCCCATCAGCACCGTGTAGCCGTCGGCCGGCGCTTTCGCAACGATGTCCGCACCGATGTTGCCGCCGGCGCCGGCACGATTGTCGATGACGATCTGCTGGTTCCAGCGATCGGAAAGCTGCTGGCCGATGGTGCGCCCGAAGATGTCGGCAGGACCGCCGGGCGGAAACGGAATGACGAAGCGGATGGGCTTCGTCGGATAACTGGTGTTGGACGCGCTCTGTGCAAACGCGGCGCCGCTGACTGAGAGCGCGGCAGAGACCAGTACGGATGCTAAACGCATGCAGACCTCTTTTTTAGTTCTCTCCCCGGCGCGTCGATTGTAGCGCGGTTGTGTGCGAATATACTTCGCCTCTCCGTCTCACGAGCCGACACCCATGATCTCTTCACGACGCACGACGAGTGTGCTCGCTGCGCTCGTTGTCGGTGCCTTCGCCGCGCCGCTGTTCGCGCAGACCGCTGCGACGGGCGCGTATCCGACCAAGCCGGTTCGCATGATCGTGCCGTTTCCGCCCGGCGGCGCTACCGACATCGTCGGGCGTCTCATCGCGCAGAATCTCTCCGAGACGCTCGGGCACCAGGTGATCGTCGACAATCGCGCGGGGGCGGGCGGCACGATCGGCTCGGACCTCGCAGCGAAAGCGCCGCCCGACGGCCACACGATCCTCGTCGGCACGAGCAGCACGCACACGATTGCGCCGAGCCTTTATTCCAGGCTCCCTTACGATCCGATCCGCGACTTCTCGCCCATCACGCTGGTCGCAACGGCGACGATCCTGCTCGCCGTGCACCCGTCCGTGCCGGCGCGCAACGTGAAGGAGCTGATCGCGATCGCGAAGAAGCAGCCCAACGCGCTCTCGTTCGCGTCGTCGGGCAACGGCGGCATCTCGCATCTCATCGGCGAGCAGTTCAAATCGCAGGCCGGCGTGCAGATGCTGCACGTGCCCTACAAGGGCGACACGCCGGCGCTCATCGATCTCGTGAGCGGGCAGGTGAGCCTCATGTTCGGCACGGCGGTCTCGTTTCTGCCCTACGTGCAGTCGGGCCGCCTGAACGCGCTCGCCGTGACCAATCCGAAGCGCTCGCCCGTGGTGCCGAACGTGCCGACGGTGGCCGAGTCCGGTCTCGCCGGATTCGAAGCCGTGCAGTGGTTCGGCATCTTCGCGCCGGCCAGCACGCCGAGAGAAATCGTCGGACGGCTGCACGGCGAGATCGTTAAGGCGCTTCGCGCGCCGCAGGTGCGCGACCGCATGACGAGCCTCGGCGCGGACGTGCTCGGCAACACGCCGGAGCAGTTCCTCGCGTTCGAAAAAATGGAAGCCGCGAAGTGGGCGAAGATCGTGAAAGCGTCGGGGGCGAAGATTGACTGACGTGCGCGCGCACCGTAACGCATGACTCAGAGATTCGACGTCATCTCCCCGGTCGGTCTCGACGCCGTGAGCCGCAGCGGCAGCGCGCCGCGCCTCGCCGATCTCAAAGGCAAGACCATCGGTGAATTCTGGAACGGCGTCTTCAAAGGCGACATCACGTTTCCGGTGATCCGCAGGCTCCTCGAGGCGCGCTATCCCGATATCCGCTTCGTCACTTTCGACGCATTCCCCCACGCGCGCGGCGCAGACAGCCTTACGCATCAGCGGGAGTTCGCGCAGGAGCTTGCGAGGCTCGCGAAGGAGAAAGGCTGTGACGCGGTGATCTCAGGCAACGGCGCCTGAGGGACCTGCGCTCCGGCCGCGGCGCGGCCGGCTTCCGAAGCAGAAAAAGCAGGCATCCCCAGCGTCGTCGTCACGACCATGGGCTTTACCAAGCTCGCGCAGCTCACCGGGAAGGCATGGGGCGTCGAAGACCTCGCGATCGCCGAATATCCCGGCCCGGTCGGCATCCACGATGAAAAGCAGATCGCGCGCAACATTGCCGATGGATTGATCGACCGGATCGTGGCGGGTCTCACGCAGAGCGGCACGCGCGCGGGCGAGGCGCGCGCAGCCGATCCGCATGCAGTCATTTACAGCGGCAGCTTCGACGAGGTGAACGCGCATTTCCGCGCGCAGGACTGGAGCGACGGCCTGCCGATCGTACCGCCGACGGTCGAGCGCATCGAAGCGTTCCTCAGGCACACTCAGCGCCAGGCCGACGATGAAATCGCAGTGCTGCCGTCCGCCAACCTCCGCGCCACGCCATGGAACATCGCGGCGAACGCGGTGATGGCCGGGTGCGCGCCGGAGACGATGCCGCTCCTCATCGCGGCGGTCGAGGCGCTGGGCGACGAGCGCTGCAGCCTCAACAACATCGGAAGCTCGTCCGGCATCTTTCCGTACGTGCTCGTCAACGGGCCGATCGTGAAGGATCTCGGCATCGAGGCGGGCGCGCAGGCGATCTCGCGCGGCGTGAATCCCGCGATCGGCCGCGCCATCGGGCTCGTCATCCGCAACATTGCCGGCTTCCGCCCGGGCGCGAGCTACATGGGGACCTTCGGCTATCCGCTCGCGGTGTGCCTTGCCGAGGACGAGAGTCTGACCCCGTGGGATCCGTTTCACGTCGACCTCGGCTTCAGCCGTAATGCGAGCACGGTCACGATCGGCGTCACGAATAACTGGGGCTCTTCGCCCGCGCCGTACGACACCGCCGACCTGCCGGGCGCGGAGGTGGCGCTGCAGCTCCTCGCGCGCGAGGTTCCCAAAAAAACACGGCTTTTCAACTTCCCCGCCCGCGGACCCGATGCGGAGAAGGTGATGGTGACGATGCTGCTCTCGCCGGCGGTGGCGAAATCGCTGGCGGCGGCCGGCTATTCGAAACGCGCGGTCCGCGAATACATCTACGAGCACGCGCGCATGCCGCTGAAGGATTTCGACTGGGTGCTGCGCTACACCGCGACCATGCGCACGACGGCGGCGGAGCGCGTGAAGGCGGGCATCTATCCGGAAGAATTCGCGGGCGCGCCCGAGAGCCTCGTGCGCGTGCTGTCGAGCCCCGACGTCATCCACCTCATCGTCTGCGGCGATCCGCACCGCAACCGCGTGATGGTGATGGAAGGCGGCCATACCGAGCCGACGACGCGGGAGATCAGAAAATAAGGGGGACGTATGAAGAAGCTGCTGGCGCTGTTGTGTGTCGCGTTGTTCCCGCTCATGTCGCACGCCGCGACGGAAGAGCAGAAGCGTTTCGCGTTCGATGTCGTTGACCGCAATGCGCAGCCGATCGCGATCGTGGGCGATTCGCTCTATTACTTCGGCGAGCTCGGCATGCAGGAGCACGAGAGCGCTCGTTTTCTGAAATCGACGCTCGAAGGCATCGGCTTCAAGGTCGAGGTGGGCGGTGCGGGTATGCCCACAAACATCTGGGCGGAGTGGGGCAGCGGCAAGCCCAAGATCGTCATCGTGACCGAGATCGACGCGCTGCCGGAAGGCTCGCAGACGCCGGGCAGCATCGCGCGTAAGCCGCTCGTCGCGGGCGCGCCGGGCCACATGGAAGGCCACAACACGCATGGCGCCGTCGCCATTGGCGCGGCGTATGCGTTGAAGCGCACGATGGAGCAATACAAGATCCCCGGCACCGTTGCGCTCTCGTTCGGTCCTGCAGAAGAGCAGCTCATCAGCCGGCCGTTTCTCGTCCGCGCCGGTTACTTCAAGGACGCCGACGCGGCAATCCTCATTCACATCCGCGACAACCTCGCGACCGGATTCGGTCTGCAGAACTACGCGGCGATCAGCGCGAAGTTCACGTTCCACGGCAAGACCGCCCACGGCGCGGTTGCGCCCTGGGAAGGCCGCGACGCGCTCGATGCGGTGGAGCTCATGAGCATCGGCTTCGACAAGCTGCGCGAGCATCTGCGGCCGACGTATCGGGGGCACCGCACGATCACGATGGGCGGTGTGCAGCCGAACATCATTCCGGACAAGGCGCAGATCTGGTGGTACGTGCGCGACGCGAGCGGCCCGGCGGCGAAGGAGAATTTCGACAAGCTGGTGAACATCGGCAAGGGCGCGGAGCTGATGACCGGCACGAAGATGGAGATGGAATACGTGGCGTCGGCGTGGCCGCAGCTCGGCAATCGCGCGCTGGGCGAAGTCATTCAGGGCAACTTCGCGCTCGTCGGCATGCCGAAGTGGAGCGACGAGGAAGTGAGATTCGCGAAGGAATTCCAGAAGTCGCTCGGGCTGAGAGAGGTCGGGCTAAACACCGTGCCCGAAGGCTCGAGCGGCCGCGCGCAGGCGTTCTCGTCGAACGACAACGGCGACGTGACGTGGGTCGTGCCGAGCGGACTCCTCAATTTCCCTTCGAGCGTTCCTGGCGTGGCTCCGCACAACTGGCAGGCGGGCGTGACGCCGGTGAGCTCGATCGCGCACAAGGGTGAGGTGACCGGCGCGAAAGTGCTCGCAGCATCGATTCTCGATCTGCTGACGACGCCCGGTCACATTCAGAAAGCGAAAGCCGAGTTCGGCGAGGCGACGAAGAATTCGAAATACTTCTCCCTCATGCCCGCCGAGGCGAAGCCGCCGCTCGACATGAATCGCGAGATGATGGAACGTTTCCGGCCGGAGATGAGCAAACACTACATCAAGCAAACGCCGAGGTTTCAATGATCGAGCATGCCGTCATTGCGAGGAGCGGCAGCGACGAAGCAAGGTCGGACCGTCCGCTGTTCCGTGCGCCACGGCATCGCCACGTCGCCGCGCTGCTCGCGATGACATTGTTTGGTGTCGCCGCCTTCGCCCAAACCTACCCCTCCCGCCCCATCCGCCTCATCGTCAACTACCCCGCCGGCGGCGCGACCGACGTCGCCGCGCGGCTGGTTGCGCAAAAGCTCGCGCCCGCAATCGGGCAGAACGTCATCGTCGACAACCGCGCCGGCGCGAGCGGCATGATCGGCGCGTCGATCTCGGCGCATGCCGAGCCCGACGGCCATACGCTCGCTTTCGGCGCGTCGCCGGAGCTCTCGATCTACCGCGCGCTCACGCGCAATCCGACTTACGACTCGCTCAAGGATTTCCAGCCGGTGACGCTCGTCGCCCGCGTGCCATTCATGCTGGTCGTGCATCCGTCAGTGCAGGCGGCGAGCGTGAAAGACCTGGTCGCGCTCGCGAAAGCGAAGCCGGGCGCGCTCAATTTCGCGTCGTTCGGCAGCGGCACGTCGAACCACCTCGTCGGCGAGGCGTTCAAGACGGCGACCGGGACCAATATCGTCCACGTGCCTTACAAGGGAAGTGCGCCGGCGCTGGCGGATCTACTCGGCGGCCAGGTGCAGATGACGTTCGACAGCGCGCCGGTGATGCTGCCGCAGGTGCGTGCCGGCAAGCTTCGCGCGCTCGCGATCGCGGCGCCGAAGCGCTCGCCGCTGGCACCCGAAGTCCCGACGATGGACGAAGCGGGCGTGCCGAGGTTCTATGGCGGCACGTGGTTCGGCGTGCTCGCGCCTGCGAGGACACCCGCGCCGATCGTCGACCGCCTGAACAAGGAAATCACGGGTCTGCTGCGCGCGCCGGACGTTGTCCAGACATTCAACGAGCGCGGCTTCGAGCCCGTCGGCAACACGCCTGCGGAGTTCCGGGCGTTCATCCAGTCCGAGTCGGCGCGCTGGCTCAAGGTCGCGCAGAGCGCAGGAATCAAACCCGAATGAGAACGATACTGATCAACGCGACGCTCATCGACTGCGTCAATCCCGCTCCCACCCCGAAGGCGAGCGTCGCCATCGAGAACGGCCGCATCGCCGATATCGCTACCGGCGGTCGCGCCCTCGAGCGCGGCGACGCCGAGGTCATCGACCTCAGGGGCGCATACCTCATGCCGGGCCTGTGGGACGTGCACATCCACCCGGACTACCTCACGCTTCATGAAGTCCCGCTGCCGCAGCAGGTAGCGCTGTTCGGCCACCGCCTGATGAGCGCGCTCACTGACTCGGGCATCATCGGCTTGCGCTGCGCCGGCACGCACAGCTTCATGGACGTTGCGTGGAAGCGCGCGTTCGACTCGGGGCAGTTCGTCGGACCGCGGCTTTTTGCGTCAGGGCATTTCCTGACGACCACGGGCGGGCATTTCCTCACCACGGGTCATGCGCTCGAGTGCGACGGCCCGTACGGCTTCGTCAAGGCGATCCGCGAGCAGATCAAGAACGGCGTCGATCACATCAAGCTCAATCTCTCGGGCGGCATCATGGGCCCGGCGTGGGACCTCCACACGCACTCGTTCTTCCTCCAGGAGGAGCTCGAAGCCGCTTTCGCGATCTGCCGCCAGCGCGAGTTCAGGGTGATGGCGCACGCAACGAATCCCGAAGCGGTGAAGAACGCCGTCAAGCTCGGCGCGCATTCGGTCGAGCACGGTTACATCATGGACGACGAGTGCGTTGACCTGCTGCTCAGGAAGAACACGTGGTACGTCCCCACGCTCGCGATCAGCCATCTCACGCCGAACCAGGCGCGCAACGACCACGAGCGCGCGTATCTCGCGCAGCGAAATCTCCCGCCTTCGCTGTGCTGCCGCGCCGACGCCGCGCAGGACGTGCACGCGAAGTGGTTCAAGCGCGCGCTCGATGCGGGCGTGAAGATGGCGCTCGGGTCCGACATACGGCCGCTCAAGGATGCGGCGCTGCTCGAGATGGGGCTGTGGGTGCGCGACGGCGCGACGACGTGGCAGACGCTCCTCGCGGCAACGAAGCACGCCGCGGCCCTCTGCGGCATGGGAGATGACCTCGGCACGGTCGAGATCGGCAAGCTGGCCGACCTGATCGTCGTCTCCGCGAGCCCGCTGGAAGACATCGACAACGTGCGCAAGCTCGAGCTGGTGCTCAAGGAAGGAAAGGTCGTCTCGGACAAGCGCACGCAAATTGCACAGGGGGCGTGAGAACCACTGGAGGACACAGTCATGGCAGCAACCCGCAAGATCGAATACAAGGGCCGGCAGATCACCATCACGGCAGCGAAGGTCGGTGCCCGCTACGTCGGCACGTACGAAGTGCACGGCGACTCCATCGTCACGGATCGGGGGCCCGATGCGACGGGCGAGGAGGGCGCGCTCGACAACGCCGAGCGCGCAGCGAAGGAAGCCGTAGACCTCCTGCGCTGACCGAGACGGGGCCGCGAGGCCCTCACGCTACAATCCAGACGCTTTGACGATCTGGTATCTCGTAGCGCTTTCGTTTTTCACGCACTTCGGCTTCGCGGGAAGCCGGTACGTCGTGTCCCTCTACGCGATCACGCAGGGCGCGACGCCATTCATCGTCGGCACCATCGCCGCGCTCTACGCCTTCTGTCCGCTGTTCCTCGCGCTGCCCGCGGGGCGCGTCGCCGACCGCCTCGGTTTCAAGCTGCCGCTCGTGTTCGGCACATCCGGCGTGTGTATCTCGCTCGTGATGACGTGGCTGTGGCCGTCGCTCGGCATCCTGTACGCCACGGCGACGCTGCTCGGCATCTCGTTCATGGCGCTGCAGCTCGCCACGCAGACGCTCGCCGGCGCGATCGCGGGCCCGAGCGAGCGCGCCCGCAACTTCAGCCTGGTGAGCCTCGGCTTCGCGACGGCCAATTTCATGGGCCCGCTCACCACCGGCTGGATGATCGACAACCTTGGTCACGTCAACACCTTCGGCATGCTGGCGCTGCCGCTCGTCCCGGCGATCGCCATCGCGTTGATGGGCTCGCGCTGGCTGCCGGCCTCGACGCGTTCGAAGGTGGAGGTCGCCCGGGGCGGCACCGCCGAGCTGCTGCGCATCAAGACGCTGCGTGACACGCTGATCGCCAGCGCGATCATCTCCGGCGCGTGGGACGTCTACCAGTTCTTCATGCCGATCTACTGCAATGCGCAGGGCCTCAGCGCCACCGCGGGCGGGGTCGTCATGGCTGCGTTCGCCATCGCGATCATCCTCGTGCGCCTCTTCATTCCGCACCTGGTCCGCCGCTGGGGGGAGTCGGAGCTCCTGACCTACTCGATGTTCATCCTGTGCTTCTCGTTTGCGCTGCTGCCGTTCTTCCACACGCTGCTGCCGCTTCTCGCCTGCTCGTTCATCCTCGGCCTCGGCTGCGGTTGCGGCCAGCCGCTGTCGATGACGCTGCTGTTCAACGCCGCGCCGAAGGGCCGCGCCGGTGAAGCGACGGGCCTGCGGATCACGGGAAACCAGCTCATGCACACGGTGATCCCGCTCCTCTTCGGGGCGCTGGGATCGGCGGCCGGCTATCCCGCGGTGTTCTTCACGAATTCCGCGTGCGTCGCGGCGGGCGGCTGGCTGAGCTGGCGCAACGGCGCGAAGGTCAGGCGGCCGCCGAAGCCCTAGAGAACCACGAGCCGCGCGCGACGGCGATCGCGACGATCAGGCCGAAAGCGGCGAGCGCAAGGCTCTGCGCGAGGAAAATCCAGGTGAGACCCGTCCCCGCGCGAAGCGCGAGCCAGCCGCCCACGGCCGCGATGACGAGCCGCGTCAGGTTGGCGACGAGCGGCCAGGCGAGGCGCCCGGCGCCCTGCGAGGCGAAGTAAAGCGCCATCCCGAGACCGAAGAGCCCGTAGAACGGACCGACCGTGCGCAGGTACTGCGTGCCGGCGTCGAGCACGGCAGGGTCGGTGTCGAAGAGCGTGAGCCACGCCAGCGGGAAGGCGGCGGCAACGAGCCCGATTGCCTCGGTCAGCAGCGCCGCGATGAACGCGCCGAGCCACGCGGCCTTGAGCGCGCGGGCGCGGTTGCCGGCGCCGATGTTCGTGCCGACGAGCGCAACGAGCGGGCCGCCGAAACCGAACGCGAGCGGGACCAGCAGATACTCGAGACGCGAGCCGATGCCGTAGCCCGCGATCGCCGCCGGACCGAACTTCGCCGCATAACCCGTCGCGACCACGATGGTCACGTTCGTCGTGAGGCTCACCAGCACCGCGACCGCGCCGACGCGCAGGATGTCGCGGAAGAGCGGCCAGCGCAGTCCCGCGGCGTGAAGCGTCGGCGTCACGACGCTGCGGCCGCTCCAGAGGTACGCCGCGAACGCCACTGCGCCGCCGGCGTAGTAGACGAGGAACGCTGCCGCGCCGCCCGCGATGCCGAACGCCGGGACCGGTCCCCAGCCGAAGATGAGCAGCGCCGCGAGCGGCACCACGATCGCCGCGCCGATACAGGTGACCGCCGCCGGGATCGCCATGTTTCCCGTGCCGCGGACCACGTTCGCGAGCGAGTTGAAAAGCCACAGCAGCACGATGCCGGCGAAGATCACGTTCGAGTACGTGAGCGCCGCGTCGAGGACCGCGCCCTGCGCGCCGAGCAGCGTGTAGAGCGCGCGCCCGCCGGCGATGACCGCGACCATGAAGAAGGCGCCGATCGCCACCGCGATCACGAGCGCGTGGATGGCGAGCGCGTCGGCTTCGTCGCGCCGTCCGGCACCCAGCGCCCGCGCGATGGCGGAGGAGATGCCGCCCCCCATCGCGCCGCCGGCCATCATCTGCATGAGCATGACGAGCGGAAAGGCGAGCGCCGCGCCGGCGAGCGTGTCGGTGCCGAGCTTGCCGAGGAAGTAGACCTCGACGAGACCGATCGAGGCCTGCACGAACATGACGAGCACGTTCGGCGCCGCGAGCTTGAGCAGCGTCGGCGCGAGCGGCGCCTCCAGCAGCAGGCGCGTGCGCGGGTCGAGCGGCCTATTCATAGAGGCGGGGTCAGATCAGGGTCAGAACAGGGTCAGAACAGGGTCAGAACAGGGTCTGACCCCGATTATTCGGGGCGGATGTGAGCGTCCGCGACGACCTTGCGCCATTTCTCGTAGTCGGTCTTCAAGAACGCCGCGAACTGGGCGGGGCTGCCGCCGACCGCTTCGGCGCCTTCAGCGGCGAAGCGGCTGCGGAGCTCCGAGTCACGGAGGAATTTCTCGACTTCGGCGTTGAGGCGTGTCGTTAGATCGGCCGGTAACCCGGTGGGGCCGAACATGCCCCACCACTGGCTCGATTCGAAACCCGGAATCGTTTCCGCCACTGCCGGCACGCCGGGAAGAGCCTCGATGCGCTTGTCGCCCGTGACGCCGATCGCGCGCAGCCGGTTCGCGCGCATGTGCGGCTGCGCCGTGGGCACGGCGGTAAAGAGCATCGCCACCTGCCCTGCGACGAGATCGATCAGCGCCGGCGGTCCGCCTTTGTAGGGCACGTGGGCGAAGCTCACGTTCGCGCGCAGCTTGAAGAGCTCGCCCGTGAGATGGCTGAGCGTACCGGTGCCGTTCGAGCCGTAGTTGAGCTGACCCGGCTGGCGGCGCGCGATCGCGACCAGCTCCTTCACCGACTTGGCGGGCAGCGACGGATGCACGACCAGCACGTTGGGCGCCGAAGCAATCAGCGCGACGGGCGTGAAGTCCCTGATCGGATCGTAGAGCGGCTTCTTCGCGAGATGCGGATTGATCGAGTGCGTGCTTGAGGACGTGATGAGGAGCAGGTAGCCGTCGGGCGGCGCTTTCGCGACCATGTCGCTGCCGATCATGCCGCCTGCGCCGGAGCGGTTGTCGATGATGAACTGCTGGCCGAGCGAGGCCGAGAGCTTCTGCGCGATCGCTCTCGCGAAGAGGTCTGTTCCGCCTCCGGCGGGGAAGGGCGCGATGATGCGAGCGGGTTTGGTGGGATAGGTCTGGCTGAGCGCGGGGGTGAGCAGGGCGCTCAGAAATATCATTAGTCCCGCTCGGAGCGGAAGACCACGCCAGGCCTTGCGGCCGATTGGGTCCCCGCCTGGCGCGGGGATGACGGGTGAAGTGGAGCGCGCGCGCCATCGCACCGCGACGCGCGGTGTCATTGCGAGGAGCGATGCGACCGACCGCGCGCGTGTTTCGCTGCTCACTTCCGCTTCCCCAGCTCGCGCACGAGCTTCTCGTCCACCGTGAGACCGAGCCCGGGCGCATCGGGCATGACGATGTGTCCCTTGCTGTTCCACGTCACACCGCCTTCCTGCACGGGCTTGTCCTTGATGCGCAGCTGGTAATCCATTCCCGGATCGCAGCCGACGTTGCGCACGGCGGCGTGCAGGTGCCCGGTTGCAGTGTCGAGCAGGTGGCTGCCCTGTGTCCAGTCGATGCGCACGGGCAATCCAGCCGCGTCGGCGATGCGCATCATCTGCACGGCCTTGTAGAAGCCGCCGCATTTGCCGAGCTTGAAGCTCACCATGTCGGCGATGCGCCGGCTCGCGATCTCGATCATCGTGGGAACGTTCTGGATCGCTTCGTCCGCGACGACTTTCTGCGGGATCGCCTGCGTGATCGCCTCGAGGCCGCGCAAGTCGTAGTACATCACCGGCTGCTCGATCGCGACGTTCGGCACGCCGGGAAAGCGCCGCTGGAAAATCTCGATCGTGTCCTTCGCGGTCTTCCACGTCTGGTTGGGATCGCCGATGACGAGCGCGGACTTCGGCACGACGTTTACGATCGCTTCCAGCCGGTCGGCATCCGCGTCGAGCGAATCCGCGTGGCCCGCCATCTTCGGCTCGAAGCACGTGTAGCCGCGCTCGAGAAGCATCTGCGCGTGCTCGGCCATCTGCTTCGGTTCCGCGCGCGGCATGGTCGCAAGCTGGCCGAACGTCGTCTGGTACGCGCCGCCGAGGAGGTTGTAGATCGGCTGGCCGGATGCCTTGCCCATGATGTCGTAGAGCGCGATGTCGATCGCCGAGCGCGCGCCGGCGTTGCCCTGCAGGAACAGGTGATCGAGCGCCGCGTGGATCGCGCCGATCTGGAATGGGTCGCGGCCGATCACGAAGCGGCTGAAGAGCTGCACAGTCGAGACGATGCTCGCCTGCGTCTCGCTCGTGACGGGATGCGCGGTCGCTTCGCCCCAGCCGACGATGCCTTCGTCGGTAGTGATTTTGACGAAGACGTTTTCCTTGTATTCGATGTTGGCGAACCAGCCTTCGCGCGCATGCACCGCGGTGCCCGCTTTCTTGTTCGAGCCGAAGAGGGCGTGATACTCGTCGGTCGGCTCGAACCAGACCGGAATCGCTTCGATGGTTTTGACTTTCATTTTCAATAACTCGTCGGCCAGTTAGCGAGCCGATGCTGCCCCACGCCGTTCGTTAGCCGCAGCATGTGCGTGTCGAGCATCTCCTTCAGGTACTCGCGGGTCTCGCGCGGATCGAGCACTTCCTTCACGCCGAAGACCGACGCGAGGTCGTAGGCCGAGCCGTGCCGCGCCATCTCGGCGAGCAGCTTCGCGAAGCGCGCCGGATCGTCCTCTTCCTTCACGCCGTGCACCACCATCACCGCCGTGCGCGGGTCCATGAAGCTCACCTCCGCGGTCCACCACGCGGCGATCTCGTCGGCGATGCCCGCGCCGCCCATGTTGATGAAGCCGCGGCCGTAGCTCTTGCGCAGGATGATGCTGATCTTCGGCACGCTCACCTGCAGCAGCGCGTTCATCCAGTTGATCACCTTGCCGATGACGCCGCGCTTCTCCGCCTCGGGCCCGACGAGGAAGCCCGGCTGGTCCTGGAGAAACACGAGCGGCACGTTGAAGGAGTCGCAGAGCACGATGAAGTCGGTCGCCTTGGTGCACGCGTCGGCATCCATCGCGCCGCCCTTGAAGAGCGGATTGTTCGCGATCACGCCGATGGTGCGGCCGTCGAGCCGCGCGAGGCCCGTCGTGATGCTGCGCCCATAGCGCTCCTTCAGCTCGAAGAAGCTCTCGCGGTCGGCGATCGCGCGGATCACCTTGCGCACGTCGTACACCTCGGAGCGCGACTCGGGGATGACGGCGAGGATCTCCTTGATCGGATCGTCCGAGCCTTCGGGCACGGGAGCGACCGGCGGCGCCATGCGGTTGTTGGTCGGAAGGTAGGAGAGGAAGCGCCTGATCGCGTCGATCGCGTCGCGGTCGGTGTCGACGACGACGTCCGCGAATCCCGAATGCTCCGCGAGCACCTGCCAGCCGCCGAGCTCCTCGCCGCTGACTTCCTTGCCGAGCGACATCGATACGACGCGCGGGCTGGCGACCGCCATCACCGCGCCTTTGCGCATCACGCAGAAATCCGAACAGCACGCATGCCACGCCGCCGAGCCGAACGCATTGCCGAGCACCGCGGCCGCCCACGGCGCATCGCGCGTGCGCAGGAAGCGCGGACCCTCGAAGTTCATGCCCATGCCTTCGCCCATGATGTCGGGCATGCGCACGCCGGTGGATTCGCCGAGGAAGATGACCGGGAAGCCGCGCCGCCCGCTCGTGTCCTTGACGTGGCTCATCTTGCGATTGTTGGTGTAGCTCGAAGATGAGCCTTTCACGGTGAAGTCGTAGCTGACGACGCCGACGCGGCGGCCGTCGAGCTTGCCGAATCCGGTGACCTTGCCGTCGGCCGGCGTCGACTCGCGCATCTCGGGGATGTAGGACACGCCGAACAGGCCCGACTCGCGGAACGTCCCCTTGTCGAGCAGGCAGTCGATGCGCTCGCGCGCGCTCAGCACACCCTGTTTTGCGCGCTTCGCGAGCTTCTCGGGCCCGCCCATCGCGCGGGCGCGCTCGGCGCGCGCGCTGTGCTCGGTGACCTTGTCCGCGAACTTGCTCATTCGGCCTTCACGCCCGCGTCGCGAATCACCTTCGACCACCGCGCGATGTCCGCCCTGAGAAACGCCGCGCTTTCCTGCGGCGACATCGTGATGACCTCGAGCCCCTGCGCTCTCAGGCGTTCCTTCATCGACTCTTCCTCCATCCCTTTTTTCGACTCATTGTAGAGACGCTGCAGGCGCTCCCGCGGCGTGGCGGCCGGCGCGAGCAGGCCATACCAGCCGCTCACTTCGAAGCCCGGCACGCCGGCTTCTGCAATCGTCGGCAGCTCCGGCATGAGCTGCGAGCGCTTGGCGGAAGTCACGCCGATCGCGCGCACCTTGCCGGCCTTCGCCTGCGGCTGCATCACGATGACCGGCGCGAACATGAGCTGGATGTTGCCGGCGATCACGTCGGTGAGCGCGAGACCTGCACTCTTGTACGGCACGTGGACGAGCTCGATGCCCGCCATGCTCTTCAGCATCTCGCCCGCGAGGTGGATCGTGGAGCCGGGTCCGGACGAGCCGAAGTTGAGCGTGCGCGGGCGCTGCTTCGCGAGCGCGATCAGGTCCTTCACCGAGCCGACGCCGATGGAGGGGTTCACGCCGAGAAGGTAAGTGCCGCTGATCGAGACGATGATGACGGCGAAATCCTTCACCGGATCGAACGAGAGCCGGCTGTGCATGCCGGGCATCGAGGCAACGCCGACGCTCCCGACGAGGAGCGTGTAGCCATCGGGCGCGGCGCGCGCCGCGAGCTCGATGCCGACGACCCCGCCGCCGCCCGCGCGGTTGTCCACGACGACCTGCTGCCCCAGCCTCGGCGTCATGTCCTGCGCCATCAGGCGGCCCACCATGTCGACGGCGCCGCCCGGCGCGTAGGGGACGATGAGACGCACCGGCCGGTCGGGATAGGGATAGGCGGCGCCGGCCGCGGCGTACGCCGCGAGCAGCACGAGGAATACCGTCAGGCGCATCTCACGGAAACTATCATATGATCGTGAGCGACCTCTTCGAAAGGATCTCCATGCGCAGCAAAGTCACCTCCATGCAGCAGGCGGCGGCGGCCGTCAAAGACGGCGCGCGTCTCGCGATGAGCGCAAACCTGCACCGCTCGCCGATGGCATTTCTGCGCGAGCTCGTGCGCCGCCGCGTGCGCAACCTCCGCGTGATCGGCGTCGTCGGCGGCGAGCTCAACATCGACTTCTTGGTCGGGGCGGGCGCAGTGAGTGTGGTCGACACGTGCAGCGTGACGCTCGGCGAGTACGCGCGCACCGGACCCAACTTCGCGCGCTACGTGACCGCCGGCCGGGTGAGGTCGCTCGACAACACCTGAGGGGTGCTCTTTTCACAGGCCCAGGCTGGGTCTATGGGAGTGCCCTACGTGCCGGTGATCGGTCTGGTCGGCACGGACCTGCTCAAGCGGCGCGATGACATGGTGCTCGCGCCGGATCCGTTCGGTGAAGGCAAGGTCACGGTCGTCGCCAAGGCGATGCGGCCCGACGTCGCCGTGTTCCACGTTCACAAGGCCGACCGTCAGGGGAACGTCTCGTTCGGTTATGCCGTCGAGGCGCTGATCCTCGCCGAGGCCTCGGCGCACGTCATCATCACGGCGGAAGAGATCGTCGACGAGATTCGCGAGAAGGATGCGGTTGGCACGTTCATCCCGTCCCTTCTCGTCGATCACGTCGTGCACGCGCCGATGGGCGCGCGTCCCGGCGGCCTGCAAGGCCTCTACGCGCCCGATGCCGCCGCGATGCAGGAATACGTTCGGGCGTCGCAGGACGATGCCGCATTCGCGGCGTATCTCGAGAAACACGTCTACGAGGAGCGATGCGCTACAACGACGATGAGCTGATGGCAGTCCTCATGTCGCGCGAGGTGCGCGACGGCGAGGTCTCGGCGTGCGGCGCGCTCTCGCACATCCCGGCAGCGGCGCTGCTCCTTGCCAAGGAAACACACGCCCCGGACGCCGACCTGATCATCCTGAACACGGTCTTCCGGCCGTTCGAGACATCGCGCCAGTTTCACTTCCTGGCACAGCGCGGCGAGCTGGGCCTTTTCTTCGTGAGCGGCGTGCAGATCGACCGGCACGGCAACTACAACCTGCACCAGATCGGACGCGACCCCGATCGGCCGGAAGTGCGCTTCCCCGGCGGCTATGGCGGCGGCATGATTTATTACGCCGCGCGCCGCGCAATCATCTTCCGCACCGAGCATACGCAACGCTCGCTCGTCGAACGTGTCGATTTCATTTCGGCCGCCGGCAGCTCGCCGCCGGAGACGGTGCGCCTGGGCGGCCCGAGCAAGGTCGTGACGCCGAAGGCGACGTTTCGTTTCAACACAGCGACTACGCTCCTCGAGCTCGAGTCGATCCATCCGCCGTATTCGTTCGAGGACATTCGCGAGAACACGGGTTTCGACGTGGGCTCGGGCGATGGCATCCCGGCGACGCAGCCGCCGACCGACGAGGAGCTCGCCACGCTGCGCGAGGTGGTGCGTCCAAAGATGATCGAGACCGGCACGTACGCGCGCTGGGCCGAGCGCAGGCTCGGTGTGAATTGATGCGCCCATAAAAGCGTCTGAGTCGTTAATGCGCTCATAAGGACGTTTGAGCACGTGCGCAGCGGCCGTTGCGTAACATGGCCGGCGTGCCGGAAGCCGCCGACAACTCGCAGCCCTGCGAGATCAAGACCACGACGTGTTACATGTGCGCGTGCCGCTGCGGCATTCGCGTGCACCTGCGCGACGGCGAGGTGCGCTACATCGACGGCAATCCCGCGCATCCGATCAACCAGGGCGTGATCTGCGCGAAGGGCGCGTCGGGCATCATGAAGCAGTACTCGCCGGCGCGGCTCACGCAGCCGCTGCGCCGCAGGAGCGGCGCAGAGCGCGGCAGCGGCGAGTTCGAGCCGATCTCCTGGGAAGAGGCGTACGCGCTGCTCGCCGAGCGCCTCGCCAGAATTCGCGCCACCGATCCGAAGAAATTCGCGCTCTTCACCGGACGGGACCAGATGCAGGCGCTGACGGGACTCTTCGCGCGCCAGTTCGGCACGCCCAACTACGCGGCGCACGGCGGTTTCTGCTCGGTCAACATGGCTGCCGGGATGATCTACACGATCGGCGGCTCGTTCTGGGAGTTCGGCGGCCCGGATCTCGAGCGCGCGAAGCTCTTCGTGATGATCGGCACGGCCGAGGACCACCACTCGAACCCGCTCAAGATCGCGATCTCGAAGTTCAAGCGCAGCGGCGGCCGCTTCATCTCGGTGAACCCGGTGCGCACCGGCTATTCGGCGATCGCCGATGAGTGGGTGCCGATCCGGCCGGGGACGGATGGCGCGCTGCTCCTCGCGATCACCCACGAGATCATCCGCAGCGGCCTCTACGACCGCGCCTTCCTCGCGCGGTACACGAACGCGGGCTACCTGATCGACGCCGATCCGGCGAGCGACATGTTCGGTCTGCCGGTGACCGCCGACGAGCCGCCGCAGTTCGACAGCCCCGAATACCTGCACACGCAGCTCTGGTGGGACCGCGTAACGGACAGCCCGGTGGTGAACCACGCGCCGGGCGCGGATCCCGCCCTGGCGGGCAAGTTCACGCTGCCCGACGGCCGCCACGTGAAGCCTGCGTTTCAGCTCCTCCGGGATCGCATGAAGGAGTACACGCCGGAATGGGCCGAGGGCATCACCGGCATTCCGGCGGAAACCATCCGCCGCCTCGCACACGAGATGGGCGTGACGGCGCGCGATCAGCGCATCGAGCTGCCGATCGCGTGGACCGACAGCTGGGGCGTCGAGCACGACACCGTCACCGGCAACCCGGTTGCGTTCCACGCGATGCGCGGGCTCGCCGCGCATTCGAACGGCTTCCAGACGATCCGCGCGCTGGCGATCCTGATGTCGGTGCTCGGCACGATCGATCGCCCCGGCGGATTCCGCCACAAGGCGCCATTCCCGCGCGCGATTCCGCCGCTCGCGAAAGCGCCGAACTCGCCCGATGCCGTGAAGCCCAACACGGTCCTGGGCAGTCTCGCGCTCGGCTGGCCGGCGGGGCCTGACGATCTTTTCGTCGACGGCGACGGCAAGCCCGTGCGCATCGACAAGGCGTTCTCCTGGGAGTATCCGCTCGCCGTCCACGGGATGATGCACAACGTCATCACCAATGCCTGGCGCGGCGATCCCTACCGCATCGACACTCTGCTCGTGTTCATGGCGAACATGGCGTGGAACTCGACGATGAACACCGTCGAGGTGCGCAAGATGCTCAACGATCGCGACGAGCAGGGCGAGCACCGCATTCCGTTCATCGTCGTGGTCGACGCGTTCCAGTCGGAGATGACGGCTTTCGCCGATCTCGTCCTGCCCGATACGACGTATCTCGAGCGGCACGACGTGATGTCGATGCTCGACCGCCCCATCTCCGAGTTCGAGGGGCCGTGCGACTCGGTGCGCGTCCCGGTGCTGCCGTCGAAAGGCGAGTGCCGTCCGTTCCAGGAAGTGCTGATCGAGCTCGGCTCGCGCCTGAAGCTCCCGGCGTTCGTCAACGCCGACGGCGCGCGCAAGTACCGCGACTATCCGGACTTCATCGTGAATTTCGAGACCGAGCCCGGCTCGGGCATCGGCTTTCTCGCGGGCTGGCGCGGCAAGGGCGGCGAGAAATCGATGCGCGGCGAGCCGAACCCGCGCCAGTGGGAGATGTACGCCCAGAACAACTGCGTGTTCCAGCAGCACCTGCCGCGCTCATACCAATACATGCGCAACTGGAACAAGGGCTACCACGAGTGGGCGGCGCGTACGCGGCTGCGGCGCTACACCGATCCGATCGTGATCCAGATCTACTCGGAAGTGCTGCAGAAATTCCGCCTGGCGGCGCAGGGCCGAGGGCCCGCGAAGCGGCGCCCGCCTGCGCCGCTCGCCAAACGCGTCGAGACCTATTTCGATCCCTTGCCGTTCTATTACGCGCCGCTCGAGACCGGGTACACCGACCGCGAGCGCTACCCGCTGGCGGCGATCACGCAGCGGCCGATGGCGATGTATCACTCGTGGGACTCGCAGAACGCCTGGCTGCGGCAGATCCACGCGCACAACTATCTCTTCGTGAACCCGCGGCTCGCGCGCAGCGCCGGCATCGAGGACGGCGGCTGGATGTGGGTGGAATCGATGCACGGGCGCGTGCGGTGCCTCTGCCGCTACAGCGAAGCGGTGGAGCCGGGCACGGTCTGGACCTGGAACGCCATCGGCAAGGCACCCGGCGCGTGGCGGCTGGCGGACGATGCCAACGAAGCGCGACGCGGTTTTCTTCTCAATCACCTGATCGGCGACGAGCTCGAGGCGGCGTCCGGGGAGCGCACGTCCAACTCCGATCCGATTACGGGGCAAGCCGGCTGGTACGACGTGCGCGTGAGGATTTACGCGGCTGCAGCTGACGAGCCTGAGGAAACCTGGCCGCGGCCCGATCGGGTGCCCGCCGCGCCCGGCACGCAGCTGCGCGTCGAGCCTTGGCAGGCGTTCGTCGCCGGAGACGGGAGGCGCGCGCCGTGACGCAGCTTGCGCTCGTGATCGATCTCAACGTCTGCGTCGGCTGCCACGCGTGCGTGACGAGCTGCAAGGAATGGAACACGTCGGGCGTGTCGGGGCCGCTCGCGGACGACCGGCCTTACGGCAAGGACCCCAGCGGCACGTTCTTCAATCGCGTGCAGACCTTCGAGGTCGGCGAATTCCCCAACACGCAGACGGTGCATTTCCCGAAGTCCTGCCTGCATTGCGAGGACCCGCCATGCGTCCCGGTGTGCCCGACCGGCGCGAGCTACAAGCGCGCGGAGGACGGGCTCGTGCTGGTCGATCACGACAAGTGCATCGGCTGCAAGTATTGCGCGTGGGCGTGCCCCTACGGCGCGCGCGAGCTCGACGCGCACGAGAAGGTGATGGGGAAGTGCACGCTCTGCGTCGACCGCATCGACAACAAGGCGCTCCCCGAGCGCGACCGCAAGCCCGCGTGCGTGCTGGCGTGTCCGACGAGCGCGCGGCTCTTCGGCGACATCCACGATCCCGAGTCCATCGTCTCGAAAGCCATCCGCGAGAGTGCCGGCTACCAGCTCATGCCCGAATGGGGCACGCAGCCCGCGAATCACTACCTTCCGCGGCGCAAGACCGAGCTCCGCATCCACGAGGACGAGCTCGAGCGCGCCGACAACCCGCTGAAGATCGACGGTCTGCTGCCGAAAGCCCCGACGAAGGACCCGTCGCTCGACGACGTGACGTCCTGGTAGATGCATCCCGCTTTCTCGGTCATTTTTCTCACCACGCTGATCGGCGTGGGGCAGGGCCTCTTCCTCGCGCTGTACGCGGCCGAGCTTGCCGCAGGTGCAGGCTGGCTCCCGGCGCCCGGACAGGGCTTCCTCGCGAGCGGCAGTGCGATCGCGGCGGCGTTTCTCGGGGCGGGGCTCTTCGCCTCGTTCTTTCACCTCGGCCGCCCGGAACGCGCGTGGCGCTCGGCTTCGAAGTGGAAGACCTCGTGGCTTTCGCGTGAAGTGATCGTGCTGCCGCTTTTCATCACCGCGGCGCTCGCCTACGGCGCGCTGCACTTTTTCGGCCAGGGCGGAACACGTGTCGTCGGCGCCGTGGGCGTCGCGGCGTGCGTCGCGCTCTTCGTGTGCACGGGAATGATCTACGCCTGCATCCGCTTCCTGCAGGAGTGGGCGACGCCGCTCACCATCGTCAATTTCATGCTGCTCGGCTGCGCGTCGGGCGCCACCTGCGCGGCGGCTTACGCGGCCGCGGCCGCGCCGGAGCTGGCGCCCGCCTACGCGCGCTGGGCGATCGCGCTCACGCTCGCCGGCGCCTGCACGCGTATCGCCTCGCTCGTCCGCAACGCGCGGCTGCGCCCGAAATCGACGCTGCAGACCGCGATCGGCATCAAGCATCCGCGCATCGAGCAGAAGGCGCAGGGTGCCATGGGCGGCTCGTTCAACACGCGCGAGTTCATGCACGGGCGCAGCGTCGAGCTCGTGCGCGCGGTGAAATGGGGCTTCCTCCTGCTCGCGTTCGCAGTCCCGGTTGCGCTCCTCGCAGCCGGCGCGTCGTCACGCGCGGCGCTATGGATCGTGCCGGCGTTCGTCGTGCAGTACGTAGGGCTCATTGCCGAGCGCTGGTTCTTCTTCGCCCAGGCCCGGCACCCGCAGAACCTCTACTACCAGGCGATCTCGTAGGGCGCTTCAGCCCGCGTTGCCGAGCTCGTTCAGGAGCTCCTCGCTCTCGATCTGAATGCGCCGCGCTTCCATGCTGAGCACGCCGCGACGCTTGAGCTCGTTCAGCGTCGAGGTCACGGTCTGGCGCGTCGTGCCGACCATGTCGGCGATCTCCTGGTGCGTGAGCGGCAGGTTCAGGCGCACGCGCGGGCCTTCTCGCACACCGTAACGCGAGCACAGGCGCAGGATCAGCTTCGCGATGCGCGTGTTGACGTCATCGGCGACGAGGTTCACGAACATTTCACCGAGCACGCGCAGGCGGTGCGCGAGCACCTGCATGCTGAGGCGAGCGACGCGCGGATGCTGCTCCAGGTAGGCGTGGAACCGCTCCTGCGGAACGGCGAGGACATCCGAGGGCTCGCACGCCTGCGCGGTCACGACGCGGCCCCCTCCGCGCGCGACTTCCGCCAGCCCGAAGATTTCTCCCGGCAGGCAGAACCAGAGGATGATCTCCCGGCCGACAGGCGAGAGCTGCTTGATCTTCACCTTCCCGTCCCGCAGGAAGTAGACGGTCGTTCCCGGCGATCCCGCGTCGAAAATCATCTGGGCGGTGGCGTAACGCTGCACTGCGGCAGCTGCGTCCAGCGCAGCGCGCTCTCCGGGCGTCAGCTGCGCCAGAAAATTCGATGGCGTGACCGTCGTCGTCTGCGGCGCGGAACGGGTGCGAGTCGTGGAGGTTGCGATCGAAGTCTCCGCTTCGTGCGTTGTCGGCTGGCCGACAGACCGGGTGGCGCGGCGATGCTAACGTAATTCCGCGCGCCAACCAAACGACAACCACGGCGCTTCGAGAAGGAGGAGACCATGGGCAACGGAGTACCGCTAACCGCCGCATCCGCCGCCGCAGCGCCCCCGCTCGGCGTCAATCGTATCGTCGGCCGCTGGAGCGAGAACATCGCCGTCGCCGGCGGCAATCCGCGCCGCACGCTCATCGGGTTCCTGCTCGCGTGGGGACTCTTCTTCTCGATCCTCTACCTGCTGCCGCCGCCGCAGGGGCTCTCGCCGCAGGGCCACGCCGTGCTGGCGGTGATGGTCTGGGCCTGCACGATGTGGATTTTCGAGGCCGTGCCGGTGGGCGTGTCGGGCCTGCTGATCCCGATGCTGCTCGTGATGACGAACGCGGTGAAGCCTTTTCCCAAGGCGGCCGACGGGTTCACCACGCCGGTCGTCTTCCTGTGTCTCGCGGCATTCATCTTCGCCGCCATCATGCAGGCCGCCGGGCTCGACCGCAGGATCGCTCTCGCGCTGCTGCGCTGGATGAAGGTGCGCACGGTGAACGGCGTCATCTGGGCGATGTTCGCAGTGAACGTCGTGCTTTCTTTCATCATCCCCGCGGCGAATGCCCGCGCCGCCACGCTGCTCCCGGTGATCAATGGCGTGACCAATTTCTTCGGCGACAGCGAGACCGAGCGCAACGGCAAGAAGGCGATCGTCATCCAGACGCTCGTCTATGGCTCGATGATCAGCGGCATGTGCATTCTCACCGCGCACCTGCCGAACCTCGTGCTGGTGGGCCTCTTCGAGAAGCAGCTCCACGTCTCGCTCTCCTACCTCGACTGGTTCATCCTGCAGTGGCCGTACCTCGGCATGTTCGTGCTGACGCAGTGGTGGGTGCAGCGCTACTTCCGCACGCGCGCGGTCTCGATCCGCGGCGGCTTCGAGGCCGTTGAGAAGCAGCACCAGGAGCTCAAGCCGATGACGCAGAGCGAGTGGCTGATCCTCGCCGTGTTCGGCGTCATCGCGCTCGCTTGGATGACCGAGCAGTGGCACAAGGTCGCCTCGCACAACGCGGCCTTGATCGGCCTCGCGCTCCTCTTCATGCCCGGCGTGCTGAGCTTCAAGTGGAAGGAGCTCCAGGACCGCACGATCTGGGGCACGCTGCTGCTGCTTGCCGGGGCGCTGTCGCTCTCCGCGGCCATGGCGAGCTCGGGTCTCGCGACGTGGCTCGCCGATGCCATTCACCCGCTCGCGAACGGCCATGCGTGGTGGATGATCCTCCTCATCCTGATGCTCGGGACGCACGTGATCCGGCTCGGCATGCTCTCGAACGTCGCCGCCATTACGATGCTCGCGCCGGTGCTGCTCGCGATGGCGCCGAAGCTCTCGCTGCATCCGGTGGCGTTCACGATGCTCGTGTCGGACACCGACACGTTCGCCTACATCCTTCCCACGCAGATCACTGCCGCGGTGATCGCCTACAGCAGCGGGACTTTCACCATGACGGATTACGCCCGCGTGGGAATCGTCTCGGTCCTGATCGCGATCGCGTACGGCATCTGCGTCATGGCGCCGTGGTACGCGTTTCTCTTTCCAGCACATTGGGATCCTAAGCTTAGAATTCCACGTGGACAAGTTGTCGCG
>JADMIO011605992.1_pt1 | contig 50919 bp, 38 predicted proteins | sample 8958161 | NCBI WGS metagenome assembly JADMIO01 (sample SAMN16585339, study PRJNA669376) | soil metagenome | isolation source: Crop rotation soil | place: USA: Cullars Rotation, Alabama | collected 2011 | reverse complement strand
GCCGCGACTTCAAGTCACGTGAATTCCAAGCTTCGGATCCCACTGTGCTGGAAAGCGAGCAGGGCGGCAACATCAATGCGCAGTGGATCGTGCCGGAAAAGGTTACGTACCCGAGCACGAGCGGACTCACGATCTCCGCGTATCTGTACAGGCCCGTGCATCTGAAGGCGGGCGAGCACGCGCCCGGCATCATGTACATTCACGGCGGGCCGACGGGTCAGTTCGATGACAATACAATCTCACAGATTCAGCCGCAGTTCCTGGCGCAGCAAGGCTACGCGGTGCTCGCGCCCAACATCCGCGGCAGCACTGGCTATGGCCGCAAGTTCGAGGATGCGAACAACCATTGCTGGGAGCGCTGCGACCTGGAGGATGTGCTGGCCGGCGTCGCATACCTGAAGAAGCTGCCGTATGTGAATCCCGACAAGATGGGAATCACAGGGATCAGCTACGGCGGCATCATGACGGGCGCTGCGGCCGTATTTGCGCCGGGCGTATTTCAGGCGGCGGTCCCGCAGTCAGGCTACGCAGACTGGGTGCACTTCTTCGATTACAATGAAGAGCTTGGACACGTGAAGCTGCTGGCGTACGAGTTTGGACCGTTCCCCGACAGCATTGCATCATACAAGCGCTCGTCGCCGATCTACGAAGTCAAGAACACCACGACACCGATCTTCATCATCCACGGCGAAGGTCAAACGACAGCGTGGCGTCCGGGCTCGCAGCCCGTGAGCGCAGGCCTCGATTTCGCGCGCGCCCTCGACCGCAACTCGAAGGTCTATCGCTACAAGACGTACCCGAATGAGGGCTATTACGTGTACGGCAAGGCCAACAGCCGCCAGGTGCTGATCGACATGGTCGCGTTCTTCGATCAGTTCCTGCGCGACGGTGCGGCGACAGCGCCGACTCCTTTGCCGACGGCTGCCACGAGCGGAAGTTCCGGGAACTAGCTGGCGGGTCTGTCAGCCGGGGTTCACCGCGAACTCTGCGGTGAACCCGCTTACCGAATCAGAGGTGTTTCCAGATAACAAAATCCATGAACACGTTCAAAATCCAGTGCACGAAGATGAGCGGCCAAATGGACCCCGTGAACAACGCAACAGTTCCGGCGGCCACACCCCAGATCAGTGTGCTGAACAGCTCGGGCACGGGCTTGCCGAGGTGCCACGCGGTGTAGGACAGCATTGACACGAAGATGGCGTAGTACCCGAACACGAGAGGTCCCCGCTCGCCGCCCACGCCGTCGTCTCCGGTGATCACGCCGCTCTTCGATGTGCTGCCGGCCACGCGGTCTTTTACCTGGTAGAGTCCGAACAGCAGGTAGCCGCGGAAGATGAATTCGATGATCACGAAGAATGCGATGTAGCCGGCTTCGTAGATCAGGAACTGCGTGAGGTCGGCGAAAGGACCGCGGTACAGGGGATACGTCGCCTGCATCATTGGGTTTTTGGCGCCGAAATAGAATGCGGGCGCGGATAGCACGAGCAGTAGTGCGGCGGACACGAGCGTGAGTTTGCGGCGTTCCGGATGCGGCAGGCCGAGGCCGTAGTCGCTCAGCTCCTGCTTGAAGACGAACTTGATGAGCAGGCAGGGAATTCCCACCACGAAGACGAGTCCCAGTCCCCAGCTAATCCATTCCTGGTCCCACGGTATTCCATTGATCAGGTGCGCGCGTGTGGCGACGTCGCTGCCGGGTCCAGCCCATTTCGGAACGACGAGCTTGAGCAGCTCGAGGTTGCCGTGCGGGCCCCACAGCATGAGCGAGATGAAGCCGCTGCCGATGATCATTGCGACCGGATCGTGCAGCGCACGCGTGATCGTGTTGTAAATCAGCTTCAACACGGTCTTGATGGATGGCGTTTCGAGCTCGGATTCGGAGATCGCGAGCAAACGCGGGAAGCGCTCGTCGGAGCGCCCCTGCACCGGCTGGGTTACTTCCTTCATCCGACGCGCTCCTGGTAGTGGTGCATTTGCGTGACGATCATGTTCACGAGTACGGGCAGTGCGCCCGCGGGCAGGCCGAGTATGAGCGAGCGCAGCCACGGATCCGCTACCGCGCCGGGTGCGCCGGGATTGAATACCCACGCGTTGAGCCACAGGACGTTTGCGATTTCGGCGCCTACGCCGATTGCGGCGCCGGCGAGGAACTGCACGAGAATCGATTTGCGTGACGTCAGGAGTGTCACCGTTCCCATGACGCCGCAGAACATCACGCCAATGATGACGAAGATGAGCCAGCGGGGCTGGAACGTGTACCAGTTGCCCAGGCGCGCAATTCCTTCGACGACGATGCCGAATGCAAGCGCGAGGAGGTACGTCTTGATGGCGCGGTCACGCGTCGGCTCAGATTCGACGATCTTGCGCTCTGCTTCGTGACCTTCGTTCCAGGCGCGCACCGTCTGCCTCATTCCCGTGTGCAGGTCGTATTCGGCCTTCCAGCCAAAGTCGCGTTCGGCGGCGGCGGGCGTGACAGCCCACGAGTTGTGGCGCACCTCGCGTACCTTGTCGACAGTCAGCAGGGGCCGGCCGCGCGCAAACTCGTGCGCGACCTGCGCGCCCACGGCAGTCGCGCCGAGCACGAAGTGCGGCGTTATGAGCGGAATGCGGATCTTCTTGTCCATTGCATCCGCGATCGTGTTGATGACTTCGCTTGCGCGATACGGCTTCGGGTTGGACAGAAAGTACGTGCGGCCCACACTGTTGGGGCTTTCGGCGGCAGCGATCATCCCGCGTACGAGGTCCTGCACGTAGATGAACGATGTGGTCTTGTCCTTGAGTCCGATACGTGGTGACAATCCGAGCTTCACTGCGGGGAACGTTCCGCGCGTCAGGTCCTGCTCGCGCTCGCCATAGACTGCAACGGGCCGGATGACAGTCGCGCGCATTCCTTTCTCCACGTAACCCTTGACGATTTCTTCAGCGTCCGCTTTCGATTTGCCATACCAGGAAACCGGCTGGCACGGCCGCGTCTCATCGATGACGACGCCGTTGTCTGTGGGTCCCGCAGCGGCCTGGCTCGATGTGTAGAGGAAACGCTGCAGCTTCCCGTTCCGGCCGCGCTGCACGGCGTCCAGCAGGTTGCGTGTGCCTTCCACGTTTGTCTCGCGAAACTCTTCTTCCGTCGAGCCCATGAGCACGGCACCGAGGTGGTACACGTAGTCTGCATCGCGCACGAACGGTAGCAGTGCGTCGCGGTCACGCAGGTCACCGAGCACCAGCTTCAGGCGCGGGCCGTACGTCTTGAACAGCGGCGCCAGTGAGCGTACATCACTGGTCGGGCGCACCATGCCGGTGACATCATGCCCGCGCTGCAGCAGAGTCTCGGCGAGGTGCGAGCCAATGAATCCGTTGGTCCCGGTCATGAACACATTTGCCATGGTGTGCTCCACTCAGTTGTCGGAATTCGCAAACGAAAGGATTACAGCAGCACGCGGCTCTTCTGCGCAATCCTCCCACTCCATTGCGTGATGCACGTACCCTTCGGGAGTCCGCTCGAACTTCGAGAAGGAGCGTACCACGCGCCCCATGAGGTCGGGTCTGTCGTCCGGCCAGAGCGCGATCCACGTCCCCGTGTTGACGTACAGCTCTTCGCGCGGCGTGCTCTGTAGCAGCATCACCTGTTGGACGTGCGTGTGCCCGAGCACTGCGAACGTGCGCGCGAAGCGCTTCGGCACCGCGGCGCGCATCGATGCTGCCGCGCCCATTGCGTATGGATCTCTTTCCGGCTTTTTCAAGCCCGTGACGCGCAGCAGCTCGCGCCACACCTGCGTGAGGAGTCCGAGCAGATAAGGCAGCACGACGGGAAAAAGGATGCCGAGCGCGGCCGCAAACTTTGCGCGCACGCCATCGAACCACGGCATGACCACTGCAAGCCAACCCGACAGCTCGGGTGAAACCTTGATTGCAATGACGAGGGCGACGGTAATGATCGGGACGAACAGTCCGATGGCGATTGTCAGTACGGATGCGTTCAGCATGCGGCGCGACTGTATGGCCTTCCAGAGGAAACGCCACGCGCGCGCGTACGTGCCGAATATCGAAAGTGGGTAGCGCCGCAGCAGCGCGAGGAGCGCATTGTTGATCGGCTTGATATTGTCGATGAACGGATTCAGCAGCTCGATGCGGTTGATGAAGTACCGATTGACGAACGAGCCGAGCGGCAGGTTGATCTGCTCGCCGTCGGGCAGCACGGGCGGTCCGTCGATGCGCGTCATTTCTTCGTACATGTGGCCGTGCTCGATGTACAGGTTCTGCAGGACGAGAGACTCGTCGATGAAGGCGACGCGCATGGCGGCTTCGCGCGTTGCGCCGGAAAGAACCAGCTCATCGCGGATCGCCTGTCTTACGAGCGGCCAGTACAGCTCGGGGTCGTGGTTGCCGCGATTGATTGCAACAGTGCCTCCCGCACTCACCCAGCGCGCCAGCGCCTCGAAGAATCCGGGATGACCGCGCGCAATCACAATCAGCTTCCAAAGTGTCTTGTAATCGTTGGTGCGCAGACCGTAGGTGCGCTCCGAGCGAGAAACGGCCGCATCTACCGAGCGTGCGCGGTCCGGCAGATCCAGCCGCGCCAGGCGGTCCGCCCATTCCTGCAGCTCGGTGTTCGTGTGTGGAATGCGCGTCACGCGAAGGAAATCGAAGATGTCGCCATTCAGAATGACGAGCGCGGAACGGGCGCGCGGCTGGAAGTGCTCGAGGAAGCGCGCGAAGGCGCCGTCGCTCAGAAAATTCTCGACACTGACAGTCGTGCCCGTCACGGGATCGCAGCCGTGGCCGAGATGCAGGTCGCTCATGACGAGCACCAGCTCGGGCTCTGCAGCAACTACGTCGGCGAGAAGATCGCGCTCGGCCGCAGCATCGAGGCGCGGGATCGGCGAGATCACTTGCTCTTGTCCGTTCCGCTGGCGACGTGCGGCGCCGGCTCCTCATCGAGCAGCTTGTGCTCGACCAGGTAGGATCTCAGCGTGCCTTCGATCTGGCGCTGCGTCGCCCGCATCTTGATGCGCGACTTCAGATTCTCATCACCCGAACGATGGATCTCTTCCGTGACGACGCTCAGCATCTCCTCTTTGCGCTTGCGCTCACGGTAGAGCCACGCGGCTGCCAGAATGAGCGCGGCGAGGATCAGTCCGCCGATCGCGAAGCCTGCGATCTTTGTCACGCGTTTCCAGAGCGGCGTCTGTGGCGCGGCTGTGCCCGCGGCCTGCACGGCGGCGCGCGCACCCACGCGCGCAACCGTGTCTGCAACCAGCACGAGGCCCGCGCGCAGGTCTCCCGAGAGCCGCATCGCGAAGCGCGAAGAGATCGAGTCGATCGCGTGTGCAGCCGCGATCGACACTGCACTGTCCAGGTGCGGCATGATCGTCCCGCGGAGTCCGAGAATCAGGCGCGCCAGCTCGAGCGAGCCCTGCTCTCCAGCGCCGTGCACACCCGAGCGCGCAAGCTGCGCGAGCGCGTCCGACCACTGCCCGCGCAACACCGCGGTCAGGCTGTCACGCGTCCTTAGCAGCGCGTGCTCTTCAGCAGCGGAAAGACGGGACGTGGCAGTGTCGAGGGCAAGCTGGGCTTTGGCGAGGAGGCGTGTGGTCGCGGTGTCCAGGACCGGCTGCGAGGAGCGCCCGGTATGCGCGAGCAGCGTGTCGATCATGGCCCGGACTGAATCACGCCCGGGCTCGGTTCTTACGTAGCTTTGCGCGCCGGCCAGCGCGCCGCGTCCAATCGGCTTGCCGATCGCGGCACACCCGCCCAGGCCCAGGCCAAGGACGAGCCCGGCCGCGAGAGCGGGAACCGCTCCCATGGCAAGACAGGCACTGATGATCGGCCGACTTCGCCGGCGTTTTTCTTCCAGGTAGGGCATGGGACCGCATCGGGAGGGAGTCGATGCCTAACGTCGTGGGGTCCCTCCAGCCTAAACCGTCAAACCCATTTTGTCATGGGTATTGACTCCCCATTTGTTCTAGTACTTCACCTGCACCTGATGCGGCTGCGGCAGTCCCGCGATGTTCAGGTACCCGAAATACCAGGCCAGGCCCGCCGCTACAATGATGATCAGCAACACGATGGCCACTGCCTTGCCGGCCCCGCCCCGTCCCCGGTTCAGCTCCGCCGCGCTCACCGGCTCGCGGATCACCCGCTCGTGGATCACCCGCTCCGGCTGCCCCGAAGCCGTCGTCGTAGTCGTGTCCACGACCACGGTCCCGAGCGCCGGGTCCTTGATCCCGCACTTCGGGCAAACCGCCGCCACCGTACTCACTTCCGCGCCACACTCGCGGCACCGTGTCATCGCCATGGTTAGCCTCCTCAAAAAGAGAGCTTGTGTCAGGCGGGAGGCATCTTCAAGAATCGGGCGCGAAGAATGGGAGGTCGCTGGAACGTTTTCGAGCCTCAGGTCCTGCCTGAGTCAACCATTCTTCAAACCGCAGAGGACGCGGAGTTACGCGGAGCAAAGCGCAGAGTTTTGATCGATTAAAAAAACAACAAATTAAACTTTGCGCGAATCCGCGTAGCTCCGTGTCCTCTGCGGTTAATAGAATGGTTGTATCAAGAAGAAGCGTGACTTACACGATCACTTCACTCTCGCTCTTTCAGCACTCGACAGGAGCAGAGCATTGAACAGGAACTTGAACGTCCCGTGTGATTGCGCGCGGAACGTCAGCTCCGGTCCGAAGAGGTAGAGGTGTCCCTTGCCGACGGATGCATCTGCTATCGCGGTGGCGTTCTCGAGGTATTTCTGGCCCCACGCCCAACCGCTTCGCAGGGGTGTTGCGCTCGCGTACCAGGCCACGCGCTTCACGGTGGAGTCGGCGGCGATGCGGAATGCGGGGCTGTTGTCGTAGAACACGTTTACCGGATCCGTGATGCCCGTTGCTACCGGATCTGATTTGTCGACGCGTGCTTCGAGCACGGAGCCGGGCACGTAGTATTTCGTGCGTGGCAGGTGTCGCTCGCGGCCATCTACGGTTTCGGTGAGAGCATCGTGCACGGGCAGGCCAATGTTTTTTCCGATGCTCGTCGATGTGCCTTCGGCGATGAGTGTGCCGCCGTTCTCCATGAAGCTGCGCAGCTGCGGCACCGTCTTCGCGACTGTGGCTTCGCCGCGGATTGCGTTGTACTCCGGCGGTATGACTGCAGGCTGCGAGTCACTCTCATCATCTGAGCGCCGGCGGAATCCGTCGTTTGCCGGGAGCGCGTCCGTGACGAAGACGAGCGCGTCGTATTTCGCGTTGAGGTTTCCTGCATCGAGTGCAGGCGGATAGACCACTTCATAAGGGAAGCCGAACTGCTCGAAGATGAAGCGCGTCCAGCCCGATGGAATGGAGCCGCCGTAGCGGTCCCACAAGCCGATTCGTGGCTGGCGCAGCCTGAGCTGTTCGCCTTTTGGTTTCGATGTCGTCGCCTCGAAGACGATTCCAGTTTCGCTTGCAATCTTTTGTACCGCGGCGAGTGTTGACTGTCGTGCTGCAATGAAGAACGTTCCCGCCGGCACCTGCTTCCTGCCGAGCTTCATGTCCGTGTCGAGCCAGTAGACATCTTCCTTTGCGGCGAGAAGCCGGTTGACGGCCGTGAATGCATCATTGATGTCGTGGCTCAGCAGGTATCCGGCGGTTTTGCCGCGCGCTGCGATGACTCGTCCCGCGGATGGACGGATGTTGTCCACGATGGGCTGAAAGGGTCCGTCGATGCCATCGAGGATGCGATCGAAGCGCACGCCCATTTGATATGCGAGCGTGTAGCCGGCGTTGTCGTACGGCGCTTTGGGTGGTCCGCCGGGATACGGGATGTCGTTCGGGTGATCCTGCGGCTCGAACATGTCGAGGATGTGCGGCCGAAACGGTTGTGCAGTCTTAATGACGTAGGACCCGGCTGGATAAGTTTTGCCTGTGGCCTGGAATGACCTGGTGGCGCGCAGCACAGTGATGCCGTTGTCGATCAGCGTATTGACGAATTTGGTTGCGGTCAGGAAATCCGGCTGGTCCGACGGGATGATGTAGGCGCGTGCATCGCGCAGCATGGGATTGCGCATGATGTCGCGGAAGTTGTCGAGTGTGCCGCGCGGTCCCGCGTCGTTGTCGCCGCCCCTGCGCGAGTTGTCTGCGTCATCATCCGGGCGCGTCGGGCGCGGAATTGTCAGTGCGGCGGTTGCAGCCTCGATGCGTTTTGGTGATGCCGTCCAGTTGTCGTGGCTGCCGCGCTCGATCGAGTTGCGTCCCATGCGATAGATGTTGAACAGGAGCTGCTCGCGGTAGCGCTGCGCATAATCGAGGACTGCGCGGTTTGCTGTAACGGAGTAATCGATCGACTGCTTGAAGTGCCATTTTTGCGGCTCGATGGGCTCCGGCAGGTCACCGCTGGGAAGCTGCTTCCGCACCATGAACGGAATCTCCAGCGGTGTGGGATTGCCGATTGTTTCCGTGAGCAGGCCGATCATGTTGTGGAAGTATGCTGTTGTGCGCAGGCCGCCGTTCCACCACGTCGAGTAGCTCGAGCCCGAGCGCACGGTGACGCCGGGTTTGTCTTCGGCGAGGAAGCGCGACTGCATGGCGGCGCCGACCATGTCGATGCCCGAAACGACGAGCGGATCCAGGTTGTAGTTGAACGGATCGCGAAAGGGCGGCGCGAACATGACCGTGCCCGCGGGCCCGGTCTGGTGGTGGTTGTAGACGATCTGCGGGAACCATACGTGGTACATCACGCGGTTCATGTTGCGTGTCTCGGGCTGTGACGACATGTAGAAGTCGCGGTTGTTGTCGTGTCCGATGTACTTCTGATAAAGTCGCGGCAGGCTGCGCGTCGAGCGCTTCAACGGGTCGGCTTCGCGCATGTACCAGTTCGAGACGAGCTCCATGCCATCCGGGTTTGCCCACACGGCAACCACGATGACGTCATTCAGGATGCGGCGCGTTTCCGGGTCGTTGCCACTTACGAGGCCGTACACGGTGGCGAGAAGCTGTTGCGCGCCGAGCACTTCATCTGCGTGGAGGCCGCCATCGATCCAGACTACGGCTTTCCCTTGCGCGGCGAGCGCGTGCGCCTGCTCATCCGTGAGTCCTTCAGCGAGCGCGAGCCGCTGCGCGATGTCGCGGTAGTGCTCGATGTTTCGCTGGTTTTCCGGCGCCGTAATGACGGCCATGAGCTGCGGCCTGCCTTCCGCCGTGCGGCCCATCTCCTCCACGGTCATGCGGTCCGATTCGGCGTCCAGCTTCTTCCAGTAGTCGATGACCTGCGTGTAGTTGACGAGCTTGTAGTCATCGCCAATGTCGAAGCCAAACTGCTCGCGCGGGCTCGTGATCCGTGCCTGCGCGTCCAGCGCGCCGGTGAAACCAAGGGCGAGAAAGGCCGCACACAGCGTTACTCGCCTGATGCTCGTGGACATCTTTTCGGTCCTTGTGAGACAGTGAGTCAGTGAGACAATGTTTCGGAAAACGAATGGCGGTAGGAAGTTGCTCCAGTCTACGAAGGTGCCCGCGCGGCTGGCAAGCATCCTCGCTGCCGCGCTGACCACTGGCGGGCACAGCTATGACCTCCGATTGTTCGGTGCTCTTTCACCTCTGCGATAGCGACCCAATTATGCGACGCTCGCTCCTGGTCCTTGCCACGCTTCTCACCGGCGCATGTGCGCATCATGCCCCCGCGCCGGGCGCAGCCACCGGCCCAACCGTGGTAGGAGACTTCATCAGCTTCGATGGCCGGAAAGTGGGAGAAGCCCACCTCACGCAAACTGCCCGCGGTGTACGTGTCCAGGTGGAATTCGCGGGGATCGCACCCGGCGTTCACGGACTGCACATCCATGCCGTGGGCCTGTGCGCGTTTCCGGCCTTCACAACTGCCGGCCCGCACTTCAATCCGGCCACGAAGAAGCACGGCTTCCTGAATCCGGAAGGCCACCACGCGGGTGATCTGCCGAACGTAAGCGTTCCGACTACGGGCGGCGTCAAGGTCGATACCACGACGAACGATGTTACGCTTGCGGCGGGAGCAGGCAGCCTGCTGGACGCGGACGGCGCGGCGCTCGTGTTACACGACTCGCCGGATGACTACAAGACGGATCCGTCCGGCAATTCGGGCAAGCGCATTGCTTGCGCAGCCCTCAAGGCAACGCCCTGATCACACAGAACCACTAACCTCATGAGGCCAATTTGAGCGTCGTACGTTCGCTCCTGCTCAAGGCATCCGAGAGCCGTCGGATGCGCGAGGCATTTCCGAAATACGCGTTCATGCGTCGCGCCGTGATGCGCTTCATGCCGGGTGAAGACCTCGAGGACGCGTTGCGTGCGGGGCAGGCGTTTGCAGGGCAGAACATTGGTGTGATCTACACGCGGCTCGGAGAAAACGTGCTGGACCTGGATGCTGCGCGCGAAGTTGCGGAGCATTACATCGGCGCGCTCGGCCGCATTGCGGACATGCAGCTCGACGCACAGGTCTCTGTGAAGCTCACGCAGCTCGGCCTCGACATCTCGAAGGATGCATGCGAAGCAAACCTGCGCGCTGTTGTGGAACGCGCGGCTGCGCTGAATAACATGATCTGGATCGACATGGAGCAGAGCGCGCTCGTCGATGCAACGCTCGACATGTTTCGAAGAGTGCGCGCCCAGCACGAGAACGTTGGTGTGTGCCTGCAGGCGTATCTCCGGCGCACCGATGCGGACCTTGCGTCACTGATGCCGCTGAGGCCCGCCATCCGGCTGGTGAAGGGTGCATACATGGAGCCGCCGGCTGTCGCCTTCCCCGACAAGAGCGATGTCGATGCCAGTTACTTGAAGATCGCGCTCCAGCTGCTCGAGGCGACACGCAGGGGCGATGCTCTGGCCGTCATGGCGACGCACGACCCGGCTCTGATCCAGCGCGTGCGCGACGCCGGCGAAAGACTGCAGGTGCCGCGCGGCGAAGTGGAGTTCGCGATGCTGTACGGCATCAGGCGCGACGAGCAGCAGCGCCTGGCCGCCGAAGGCTACCGCGTGCGCGTCCTCATAAGTTACGGCACGCACTGGTATCCCTGGTTCATGCGGAGGCTGGCCGAGCGGCCCGCCAATGTGCTTTTCGTGCTGAAGAACCTGGCCGGACGGTAGGCAGCCCGGGCGGCTCCTTTCGCGGCGCCGCCGGGTAGTACGGTCGTGTTTACACGCTGCCTTTTCTGCCACACGCCCTTCGCGCCCAATGAGACGCTCGAGTACTTCCCGCGCGCCAAACGCATTGCGTTCGACGGCGCGCGCGGACGACTATGGGCCGTCTGCAGCTCCTGCCATCGCTGGAACCTCACACCCATCGAAGACCGCTGGGAGGCGCTCGAGGAGCTCGAGAAGACCACGCGCGACAGCTCCAGGCTGCTCTCTCAAACCGACAACATCTCGCTCCTGAAGAGCGGCGAGCTGGAGATCGTGCGTGTGGGACAGGCCAAGCTGACGGAAGAGGCCTGGTGGCGTTACGGCCGCGAGATGATGCGTCGCCAAAAATTGTCCTACGTCATCCGCGGTGTCGAGCTTGCGGCAGCCATCGGCCTCTCGTTCGTCACAGGCGGCGGCGCGTTCAACATTATGTACAACTCGGGCGGTATCGTTACGACGCTGGTCAAGCTGAAGAAGTTCGGCTTCAACGCGTGGCAGGGCGAGGCTGTGTGCCCGCGCTGCGGCTCGGTGACGAAGAAGCTGCGGTTTTCCCGGGCGAATCGAGCGCGCATTATCCCCGTTGGCGATGAAATCGCCGTGAGCTTTCAGTGTGCCAAGTGCCGCTACTTCGATCCGGACCAGCGGCCACGCATCGAAGGCATGGCTGCCGAACACGTACTCAGGCGTGTATTGGCGCACAGACACTTCAACGGTGCATCCGAGAAGCGCGTGCGCGAAGCGACAGGACTCATCGAGCAAGTGGGATCCCCAGCAGCGCTCACGCGCACGATCGCCAGTGAGCGAATGCTCATTAAGGACGTCGACAATAGGCGGAATCGCGCGCGCTCGATTGCCCTCGAGATTGCTGTGAATGACGACAACGAGCGCAAGATGCTCGAGCTCGAGCTGGCGGAGATCGAACAGCGCTGGCGCGAAGAAGAAGAGATTGCAGCGATCGTGGACGGCGAGCTTACAGCAGTGCCAATCCTGCCGAAGCAGATCCAGTCCTGATGAAGATTCGCAGTACACGCGCGCACACCGTCGCAAGCAATCTTCTCGTCGCGCTGATCGCGTGCGCGGCACCGCGTTTGGTGCGCGCACAGAATGCCATGAAGGGCATGGACATGAACGGGCCGCACCTGTCCGTGAGCGCTTCCGGCATTGGCCTCTTCACGCGGGTCTCACCAGCAGTGAACGGGGAGGTACTCTCGGAAGGGTATCTGACGCAGCCGACTGTAATGCTGCACGGCGGCGCTCTGCACGGTCACCTAGCGCTCTACGGCACGCTGAACGGCGAAGGCATCACGCTTCAGCGCGGCGAGCTGAATCCGGGAAGCTGGGGCGAAGGATACGTCGATCGGCGGCATCCACACACCTACTTGCACGAGCTGATTGTAAGCGCACAAACCGATCTGTTCGGTACGCGCGCCTCAATTGCCGCAGGCAAAGGCTTTCCTGCGTTCGGCACCGACGATCCAATGATGCGGCCATTCGTGAAGTATCCGGTCAATCATCATCTGTCGCAGATTCTCGAGCGGTACACACTGATTGGTGGAGCGCGTCGGGGTATTTTCATGCTCGAGGGGTCTCTATTCAACGGGGACGAGCCCACGCATCCGGGAGATTTTCCCGATGCGAATCATTTCGGTGATTCGCGCGCTGTGCGTGCGACGGTTCAGCCCCACAGGAATGTCGAGGCACAAGTGAGCCATGCGTTCGTGACGTCGCCTGAAAACGACGTTGGACATGCACTCGACCAGCGCAAGTGGAGCGCTTCCGTTCGCTTCGCCGAGGCACAGTCCACGACGGATGGCAGCTACGCGTTCATTGAGTGGGCACGCACGCAGGATGTGACGGGCGGATCCGCAGTGTTCACGTTTCGCAGTGTGCTTGCGGAGGCTGCCGCGCGGCGGAGCGGGTTCCAGCTCGCAGCCCGCTACGAGGACACGACGCGCCCGGAAGAGCTCCGCCTGGTCAACCCGTTCCGGGTGCAGAGGCCTGCCAATGACTTCAGCATCATTGGCAGCACGCGGTGGCGGATCGCGACGGCATCGCTGCGCCGGCGGGTAGACCTGTCGGCCTGGCTCGGCGCTGAGCCCTTTGTGGAGCTGGAGCGCGCCCGCGTGGCACAGCAGGTGGCCAATGCACTGTTCGACCCGCAGAGCTTTTATGGCTCGACCGTCCTTTGGACGGCGTCCTTCGGCGCCCGTATCGAATTGGGAGCAATGCACATGCGGATGGGTAGATATGGGGTCGCCGATGCCGATGGCACGGCTCATCAGCACTGAAGCCCGCCCTTTTTCGTGGTTTTGGAGGATGTGAAGGCATGCTTTCGAGGAATCTGACGCTCGCGCTCGCGCTGAGCTTTTCTTTGTTCGGCTGTAAGGACTCGACCTCGCCGCCCGGCACAACTTTGCCCGGCGGCGATAGCTCCGTCGTTTCCACGAAGCCCTGGAAGAACGGCGCCCTGACAATCAACACAATCGGCACGGTGGGCGTGGTCAGCGAGCGATACACTGCAGAGGTGGCTGCGGATGGCAACGTTGCCTATACGACGACGTGGAGCTGCAAGGCCGGCAGATGCGGCAACGCCGTAAAAATCTGGAACGTCAGCGGCGACACGCCGGTCCTTGCCGACAGCCTCATCGTCGCGATCAACGGCGTCTTTGTCGTGAGTGATGTGCAGATCGCGGGTGACAACAAAGAGCTGCTCGTCATCTCGACGGAAGGCGGCAACGGCTCGATTCAGATTTACGACCGCACGAGTCCGCTGAAGCCGGTTCTGCTGTCGACGTTCACGAGCGCGTCTACCATTAAGGGCGTGCACACGGTGAAGCTGGGCAAGGTCAACAACCGCTTGTACGCGTTTCTGCAGATCGACCCGAGTCCCGTGCAAACCGTCATTGTCGACGTCACGAATCCGCGCGCGCCCGTCGAAGTCACGCACTTCGTCACCGGAAATCCCCTGTACGTGCACGATGTCTTCTTCCGCGACGGTTACCTGTTCGCAGGTTACTGGGATGAAGGCATGAAGATCTTCGACGTGGGTGCAGGAACATCAGGCGGCACCATCTCCGCGCCAGCGCAGATCAGCGCCATTGTGACAGCCAGGGGAATCGATTCAGTGCGGGCTCCAAAATCCGAAGTCCACAACATCTACTGGTACCAGGATCCAAACGGCGGCGCGTTCGCAAAGAAGTATGCATTCGTCGGGCAGGAAGGCTCGGGTGCCGTGGGGGCGAGCTCGAGTGGAGACGTGCACGTCATCGATGTGAGCGACCTCGCGCACCCGAAGGAAGTCGCGTTCTATTTCGTGCAGGGCGCGGGCACGCACAACTTCGTGGTCGATGAGCAAAACGGCATCCTGTACGCGGCGTACTACAACGGCGGCGTGCGCGCGCTCGACATACGCGGGGACCTGAGTACGTGCACGACTGCTGAAAAAGCCACCGATCCGGCGAAAACGCGGTGCGACCTGCGGCTCATGAAACGCGAGGCCGGCGTGTGGCTGCCCAGCACACCCGTCTACATCTGGGGCGTCGCGCTCGTAGGCACGAAGCTCTACGCGTCCGACATGATCAACGGCCTCTGGAAGCTCGACGTCAGCAACATCCATCCGTGAGGCGGGCTTAATGGCGAGGCAGCAATGGGTGCGCACCGTCTACTTGTACCTCTTTGCATTCGTCGGCCTGCTGCTCGTCACAATGGGTGGCGTGCAGTTCGTGTCCCTGGCACTGCGCGCCACGATCTTCACGCAGGCCGACGCGCAGGAGAGACTGCGCATGCCGCCGCAGCCACCCTTCGGTCCGAAAGGCGCGAGCGTACAAACACTCGCACAAAACGAACAGCTCTCTCCCGAAGACCGCGCTGTCGTGCAGCAATGGCTGCAGGAATACAAACAATGGCAGGCTGAGAGCGCACGCATCGACCCGGTGCGCGCGAACCGCGAACGCGAAGCCGCCAGCGCGCTCGGTATGATCCTGGTTGGATTACCGCTCTACCTCTTTCATTGGCGACTCATTCGGAGGGAGCCGGCTGCTTCAGAGGCTTAAGGTCTTCGAAGGAGAAAGCCGCTACTGACGAGAAGCCCAGGATGCGGACTGTAGTCGCCGCGGCCATACACGTAGCTCGCCTCAATAAAGTGATCTCGTCCTGCACGTAGTCCGAAACGATATTCACGCAGCGCTTCGTTGCCGCGGATCGTGCGATGCTTGAGTCCGTCGGCGTGCATCGTGTACGTCAACACCGGCTGCAGAAAACCTCCCGTGTAGCGCGCATTGAGCATCACGAGGAGCACATCAGACTGCTCGAACGTCGGCACGCGCGTCCCGAATATTCCCAAACCCACCTCGCCTCCGAGCAGTAATCCGCGACGCGCATAGCGGCCACCGGCCGTCGCAAAAAAATCAGTTGCATCACGGTCCAAACCGATGCGGTTGTCCGGCGTAGGCAAACGCGTGCCGAAGCGCAGCACTGCAATGAACGGCCGCTCCGCAGGCGTGAGGCGCACCGTTGTCGCTGCACTGTACGCGCCTGCATCCACGCGCGTGTGACCATCCGGCGCATGCGTGTACTCGGCCGGCGGTGCAAAAACCTGCTGATCCGTGAAGCGGCGCTGCAGCGTGCCCGCGGCCTCGAGCACGACTCGCCCCGTGGTCCACACCGCCGTGAAGTTGCCAAGCTCCACGAGACGTCCTTTCGTGCCCGCCAACGCGGCGCGCATGTCCCAGTGCACGCCGGCACCCGCGCGCGCGACGACAATTGTCCCGGGGGTGAGCGCGTCCCACTCGAGCGGCTCGACGGGGCGCAGCTGTCCCGAGAGGCGTGCCGGTACGATCCCGCAAAGCGCTGTGAGGACGAGAGTTAAGGCGCTGGGTATACGTCGCCAAAAAACTGACGGGTGAAATGGACCAGTTCTTTCGGAAGATCGCATTTGGTCCATTCAGGACTCGGCTCATGGGCGTAGGGAGATGCGCGTAGACGTCGGAAGCCACTCAGAAAAGCCTTGTCCGACAATGCCTTTCACGGGTGGGCGGACGCGCTGCGCGGGACGATTTCGGGCTGGATCCTACCATTTCTGCTGATTCCAAGCCAGACCAACGCTGTAATTATTTGAAAATTTTACAGTTACCGCACCCGGGCAAGCGCGGTTTGGCCATTTTTCGCGCGCGGCACGCTACCGGGTGGCGCGTTGTGTAAAAGGCACGGAACTCGCTTTACATGGAGCCCAGAGAAGGGGGAAATCGGGTGGTTTCCACGGGGTGGCCGCGCCCGTCGCGGCCTTGTGATATAAAGGGATAGGGGGGGTTCAATCCATGTTGAAAAGGTCGATTTGCTTTAGTGTCTTGTGCGCGGCGACAATGGCGCTGGGCGCGTGCGCGCCGGCGATGAACCGTGTAGAGAGTGATGACCCGCTGGCTCAGACGGATGGCAGTGCATCGGTGAAGGTTACGAATAACGGCTGGTCTGATGTGGATGTCTATGTGATGCGTGGAACGGCGCGGATGCGCCTCGGGATGGTGACGAGCATGCAGTCCCAGCGCTTCCATGTGCCGCCTTCGTACCTGAACGGCACGACGGATCTGCGGCTACATGCGCACCCGATCGGCGGCTTTGATGATTACGAGACGCAGCCGCTCCTGGTGAGCCCCGGACAGCAGGTGGCGCTCACGCTCCAGAACAACCTGAATCTCTCGTCATACTCGATTTTCTGAGGACGAAGGCCTTGAAGTCATAGATGAAAGGGCGCCGCGAGGCGTCCTTTCCGTTTTTGGGGGTCAGGCTCCGCGGCGTTTCACGAGGGCAATCCAGCCAATGATGCCGATAACGGCGAAGCTGAACCACTGGATGGCATAACTGAGGTGTGGGCCGTCATCCAGCTCAGGAGGTGGCAGGCGGGTGGGACGAATGCCGGAGCCCGGCTCGGGGAGCGCCTGGATGTACGCCGGCGCGACGGGGAACGGGAAGCGCGGCAGAACGGAGTCGTTGAGGCGGAAGAGGAGCCGCCTGAAGCCGGGCTTGCCGTCCTGGGTTTCACCGGCGGGCGGGAGGGGCATGACAATGCCCTGAAAGCGTCCGGACTCCACGTTCGAGAGCTGGGAGAGGTCGACGGTCGCGGCATCGGGAGACGGCAGCCAGCCGCGATTGATAAGGACCGCGGGCCCGCCTCCCAGCCGGATGGGCGTGAGCAGGTAGACGCCGGGCTCGCCCTTGTAGCTGCGTCCCGCCAGCACGATGGAGTGCTCCGGGTCATATTTCCCGTCGACGCTGACGCGACGGTACAGGACGCCCGTGGTGTCGCGGATGCCGAGCGAGATGTCGGCCGCCGGGAGCGCCATGCGCGTCGAGATCGCGGCATTACGCTGGCGACGCTGCGCGAGCCTCGAGAGCTGCCAGAATCCCAGCCGCACGCAGAGTCCAGCGACAGCCAGAACGACGATTGTGCCCGCAATGCCGGCGGGGGAGATGCGTATGGGGCGATTCACGAAAGTCAGCGATTAGCAGTTGAGCGATTAGTGATTAGGTATTAGCGATTCGTTTGATCACCGTGGAATCTAACTATGTAGCAAAATAAAACGCCCGGTGGCTTCTGAAGCACCGGGCGTTTCATTGCGACGAACACTAATCGCTAATTGCTAATCGCTAATCGCTGTGACTCGAGCTCCGCTCAAGTCACGGGCTTGCCGCCCTTGGGTGCGCCATCCGGGCCATTGTCCCAGTCCTGCGCGCTCGAGATGTTCGGGAAGCCCCAGTCGTGGCCGTTCCAGCCGTCGAAGCCTTCCATCTTGAAGCACCAGAAACCTGTGGCCATGTCGCTGATGACAATGAGGCCGTCGGCGTTGCGCACGTCGACGCCCCACGCGCCGATGTTGACGTTGCCGGGCGCGCGACCCTCGTGTGGCCCTTCGTACGTGCGGTAGAAGCCCGTGGTGATCGGGTTTGTCGGGTCCATCATGTTGAAGACCTGGAGTCCGTCTTCGTATGCGGAGACGAACACGTACGGCCAGCGCACCTCGTGGTTGTGGGCGAGGTCCTGCCAGGTGGCGGTCCAGGCGCCGATCGGGCGATTGATGTTCTTCACCTTGCCGGACTGACCGTCGCGCAGGTCGAGCATGCGGAGCGGCGCGTACTGGTATTCGGTCTCGGCAACTGCGAACGCACCGTCAGGCGACGGCGTGATCGTGTGGCCGTACGTGATGCCCGAGAGGCCTGTCGCCGAGAACAGCAGCTGGGGCGCTTCCGGGTTGCTGATGTCATACACGTGGTAGCCGCCGGCGCCCGCGCCGTAGAACTTGTCCTTGTGCGTGGCCGGGTCGTAGCCGATGTAGAAGTCGTGGTAGCCGCGCAGGCGGTTGCCCGTGTTCACGCCTTCCGGAATCGGAATCTTGCCTGCCAGGTAGTCCGGCTTCCCGGCAATGAACTTGTCCATGTCGAAGATGTTTGCCCACGGACCCGTCGACGTGGTCACGAGATACGCGGTGCCGTTCGAGTGCTTGTATGTGAAGCTCTCGTGAAAGCCGCCGGGCGCATCAGGCATGCGGATGCGGCCGACTTCCTTGATCAGCGCGACGTTCGGCAGACCCGTGATGTCGAACACGATGGCACCGAGATCCACATCGGGGCCGCCCTGTGCGAACTGCGTCGCGACTGTCAGGTAGTAGCGGCCGTGGCTCTTGAAGTACATCGGGTTGAGCGCGCCCGAGCCCATGTGCAGCTCGGAGTTCTCGATGCGCCACTGCCAGATGACCTTGGGCTTGGTCGGGTCCTTGATGTCGATGATGTCTACGCCTGTCGGATGGAAGCGCTTCGTCACGTATGCATACGGACGCGACAGCTCCTGCTCGACATCGATGTCGGATACGTGCAGGTAGCCGCCGAGCGGCACGTGCCCCATGAGCTTCATGTTCGAGCTGTGCTGTCCCCCGGGCTGCAAATCGTAGCTCGGCGCGTGGCCCGGGCGCGGCGGGTAGATCGGCGGAGTGTTCGACCGCAGCGTCGGATCCTCTCCAGGTGCACCGCCGGGTGTTGGCTGCTGTGCGCGTGCCGAGCCGGATGCGAGCAACGCCACGAGCGTTGCCGCGGCCAGACTCGTACCGCGAGTCTTCCAGTTCATCCATCCTCCGTTTGTCGTATGAGGAGCGCTGTGAAGAAAGCTCCCCGGCCGGCGCTGTCGCGCCGGCCGGGGTGGTTGGCCTACTGGACTACCTGAATTGTTACGAGCCGCTCACCACAAGGCAAGCACTAGCCGGGCTGTTACGCGGTACGCACTCTTCGGTCGGAAGCGGCACGTACGGAAATACCTTGTCGCGGCCCGCAACATCCCTCGGCAGGAGGGCAAGCTTCCCGAAACGGCGCATGTCGATCCAGCGATGCCCGTACTCGTTCAACAGTGAGTAGCGGCGCTCGTACAGCAGCGCGGTAATGTACGCGTCATCGGTGCTCGCCGGTGTCAATGTCGAAGCCGGCAGGCCGCCCGAATTCACGCGAATGATGTTCAGGTCGGCAATCGCACCGGCCTTGTCACCCGTGAACCACTTCGCCTCCGAGCGCATGAGCACCAGCTCCTCATCCTTGATGATGGGGAGCGGTGATGTGCTGGTGGGATACAGCGTGAACCGCAGGTTCGACGACTCGCCCTGCAGAATCTTTGCGCTCGCGATCGTTGTCACCTTGTTCTGAGCGCGCAAATCCTTTGTGCCGTCCGCACGCGTCTGTGCATCCGCGAGCGTCGTGGGGTGTGCAACCCACGCACGTGCAGTCGGGTCGAACTGCGGGTTGGTGGCGTCACCCGCTGCCGTGCTGTAGACGTGGTATGCACCCTTCTGCAGGTCTGCGGGTGCCACGCTGATGAAGCTGCCGTTCAGGTCGGTCAGCACAGCTGCGTAGTTCTTCGTGTAGAGGTCCGACCGTGCACGAATCGCCTTCACGAACTTGATGAAGTTTGCGGGTGTGCTGAAGTCGGAGAAACCGCTCGGCAGCGTGAACGGCGCGAACGTCGTGCCCGCGGCGTTGAGGTGTACGGTGGCCTCATCGAGCAGCTTGTTGATGCGTGCATAAACGTCTGCCTTCGGGACGAGCGGCGCGAGGGCGCTCGACCTGTCGATGTCGACGTCTATGGCTGCGCCGATGTCATCGCGGATGCGGATGACATTGAGAAGCGCATCCGCCTGGATTGTCTTGGCGATGCCGCGGATGCCTTCCTTCTGCGCTTCGGTTGCCTGCGTGCCGAGTGCATCGACAGCGTGCAGCACGATGTTGGTATCGCGGATCGTGCGGTATTCACCGGCCCAGCCAAAGTCGGTGCCGAAGCCACCGGGCTCGAGCGGGCCGACGAGGTAGCCGAGCACGTTGCGCACTTCGGATGGATCCAGATTGTAGGACTCGCGGCCCATGATGCCGGCGGTGCCGGCATACGTGTTGGCCGTGTTCCGGAGTCCAATGAACAGGCCCGTCGTCGCGACGCGCACGTCCGATGCGAGCGGCGCGTTGAGCAATGCGTCGATGCTCGGACCGTTCTGGTTCGGAACGTTGAAGTCCGTGCACGCGGCCATCATCAGCGCGAGCAGCGGCGTGATCAATATGTGCTTTCTCATGATTCTATTCGCCTCGTTTCACGCTTAGAAGGTAAAGTCGAGATTCATCCAGAACGACCGGCTGGACGGGTATGCCATGAGCTCGCGGTTGATCGAGAGCGCTGTTGTGCCCGCGTAGAACGTGTTGTACTCCGGGTCGCCGCCACGGTAGTTGGTCCACGTCTTCAGCTCGCGTCCGGACAGGCTCACGCGTGCCGAACGCGCCGGCAGGTGCAGGCTGTTGACAACTCGCACCGGGATGTCGTAGCCGACCGTCGCCTCGCGCAGCTTGATGAACGAGATGTCCTGGAAATAAACCGCCGTCACGTTACGGTAGTTGCTGGTGCGGTTGACACCGGCCTTCAGACCGTTGGCTTCGATCACATCGTAATCGATGCTGTTCTTGCCGAGGTCATAGTGACGCCACGTGCCGGCCGCCTGCATACCGCCGCGCTGACCGTCGAACAGCGTGTAGAAGCGGAAGCCATGGAATGTAAACTCGTTCGAGAGACCCATCGTGTAGCTCGGGTTCTCATCGCCGATCTTGTGCGGATAAACGCACAGCGCACCCGGAGCCGTATTTGCGCATGCGGTGCTTCCGTTGATTACCGGGTGGGGTCCGTACGTCGTGTCGTTGCCCCACAGCTCGGTGACCGGGTGTCCAACCTGGATGTTCAGTGCGCCTGTCGTCGGCGAGCTGATGAGGAAGGTCGGAACCGGCAGCTCCATGAGACGCGTGCGGTTCATCGCGTAGTTCACGCGCGACGTCCACTGCAGACTGCCCTTGAGCGGGCTGAGCGTGCCGACCACCTCGAGCCCGCGCACGCGCAGCTTGCCGCCATTGAAGAACTCGTTGCCGAAGCCCGTCGAAGGTGCGAGCGTGCGGTTCAACAGGAGGTCCGAGATCATCTTCTGATAGCCTGTGATCTCGAGGTTTGCCCGGCCGTCGAACAGCGCCGCATCGATTCCGGCTTCCGTCTCGGCCTGCCGCTCCGGGACGATTTTATTTGCGCCGGCCTGCGTAGGCAGAATGAAGCCACCGCTGCCGGAGATGATGTTCGTGTTGAGCAGCGTTGTCTTCTGTCCCCAAAGTGGCTGGTTGCCCGACTCGCCGAATGCTCCGCGAATCTTCAGCTCATCGACAATGCCCTTCTTCAGGTTCGGAAAGCGATACGATGCCGCGGCCTTGGGATAGAAGAAGTACTGCGACGGATCGCCGTCATTGCTGCTGCGATCGCCGCGGATGCCGGCCGTCAGCATGAGGCGCTCCCTGAAGATCACTTCTTCCTGTGCAAAGAAGCCGAGGTCGCGCACATCCTGCTTGTCCTGGTCCGTGGTCTGTACAGTCGAGACGTCGAAGTTCGTCGCGCCGAGCAGGCCCTGGCCCGCCACGCGGCTCACATCGAGCGAGCGGGACTCGATCTGGAGACCGGCGGAAGTCGTCGCCGAGAACAATCCGCTGTGCGGCTTGAACGTCTGCACCGCATTCAGGTTCAGGTTCAGGTTGATGTTCTGACCGAACGACGTGCCCGACGTGCCGAGCAGGCCGTCGTCGTCTTCATAGAAAAGGTTCGGCGGAGACAGCACGATGTTCTTCTGGTTCAGCACGTCCGCGCCACCCGTGGCAAGGATGTGCAGCGTGTTGACGTCCGTGTTGACGAGCGTGAGGTCCGCGTTGCCCGATGCAACCGAGCGCCACACCGTCTCACGATTCTTGAAGAACTGAACGGACTGGAGATGGTTTGCCACGAAGCCCGGTAGGTCGGGCTCGCGGAACGTGCCATCGTCATTCAGCGCATTCCAGAACGACGGCATCTTGGAGAGAATGAAATAATAGCTCGTGCCCGTGTTGTCGTTGTTGAACAGGCCGCGGTCGCTTGCGCTGTGCAGCACTTCCGTATTCAGGCGTATCGTGAGCTTCTTGCCAACCTGCTGGTCTACATTCAGGCGGACGTCCTGCTTGTCCGAGTACGTGTTGGTGACGACACCACCCTCGTGCTTGTTGTTGAACGACGCATAGTAGCGCGTGGTCTCGCTGCCACCGGAAAGACCCGCCGCCGTCTCGTAGTTGAAAGGGTTGTTCTGCAGGATCTCAGCCTCGTGATCGTAGAACACGCCAGGCTGCCAGTACTTCGCCGCATTTGCGCCGAACGCATCGATCGCGTCCGCCAGTGTCGTGAACGTGCGCGAACCCTGCTTGTACGAGTTCTGCGCCGTGCCGATGCCCTGGCGAATCGAATACGTCGTCGTGCCCGGCTTGCCGCGCTTCGTCGTGATCACGATCACGCCGTTCGACGCCTTCGAGCCGTAAATCGCCGACGCCGCCGCGCCCTTCAACACCTCGACGCTCTCGATGTCGTTCGGATTCAGGTCCGACACACGGTTGACAGGCGTTTCCTGCGACGCGACAGCCACGTTCGTACGCGCGCCTGCACCCGTCACGATGTTCGTGCCAGGGGCAATCGCCACGTCGCTCAAAATCACGCCGTCAATGACGTACAACGGCTGCGATGCTCCATTGATCGAAGTGATCCCGCGCAGACGAACACGCACACCGCCACCCGGCGCGCCCGAGTTCGAGTAGATCTGCGCGCCGGCTACCTTGCCCATCAGCGCGTTCGTTACCGTTGCCGACGGCGCCTTGACGAGCTCCGTGGCGTTCACCTTGGCGATTGCGTTCGCCAGGTTGCGCCGCTGAATGCCCGTCGCCTGACCCGTGACGACGATTTCGTCCAGGTTCAGCACGTCCGTCTTCATCGACACGTTCACCGAGTTACGGCCCGCTGGAACCGGCACCTCCGACCGCTTGTAGCCGATGAACTGCACCACCAGCGTGACGTCGGTGGACGGAGCATTCACACTGAATGTCCCGTCCTGCTTCCCCAGCGCGCCCGTGTTCGTGCCCTTGATCGTTACCTGCGCACCGGGAATCGGCTTGCCGGTATCATCGGTAACCTTTCCCGTAATCGTGCGCCGCTGCTGCGCGTGGGCTGCACCAAAACCCACCACGAGCAACAACGCCGTAAGCCATGCGAGCCTGTGCCTCATGCCACTCCTCCTCCTTCTGACTGTGTGTACCACATTCGGATCAGTTGGCCCAGCGGACTTGAAAAACTCCTGAAAAGCTCCCCAATACAACAACGGTTCGACAACAGACAAAACTGTCCGTTGACGGCAGACGCACCCCTCGCGGGCGCAAATCGACCTCGTCGTTGGAGCTACTTAGGAAGGTGAATGGTCCTAAGGTTAATGAAACGAGGTACCGCGAGCAACTACATCATTCGCTCGGGGCGGCCCCGTTCCGCCCGTGCTTCGGCACGACGGGTGCAATGACCCTAAGTATATGGATTCCCATTAATGTAACGGAGATTTCTACTCTATAGAACGCGCGGGGGAGGCAATGAAAGACAGCGAGAAGAAGGGCGGCCTGAACGAGAGCCGCGACCCCTTCGAGGGGCCGGCGAGCGGAGGGCCCGGAGAGCAGAAGCAGGCGTGGCCGGGCCACGAGGCGGAAATGGACCCGCGGCCGGACCATGGCGAGACGAGTTATCGGGGATCGAACCGGCTACAGGGCCTGGCAGCCCTGATCACGGGCGGGGACAGCGGGATCGGGCGTGCAGTGGCGATCGCGTACGCGCGCGAGGGCGCGGATGTGGCGATCGCCTACTACAACGAGCACGATGACGCCAAGGAGACCGTGCGCTGGATTCGCGAGGCGGGACGTCGGGCGCTGGCGTTTCCGGGCGATCTGAGCGACCACGCGCACTGCCGGGAGGTTGTAGACCGCACCGCGGCCGAGTTCGGGCGCCTGGATATCCTTGTGAACAATGCGGCCTACCAGAACGAGGTGAAGAGCTTCGAGGACATTACGCCGGAGCAGCTCGACCGCACATTCCGGACGAATATCTACGCGTACATCTGGACCGCACAGGCGGCGTTGAAGCACATGGAAAAGGGCGCCGTCATCATCAACACGGGCTCGGTGACTGCGCTCGAGGGGAATGAAGGCTTGATCGACTATTCCGCGACGAAGGGTGCGATACACGTATTCACGAAGTCCCTGGCGCAGGCACTCAGTGAGAAGGCGATTCGCGTGAACTGCGTAGCACCCGGTCCTGTGTGGACGCCACTGATCCCGGCCACGATGAGCAAGGAACACGTTGCGAAGTTCGGCGGGGACTCGATGTGGAAGCGTCCCGCGCAGCCGGCCGAGCTCGCGCCGAGCTACGTGTTCCTCGCCTCAACAGATGGCCGGTATTACACCGGCGAGATTCTCGCGCCGACGGGGAAGGCGTCGACACGCTGATGTAAGCGATCAGAGATTAGCGATTAGCGATTAGGGATTAGCGATTAGTTGTTCGTCGCAGCCGTTGGGATCCCGGCGGAACTCAATCAGCTTGATTCCGCCGGTTACCTGCGGCTCCGAAGACAAACTAATCGCTAATCGCTAATCGCTAATCGCTGCGTATTACCAGCTGGATGCCGTCGATCACGAACTCGCGATGACCGGCAAATAGATTTCGCCGCCGGCATCTCGAAACTCGCGGGACTTCTCCTGCATGCCGGCTTCCGCCGCCGCGCGAATGTCCTGGGAGATTTTCATTGAACAGAACTTCGGGCCGCACATCGAGCAGAAGTGTGCGACCTTTGCGCCTTCTGCCGGCAGCGTCTCGTCGTGGTACGCGCGCGCCGTCACCGGATCCAGTGCGAGATTGAACTGATCCTCCCAGCGGAAATCGAAGCGCGCCTTGCTGAGTGCATTGTCCCAGTCCTGCGCCCGCGGGTGTCCTTTGGCGAGGTCTGCGGCGTGTGCAGCGATGCGGTAGGCAATGACGCCTACCTTCACATCATCGCGATTCGGCAGCCCGAGATGTTCTTTCGGCGTGACGTAGCACAACATTGCTGTGCCGTACCAGCCGATCATCGCTGCGCCGATCGCGCTCGTGATGTGATCGTAGCCTGGTGCAATGTCGGTGGTGAGCGGCCCGAGTGTGTAGAACGGCGCCTCCTGGCACCACTCGAGCTGCTTCTCCATGTTTTCCTTGATGAGGTGCATCGGAATGTGACCGGGCCCCTCGTTCATTGTCTGTACATCGAACTGCCATGCGATCTTGTTCAGCTCGCCCTGCGTGCGCAGCTCCGCGAACTGCGCTTCATCGTTTGCGTCTGCGATCGAGCCGGGACGCAGACCGTCGCCCAGCGAGAACGAGACGTCATACGCCGCCATGATCTCGCAGATCTCGGCGAAGTTCGTATACAGAAAGCTTTCCTTGTGATGGGACAGGCACCACTTCGCCATGATGGATCCGCCGCGCGAAACGATGCCCGTCATGCGCTGCGCCGTGAGCGGGATGTAGCGCAGCAGCACGCCCGCGTGGACCGTGAAATAGTCCACGCCCTGCTCCGCCTGCTCGATGAGCGTGTCGCGATAAATCTCCCACGTCAGGTCCTCCGCAACGCCACCGACCTTCTCGAGCGCCTGATAGATCGGCACCGTCCCGATCGGCACCGGCGAGTTGCGAATGATCCACTGCCGCGTCTCGTGGATGTTCTTGCCCGTCGACAGATCCATCACTGTGTCCGCGCCCCAGAGCGTGGCCCAGCGCAGCTTGTCGACTTCCTCCTCGATCGATGACGTCACCGCAGAGTTTCCGATATTCGCATTGATCTTGACCTTGAAGTTGCGCCCGATCGCCATCGGCTCGATCTCGGGATGATTGATGTTGGCCGGAATGATCGCACGGCCGCGCGCGACTTCCGCGCGCACGAACTCGGCAGGCAGCCCTTCGCGCAGCGCGATGTACTCCATTTCGGCAGTAATTTCTCCACGGCGCGCGTAGTGCATCTGTGTCACACGATGTCCGGGCTTTGCGCGAAGTACCGGACGCACGAGGGAGGTTGGGATAAGCGAGCCCGATGAGGTGCCCGTTGTCGCCGCGTCGCCGCGTCGCCCCCTCGCCGCGTCGCCGCGTCGCCCCCTCGCCGCGTCGCTGCGTCGCCCCCTCGCCGCGTCGCCGCGTCGCCCCCTCGCCGCGTCGCCGCCTCCCGCGTCGCTCTGTTCGACATCACCGCGCTGACGAATCCAGTCCGCGCGGACCGGCGCAAGGCCTTCTCGCACGTCGCCACCCTGCGGGCCGCCGGTGTCGTACACGCGCAGAGGCGGCTCGCCGCCGGACAGCGCGATCTCGCGCATCGGTATGCGCATGCCGTGCGGTCCGTCGATATAGACGCGCGTAGAGTTCGGGTAGGCGTCAGGCCAGTCGCTTGTCGTGCGCACTGGCGCGTTGGGCTTGATCATGCTCGCTCCGTTCATCGCTCGAGTCGGGTACAAAACAAAAGCGCCGTCAACGCGAGGGCGCAGACGGCGTGATGCGGGCGCGGTTTCTGGCCCGCGCAGGCTTCTCGTCGCCGCACTCCCTCCGCCGGTGTTAACCGGATCAGGTTCCAAGGGTGATGTCTCAATCCCGTTTGCTTGCGGGATACCCCTGGCGGCATCGTTTTTAACATAATGATCCAGGTCTGGAATGAAAAGCATGGGGAACGGCAGCAGGAGTCGGAGCGATCTGATGCGGAAATTGCGCGCGGCAGTCGTCGTTGGGATCGCTTTTTTTTCGGGCGACGGTTTGTTGGGTCAGTCGCCAGCGAGGGCTCCGACTCAGGTCGCCGATTCGGTGATCTTCGAGAAGCGGCTGGCGCTGGCGCGAGCGCAGCGACTCGACACGCTGCCGATCGGGCAGATCGTCGTAGCTGTGGGCAGGACGTTCGTGGGCTCGCCTTACGTGCCGCACACGCTCGAGCCGCCGGGGCCGGAGCGCCTCGTCGTGGACCTGCGCGAGTTTGATTGCGTGACATTTGTCGAGAACATGCTCGCGCTTGGGCGTACGATTCGGGCGCATGGGAATTACGCACTGTTCAAGCGTGAGCTCGAGCGCATACGCTATCGAGGCGGACGGCTCGATGGCTACGCGAGCCGGCTGCATTACTTCAGCGAGTGGATCGCAGACAATGCGCGGAAGAAGATCGTCACGGACATCACGGCAAGCCTCGGAGGTGTGCGCGACGACAGGCCGATCGTGTTCATGACGACGCATTCATCTGCGTACCGTCAGCTGAGTGAGCCTGGAGTTAGGGCGCGCATTGCCGCAATCGAGCAGCGCATCAGTCGCGTGCCGCGCTACGTGATTCCAAAAGCGAGGATCGACAATGTCCGGGCCGGCATCCATGATGGCGACATCATCGCAGCGACGTCGACGCTGGACGGCCTCGATGTGGAGCACACGGGGATTGCTGTGTGGCTCGATGGTCAGCTTCACCTGATGAACGCCCCGCTCGTGGGCCGGTCCGTCGAGATCAGCAGTCTGCCGCTGGCACAGAGGCTTCAGCGCATCCGGAACGAAGCTGGAATCATTGTCGCGCGTCCGCAGTAAGCCGCTGCGGCACGACACTCAATCATTCGAATAATGACAGGATTCATGGCAGACGCCGAAGCGGAGAGCATGGAAGAACCCCCGGTCGAATTTCAGGACATTGCGCCAGCCGCGGACGCCGAGCGACGCCAGCGCAACATCAATGTCTATCGCGCGGTGCGGGCGATACGCACGGCGCACCGGGCAAAGTCCACGCCGATGCAGCGCGCCTCGGACACGCTCACGCGCTTCGCCAGCTCGGCGCCTTTCCTGCTCATCCACATCATCTGGTTCACGGTCTGGATTCTGTGGAACACCGGCGTGCTGGGGTTCGGTGCGTTCGATCCGTTTCCATTCGGGTTCCTGACACTCGTGGTTTCGCTCGAGGCCATTGTACTGTCGATCTTCGTGTTGATGGCGCAGGGGCGCGAAGCCGCCATTGCGGAGCTGCGCGAGGAAGTGACGCTGCAGGTAAATCTGCGCATGGAAGCGGAAGTGACAAAGACGCTGCAGCTCGTGGCCGGCCTGTATTCGCGGCTTGGTCAACGGCTCGCCGAAGACCCCGAGCTGCGCGAGATGCTGAAGCCGCTCGACTCCGAGGAGATCGAGCGCGAGCTTGCCAGGGAAATGAGCCGCGAGCGCGTGCGCCCGCCAAGGAAGCCCCGCGGCGGCGAGTAATGCGGCGATTAGCGATTAGGGATTAGCGATTAGTTTGTCCTTCGGCCGCCGCAGGTAACCGGCGGAATCCCCGCTTGATTGAGTCCGCCGGAATCCAGCTTGCGACGAACAACTAATCGCTAATCCTAATCGCTAATCGCTGATTTCTGAAATGCTGGGGAAATACAAAGTGAACTTGGTGCCCGTGTCCGGCTTCGAGTCCACTCCCAGGTAGCCCCCGCTCTGGCGCACCACGCCGTATACGGTGGCAAGCCCGAGACCTGTGCCTTTGCCCTCGGGTTTCGTCGTGAAGAAAGGCTCGAAGATGTTTTGCAGATCCGCCTCTTTGATGCCTCCACCCGTGTCAGACACAGTCAATGTCACGTACGAGCCCGGAGGAACCTCGCCCAGCAGATGATGTTTTGCTGCAGCAAGCTCTACGTCCGCCGTCCGCATCCGCACAAATCCTTCGTCTCCGATTGCGTCGCGCGCGTTCACGACGAGGTTCAAAACAACCTGGCTTATCTGCCCCGGGTCGGCGCGTACAGGTCGAACTACATTGAGCTCGGTGATGAGCTGGATATTCTCACCTATGAGCCGGCGCAGAATGAGATCCATCTGCGCAACCACGTCGTTCAGATTGATGACGCGCGGAAGCAGCACCTGCTTGCGGCTGAACGCGAGCAATTGGCGCGTGACTTCCGCCGCGCGTTCTGCGGAGCTCAGAATCGCACGAATGTCCTCGCACAAGCGACTCTCCGGATCGAGATCGTCCAGCACCAGCCGCGCATTGCCGATGATCGCCGTCAACAGATTATTGAAATCGTGCGCAACACCGCCGGCCAGACGCCCCACGGCTTCCATCTTTTGCGCCTGCTGGAGCTGGCTCTTGCTCGCGCGCAGCGCTTCTTCCGTTTCGTGCCGGCGCGTTACATCGCGAATCACGACCTGGCTCGCAGGCGCGCCATTGAACACGGTGCGCGTCGCAGTCACGTCGCCATACGCCAGCGTTCCATCAAGCCGTATGAACTTCTCCTCGGATACTTCTTCGATCTCACCCGTCTCGAGAACGCGCTTGATCCGCGCAGTCGTGCTGGCGCGTGAATCCGGATGCACGAAATCCAGGATGGAACGCCCCACCAGCTCATCCGGATGCGATGCGCCAATAAGCCGCGCGCCCGCCGGATTGATGAACGCCAGACGTCCCTCGCAGTGCACAACGATGATGTCGGGAGACGCCTCGACGAGTAAACGGTAGCGCGCTTCGCTCGCCTCGAGATCGGCCTCCGTCTGGCGCTGCGCCGTCACATCGACCATCACCCCACGCATGACCGGTTTTCCCGTTTCCGCATCCACCGCCGCGCGCGCCCGGTCACGCAGCCACACCACACGACCATCGGCTGCCACCGCGCGATACTCCAGCTCATGATCGCGATGGTCCGCGATCGCAGCGCGGCAATACTCCGTTGCCCACGCGCGATCATCCGGGTGCAGAATCACGTTCTCCCAGAAATGCGCTTCGCCAAGCCATGCGGCCACCGGATAACCGAGCAGCTTCGTGGCATGCTCGTTCACGAACGTAAAGCACCACGTCGATGGATCCATCTCCCACAGGATCGCGTCAACTCCCTGGACCAGATCCTCGAACAGCTGGTTCGCTCTGCTTGCCGTGTGCACCACCCGCCCCGGACAGGCGCCAAAGGGAAGCCACCTCCGCCGCTCCCTGCTGTCTTACGTGCCCCCCACCAGTGCAAAAGCCACTCCCACTTCTGGCTCCGGGAGCCGGAAAATGATCCCAGTTTATCGTGAATTGACGGGCGGGCCTACCGGAAGGAGGCCATGGGCCCGCGAACAGCGCGCTGGGTCAGCAAAAAAAAAGGCGTTGTGAGTTGTGGGTTGTGTGTGCGGGTTGCGCGATTTTAACACGCAACCCGCACACACAACTCACAACCCACAACGCTTTTGGTTTTTTGCTTGTGCAGTTACGGCTTGGGCAGCTGAATCATTGGTATTGCGCCGCCGGAAACCTGGGGCAGCTTGCCGTCCCAGTGTTTCACCATCTCATACTGCACGAGCGTCGGCGTGATGCTTTGTGCGAGCAACAGATTCGCGCGCGCCTGCGCCTGCGCTTCCGCCATGATGGCGTTTGCGCGGCCGGACGCCTTGATGGAGTCACCTGTCGCCTCGAAGCGTTTTTTCTGCAGCTCGTTCTGCGATGTGAGCGCCTGCTGCTGCATTACGTTCTTGGTGTTGATCGCGTCGATGACCGTTTGCGGCGCGCGAAGCTCGTTGATCGTGAACTGTTTCACGATGATCCCATATTCGGCGAGGGACTTTTCGAGGATGGCCTGTGCGCGCGAGACGGCTTCGGCCTTCTTGGGGCCAATGATCTCTGCAATCTCTTCGCGGCCGACAACCTCCTGCAGCGCCTTGCGGATCGTCTGCTTCACGTAGCCGTGCTGGATCGTGCCGATGTCCGTACGAAACGTCTGGTACAGGAACGGCACTTTGCGCGCATCCAGCTCGAACGACATGGACACGTCGAGCGAGATTGGCTGGCCTTCGATGCTGTTCACGTTGATCTCGTCGTTGTTGACCGATCCTTCGTTCGAAGTGCGCGCCAGCACGACGGTCTGCATGAACGTTGGATACTCCTCGATCTGCGTAAACACCGGGTTCTTCAGGTGTATGCCGGGGCCGAGCGGTACGGGGTCGACGCCGCCGCCCGCGCGGTGGATGACAATGCCTACGTGTCCCGGATTGACGTACGTGGCCGTGCTCGGCAGCAGCACGACAACGGCTAGTGCAAGCAGAACGAACTTGAACCAGCGTGAAAAAAAGCCATCTCGCGCGGCGTTCCCGATGCCGCGCCCAATTGGATTCAATACATCCCTAACCTGCGTATCCATTCACGACCTCCCTGTAGCACTCGGGGCAAATGCGCTCGCCATTCGGGAGTCTGACCATCTCGTTCTCCTCGTGAGCGCCGTGAATCGGGCACGTACATGCAGCGGCGCGCTCGATCTGCTTTCGGTTCTGCATCTGCCGCAAGTTGGTGCCGAGCGGAGTGAAGTTTCGAATGCCCCAACTGAAAAGGGCGGCCATCGCCGCTACGAACGCGGCGAACAGGACGCCCTCTATGATGATCCCTGCCATTCTCCCTTTGTCTCCACTGTGGTCCGGCGCATCAAATATTCAACAGTGTAAATCAGCGCACAAGGAAAATCGGATGCTGCATTCCTGAACTACTCGGCTCATCTCGTTGTGCTGTCGTTCGTTGCACTCGAACCATTCCTTTCACCGCAGAGGTCGCGGAGTTGCGCGGAGAACAACCGCAGAGAAGGGAATTCGATGTTTTTAAAACTTCAAAAAAAAACTCAGCGAGTCTCAGCTAAGCTCTGCGGCCTCTGCGGTGAAAGGAATGGCTGGGCATCGTCGAACCGAAACAAAAAAACAGCGCCGCAACCCGGAGGATCGCAGCGCCGTTGGTAAAAAGCACCTCTAGTTATGCTGCCGTGCTGTTGAACCTGTCCGCATTCGACACGCCGCCTTCTGGGAATGTGATGTGTCCGTCGTGCAGGCTCGCGCCGCGCAGTGCGACTTGCAGCACTTCTCCGAGCGTTCCAGCGGGATGGAATTTCAGCTTATCCCGCACCTCGTCCGGCAGGTCATCCAGATCCGGTTCGTTATCGCGCGGCAGAATAATCTCGCGAATTCCCGCGCGGTGTGCGCCGAGCACTTTTTCCTTCAGCCCGCCGATGGGCAGTACGCGTCCGGTGAGTGTGATCTCGCCTGTCATCGCGACGTCGTAGCGAACGGGCCGTGCGGACAGCGCGGACACGAGCGCCGTTGCCATTGTGATGCCGGCAGACGGACCATCCTTCGGTATCGCACCCGCAGGCACATGGATATGAATCTCGATGTCCTTGAGGTTCTCTTCAGGAATACCGAGCCTGTCGTGGTGCGTCTTCGCGTACGTCAGTGCGGCGCGTGCGGATTCCTTCATGACGTCGCCGAGCTGTCCTGTCAGGATCAGGTTGTCCTTGCCCTTCGAGACACTCGCTTCGACGAACATGATGTCGCCGCCCATTGGTGTGTAGTACATCCCTGTCGACACGCCCACCGCATCTTCTGCAGCGGCGTGCTCCGGGTGAACGCGTGGACGTCCGAGCAGCGCAGTCACGTCTGCTGCTGTAATCGACGTGTGCTCCACGTCTCCGCCCGCAATGCGGCGCGCGGCCTTGCGTGCAAGCTTGCCGAGCTCGCGCTCGAGCTGGCGCACACCCGCTTCGCGTGTGTACCCGCTAATGACGTGCTCCAGTGCTGCATCCTCGATCTGGAGCTGTCCGTCCTTGAGTCCACTCTCGTGCAGCTGGCGCGGCAGCAGATACCGCTTTGCGATCTCGAGCTTCTCCGCTTCCGTGTAACCCGAGAAATCAACGCGCTCCATACGGTCGAGCAGCGGACCCGGAATCGAGTCGAGGAAGTTCGCCGTCGCAATGAACAACACTTCCGACAAGTCGAACGGAATGCCGAGATAGTTGTCAGTGAACGAATTGTTCTGCGCCGGATCGAGCACCTCGAGCAGTGCGGCTGCCGGGTTGCCCTGGTAGCTCACGCCCAGCTTGTCGACTTCGTCCAGCAGGAACACCGGGTTCTTGGTGCCCGCCTGGCGCAGGCCCGCAATGATGCGGCCGGGCATTGCGCCTACGTACGTGCGCCGATGTCCGCGAATGTCGGCTTCATCACGCGCCCCGCCGAGTGCAATGCGCACGTACTTGCGGCCGAGCGCCCGAGCAATCGACTGCGCAATGGATGTCTTGCCGACTCCCGGCGGACCCACGAACAACAGGATCGGCCCACGCCCCACTGCACGCGCTTTCGCGCGCGCTTCATTGGTATCGGGCGCGTCCGGATTGGAGATCGCTTCCGGTGCAGCAAGCGCGTCCTCAGCGGGTGTGTCCGTCTCTATCGCAGTTTCTACTGCGGCTTCCGCATTCCCGTGCGCTTCCTCGGCAGCGTTCTCCATCTGCAGCTTGCGCACGGCCAGGAACTCGAGGATGCGGTCCTTTACATCATTCAGGCCGTAGTGATCCTCGTGCAGAATGACATCCGCCTGCTTCAGGTCGATCTTGTCCTCTGTGCGAACACCCCACGGCAGCTCGGTCACCAGCTCGAGGTACGACCGAATGACCTGGTACTCCGCCGACTGCGGGCTCGTCCGCTCGAGGCGCTTCAGCTCACGATCGACTTCCGCGCGGGCTTCCTCCGGCAGCTCGAGAGCTTCCAGCCGCGCCTTCAGCTCATCCGTACCCTCCGCTTCAGCCTCGTCCCCCAGCTCCTTCTGAATCGCACGCATCTGCTCGCGCAAAAGCATCTCGCGCTGCTTGTCGCCAAGCTCTTCCTGCACCTTCTTGTGGATCTCCTCCTGCGCCTCGAGGCGCAACAGGTCGCGCTCTACAGCAACAAGCACACGACGCATGCGGGTCTCGACAGAGAAATCCTCGAGCAGGGACTGCTTCTCGGATGCGGGCACCTCGAGATAGAACGCCACCAGATCCGCAAACGCACCCGGCTCCGTGATGCCCTCGATCAATTGAGCCAGCGCCTCCGCGGGAATGCCACGCCGACGCCCAAGCTCGGCTGCACGCTCGCGCAGCTCGCGATCCAGCGCCTGAAAGGCCGCATCGCTTACATTCAGCGGCTCCTGCTCGCGGATCGGAATCACAACCGCCTGCAACATCCCCTCGCCGCTCACAGCATACGACACTGCAGTCGCACGCTCTTCACCCTGCAACAAAATCTGCAAACCGCCACGATTGCGCTGCGTCTGAACGATCCGCGCAATCACGCCAACTTTATGAAGAGCTTCCGGCGTCACATCGTCGACATTCTCGACCTGCGACACAGCGAACACACGGTGATCCCCGTGCATTGCCGCCTGCACCGCCTCGATCGTGCCCGGGCGGCCTGCCGTGATCGGCACCGCGACACCCGGGAACACAACGGTCTCGCGCAGCGGAAGTACCGGTAGTGTCAATCGTTCAGCCATCATGTCCTCACCTGGTTTATGCGATCCCAACCAGCCACGCGGCTGCCGCGTGAAGCAGCAGCCCCGGGCGCTGGCAGGAATCGCCGTACAGTTCAGCACTGAAGCAGGTAGCTTGCCAAACCCCAACCTGGCCCAATTAGCCTTGTGCCACAGTACTACTTTGGTACTAGCTGGCTTTTGGGCCAGCTCGGTGGTGGGGCCGTATTGGCAGGGCTGCCGGATGGGCAGATCGGCAGTACATTTTTGCCAGACGAAGCTACAGGGGGGAGCATGGCGACGACTGAAAAAGGGGTTGGAGTGCGCGTGGTTCGGGCGCCGCGCGGCAGGACGCTCTCCTGTAAGGGCTGGACGCAGGAGGCGGCGCTCCGGATGCTGATGAACAATCTGGATCCGGAGGTGGCAGAGCGGCCGGACGATCTCGTGGTCTACGGTGGGACGGGCAAAGCTGCGCGCGACTGGGAGTGTTTTGATGCGATCGTGTCCGCGCTGCGCGAGCTCGAGAATGACGAGACGCTGCTCGTGCAGTCCGGCAAACCCGTGGGTGTGTTTCGTACGCACGAGTTTGCGCCGCGCGTATTGATTGCAAATGCGAACCTGGTGCCGCGCTGGGCAACGTGGGAGATCTTTCGCGAGCTGGAGCGCGAAGGTCTCACGATGTACGGCCAGATGACTGCGGGATCGTGGATCTACATCGGCACGCAGGGGATTCTGCAGGGCACGTACGAGACCTTTGGCGCTGTGGGTCGCGCGCATTTTGGCGGCTCGTTGAAGGGCCGCTGGGTGTTGACGGGCGGCATGGGCGGCATGGGTGGCGCGCAGCCCCTCGCCGCGACGATGAACGAAGCGGCGATACTCGTAGTGGAAGTGGATGCGCAGCGCATCGAGCGGCGCGTGGCCAATGGGTACTGTGACCGCATGGCGACATCGCTTGACGATGCGCTCGCGCTCGTGCAGGACGCGGCACGGCGGGGTGCTGCGCTTTCGGTGGGTCTCGTCGGCAATTGTGCCGAAGTGTTGCCCGAGCTCGTGCGTCGCAACGTCGTGCCGGACGTGCTGACGGATCAGACTTCTGCGCACGATGCGCTGCGCGGGTACGTGCCGGCGGGACTGTCACTCGGTGATGCCGATGCACTCCGCGAGAGCGATCCAGACGAGTACGTGCGCCGCGCGCTGCAATCCATGCGGATTCACTGCGAGGCGATGGTCGCGCTGATGCGGCGCGGCGCGATCACGTTCGACTACGGCAACAACCTGCGCGGCCAGGCCAAAGAGGCGGGCTACGCAGACGCGTTTGCGTTTCCCGGCTTTGTCCCCGCGTACGTGCGTCCGTTGTTTTGCGAAGGCAAGGGTCCGTTCCGCTGGGCTGCACTGTCGGGCGAGGCTTCTGACATTTTGCGGACGGATGAGCTTGTGCTCGAGTTGTTTCCGCACGATGCGCATCTCGCGCGCTGGATAGGCATGGCGCAGCAGAAAGTGCAGTTCAAGGGATTGCCCGCGCGCATTTGCTGGCTGGGGCAGGGTGAGCGCGCGAAGTTCGGCGTCGCGCTGAACGACCTGGTTGCACGCGGGGAATTGCAGGCTCCGATTGTCATTGGGCGCGATCATTTGGACACGGGCTCCGTGGCTTCACCGTTTCGCGAGACTGAGTCCATGCGCGATGGCAGCGATGCGATTGCCGACTGGCCGATCCTCAATGCATTGCTGAACACGGCGTCGGGCGCGAGCTGGGTGTCCTATCATCACGGCGGTGGAGTGGGTATCGGCAACTCGCTGCACGCCGGTCAGGTGCTCGTCGCGGATGGCACTGCAGAAATGCGCAAGCGCATCGAGCGCGTGCTCACGAACGATCCGGGCATTGGCGTGGCGCGCCATGCAGACGCGGGTTACGAGGTGGCGATCGAGACTGCGCGCGAGAACGGCATCAAGCTGCCGATGCTTTCGTGATTCTACTGCCGGAGCTGGTCTATCTCGGGGACGCGTTCGTGCCGGACATCGCTGTCGAAATTTCTGGCGACGCTGGGCACATCACGCGCGTCCTGCCTCGAACGGAAGTCTCAGGCGCCGCCACCGAGCTGGAAGGTTGTGCGCTCATGCCCGGCTTCGTGAACGCGCACTCGCACGCGTTCCAGCGGCTGTTGCGCGGCCGCACGCACTGGCGCGCATCAGATGCGCCTGATGCCGACTTTTGGAGCTGGCGCGAGCTGATGTACGCAAGCGCACTCGCGCTCTCGCCCGACGACATCTTCCACGTCTCGCGCTTTTGCTTCCTCGAGATGCTGCGCGCCGGCTATACCACCGTCGGCGAGTTTCATTACCTGCAGCGCGCCGAAGACGGCACACCGTACGCGAATCCGAACGAGCTGGCGGAGCGCGTGGTCGACGCCGCGAAAGATGTGGGCATCCGCATCAGCCTGCTGAATGTGTGTTACGCGCAGGGTGGCGTCGGGCAACCACTGCTGTCCGAGCAGCGCCGTTTTGCGACGCCCGATGTGGACGCTTACCTGCTCAACACCGACCGCATCCTCGCCCGCTACAAGAACGATCCACTCGTCAGTGTGGGCGTCGCGCCGCATAGCGTGCGCGCTGTCGAGCGGGAATGGCTCACGCGCATCCGCGATTTCGCAGCCGGGCTCGGCTTGCCGCTACACATGCACGTGAGCGAGCAGCCTGCCGAAGTCGAAGCGTGCATTGCGAAGTACGGCCGGCGGCCGGTCGAGCTGTTGGCCGATGCCGAGCTGCTCTCGCCGCGCTTCACGGGCGTGCACTGCACGCACGTGCAGGAGCACGAAGTGAAGATGCTCGCGGATGCTCTCGCCATCGTGTGCGCGTGCCCGACCACGGAGCGTGATCTTGGCGACGGGATCATGCCCGCGCGCGAGATTGTGCGCGCGGGCGTATCGATAGCAATCGGCACGGACAGCCAGACTGTGATTGCGCCACTCGAGGAGATTCGCGCGCTGGAGTATCACGAGCGCCTGCGCAGCCTGCGGCGCGTAGCCCTCACGCGGCCTCGTGCGGATGGCAGGATGGAAGTCGCGCCTGTGCTCATCGAGGCAGGCACGAGCGCGGGCGCCCGTTCGCTCGGCATCGAAGCAGGCGCCATCCGCGCGGGTGCGCTCGCAGACCTGATTGGCATCGACATGCGCCACATCAGTCTGCTGGGCGTGAGCGCCGCGGATTTGCCTGCGCAGATCGCGCTGTCGGGCTCACCCGACGTGGTGCGCGATGTGTGGGTCGGTGGAAAGCACGTGGTGCGCGATCGGCATCACGCACGCGAAGCCGAAGCCGCGCGTGCATTCGAAGACGTCGCAAAGAGAATCGGTTAACAGTTGGTAGCTTTTGAGTCTAGTCACTAGTCACTAGTCACTAGTCACTTCCTTCAGCCGCACCTGTCGGCATTCGTGAACCGCGCGCTGTCCGCATGCATCCAGCCTTCGCGGCCGTCGAACGTGCGCACGTGCACCCACCATTCCTTCTCGTAATTCCCAAGCTGGCGGTTCGGGCTCGCTTGCCATGGCGGACCCGCCCAGTCGCCATTCACTTCGAAAACCTGGCCGTCTTTCTTCCACACGTCGAAGAATCCTTCGCCGATCGAATTCAGGATGACGACAGTGTCCCCCGGCAGGAGCGTGTGCGCGGGCGTGTCGCCCTGGATCTTCTTGCGCACGGCCACGACCGCGATGCCCGTAATGTGCACATTGCCCGTCAGCGCGTGAAACGATTCGCCGGTGCGCAGTGTGAAAATCGGCGCGCCACGGTCCAGCTCGTTCTTGTAGACCGGAATCTCGTGCGTCGCTTTCCAGTCGCGGTACGTGCAGCACTCGAACGGACACGCTTTGCGACGGATCAGAACGCTGTCCGGAATCAGCGCGCGAAACCGCGCGGCAATGGCGAGGTTGGCGCGGACTGTGTCTTTGGGCGGGCCTGCGGGCTCGAGAATCACGACGCGCTGCGCATCGATGTGCACCCAGCCGCGCATCGTGCCGCTTCTCGCGTAAGCGTAGGGAACGTGCGCCCATGCGCCAAACACATCATCGACGGCGAGCGCCCATTCACCGGTGCTGACGCGCTGCAGCGCGCCCAGCGCCTGGCGGGTGCGCGACACATAGACACGCTGCCAGCCGCCGGCGTTCTTGCGCACGCCGAGCAGCGCGACGACGGGCGAGCTGTCGCTCGAATCACGATGGATCACGAGGGCGTTCAGCGTGTCTTTCCACTCCGCTTTCGGCACATAAATCATTGCATACGCGGGTTGCGGCCTGATCGTCGAGTCCGGCCTGCTCAGGTAAAGCTCGAAGAATCCGGGCAGCAGCTCGCGCCCGGCCGGGATCTTCGCAAAGAAGGAGTCCGGGTAACCTGTCGGTGAGCCGTCGCCGGAGGCTGTGATGATCGTATCGGACGGCGTAGAGGGGGTGGCTGGCACTTGTGTGGCAGGATGAGCGGCCACAGCGGGAGGCGCTTCCGCGGCAGGCCGGCGCTTGTCGCTGCAGCCCGCCATTCCGCAGACTGCACTGCCGAGGAGAATCATGCAGTGGAAGCGTCGCAACGCAGGATACGCCATCGTCGTCGTCAGAAATCGGTTTGATTCAGTGCCTGTGAAACGGCCGGGCATCACGCACCGTACGGAGAGCAGGGATTACGCCACCAGGGGAAAGAAATCATGCCGAGCTCAACGCAGCTTACAGCGGTGACGCTGCTCGCGGTAGCGGGCGCGCTCACGCCAATGACAGTTCAGGCGCAGGAGAGATTCAGCGCTTCGGGTGCCGACGTTGCTGTTTACAATCTGGCCGGCCAGGTACGCATCGAGCCGACGAGCGGATCATCCGTCATCGTGGAAGTTACGCGCGTGGGCGCTGATGCAAGCCGCCTGCGCGTCGAGAACGGCAGCGTGCGTGGCCGCGAGGCAATTCGCGTTGTGTATCCGGGCGAGAACATCATTTACCGGCCCGAGCGCACCAGCGGCTTCCTTGCCAACATGAGTCGTTTTTCGCGGACGCAGTTTCGCGTGCGCGATGACGGCACGTTCAACGACGAGCGTTTGCGCGGCGAAGGCGGCGGCGCCGGCAACAGGTTCGGCATTTCGTTCAACGAAGGACATCGCGTGACGATTGCGGGCGGCGGCCGCGGCGTCGAAGCGCACGCTGACCTGCGCGTTCTGGTGCCGCAGGGAAAGCGCGTGGCGGTGATCCTGGGAGTCGGTAAGCTCTATGCGAGAAACGTGAACGGCGACGTAGCCATCCGCACGAACTCCGGTGATATCACGGCTGATGCCGTACAGGGCGCATTCTGGCTAGACACAGGCTCGGGCGACTTGAAGCTGACCGATGTGCGCGCCCGGCTCGAGGTGCACACCGGCTCCGGCGACGTAACGCTCAACCGCGTGCACGGTGCATTCACTTCTGCCGCGACAGGCTCGGGCGATGTTACGGGTGGTGCCATCGAGACCGGCGAGCTGCGGGCCAACACGGGCTCGGGCGACGTGCGGCTGCACGAAGTGCGCAGCAAAACACTGATCCTCGAGAGCGGCAGCGGCAGCCTCGACATCGGCCTCGCCGCCGATGTCGAATCACTCACAGCGCACACCGGGTCCGGCGACGTCACGCTCGGCTTGCCCGACGGCGTGGGCGCGCAGGTAGAGATCGACACTGGCAGCGGCGACGTGCACACGGACGTACAGCTCACGTCGGTAGACCGGAGACGCTCCCACTTTCGTGGCACCCTCGGCGATGGCCGCGGCAACATTCGGGTTGAGACCGGATCCGGTGACGTCCACCTCGTCCGGCGGTGAACTGCAACGGCGGGCCCGTGCTTGGGACTCGGGAACTTCAACACGGGTTCCGGGACGGGGGACGCGGTTCAGGGGCCACGGCACTCGGGGGGCACATCGGGTAAGCGCTCGGGAGCCTCGGGCTCGGGCCCGCTTCTCCCGAACCCCAACCCGCAGTGTTCCCCGAGTGCCGTGGCCCCTGAACCGCGTCCCCCGTCCCGGGAACCGCAGTTGACGTTTCCCAATCCCCGGCACCAGCCCCGTAGTTGAAGGTTCCCAATCCCGGGCTCGGCCCCGCAGTTGAAGTGCCCGATTGAAGACCGCCTTGTACTTCCATTCTGAGAAACCTAAAATCTGACAATCCTTTCCAGGCCAGTTCCGCCGCGGGCGCTTCAACGCTCGTTTGAAGTCTTTCCATCAAGGACTCCAATGCGCTGCAGGCAGTACCTGCTCGTGACCGCGTGTCTTGTGCTCGCGTGGCGTTGTCCGGCGCGTGCGCAGTCGGTGCGTGGCGAGCTGATCGATGAAGCGACGGGCCGACCGATCGATGCGGCGTTCGTGATTTTGCTGGACGCGCAGCATGTTCGGCGGGCGGGGTCGCTCACGGATTCGAGCGGTCGGTTCGTTTTGCGGGCGCCGGCTCCGGGGCGGTACACGCTGCGTGCGGATCGCATTGGGTATCGGAGCACGGAGAGTCCTGCGCTGGATCTCGTGGCCGATCAGATTCTGCAGTTCACGATGCGGGTGAGTGTCGAGCCGTTGCGGCTGGAGATCGAGCGCGTGAATGCGCGTGGCAGGCGGGGTTGTGTTGTGCATCCGGAGGAGGGTCTGCGCACGGCGTTGATCTGGGAGGAGGCGCGGAAGGCGTTGGAGGTTGCTGTGTGGGCGCGCGAGCAGCGTCTTTTTGCGTTCGATGTTGCGCACTACGATCGCGAGCTGGAGCCGGTGTCGTTGAAGCAGCGGAGTGAGAAGAAGGAGCTGTCAAGTGGGTTGTGGGAGCGTCCGTTCGTCGCGATTGCTGCGGAGGAGCTTGCGGAGCACGGCTTTGTGCAGGACCGCCCGGAGGGAATGATCTATTACGGTCCGGATGCGGATGTGTTGTTGTCGGATGTGTTTGCGGATGGACATTGTCTGCAGGTCGTGACGCCGGACAGGGAGCATCTGGGCATGTTGGGGCTCGGGTTCCAGCCGACGCACGAGAGGGATATACCTGACATTCGGGGCGTGTTGTGGCTTGACTCGGCGAGCATCGAGCTGCGCAGCATCGAATACGCCTATACGAATCTGAACCTGAACGTCGAGACGAACCACGCGGGCGGCAAGGTTGATTTCGAGCGATTGCCGTCGGGCGCGTGGATCGTGCGGAGCTGGTGGATCCGCACGCCGACGGTGGTGATGACGCATCAGCGTCTCGAGTTCGGGAGAGGACGCCGGCGGACTGTGCTCGGGACGTTCCAGGTTCCGCAGCTCTCGGGTTTTCACGAGACGGCGGGCGAGATTCTTTCGGTGAGGCCGCTGGCTGAGAACAGCAACGACAGGCCGCTGACAGCGCCGCGCGGCGCATCGATTTTTGGCAGCGTATACGACAGCGCGGCGGCAAAGCCCGTCGCGGGTGCGACTGTGTTCCTTTCGGGCACGCAGTATTCGACGAAGACGGATGATGCGGGTCATTACAGCTTTGGGGATTTGCACGAGGGCAATTTCTTCGTGGCGCTCGAGTATCCGCACCTCGACTCGGTGTTGTATCATCCTCCGGTTCATGCGGTCACGGTGCGTAGTGGGACGCCCGTGCAGCTGTTGATTGCATTGCCGAGCCTGCGCACGCTGCGCGAAGCCGCGTGTGCAACGCACGGCACGGATTCGACGGCAATCGTGTTCGGCAGTGCGCGCGAAAAGACCTCGGGTGTTGTGCTCGGTGGCGCGCACATCACGGCGTCGTGGGGGAGCGCGACGGCCGGCGCGCGTGCGCCCGCATCACAGGTGAACGCTGTTGCTGATGAGAACGGCGCCTTCAGGCTCTGTGGCCTGCCCGCCGACACCGAGCTCAGCATTGTCGCGCGGCTCACCCGTACGAGCGGCGATCCTGTCACACTGAGAGTGGCGCGCGGCGGGTACATCCGCCGCGACCTGCTCATTCCCTGATTTCGGCTGCACGTGCACAGCGCACGCGCACTCACGTCCTCACACGCATTGGATTGCACAATGACACTTCGCTCATTGCTGACATTCGTTGTTTCTTGCGGTCTCCTTATCGCATCCGGCGAGCTGCGCGCGCAGCAGGCGCACATCACGGGCTACAGTGATGCGGCAGCGGCGGCAGAACTGACGCGCGAGCAGCGCGCCATCGAGCGCATCGCGCCGGCAGCGCTCGATTCGATTTCGTTTGCGCTCAGCAAGGAAGTGCACGTGGCGGGTTCGCCGGCGCAGGCGCGCACGCGCGATTACGTGCTGGACAAGGCACGCCAGTTCGGGCTGCGTGCCGAAGCGAAGGCGTACAAGGTGTACATGCCGTGGCCCACGCTTGCGGAGCTGGAGCTGACTGCTCCCGTGCGGAAGACGTTCGAGCTGCGCGAGCCAACGCTGTCACAGGACCCCACGAGCGCGCTGCAGCAGTATCCATGGGTCAATGGGTATTCCGGCCAGGGCGAAGGTCAGGCGGAAGTCGTGTATGCGAATTACGGGTTGTACGAGGACTACGCAGCGCTCGATTCCATTGGTGTCAGCGTGAAGGGTAAGATCGTGCTGGCTCGCTACGGCAATTCGTATCGGGGCATCAAGGCGCGGCTCGCGGAGATGCACGGCGCAATTGGACTGCTGATCTATTCGGATCCTGCGGACGACGGATACGTGCGCGGCGATGTCTATCCGGAGGGTCCGTTCCGTCCCTCCACTTCAGTCCAGCGCGGCAGCGTCATGAATGGTGATGGCGATCCAACGACGCCCGGCTGGGGATCTGTCGAGGGCGCGCGCCGTGTCGAGCCCGGCAGTGAGGGCGGCTTCGAGCTGCCGCACATTCCCGTGTTGCCGATCAGCTATGGAATTGCTGAATCGATAATCACGAACCTGCGCGGCAAGCCCTTGCCCGTGCAGTCGTGGCAGGGCGGTCTTGCCGCGCGGTATCACGTGGGACCCGGTCCCGCCGTGGTGCGCGTCAAGGTAGCGGATGATCGCGCGACGGCTGCAATGAAAGACATCTGGAATACGATCGCGTGGCTGCCGGGTACGGACCGCGCCGACGAGTGGGTCATCATCGGAGGCCACCGCGATGCGTGGGGCGCTGGAGCGCTGGACAACGTGAGCGGCAATGTCGAGATCCTGGGCGCCGAGAAGGCGCTCGCCGAGATGGCGAAAGCGGGCGAGCGTCCGCGTCGCACGATCATCTTTGCCAGCTGGGATGCAGAAGAGTGGGGTCTGCTGGGCTCGACGGAGTGGGTCGAAGAGATGGCCAGGGACCTGGGCGCGAAAGCAGTCGTATACATCAACCTGGATGGCGGTGCATCGGGCAACCGCTTCGGCAGCAGCGGATCGCCATCCCTCAAGCAGTTCGTGCGCGATGTGGCGAAGGTGGTGCCCGATCCCGAAGGCGGCATGATCTACGACAAGTGGCGCAAACAGACGGCGCTCGAGGGTGGGGCGGATGTGTCGCTTGGGAATCTGGGCGGCGGCAGCGACTTTGCCGGCTTCTATAATCACCTCGGCATTCCCAGCATTGGCGGGTTTGGTTTCGGTGGCGGTGGCGGCTCGTATCACTCTGCATACGACACGTACCACAACGTGTCGACCTTTGCGGATCCGGGTTTCGTGCATCACACAGCAACATCGAAGTTTGCCGCCGTCGCGCTCACACGCCTCGCCAACGCTGAAGTGTTGCCGTACGACTACGCGGAGTTCGCGCGCGAAATGCGCGGTTTGGCGGACCGTTTGGCCGACAATGCACGGAAAAAGAATTTAGGCGACATTTCGCTCGGCACAGTGGATGCTTCGTTGCAGCGCCTCGGCGCCGCGGCTGCGGAGTTTGCAGCTGCGCGGGATGCTGCGCTGGCAGAAGCGGCGAGCGCAAAACGGACGGCGAAGTTGAACCAGGCCAACCAGCATCTGATGCTCGTCGAGCGCACGCTCACGCGTGAAACGGGGCTGCCACAGCAGCCGTGGATGCGCAACCTCATGTTTGCCGCCGACTACAAGAACGGCTATGCAACACTCGGATTGCCGGGAATTGCGGAAGGCATTCGCGATGGTGAAGCACAGCGTGCGAAGACGGAAGCGCTGGACGTGAGCGCGCGCGTCGATGCGGCAACCCAGCACCTGCAGGCGGCCACAGCCGCACTGAAGTCGTAACGCAGAAGAGCGGATGTTCGAGATTCCGGCCGACCGATTGCCCCCCGGCTTTGCCGAGCGCGTTGCGGAGCCGCATGCAGACCCGGCGACACCGGTGCCTGCAGCAACCGCGGTGCTGCTGCGCGACTCGGCGGCGGGGCCCGAAGCGCTTCTGTTGCGCCGCCACCGCGCGAGCGGTTTCGTGCCCGGCGCGTACGTGTACCCGGGCGGCCGCGTGGACGAGCAGGACGCGGATGCGCATCTGCCGGAGTACGTGAACGGACAGTTGCCCGCAGATCCGCCAGCGTCGTTCTGGATGGCGGCCGTGCGTGAGGTGCTCGAGGAGACTGGTGTGCTGCTCTGCGCAGAGACCCTCTCGCCAAAGCAGGCTGGTCACCTGGGCGAATGGCGCGAAGAATTGATGAACTCGCGCGCAACACTGCTCGATGTGCTGGATGCCGAGTCGCTGCACATTGCAGCCGATGATATTGCGTACTTCGCGCACTGGATCACACCCATCGCGGAGCCGCGCCGCTATGACACGCGCTTTTTCCTGGCGCGGCTCCCCGCGGGACAGGAGGCCACGTCCGATGCGCGCGAGATGACCGACGCGTTGTGGCTCACGCCCGCAGCGGCGCTGCAGCGGTTCGAGCAGGGACGTCTGCCCATGGTTTTTCCGACGGTCAAGACGCTACAATCCCTCGTGGGCTTCGCGTCCGTGACGTCGGCGCTGCAGGCGTACCGTGCGCAAACGATCGCAGCGGTGCTGCCGCGGCTGGTACGTACGTCGACCGGCGTTGCGATCGTAGTCGATGAGTAGACAGAATTGCGGATGACGGATTACGGATCACGAAAACAACTGGTGAAGGGCGGTAAGTCAGATGGAATCGTCGCATGCAAGGACACTTGGGGATCTGAAGCGGAGCGGTTACAGGAGCCGGCCGGTGAAGGAGGAGATCCGCACGAATCTGCTGCGCAAGCTCGAGTCGGGAGAAACCTTGTTTCCAGGCATCATCGGATACGAGGACACGGTCATGCCGCAGGTGATCAACGCACTCCTGTCGCGCCAGAACTTCATCCTGCTGGGTCTGCGCGGGCAGGCCAAGAGCAGAATCGTCCGGCAGATCATCACGCTGCTGGATGAGGAGATCCCGATTCTGGCCGGCTCGGAAGTCAATGATGATCCGTACAAGCCGATCTCGAAGGCGGGCCGCATGCTTGTGGAGGCAAAGGGTGACGACGCGCCGATCGAATGGCTGCCGCGCGATTCCCGGTTCGTGGAGAAGCTTGCGACACCCGACGTGACGATTGCGGACATCATTGGTGACCTCGATCCGATTCGCGCTGCGCGCGGCGGGCATGTGCTGGCCGATGAGCTGACAATCAACTTCGGGCTGCTGCCGCGCGCGAACCGCGGCATCTTTGCCCTGAACGAGCTGCCGGACTTGGCGGGCAAGATCCAGGTCGGCCTGTTCAATATCATGCAGGAAGGTGACATCCAGATCAAAGGCTATCCGGTCCGGCTGCCGCTCGATGTACTGCTCATCTTCACTGCAAATCCGGAGGACTACACAGCACGCGGCAAGATCATCACGCCGCTGAAGGACCGCATTGGCGCGGAGGTGTCGACGCATTATCCGGAAAGCATCGAAGCGGGGATGGCAATCACGAAGCAGGAAGCGTGGACGAAGCGGGACGGCCGCGAGGCCGTCATTCCTGATTTTATTGCCGAGATCATCGAGCGTGTGGCATTCCTCGCGCGCGACGATAAGCGCGTGGACCATCGGTCGGGCGTGAGCCAGCGCATGCCGATCAGCGTGCTCGAGACCGCAGTGTCCAATGCCGAGCGCCGCGCGCTCATCGCCGGCGAGAACGTTGTGGTGCCGCGTGTAAGCGATGTGCACGCGTCATTGCCCGCGATCACGGGCAAGCTCGAGCTCGAGTACGAGGGTGAGCTGCTGGGCGCTGCGAAGATCGCACGCGAGCTGGTTTCGCGCGCGGCAAGCGAGACATTCAATGCGTGGGGTGGCGAAGCCGCGGAAGACTCGCTCGAGGAAGTTGTCGAATACTTCGATCGCGGCGGCATGCTTCAGCTTGGCGATGATTCGTCAGCAACGGCGTGCATCGAAGGATTTACGAATGTCCCAGGGCTCCTCGCCGCAGTGAAATCGACAGGCCTCACACGCGATGATCTGCCGGGCTACACTGCAGCCGCGTGCGAGCTTGTTCTCGAGGCGCTCGTCGCCGAAAAGAGAATCAGCAGGTCAGACAATGGACGTTACGGACGGGCACCACGCCGTCAAACACCCGGGAATCTCGGGCCGAAGGGGCCATTCGAGGTTTAACAACGAAATGCGAAAGGCGTTGTGAGTTGTGGGTTGTGTGTGCGAGTGCGTGAATAATCTTCGGTAATTCGCTCACTTCATGAGCTTTAGCAACCTGCGTTGGGCGACGGGCATTGCGAGTGTCGTGAGCATCTCTTTGTCTGCCCAGACATCGTCTGATTCATCAGCAACACTCTTTGGCTCGCGTAAGAGCCTGAATGCGAACGCGTGATACGTCGTGCGGCGATGCGTGAACGTGTGCGTCACGCTGCCGATGCTTGTTGGTTTTTCTGCGGAATCAATCCCTAATAGCTGCTGCACAAGGCTGCGCGCTGCCGCGCCTGCGTTGGTTCGGTCCTCTACGCCCACTCCGGGAAATTCGAATAGTCCTGCCAGCAGGCCGCGTGCGGGGCGTCTCCGGAGAAGCATACGGCCGGAGGGTGCGACAATCATGGCCGTCGCGACGTCGTCGTCAGGAATTGGTTTGCGTTTCTTCTTGAGGGGGCGCTCGAGCTGCGTGTCGTGCGCGTATGCGCGACACATGGACGATACAGGACACGCAGAACACCGCGGCGCGCGCGGTGTGCACACCGTTGCGCCCAGCTCCATCAGCGCCTGATTGAAGTCACCGGCGCGCTCCGCGGGCGTGAGAGATTGCGCGAGGCGACGCAGCTCCGCGGCGCCAGGTTCCGGCAAGTCGAATATCCGTGCAAGAACGCGTTTGACATTGCCGTCCACGGCGGGCACGGATTCGCCGAACGCAATGCTGGCGACTGCGCCGGCAGTGTATTCGCCAAAGCCCGGCAGCTCGCGCAGCTCGTCCGCGGCCTGCGGGAGCGATCCCGCGTGCCGTTCGCGCACGACGAGGGCAGCGCGGTGCAGGTTGCGGGCGCGGGAGTAGTAGCCGAGGCCTTCCCAGTGCTTGAGGACATCATCGAGTGGCGCGTCGGCGAGCCGTGCTACGGTCGGGAAGCGTTCGATCCAGCGGTTGTAGTAGGGAACCACGGTTTCGACGCGTGTCTGCTGCAGCATGACTTCCGAGACCCAGATGTGGTACGGATCGGCAGCCCTGCGCCAGGGCAGGTCGCGTTTGTACACGTCGTAGTATTCGAGCAGGCGTTTTGCCAGGTCTCTCTTCATCCCCGTAAGGTGGCGGAACGCGGGCGATTTCGCCATCGTTAACTGGACGTCAATCATCAACGGCAATACCCGGTCGGTAGCAAAATGCGTTTTACAACCTACCGCAAATACGAAGGCAGCCTGCTCGATGCGCTGAACCTGCAGGATCTGCTCGACCAGCTCGCGGACTTCCTGTTGCAAAGCGGGTTTGCGGGAGGTCCGAACTACCATCCGTGGTGGGGCTGGAGTGGCGACGATGAGGGTGAGGACAAGTCGATGGACGCGCTGAAGAAGGCGTTGTTGCAGGCGTTGATCGACAGCGGCCAGCTCACGCCGGAGATGTTGCAGGAGCTGCGCGGTGAGGGTGATGGCGATCCCGAGATACGCAAGCAGATCGCGGAGCTGCTGGATGATCTCGTCAAGAAGCTCGTCGAAGAAGGGTACATCAATCTGACGAATGCGCCGCAGATGCCGGCGGGCCATCAGACCATGCCCGGCACGGGTCAGATGGGAGATGCTGCAGAGGCAGCGCGGCAGGTCGATTTCAATCTTACGGATAAGGCAATCGATTTCCTGGGCTACCGCACGCTGCGCCACCTGCTGTCTGCTGTAGGCAAGTCCAGCTTTGGCAGCCACGACACTCCGCACCTCGCCACCGGCATCGAGGCAGAAGCTGCATCACGGCTGTACGAGTTTGGCGACACACTGAACCTCGACATCCCGGCTACGCTCACGCGCGCGCTGCGTCGTGGCAACATCGAAGTGCCGCTCGATCTCGATTATGACGACCTGATGGTGCACCAGGCCGAATATCGCAGCTCGTGCGCGACGGTGCTGCTGCTCGACATTTCGCACTCGATGATTCTGTACGGCGAAGATCGGTTTACGCCGGCGAAAAAAGTTGCGCTCGCGTTGTCGCACCTGATCCGCACGCAGTATCCGGGGGATTCCTTGCGCGTTGTCACGTTCGGCGACCGCGCGCAGGAGATTCCGATCGGCGAGCTGGCGCGCGTTCAGGTCGGGCCGTACCACACGAACACTGCAGAAGGCATATCCGTCGCGCGCCGTTTGCTGCTCTCGCAAAAGAAGGACATGCGGCAGATCGTGATGATCACGGACGGCAAGCCTTCAGCCGTCACGTTGAACGATGGCCGCGTGTACAAGAATCCTGTCGGCCTCGACCCGCGAGTGCTGCGCGAGACGTTCCGCGAAGTCTCGATGTGCCGCAAGAACGGCATCATGATCAACACGTTCATGCTCGCGCGCGATCACGCATTGATCCAGTTCGTTGCGAAAGTGTGCGAGCTTTCGCGCGGGCGCGCCTACTTCACGACAACGATGACGCTCGGCGAATATGTGATGCGCGATTTCCTGAAACGGCGGACGCGAAAGGTCAAATAGATGGACAGAGAGACGCGCAAGCTCGTGAACAAGGCTGCGTGGATGGCTGTTGCCGGCGGCTCCGCAATTATCGCGTCGAAGGTGATGAAGACGGCCCTCACCGCAGGCTGGCGCGCCGCGCGGGGCGAGGACCCGCCGCGTGACCCGGAGCATCCCGACACCGACCTGATGGAAGCCCTCCTTTGGACCGCCACAACCGGCGCAGTCCTCGCCATTACGAGCATGCTCGCCGCCCGCGGCGCCGCCCACGGCTGGAAGCAGGTTACCGGGTCGCGGCCACCCCTTTGAACCCGCCTCGAACTGCTAACTGCGGGTTGCCGGGAACGGGGACGCGGTTCTGGAACAGCTAACATCGGGTTGCCGGGACGGGGGACGCGGTTCAAGGGGCGCGGCACTCGGGGCGCACGGCGGGTCAGGGCTCGGGAGACGCGGGGCTGTGTATCGCGTCGAACTCAGCCCCGAACTCCCCGACCCCAACCCGGTGTGCACCCCGAGTGCCGCGGCCCATGAACCGCGTCCCCCGTCCCGGAACCCGATGTTCGAGAGTAGTGACCATCGTTGAGCCGCCGAGGCAAAGCTCAAAAAAAAGAGAACGGCGGACCGCCAAAAGGCCGGTTCGCCGTTCTCTCTAACAGGCCGGGCGGACGTGCCCGCTGGACCTGCTCGGTTAGACGTTCGAGCTATTGTTCTGGCTCGAGCTGCTGCCCGACTGGCGCGACGACTGGCCGCTCATCGAGTCGCGGTCCGTGAGGCCCTCTTCGGAGAAACCCTGGTCGCTCGAGCTCCGGTCCGACGAGATGTTGTCCCTCGTCGTCCCGCTGGAGCTGCTGGAGCTGCTGGAGCCGCTGGAGCTCCCGGAGCTGGCCTTGCGGGTCGTGCCCTTATCGCCGCCGGTTCCGGTGTAGCCGCTTCCGCTCTCGGTGTTGCCGCGGCCGCTCTCGTTCTGCGACTTGTCGACACTCGAACTTCCGCTCTGCCCTGCGCCGCTGCCGGTCCTGCTCGTCCCGGTCTGCCCACCCGTGGAGCTCTGACCCCGTTCACCCGATCCCGTGCGCCCCGATTCCTCGCGTGAGCCACCCGTGCCGGATGTGTTCTGGTCGATGTTCTTGTCCTGGTTGGGCTGTTTCGTCGCCATGGTTCTGCCTCCGTTGATTCTCGATACATCCCGCCTGACGCGGGCTTCCTGAGGCGGGCGCAAAAAA